>Ga0075018_10000645_pt1 | contig 10875 bp, 7 predicted proteins | sample ColStrG_CSR_2014_FD_71471 | JGI IMG/M metagenome (GOLD analysis project Ga0075018, IMG submission 71471) | Freshwater sediment microbial communities in response to fracking from Pennsylvania, USA - Cold Stream Run_MetaG_CSR_2014 | ecosystem: Environmental > Aquatic > Freshwater > Creek >... | reverse complement strand
TCTCGAGGGTGACCTGACTTCGCGGTTCTCCGCTGGCGCCGCTGCGCGCTACGAACATTACGACACCGCCGGCGGCTCTTCGGTGTACAAGCTCAACGGTATGTTCAAGATTACCGACGGCGTGAAAATCCGCGCCACGCTCGGTAGTGGTTTCCACGCCGCCTCGCCTGGTCAGGACAACACGCAGGTCGTGACGACCAGCTTCGTGGGTGCCACATCCATTCAGCAGGGAACATTCCCGGTGACCAGCGCGGTCGCGCAGTTCAAGGGCGCTGTGCCCCTGAAGCCCGAGTACTCAGACAACTACGGCATTGGCCTGGTGTTGAACCCGTCGGCCGACTACACGTTGACGATGGACTTGTACAGCATCAAGGTGCGCGACCGCATCATCCTTTCCGAGTCGTTCACTGTCTCGGCGCTCGATATCCTCAATGCGACGGATCCTGCACTGCACGAGCAGCTGGTCACGGTCGGGGAGGGCGGTACGGTGCAGTACTTTACCAACTCCATGAGCACGCGCACGCAGGGTCTCGACCTCGTATCGAGCTGGCACACGCGCGTCGCGGACGGTGCTCTCAACGTGACGCTGGCCTACAACTACAACGAGACCAAAGTCACCAAGTACAATCCTTTGCAGACCACCTATGACCAGGTCATCACGGCGGAGCGGCTTGCGCCCAACCACCGCGCGAATCTGCAGGCCACCTGGAGCAAGGGACCGTGGTCGCTGGGTGCCGTCGAGCATTTCTATGGCTCGTGGCGTGACGAAACAGACTATCCCTCGGGCCAAGCGGGCCGGCTCGGGCAGTTGTTCGGTGCAAAGTTCACGACCGATATCAACGCGAGCTATGAGTTCGTTAACCACGTCACCGCTACGCTGGGTGGCTCGAACATCCTCAACACCTATCCGGACAAGCTCCGGGGTGATCCGGCCACGCCGATCTATCCGATCACGGGCGGAGCCGACAACGGCATGGTCTATCCGCGCAATGGCGGTCCATTCGGCTTCAACGGCGCCTTCTGGTACGCCCGCCTGCACTTCAAGTTCTGATACGGAGCGCTTGGGGTCTCATACGGGCGGGAAGGCTGCGGCTTTCCCGCCCTTTTCTTTTCTACAATCTGCATAGCCCCGCTGTCTATTCGAGGATTTGCCCATGCGCATGACCAAAGCGGCACAAACCCTGATCCTGGCGCTGGTCAGCGCCAGCTGCCTGGCCGCCGCGCCCGTGCCGGAGGGCGCGGAACACGGCATGGTGGTCTCCGCGCATCGGCTCGCCAGCAAGGTGGGTGTCGATGTACTGCGGCGCGGAGGCAATGCGGTCGACGCCGCGATCGCGACAGCCTACGCATTGGCCGTGACCTTCCCCGAAGCCGGCAACTTGGGCGGCGGCGGCTTCATGCTGATCCGCATGGCCGATGGTCGTGAATCCTTCATCGATTTTCGCGAGACCGCGCCGGCGGCGGCGACCCGCACCATGTATCTCGATGCCAGCGGCAAGCCGGTGCCGCTGCTCTCGACGCGAGGCCACCTGTCGGTGGCCGTGCCCGCCACCGTGGCCGGTCTCGAACTGGCGCGGGAGAAATACGGCACGCGTTCGCGCACCGAGCTCGTGAATCCGGCGATTGCATTGGCCGCGCAGGGCTTCGTGCTCGATCAGGGTGATGCCGGGTTCCTGGCCGAAGGCGCCGAGGATTTCCGCAAGGATGCGCCGGCCAGCGCCATCTTCCTGCGCAACGGGCAGCCCTACCTGGCCGGCGAGCGCCTGGTGCAAAAAGACCTCGCGCGCATGCTGCAGGTCGTCGCGAAGCGTGGCGCCACGGGTTTCTATCAGGGTGAGCCGGCCCGACTGATGGTCGCTGGCAACAGGAAGGGCGGTGGCCTGCTGAGCATGGATGATTTCGCCCATTACAAGGCCGTCGAGCGCAAGCCGCTGGAGTGCGACTATCGCGGCAATCACATCATTGCCGCGCCGCCCCCGAGTTCTGGTGGCGTCGTGGTGTGCGAGACGCTCAATCTGCTATCGGGGTGGCCCGAAACACCGCCCGATTTTCACTCTGCGCAGTCGGTGCACTACCTGACCGAATCGCTGCGCCGCGCCTTCCACGATCGCAACCTGCAGCTCGGTGACCCCGACTTCGTGCACGCCGATGTGGAGAAGCTCATCTCACCCGCGTACGCCGATTCACTGCGCAGTGGTATCGACCCCGACAAGGCCACGCCTTCGGGTTCGCTCACGGGATTGCCAGGATCTGCCGAGGGCAGCAGCACCACGCACCTTTCTGTCGTGGACGCCGCGGGCAACGCGGTCTCGTTGACCTACACGCTCAACGACTGGTTCGGTGCGCATGTCGTGGCCGCAGGCACCGGCATCCTGCTCAACGATGAGATGGATGACTTTTCCGCCAAGCCCGGCGAGCCCAACATGTATGGGCTGGTCGAGGGCGAGAACAACGCGATCGCGCCCGGCAAGCGGCCACTCTCCTCAATGGCGCCCACCATCGTCACGCACGATGGCCAGTTGCGGCTGGTGGTCGGCACGCCTGGCGGCAGCCATATCCCCACGGCCGTGATCCAGACCCTGGTGAACCTGATCGACTATGGCATGACCGTCACCGAAGCCGTGAGTGCGCCGCGCATCCATGCGCAATGGATGCCCGATACGCTCTACTATGAACCCGATGCGCTCAACGCCGATACGCGCAGGCTCCTGGTAGCGAAGGGGCACCACCTCGAAGTGATGGAGTACTGGAATCACGTCGCGGCGATCCTCGTAGGCGGCCCTGCGATCGGCAAGCCGCCGCACGGCCACGAGCATCTCTATGGCGCGATCGATCCGCGCGTGGCGGTCGGCAGCGTGGCGGGTTACTGAGATCGCATGGCCGAATTCAGCAGCCGGCTGGCGCAGCCGGAAGACATGCCTGCCCTGCGCGAGCTGATGCGGCGCGCGATCGAAGAGCTGCAGCACGGATTCCTGACGCCCGAGCAGGTCGTGGCCAGCCACAAGGTGATGGGCATCGACACGCAGCTGATCAAGGACCAGACCTACTTCCTGGTCGAAGAGGGCGGCACGATCGCCGGTTGCGGCGGCTGGTCGTGGCGCGCCACGCTCTATGGCGGCGACGATAGCGTGGTCGCACGTGAGCCGGTACCGCTGGATCCGAAGCGTGACGCTGCGAAAGTGCGCGCCATGTACACCCATCCCGACTACACCCGCCGTGGCATCGGCAGGCTGGTGCTGAGCCTCTGCGAGGGCGCAGCCCGCAAGGCCGGGTTCAGTCGCGTCGAGATGATGGCCACCATGGCGGGCGTGCCGCTGTACGAGGCCTGCGGCTACAGGCCGGTCGAGGCCGTCGAGTCCAAACCGATCAACGGCGTGCGTGTGCCGCTGATGCGCATGGAAAAACCACTGGGTGGCGGTGGTTGATTCGATGGATCTCGCGCACGCGGCGGTAGCGTCGTTCATCGAGCGCTTCGAGCGCGGCGGAGTCACAACAGCCGAATGGACCCACCAGGCGCATCTGGTCGCAGGTTACTGGTACGTGACCAGACTCGGCCCGGAGCAGGCGATCGAAGTGATGCGCGCGCGCATCCGCTCTCACAACGAATCCGTCGGCACGGCCAACACCGACAGCAGCGGCTATCACGAATCGATCACGCGCTTGTATGTACACGGCATCGCTGCATTCACGGCGCAACAACCCGCGGCGAATTTCGAAGACGGGCTCAATGCCTTGCTTGCTTCGCCCATGAATTCAAGCTCGTGGCCGCTGCAGTTCTACTCACGCGAACGCCTGTTCAGCGTCGAGGCGCGTCGCGGCTGGGTGGAACCCGATCTGCAGCCCTGTCGCTGATCAGCGCCAGCGCTTCACGTTCCCCTGGTCGCCAAAGGGGTTCACTGGCGCTGGCTGTGCGCAGTCTGCTACCCACGACACATTGAACCTCGCTGGCAGCAACGCTCAACCTACGCTCCAGAGACAACGTGTAATCAGGAGCGCAGAAATGAAAGGACTACTGGCATCACTTGCTGCCCTGGCCATGCTGGTGGCCTGCGGCGGAGGTTCGAGTTCGGGCACGACACCGACGACAGGCATGCAGAGCGTAGCGACGTCGGGGACGATCACAGCGTTCGGCAGTGTTTATGTCAACGGTGTGCGCTACGACATCTCCGGCGCGAGCCTGCACAGGAACGGCCGCGTGGTCGTGCAATCCGCACTGGCGGTAGGTGATGTCGCGCTGGTGCGCGGACAACGATCGGCTCAGAGCGGGCAGGGCGTGGCGACGTCCGTCGATGTCGAGGACAACGTCATCGGCCCGATCGCGACCATCGATGCGGCCGGTGGCAAGCTCGAGGTGCTGGGCCAGACGGTGCTGATGACCGCCAGCACGTCCTTCAGCAAGGACATCGCCCCCGCCGATCTGACCGGCCTGCAACCGGGCGATGCCATCGAAGTGAGTGGCTTTGCGGATGCCACCGGTGCGATCACCGCGACCCGCATCGGCCATGCGGAGGCCGGTGATCCCCTGCAAGTGCTGGGCAAAGTCAGCGGGTTCGACGCCACCAACCAGGTGTTCCTGATCAACGGGCTGACGGTTGCTTTTGGCAGCGCGAGTGTCATGGGCTTTACGAGCGGCGCGCCGGCGGATGATGACCTGGTGATCGTTCGCGGAACCTCATTTGACGCCACGACAGTGAAGCTGACAGCCAGCGCGGTGATGCCAGCCGACACCGATCCGCGCCACTCCGGAGACGGCCAGCACGCAGAGAGTGGTGAGGTGGAGCTTGAGGGACTGGTGATGAATTTCACCTCGCCGACTGATTTTGAGGTCAATGGCGCCAAGGTCACGACCACGTCCAGTACGATATTCGAGGGCGGCACGGCCACCGATCTGGCCAATGGCCTGCGTATCGAAGTGCGCGGTGCCCTCGACACCAACCAGGTGCTGGTGGCCGACAAGATCGAAATCCGGCGCATCGCGGCGGTCGAACTCGAGTCGGTGGCGGCCAATGTCGACGCAGCCAACAGCAAGCTGCAGCTTTTAGGCGTAACCGTCACCGTGGACGCCAACACCCGCTTTGAAGACCGCAGCAGCACGCAGCTGCAGGTGTTCACGCTGGCCGACGTCGCCAACGGCGACACCATCGAAGTGCGCGGGTACGAGAACCCGGTCGGCAGCGGCCAGGTACTGGCAACCAGGCTCGAACGCCTGCCGCCGTCGACGGACGTGCAGCTGCGCGGACTTTATGCGGCGACCACTCCCCCGCAGTTCACGATCCTCGGGGTGCTTGTCGATGCCAGTGGCGCCAGCTTCGGTCATGGCGAGGAGGGTGATCAGCACGGCATGCCGAGCGGCGACTTCTTCAGCCAGGCTGTGGGCCAACTGGTCGAGGTTCGCGGTACGCTATCGGGAACCACGGTGATGGCGACCGAGGCACGCATCGAAAGCCACGAAGACCGCTAAGGGCGGACGCCGGCCAAGTCTCGCGCCGCGGGGTTACTGTGCAGAGGCCTGGGCTTTCAGGCCGACTGCATTGTTGATGCCGACGCGGGACTTGAGCCTCTGGCGATCCTTCTCGGCCAGGCAGCCGAGATGCAGGGTCCGGTAGCACGGCTTGGCGCGCATGCAGCCCTGAGGACGCAGCCCGGCTGAAGTATTCGGCCGGGCTGTGTCCCCAGCCGATGCGCTGCGGGTATTCCTCTAGCTGTCCCACTCGTCACGGGCCTCGAACGTACCAGCTCGCGACCGAGCTCGTGCGCGCCGCTACCGCAGTCGCAGATCATGAAGGTGCCGGCCCCAGTGGGTAGCCTCGACACACGAGGTGTTGCCACTGCCCTATGGGGTGGCGCGGTAGTGGAGAGCAAAAATCATGTAGCGCGACGAGATCACAGGTAACTATTGCACAGCGACCCGCGAACTAGCGACTGTGACCATACCGCGCAGGCCCGTCAGCGGGCTGCCACCGGCACGGCGCGGCGTTGCCCTCGATACGCTCCGCAGGTCGACGAGCACGCAAGGGGATCATCTCGTGTTGCACAACAATCAGAAAGTCTGGTCGATGGTGCTGGCTGCCGGCGACGGCACGCGTCTCGCGACGCTCACAACCGACGCAGCGGGCAATGCGGTGCCCAAGCAGTTTTGCTCGCTCACCGGGGAGAGCTCGTTGTTGCAGAGTGCACTCGGGCGCGGCGCGCAAGTCGCGGCGCCGAAGCGGGTGTGCACCATCGTGGCTGAGAAGCACCAACGCCATTGGCGTCAGATGCTCACGCATATGGCGCCCGAAAACATTGTCGTGCAGCCGCGCAATCGCGGCACGGCCAACGGCATCCTGCTGGCGCTGTTATCCATATTGAATCGCGATTCACTGGCGCACATCGTGTTCCTGCCAGCGGACCATTACGTGCAGGACGAGACGGTGCTGGCCCTGGGGCTGGAGCAGATGACAATGCAACTTCAGCACCAGCCCGGAAAGCTGCTGTTGCTGGGCATTACACCGGACGAGGTTGATCCGGAGCTGGGCTATATCGTGCCGGGCGAGCGTGTTGCCCCTGGGATGCATGCTGTGACCCGCTTCGTGGAGAAGCCGCCCGTTGATCGTGCGCAGGCCTTGCTGCGCGACGGCGCGCTGTGGAACAGTTTCATTTTCGCGGCGCAGGGCGCGGCGCTACTCGGGCTGATCCGCGAACGCTATCCCGAGATCGTTGATGCCATGGAGACGGCGCTGGTGCGCGATAGCATGCAGGCTGGTGGTGTGGCATTGCGGGCGCTGTACGAACAGCTGCCCGAGATCGATTTCTCACGCGCCATCGTCCAGGGCGCAGAGCAGCGACTGCGCGTTGTGGGCACGGCACCCTGCGGCTGGACCGATTTGGGCACGCCAAAGCGCGTTGTCGAAACGCTGCGACGGCAACGGCCGGTCCCCGCTCCCTGGCGGCGTCCGGTCCAGATCTCCCCGGCACTCCTGACGCTGGCCAGTCAGTGCGCGCTGCTGCAGCTGGCCGGATAGGGAAACCGTCATGCAGCGCGCCGTGATCGCCATGTTGCCGTCATCGTCTCCCTCTACCGCAACTGCAGGCGCAGAGGGCGCGCCAGGGAGTCAGCTATGGACCGGTTAAGTCTCGCACGACCCTCGTTTGCAACGGTTGAGGGCGCGCTGTCAAGGGAGTGGCTGCTCACCAACGGCATGGGCGGATTTGCCAGTGGCACGGTGGCGCAGGCGAATACGCGACGCTACCACGGGTTGCTGGTCGCCACCCTCAAGCCGCCGCTCGAGCGCGTACTCATGGTTGCCAAGGCTGACGCCAGTGTGAGCTATCGCGGCAGTCGCTACGAACTGGCCTGCAACGAATTTGCAGATGGCACGCTTGCGCCCCGCGGTTTCGAATATCTGAGCGGCTTTCACCTCGATGGGACCACACCGGTGTGGACCTTCGCCATCGGCGATGCGTTGCTCGAGCAGCGGGTGTGGATGGTGCGCGGTGAGAACACGACGCAGGTGCAGTACCGGTTGGTACATGCCGGCGCGCCGCTGTCGCTGGAGATCGTGCCGCTGTGCACCTATCGCGATTATCACGCCCAGGCGCGCGGTCGTCAGGAGTACGCCATCGAGTCGCGTGCGGCGGGCTGCACCGTGACCGCCTTTGCGGGTGCGAGGCCGTATCGGCTTGATCTGGATCGTGGCCAGTTCAGGCGCGAGACCGCGTGTTACTGGAACTTCAGGCATCGCCTCGAGGCGGAACGGGGCCTGGACGCTGAAGAAGATCTGCTGCGTCCTGGCGTGTTCAGCGCAGAGCTGCAACCTGGCGAGACACTGACTTTCACGGTCAGCGCCGAACCCGAGCCCGCCCAGCCGCAGCTCGAGCGAGAACTTGAACGCCAGCAGTCATTGCTGTTCGCTCTGCCTCCGTCGGCGCCGCTGTGGGTAAGGCGCCTGACTCTGGCGGCTGACCAGTTCATCGTCGCGCGCGATGAGGCTGCAACCACGCGCCAGCCTGTCGAGAGCCGCCGCGGCGCCACCATCATTGCGGGCTACCCCTGGTTTGGTGACTGGGGGCGCGACACGATGATTGCGCTGCCAGGCCTGGCCGTGGCCACCGGCCGCCACAGCGAGGCCGCTTCGATCCTGCGCACCTTCGCTCAGCATTTGAGCCAGGGCATGTTGCCCAATCGTTTTCCGGATGATGGCGAAGCCCCCGAATACAACACGGTGGATGCGACGCTGTGGTACTTCCATGCGATCGCCGAGTACCAGGCAGCCAGCAACGATCTCGCGTTGGTGCGCGAGCTCTATCCGAGCCTGTGCGAGATCATCGAGTGGCACCAGCGTGGCACGCGCTACGGCATCCAGGTCGATCCGGTGGATGGCCTGCTGCGCGCCGGCGAGCCAGGCGTGCAACTGACGTGGATGGACGCCAAGGTCGGCGACTGGGTCGTCACGCCACGCACCGGCAAGGCCGTCGAGATCAATGCGCTGTGGCACTACGCGCTGCTGCAAATGAATCGATGGGCCACGGCCCTGGGCGAGCCGGTGGCGGCGCGCCGCTTCCTGGAGGCTGCGAAGAAGACTGCCGAGTCATTCGCCGCGGCCTTCTGGTGCGAGCAAACCGGCTGCCTCTACGACGTTATCGATTGCCCCGAGGGCCTGCATGGGAATGGCCGCCGGGAAGACCCAGCGATCCGCCCCAACCAGATCTTTGCCGTATCGCTGGGTACCCAGCTGTTGCCTGCGCATCAGCAGCGCGCGGTAGTTGATACCTGCGCGCGCCTGCTACTCACCCCGGTGGGCCTGCGATCGCTGGCGCCGGATGATCCGGCCTATGTGCCGCATTATCAGGGTGGGCCGCTGCAGCGTGACGGCAGCTACCACCAGGGCACCGTCTGGAGCTGGTTGCTCGGGCCTTTCGCCATCGCGCATCACCAGGTGTACGGCGATGTGGCGTATACACAGGCATTGCTTGCCACAGTGGTGCCGCACCTGGATGAGGCCTGCGTTGGCTCCATCAGCGAGATATTCGACGGTGCTGCGCCGCATGCACCGCGTGGCTGCTTCGCGCAGGCCTGGAGCGTGGCCGAAACATTGCGCGCCTGGCATCGCCTGGCGCGCGCCGCTACCCAACAGACACTCAACAGCAAGGTGACCCATGTCCAACGACACGGCTGAACATAAACGCCTCGACGCCGCGGCCTCACACGGTGCGGCGTGGAAGCAGTGGGGACCTTACCTGTCCGAACGCCAGTGGGGCACGGTGCGCGAGGATTACAGCGAGCATGGCACGGCGTGGGATTACTTCCCGCACGATCACGCCCGCAGCCGCGCCTATCGCTGGGGCGAGGATGGCATCGGCGGCTTCTCGGATGCGCAGCAGCGTTTGTGCCTTTCGCTGGCGTTGTGGAACACGCGTGATCCCATACTCAAGGAACGCCTGTATGGGCTCACCAACGGCGAGGGCAATCATGGCGAAGACGTCAAGGAACTCTATTACTACCTGGACGCCACGCCTTCGCACTCCTACCTGAAGATGCTCTACAAGTACCCGCAGCGCGAGTTCCCCTACGGGCAGCTGCTGGAAGAGAGTCGCCGTCGCGGTATCTCTCAGCCGGAATTCGAAGTCGTCGACAGTGAGGCCTTCTCGGACGATCGCTACTTCGACGTGGCCATCGAGTACGCCCAGGAGGAACCGGGGGTCATCCTGATGCGCGTAACCGCGCACAATCGCGGCCCTGAAGCTGCGCCGCTGCACCTGTTGCCGCAGCTCTGGTTTCGCAATACCTGGAGCTGGGACGACAAGGCGGAAAAACCGACCTTGCGCGCCACCAGCGACGGATCCATCGAAGTCAGTCACCCCGAACTCGGTACTCACTTCCTGTACGCCGATGGCAAGCCCGGCGAGCTGCTGTTCTGCGACAACGAATCCAATGCCACCCGGCTCTGGGGCCAGGAAGCCCGCGAGGGTTTCTGGAAGGACGGCATTCACGAGCGCGTGGTCACCGGCAACCCAGCGGCCGTCAATCCGGCGCGCAGCGGCACCAAGGCCGCGGTGTGGTACGCGTTCGAAGTGCCCGCACGCAGTTCGCGCAGCATCAGGCTGCGCCTGACCACGAAGAACACCAAGCAACCCTTCGCCGACTTCGATCGGGTGATGGCCGCGCGCATACGCGAGGCCGATGAGTTCTACGCCGACCTGCAGGCCGGCATCGATGGCGTCGACGCGCGCCGCGTGCAGCGCCAGGCTTTCGCCGGCATGGTCTGGAGCAAGCAGTTCTTCTACTACGACGTGCCGCAGTGGATCAGGGGCGATGCCGGCCAGCCGGCGCCTCCGCACGGCCGCCGCCATGGCCGCAACAAGGACTGGATGCACCTGAACAACGCCGACATCATTTCGATGCCGGACAAATGGGAATACCCCTGGTATGCGGCCTGGGACCTGGCTTTCCATTGCATCCCGCTGGCACATCTGGATCCGGCCTTCGCCAAGGAGCAGCTGCTGCTGCTTACGCGCGAGTGGTACATGCATCCCAATGGGCAGATGCCGGCCTACGAATGGGCGCTGGGCGATGTGAATCCGCCCGTGCATGCCTGGGCCACCTGGCGCGTATTCCAGATCGATCGCAAGCACAACGGCGGCAACGGCGATCTCGCGTTCCTCGAGCGCGTGTTCCACAAGTTGATGCTGAACTTCACCTGGTGGGTGAATCGCAAGGACGCCGAGGGGCGCAATGTCTTTCAGGGCGGCTTCCTCGGGCTCGACAACATCGGCGTATTCGATCGCAGCGCCCAGCTGCCCACCGGTGGCCACATCGACCAGGCCGACGGCACCAGCTGGATGGCCATGTATGCGCTCAACCTGATGCGCATCGCGCTCGAGCTGGCGCAGCAC
>Ga0075018_10000644_pt1 | contig 10875 bp, 12 predicted proteins | sample ColStrG_CSR_2014_FD_71471 | JGI IMG/M metagenome (GOLD analysis project Ga0075018, IMG submission 71471) | Freshwater sediment microbial communities in response to fracking from Pennsylvania, USA - Cold Stream Run_MetaG_CSR_2014 | ecosystem: Environmental > Aquatic > Freshwater > Creek >... | reverse complement strand
GGCGCAATGATGCTGGCCATCTGGGGCGCAAGCCTGGTTGCGCTGTTTCGTGACGGCAGTGCCTTCAACACCTTTGCGGCTATATTCGCGACCTTAACTTTTCTGCCACTCGGTCTCACCGCCTTGCAGGGCGGCCTGTCCGGCAGCGCAGCCGGCATGCAGCGCGCGCGCAGTGCGCTGCTCGCTTCGGGCGGCCTGCTGGCGTTGATCGTGGTGGCGGAGGTATTCCGGCGAATGGTATTTGCCGGCAGTTAGGTTGAGGCGCGAATACACCGCGCAATATCCGCTCACGCAGGCGATGCGCATGAAGCGGTGCCCCAAAACCACTTCCGAGCGCGCGGTGACAATTAATTATCACTTTGTCGCCCAATATCTCCCCCAACTTCGCCGCGTGGGCGTGCGCAGTTTGGCTGATCCTCGGCGGAGAAAATCATGCGCTACAACGTTGGACCATTGCCTTTCAAAAAATGTGAGCGGGATTCTGCCCCGAGGGCGGGAACTGCATGAGAACTCTTCTCATTGGTGCCATGTGCGCAACCTTGATCGGCTGCAGTTGCCTAAAGCCGGCGCCGGTCACTCCCGATCGCGCGACAACAAAATTGAAGTCCACAACGGTTCCGAAGACGTCGAAATCATCACCTGCGCAACCAAATAACCATAGCGGTCTAGCCGAGAAAACCGCACACTCTCCGGCGACGCCGAAGCCCGAGGTTCCCGCGTCTGATCAGCCCTCCGAGACGTCCGATCCGGTCTTGAAAAAAGCAAAAACCACAACCGCATCTAAAATGGAGGATCCGGCGTCTGTCGAGTTTGAGGACATGAAGCGGGCCATCAGAAAAGATACAATGGGAGAACCTGTCGACACCATTTGTGGCCACGTTAAAGGGAAAAAGGCATCGGGCGAAGAAACTGGAGAGAGATCATTTCTCTATCTCGTTAAGGAGGATAAGGCGTTCATCGACGATGGCAATCCAGAGTCAGTGGCGGCGACCGCGTATCGCGCCATCTGCACCAACCCGTAATTGCATGGACCGACTGTCGATCAGGCGCTGCGAGCAGAAAGAGCCTCATTCAAGCAATTGATCAATCCCTGATCGTTGAACGGCTTCGCTAAAAAGCCAACCGCGCCGGCGGCAAGCGCTTGCGCTCGTGCCTTCATTTCAGGAAAGGCCGTAATAAAAATGACAGGCAGCCGATGGCCTTGTGCAATCAATCGCCCCTGCAACTCTATTCCTGTCATGCCTGGCATTTGCACGTCAGTAATCAGGCAATCAGCCTCATGGATACGGTTCGACTCCAAAAACGCTTCAGCGGAATGAAATGCGGCCGTTCCATACCCCAGCGATCGCACAAAACTCGTTGTGGCTCGGCGGAACGATTCATCATCGTCAACAATCGCGATCACGGGCACCTTCGACACGTTGGCTTCCTCAGTAACGCAACACCTAGGGTTTTGCGCGGGAAATGCACGGTTTCGAAGGTAACGATTAACTATCGCAATGGGTCGAGGAATTACACCAAGGTATAGCTTGTCTAGGATTTTGTGCGGCGAATCCCCAAAACATCCGCCATTTTTACGAGATCAGCCAAAGATTTCGCGCCCATTTTCCTTGTTACCTTGCCGCGATGCACCTTCACCGTGATCTCAGTTACCCCGATTTCGGCGGCGACTTGCTTGTTCAAAAGACCACCGGTTACCCAAGCCATGACCTCTTGCTCGCGCGGTGTGAGCGTCGCGAATTTTGCTCTGAGCTCGGATATTGCCTTTTCGTTTGCGTGGCTGGCTCGGGCGCGGTCGAGCGCGACCTGAATGGCGTCCAACAAATCCTGGTCGCGAAACGGCTTGGTCAGGAATTCAATGGCTCCGGCCTTCATGGCCTTCACGGACATCGGGATATCGCCGTGACCGGTGATGAAAATAATGGGAATCTGGATCTTAGCCTTCGTAAGTTCTGCCTGAAAATCAAGCCCACTCACGCCGGGCAGCCTCACATCGAGGATCAAGCAGCAAGCCGCATCAGGCCGTTTTGCTCCAAAGAATTCCTGTGCTGAAGCGAACGCTTCGACCCGCAATCCTATTGACCGGATCAAGCTGCCGAGTGCCTCGCGCACGGACGCATCGTCATCGACGACGAAAACGACCGGCAGCGTTGCGGATCGTTCGTTTTTCATTCAACGGCCGTTGGCTCGAGGCGTTGTATCATTGAATACCAGGCAGGACGATGTGGAATACAGAACCATGGGGTACGCCTGGCGACACCGACAAGTTTCCACCGTGAGCTTCGACGATTGACCGGCATATTGCCAAGCCCATCCCCATGCCGTTGGCCTTGGTGGTGAAAAAAGCATCAAAGACATGGTCAATGTTCTTTGGGTCTATTCCAGCCCCGGAATCTTGTACTGATACCGCCACTCCATTCGAATCGAAGGGCCTGGATCGCACACGCAGCACTCGCGCCCGATCGTCAACGGTGCGCATTGCTTCGGCAGCGTTCGTAATAATGTTCAAGACGACCTGCTGAAGCTGGCCTCTATGCGCAGAAACCCGAGGAAGTTCTCCGGCCAGCTCAAGTTCAACGGCGACGTGTGCGGCCTCCAGCTCGTTGTTGGCTATCGCGACCGTTTCCCGGATGAGCTCGTTTGTATCGAGCGGGGTTCCCGCGTGATCACCCTTGGCGAACATGGCGCGAACCGATTGGATCACTTCACTGGCCCTGTGACCGTCTGCAACGATGTGCGTGAGGGTATCGCGCACCTCATCGAGATCCGGCGCCGGCCGGTTCAGCCAGCGAAGGCCGGCATTGGCGTTTGTCACAATCGCCCCGAGCGGCTGCCTGATCTCATGCGCGATTGCCGCCGACATTGCTGCCAACGTCGTGCGGCGGGAGGCCTGCGAAAGTTCACGCCGAACCTCCATCAATTTATTCTCGGCATTCTTGAGTTCCGTGACGTCACGCGCCATGGCATAAATTCGCCCTTGGTCTTGAACGGCTTTCCATGACAACCAACGATACGAGCCATCCTTGTGACGGAAGCGGGTCTCAAAACGTTGCGTCACGTGGCCTGCGGCGAGCTGGCTGATCTCCGCACGCGTCTTTTCGCGATCATCCGGATGCAACAGCCACTGTGACGTTTTGCCGAGCAGCTCCGCGTCCGACCAGCCAAGCAACAAGGTCCAGGCCGGGTTCACGCTGAGATAATTGCCGTCCAAATCAGTCACCAACAGCAAGTCCTGCGAGACGTTCCAGATTTGGAAGCGTTCTCGCGTCTGGGCCTCGACGCGATGCGCCAGAGTCTCGTTGAGCTCGCGCAGCGCTTTCTCGGCCTCAAGCTGCTCCGTAATATCGGTATTGGTCCCGAACCAGCGGACGACATCGCCCGCCTCATTGCGAATTGGCAGAGCGCGCGAGAGGAACCAGCGATACTTGCCGTCTCGGCCGCGCAGCGGGAATGTGTCTTCCCAAGGCGCATCACCTTTGAAACTTTTCTGGATACCCTGGACGACGCGTTCCAGATGGTCGGGATGGTGCACCTTCTGCCAGCCAAAGCCCTGCACTTCTTCGAGTGTGGTTCCGGCATAATCATGCCAGCGTTTGTTGAACCAATATCTTCTGCCCTCCGTATCGGCTGTCCAAGCACACTGATCGATGTTGTCGGCAAGCTCGCGGAATCGCATCTCGCTTTCGCGCAGCGCCTTTTCGCTGGCCGCGAGCACGGCTTCGGCGCGCTTGCGTTCGGTTATGTCCTCCGCAACGACGTTAATACCTACAATACGCCCCTCGGAATTCTTCAAAGGATGCCAGTTCGTGATCCAAATGTGGTCCGCGTTGACTTTGTCGGCTCGCTGCCCACGAACTTCGACACCCGTGATGGGCTCCCCAGTATGCACGATAGCTTGAATCAAATTTTCGACCTGCTCCGCTACCTGCGGAACGGTTTCACGAACCGATCGCCCAATATGATCGGCAACGGAAATGCCGCAGATCTCCGTCAAGCGCTGGTTTATCTGAAGGTAACGGCAATCAAGAGTCAGGAATGCCAGCCCGACGGGCGCGGTATCGTAAATTAGCTGAAGCTCGGGTAGCCGTTCGTATAGCTGCTTGTTCTGCTGCTGCAGCTTCGAAATTTTAGCCGCCCTGCCGGAAGACGGGGGACGGCCCGAGCTGATACGTTTTACCTTTGCCGGTTTTTGCATCATCTAATGACTCGGCAACCGACGCGAATTACACCGAACCGTACATGACAATCGCAGCCATTGGAATAAACACGCGGATCACCGATGGTTGATAGCCTTTCGGCATGATTTGACCCGGCCGTTCGATACCTTCGTATAGGTCATCCTCTCTTTTCGATACCGGCCGTTAACCAGCGTACAGTGGCGCTATCAGGCGTCACCGCCATACGCTTTCTGCAATCAAAAGAGCCTACTTCGTTGCAGGGAGCTCAACATGATCAAGAGTTTTGTGATTGGCGGCGTCGCAGCTGCAACTTTGATCGGCGGCGTTGTGATCTTTGTTGCGCCGAGCACAGAAGTGAAGGCAAGCACCCCTTCACCGAAAAGCGACAGGCTCGATATTCAGCAATCCGCGAACGAATGCTCCCAGCATGCTTGGCCTTACTACCCAAGCCATTGCATTCGCGATCACCGCCGGTCCGCTGGCAAAGCCTCTGAAGTGCGATTTGTTTTCGCCGGCCTGCCAAAAGCAGCGAGCCACACTCCGAAATAAGCGTAATTGCAAAAGCTATTCGGGAGGTCTTGTCATGTCTGCCAGCAAAATCCAGGGAATGAGCCTCACGTTCGCTGCCACCTTGGCGACGGTTGCATTATTCCAGAGTGACGCGGCGATAGCTGAACCGCTCGGTTACGCGGCGCCATTCAATCGCGGCGCTTTCATATTCCAGCAGGCGTTGCAGGAGCCGAAGGACGCCGACGACATCCAGACCTCCGTCGACATTCCAGCACGTTTGCAGCGTCACGTAGTGAATTACCCGACGCGCGAAGCGGCCGGCACCATCGTCATCGATACGCCGAACACTTATCTCTACTATGTGCTCGGCTCCGGCAAAGCCATCCGTTACGGAATCGGAGTGGGCCGCGAAGGCTTCACGTGGTCGGGCGTGAAGGCAGTTGAGCGCAAAGCGGAATGGCCCGACTGGATCCCGCCAGCGGAGATGCTTGACCGCCAGCCGTATCTTCCGCGCTTCATGGCGGGCGGCCCTGGAAATCCCCTTGGCGCACGCGCCATGTATCTCGGTGGCACAGTCTACCGCATCCACGGAACGAATGCCCCATCCACGATCGGCAAACAAGTGTCGAGCGGATGCATCCGCATGCTGAATGAAGATGTCATCGACCTGTATGCCCGAGTGAATGTGGGAACGAAGGTCGTCGTCCTGCCGATGCAACCGGCTCGCTCGGACGCCGTAGCGAGACAAGATCGCCTCATTCACCACGCAACGAGAAGCACCGTCGCCAACGTAACTCGGGCGCACGGGATTTACTGAAAAGCACGAACCACGGAGAACATGCCATGGACAGCTCACTCTGGTCTGCAGGGCAATACACGCACCTCAAGATCGTGGTCGTCGCTCTTGTCGCCTCGATTGTCGTGGTCACCATCGGAATCAATGCGCGCGTCGATAACGGAGCCACGGCCGCACGGATCGAAAGCGCTGATATCGTGGTCAAGGCTGGCAAGCCCAAGGCTTACACAGACATCGGTCAACCAAATATTCGTTGAACGGGAAGATGCAGAAAGGGCAGCGCCATGGACGAGCGCATGACGGCAGAAGTTTTTGGTTTATCGCTGACGGCCGTATTTGTGGGGCTGTTAATACTGAACGCTATTTCTTATTGAAGCGACCGCAACCCAAGCCTTACAGATGAGCTATGCAGTACACATCCGGTAACAGTCTGAAGAACCTGGCGGCGGCTTCCCTCTTCAGCTGCTTCGTCGCCGCTGGCATTAGTGCGTTAACGAGCCCCGTCACCGCCGACAATGCAGCGGTTGCCACCATTTCGGTCAATCGGGCCATTAAAGGCGACCGGCTGCCGCTGCCGCCGATGGCTCAGCCCATCCAGCACAATTCCATTTCTGAAAAGCCGATACCCCGGCACACGCCGATCAACTGTGAGCCAGCCTTCAGTCCAATCGCTGATCCCGCGCAGGCACATATACTCAAGTATTGCTTGGCTTGATCCAAGACCACATCATCCCGACGCAAGTGCCGTCAGAAATGATCTCTAAATGAATTTATTCGCGTCAGATTCCTAAATCTGACCGGCGAAGCGCCTCGAGACCACAGCACCTGGTACAACTTTTCCGCCAGGTCAACTTGAGCCTAAGCAGCCATCCTCGCACCTGTCCCAGGTCCTATAAGATCGTGCTATACGACGTAGTGCAACGAGAGGGGTAAGTTGTTGCAGTACGGATCGAAGCAAGTCGACGGCAAGCAGCCTGCCGCTGCTCACTCGTCGCAGCAGTGGGCCCGGTTGATTGCCCTCTCTATCCTTGTTGGTATTGCCTACTTCCTGGCAGCGCGGCTGAGTCTCGCTCTGCTGACCAAGCCCGACGGCGTGGCGGTGTTTTGGCCCGCCTCCGGCGTCGCGGCCGGCGTCTTAATCGCTGTCGGGCCGCGGGCGCGTTTGCCCGTGGCGGCTGGCGCTGCGGTCGCGACCATTGTTGCCAATCTATTGGGTGACCGGACGCTTATGAGCGCAATTGTCTTCGCCCTATGCAATGCGGGTGAAGCGCTGCTCGCAGGATGGCTAATCGAGAAATATTTTGGTCCGGAGTTCAGTCTTGACCGGTTGAGCCACGTGCTGGGAATTCTGGCGGCAGCGATAATCGCAACCGCTGTCTCGGGAATTGGCGGGACCGCAGGGTTCTTGTACTTCCATAACTCGACAGCACCCATTTTATCCACTTGGCAGCATTGGTTCGCGTCCGACGCGCTCGGAATTCTGACGGTTGCGCCGCTGATGATTGAGCTTGCTACAGCCGCGCGCAAGCCGCCGCCGCGGAGTGAGCTCATCGAAGGCGTCGTGGCTCTCGTGGTGCTTACCGGGATCAGTGGAACTGTAATTTTACTGCCGCGGGGCCATTGGGGAATAGTAGTGCCAATCGCCGCACTGTTTCCCCTTTTGCTGTGGCTCGCGGCGCGTTGCCGCCCCGTGTTTTCCGCAGCCGCTGCATTCATCATCGCCTTTACATTGGTTTGGATGACAACCTTTGGCATCGGTTATTTTGGCGACTCCAATCTCTCAATTGACCAGCACATCCTGGCCGCCCAAGCCACCATTCTGGCTACCTCACTCTGCGCACTCGTCCTTGCTTCGCTCTTCGCGGAGCGGCGTCATCACGAGGCCGCTCTCTTTGAGGGCCAAACGCGACTCCAGGAGGCGCTGACAGCAGGAGGAGTGGTTGCTTTCGAGTGGAATGCCCGCACCAACGCCTCGCAGCGCAGCGACAACGCTGCGCAGATTCTTGGATTTGATCCGAAGCAGACCTTTTCGGCGACTGAATTCCTTGAGCACGTCCACCCGGACGATCTCGCACGTTTCAAAGCCCTCATTCACTCCGTCAGTCCCGCCAAGCCTTCATACAAGATTACATTCCGTTTTGGATGTCTGGATGGACGGGAGCTTTGGCTTGAAGAATCTTCGAGAGCGGAGTTTGACGCAGGTGAACGGTGTGTGCGCCTGAAGGGACTGACTCTTGACATCACGGAGCGCAAACAGTCTGAGGAGCGCCAAGGTTTGTTGATCGGCGAGCTCGATCACCGCGTCAAGAACTTGCTTGCGCGAGTGGCCGTAATCAGTACGTATACGCGCCAGGGCAGCAATTCGATTGACCAGTTTGTTGAAGTCCTCGACAAGCGCATTCAATCCATGGCGAATGCCCACTCGCTCCTCAGCCAAAGCCGCTGGAGCGGCGTCAATCTCGCGGATCTCGTTCACAATCAGCTTGCGCCGTACGCGACGAGTGCAAACACAACGATTGGCGGCCTCGATGTCACGCTCGCGCCGGCGGCGACCCAGGCAGTAGCAATGGCGCTTCATGAGCTCGTAACAAACGCCGTGAAATATGGCGCGCTGTCGAACCCAAATGGCCATGTCTTGGTAAATTGGGACCGCCAGCATGGCGAGGATGCGGCTGCGCGCGTGAGGATCGAATGGCGGGAGACCGGTGGTCCACCGGTAGCAAGTCCTTCGAAACTTGGGTACGGCACCAGCCTTATACGCGAACTAATCCCTCACGAGCTCGGTGGAATGGTCGACCTCACCTTCGCACCGAACGGTGTCTGCTGCAAAATCGAAGTCCCTATCGAGTAGCAATGACGATTGACTAAACCGATAAGTGAGAAATCTCATTGCGTTCGGTTCACCGAGTGCAATATCGCGATAAGTTTTTCCTCACTGATGGGCTTCTGCAGAATCTGAGCTTTCGCCGGGACCTTCGGGAGATCCGAGTAGCCCGAGGTCACGATAACGGCAACACCTTGAGCAATTAATCGATCGATTAGTCCGTACGACCGCTCGCCCTGCCGAAGATTGATGTCGACGACGGCAGCGTCGGGAACGTGCTTGGAAATCAGATGCTCAGCATCAGCCGTAGTCGCAACTGGTCCGTCCACTTCCGCGTCGAAACTCCGCAGCAGGCTCTTCAGGGCCATACCAAGCTGCCAGGAATCCTCAACCAAGAGAATACGCATTCCCTTCAGATTTGATGATCGAGACCCGGGGACGTCGTCACCGTTCGATGGGGTCATCAGATTTCTCAGCGATTTCGAATGCTGGCCAATCAAAGAAGTCGCAATATTGCACTGCGCTTTTGGCATCGCAACCGGTCGAGATGACCACTCGTTCCTGGGAGTAGGCGCTCGTGCACGGTGCTGGCCGTTTTCGCTCGAGGCGCCAACGCGGCATCGGTACGCGAGGCGCTATCGCACGCCCGCCAATAACGGCCACAATGTGCTGCCAAGAGCCAACACGACGATCGTGAACCAAATCACGAAGGTGATTGTGACCACCGCGGCAATACGCGCCATATGCAACATCAGGAAAGCTTAGCTGCACCCGGCAGTGCGTCAGCCTATACGTCGGTATATGTAGGTATAGGTCGAGATCCGATGAAATGTCCGCTTTCGGTCGAAAAGGAGACATGTTGGCAAAATTCAAATTTTGCCTGGCGTATAGCTTCCTGAACTTTCGTCTCAAATCGCATCGACCGTCAGCATGGGCCGACGGTCGATGTTGATGGAAGGGTCGAGGTTCAAGCGGTCAATGTTGCGAGCTTCGTCTTCAGCACATCAATCGTGGGCTTTATGACCTCGGCCACCCCAGGGATCGCCAGCACTCTGTCGAACAGCTGATTGAGCGTTGACATCAAGGGATTGACCAATCCGGCGAGCACTTTTCGCTGCCCGTCCGACAGTTGCCCCATCATCCCGCTGACCTTATCGATCTGGGCCGTAGCGGCCTGCAATCGAGGCAGCGCCGCCTGCGCCGAAGAGGCGTCGGTGATGCCGGCCAGCGTTGTACGCAGCCCGCCGATGCTGTCGGTGACCTGCTTGCCGATATCGACCCCGCCCACTGTCAGGCTCTGCACGGCGGTGACGCCTTGCTGAACCGCCTGTTCTGCCGGCCTCCCGAGCAGATAGATGAGCACGGCGGCAATCGCTGCCGCGGCGATGGCCCAGAGAATCCAGTTCGTCGAGGTGGACGCCGCCGCGGCGCTGGAGCGCCGTGTATCGTCGATCGTTCGAGCGACCGACGCAGCGGCGGCCCGTGCTGTCTCGCTGCCTGCCGCAGCCGTTCTTCTTGTCGCATCGCCGAGCGTGTCCAGGAGATCTGTACCGCCCAGCATTTTGCCGAAGCCCGATGGAAGCGCCGCGGCTATACTGTCTTTCTGGCTCCCGAGAAGACTTGCGATGCTGCCCCCATCGAGGGCGCGAGGGCCTTGCTGATGGGCGATCGCACCCATGACAACAGGGGCCAATACACCTAGCACCGAGCCGCCCGCGGCCGATCCCAATCCGGAATATTTGCCAACTGCATTAGCGATCGCGGTCTGGTCCCGGTCGCCGAGGAGCGACGCGAGCATCTGTGATCCGCGCTCGGTGACTGACCTCTGACCCGCAGTGCCAATCATGCTCGCAAATTTGTCGAGCGTACCGGTCTCCTGCTTTGCAGCGTCGGCAAGCTTTTGCGGACCGCCGGGGCTTGTGGCAACGCCGGCGAACGCAGCTAATAAAGTCGGCACCGCCGCCTCGATGGCGGAGGAAGTACCATTGCGCCCAAGGCCGAGCGCGCTGGCGATGCGCCCAATCATGTCGGGCGTCAGATTTTCCGTAACAATTGCTACGAGGTTCGTGGCCATTGCCCTGTTCTCCTGCATTCGTGATTGAATGGGATGCTCGTCCGGCAAGGGCCAAACTCGAGATGGACCTTGGCCCATGTCGTCAGATGCGAGCTGATCGTGAATGCGCGGGCGCTGTGGCTCCATTGTACATGTGTAAGTGGTCGTTATCGAAAGGGGCGCGGTGTCTATACAAAGGTCTTAGGCAACATTGGGTAGTGAGGTATCGGGTTCATGCTGCGGACATCCACTTAGCGCTTATTGATTAGCGCTTATTGATACCCGCCTTTTCGATCACCTGCGACCATTTGGCGACGTCGCTTTTGATGCGGTTGCGTAAATCGTCGGGCGACATTCCGCGCGCATCCATGCCGGCCGCGTTTGAGAAGTTCTGCACCTCGGGTGACTTGAGTGCTTCATCCACAGCGCGGTTGAGTTGCGTGACAATATCCGCAGGCGCACCGGTGGGGGCAGCGAGACCATTCCAACTTGTCACTTCGTAGCCAGTCAGCCC
>Ga0075018_10000642_pt1 | contig 10881 bp, 8 predicted proteins | sample ColStrG_CSR_2014_FD_71471 | JGI IMG/M metagenome (GOLD analysis project Ga0075018, IMG submission 71471) | Freshwater sediment microbial communities in response to fracking from Pennsylvania, USA - Cold Stream Run_MetaG_CSR_2014 | ecosystem: Environmental > Aquatic > Freshwater > Creek >... | reverse complement strand
CTTGCGACGGAGTTCACGACCTCCTGATTGCCGCGCGTCACGAGCACGTCCGTGACCGTCTCCTCGATGGATTGTCGTTTCGAGATCGCGAGCAAATGCGTTTGGCCCTTGGTGCAGGCGTTGGCAACCAGAGCATAAGCCTCGAGCCGCTCGGACTCCTGGAGTACGGGGCCGGCGACATCGATCGAATCGTCAAAGGCAAGTTTATGGATGATATTGGCCGGGGCATTGTCGAAACGGGCCAACCGCCTTGCAAGCTGGGCGCGGGCCGCGACTTCAATCGCATCCGCCAACAGTCCAATGACCTCGCCAAAGGTCCATATCTCCTCGTCACTATATCGGCCGGCGATCAACAGATCGGTCGCATGCCACAGCGCCCGCGTTCGGCTATCGGCTGTTCCGCGCGAAACCGCGTCGTCAAGATCTCGCAGAAACGACTTTGCGTGGTTCATTTTGGCAGGCCTCAAATCGCAGCAAATGCGCACAACACTATCCGCGCGGTTCAACCGTACCCCGGCAAAGAGAACTTTTCGGTAAAGGAGGCGAAAAAGTATATTCGCTAAAAATTCGCTAAAATGCGAATCAGGCTGGTCGTATATTGATGCCGTTAACCCTCGCAAATGGACTTTTCGAAAAGCCTGCCGCGCTTGCGGGTGCCGAGTCAGCAATTCCCGCCCGGAAACAGCATTTTCCTCCAGCAATGTTCGGAGCGCCAACCCCTTCACCGTTTCAATCTCGGCGGTGACTTGCGCCGCATTGAGCACCTTGATGGCGGTCGTGCTTATTTCGTGCGCCGGTTTTGAACTGACCCTTGCATCATCGAGGTAAACGCAAGCTTTAGGGTCGGCGCCAAGCGTCTCGACCGTCTTACGTACTCCTACGTAAACGATCCTTATCGCCGCATTCATGCAATGTCGATCTGATCCACGTGAAGTGCCGGCATCCCAATGATGCATTAACCAGACCCGTATCTCCTGATCCGACATTGCGCCGACAGTACGATCCTTCGTGAAGAAAGGGACGACCGGCGCTTACGTTGGAGGTGTGTGTCATGGATAGATGCAAATCAAGCAAACTGGCTCCGAAGATACTCATTGCCGACGACGATCCCTGTGTACTGAGGGCAGTCGCGGACCGATGCACCCGGATGGGTTTCCAGGTCGAAACCGCGGCCAGCGGCCTCCAGGCCCTGATCAAGGCCAGTCAACACCGGCCCGACGTTCTTGTCATTGACGTCCACATGCCCGAAGTGGATGGCCTTTCGGTGTTGGCATATCTGCCGGATATCGCGAAGAAGTCACTCCATGTAATGGTGGTTACGGGAAATCCCGGTCAGGAAATTGCTGAGCGGTGCGAAGGGTTCGACGCTTCCTGCATCCAGAAGGGGCACAATTTCTGGAACGAATTTGAGGCCCGCCTTACCGCGATATATCCGCAAAGGGCGGATGCAATAAAGAGGGCGGGCCAGCGATCGGCAAGAATCGAGGTGAAGCAACGTCCGCGAATCTTGCTGGTGGACGATGACATCAACGTCAAGAAATTCTTCTTCAGGAAATTCGAAAAATTGGGAGCAGAGCTTCTATACGCTGTCGACGGCAACCGGGGTTTCTGGATGGCGCGGCGCGAGGAGCCGACCGTCATCGTCGCCGATTACTGCATGCCGAATGGCGATGCGGAATGTCTCTTGAGGAGATTGCGGAGCGTGCCGGAGACCAGGAGCATTCCCGTCGTCGTGCACAGCGGGCGGCGGCTCAACGAATCGGTCAAGCAAAGGCTCAAGCGGAGCATTGACGGTCAACCAGGCGCGGCGCGCATCCTGCAGAAGACGTCCGACGTCGGGGAATTGTTCGAAACGCTGCAAAGGCTTTGCGGCTTCGCAAGTGATCTTGATGGTGAATTGCTCTACCAATAGCATCCGCCGGTATCCGTGGTTCAGCCGGATGCAGCTTATCGTGAACGCGTCCGACGGTCGTCCGGACGGCGGTCGCAAAGCTGAAGCTTTTTTTCATGGCGCCGACAGGCCGTCTCGAAAAGATGTGCAATTCTATACACCCTAGAAGGCAGACACATCGGGCGAATGTCCTCAAACGATGAACTGGGCATGATTCGGTTCATCACGACCGATTGAGAATCGTCGAAAGCCGGTCTTCAACTTCATGAAGGGCGTTGCGATGTCTCGCACCGATTTTTCGGATCGACTTCTGCTGCTTCAACGGCTGGCATGAACGGTCTTCGCGGCCTGTTCGTCGCGCCGGGTTCAAGCAGCGTTTTCGGGCAATCGAAACACCGCATCGCGGGATTCGGGTTGGATTTCCCGATGCCGTCGCGGCGGCTTCTGCTCGGCATCGGCTTTGCGGTTCTTCTGGCCACCAGCGCAGCCTCGATCGCTCTCGACGTCAAGTCTCGATCCGATGTGGCCTGGATCAACCATACGCTGGAGGTATCCAACAAGTTAACGGACATGCGGCTGCTGTTCAGACGCGCGGAGAGCGCCGCGCGGGGCTATCTGCTTACCAGTGATCGATCCTTCATGGAGGATTATCGTCGGTCGCTGGACCGGATCACACCGGCGTTCGGGGAACTGAAAGAGGCGATCAAGGACAATCCTGAACAGTTGCAGCTGCTCGCAAATAGCGAACCGCTTGTGATTGGCAGATTTGCCGTAACCAGCCAAATGATCTTGCTGCACGCGGCGGGTGACAGCGCCGGGTTAGCAGCGCTTACCGCCAGGGCGGAAGGCCGCGCGCTAATGGAGTCCATCGGCGCGCACTTCGATCAAATCGCCCAGGAGGAGCGGAGGTTGCTCGAGATTCGGTCCGCGGAGTCGAAGTGGACAGGAAGTCTGCTTCTTACGATCGATCTGTCCTGCGCCGCGCTGATCCTGATACTCGCGGCGATCCTGGTGCGAGAGGGCCGGCGGTCAAGCCGGAAACTGGAGCACGCACTACGCGCCACCAGAGCCGCCAACGAATCGCTGGAAGCCGCGGTTGCCGAGCGCACCGAGCATCTGCTTGCGGCGCACGAGAAGCTCCGGCATTCGGCGTCAGTACTTGAGAGCACCTTTGTCAGCATGGCGGAGGCCGTGCTCGTCGTCGACAACGCAGGCGAGATCGTTCTCTCCAATTCGGCGGCGGAACGGCTGCTGCACTATCGCCGCGGCATGACGATCGCGGAGTTGAGGGCGCAAAACATTACCTACAAATCGGATGGACTGACGCAACTGCCATTCGACGAGGGGCTGACTGCGCGGATCCTGCGCGGCGAACGGTTCGACGGGCTGGAAATCATCGTGCGCCGTGCCGGCAGCTATGATCCCATCCACTTCCTGGTCAGCGGTCACCCGTTGCATGATGCTTGCGGTACGGTCAGCGGCGGGGCGCTGGTCTTCCACGACATCACCGCGGCCCGCGAAACCGAACGCAAACTTCACCAGGCGCAAAAGCTCGATGCGATCGGCAAACTCACCGGCGGTGTGGCGCACGATTTCAACAATATGCTCACGGTGATCGCAGGCACCACCGAGATCCTGGTGTCCGATCTTGGCGACAAGCCCCATCTTCAGGCTGCTGCAGCGCTGATCAATCAGGCGGCGGACCGTTGCACCGGATTGATCCGGCATCTGCTCGCTTTCGCCCGCAAGCAGCCATTGCAGCCCCGCAACGTGGACATCAACGCAACGATATACGATATCGCCAAACTGCTGAGGCCAACCCTCGGTGAACAGATCGAGGTCAACTCGATACTGGAACGAGGAATGCCGATAGCGCTGGTCGACCCCTCTCAACTCGCAAACGCGCTGGTTAATCTGGCGATCAACGCCCGGGACGCCATGCCCGACGGCGGCAAGCTCATGCTGGAGACCGCGAACGTCGTGCTGGATGCAGGCTATGCGCAAGACAACGCGGATGTCCTTCCGGGCGCCTATGTGATGATCGCTGTGAGCGACACCGGAATCGGCATGCCGGTCGAGGTGCGTGACAAGGTATTCGAGCCGTTCTTTACCACCAAGGGTAAAGGGACCGGACTCGGATTGAGCATGGTGTACGGATTTGTGAAGCAGTCAGGCGGACACATCAAGGTCTACAGCGAGGAAGGCCACGGCACGTCGATCAAGCTTTACCTGCCGGTGGCTAGCGGAGGCGCGGACGCACCGGTTCCGGCGGTGGAGCCGGCCCGAGGCGCCGGCGAAACCATCCTGGTGGTGGAGGATGACGCCCTGGTGCGCGGCTTCGTGATCGCGCAGTTGCAAAGCCTGGGCTACCGCACGGTCGCAGCCGCCGACGGCCGCGCGGCGCTTGAATACGTGGAAAGCGGTCAACCCTTCGATCTTCTGTTCACCGACGTCGTCATGCCCGGCGGCCTAACCGGCCGCCAGCTTGCGGACCAGGTGACCAGATACCAACCAGGGACGAAAATCCTTTACACTTCAGGGTACACCGAGAATTCGATCGTGCATCACGGACGGCTCGACCAGGGCGTGATGCTGTTATCCAAGCCTTATCGCAAGTCCGAACTCGCCAGCATCATACGTCTGGCGCTCGGGGACGCCATCGCCAAACATCTTGAAACGGGATCTACCCGCCTCGCTGATACATCAATCGAAGTTCGGAAGCCGCGGCCAGACGCAACTGGTACAGCGCTTTCTTCAGACTAAGGACCTCTGGTTCGGTCAGTGCGCGTTTTTCATGATGGGCCTGCATCAACGCGCTTTCGGCGGCGCGTGCTGCCTCGCCGGTGGCGGTGAAGCCGACCGTTGGTCCGATGCCGCAGATGCCGTGCAAATGGCGATAAGAGTCGGAGACACGCTTGATAACACCATCGCCACCACGTGACATCAGGTTGGCCGAGACGACTGTGTCCGTGATCTTGCTCTCAAGCGTAGCCGCAAATCGGTGCCGTACTCTGGCAAGTCGTGTCTCAAATAGATCGGTATACACGCTTCTTCCCCCTTGGGTTCTTCGCAGCAAGCTTCCACACCAGACCTTAATCGTCAGTCAGGTTTTGCGGTTAATTTGCCGCGCTGACAAACATTTCTATTGTTCGGCAGTGCGCGAGCCTCGCTCGCGTGGCGGCAAATGTGCGTAATCATTCTATCGTGCATGTGAAAGCATCCGACAATGCATAATTACCTTCGGACTGAATGCGTATACGCAGGCACCAGTGTTTTTACGCAAATAAAAATTAACGCCCGCATAGGGCGATAAATATTAGATTCGTTTCGATCGCGTGTGTTGGCGAATCCGATTGCTCTTCAACGCAACGCATGCCGCAATAGTGTCGAGTAGCCCATCGTACCTTTCTTGCATGAGGTCGCTCAATGGATCCGCACTTGCACGATTTGAAACAAATGCCGTACCTGGTTAAGGCGATGACGCGAATTCTTGTCATCGACGACGATGCCAACGTCGCCAGGGCAATTCAGGCCATCCTGGCACGGCACCAATGCGACACCGCGATCGCATCACGCGCCCATGCCGGCATTCACGCCTTCCAGGCGTCTCAGTTTGACCTGGTGATGGTCGATCTGTTCATGCCCGGCATGAACGGACTCGACACCATCACGCGAATTCGCAGCGAGTCGGTGGTGCCGATCATCGCGATGTCCGGCTTCCGTCTGCGTAATTCGCTGGATGCAGATCAGGACTTCCTCGGCATGGCGAAGCTGCGCGGCGCCACAACTTTGTTGCGCAAGCCGTTCTCGCCGCCGCAATTGGTTGCCGCCATCGACAGAGGTTTTGGTCTGCTGTCCTCGGCTGGAGGGGCAATGCAATGAAGCAAAACGAAAATCGGGCCGGCCATCCGGGCTATCCGAAACATATGGGAGCCGGCGGGCAGGCCGAGGACATTGAAATCGGACGTCCGTCCCCGGAGCGAACGCGGGCGGCCAACGAGGTGGGATCTGCCATTGCCCATCAACTCAACGGACCGTTGACGGCGTTGCGGCTCTACGTCGGCGAGATCAGACAGAACAGCGGCAGGTTTCGTGAGAGCGCCGAGGCGGAAGACCACATTCAGAAGATGGTGGAAGCTGCGTTTCAGGAAACCGAACGGGTCTGCGCCATGATGCGGGTGATAGCCGACAGTTTCGAGGGGCCATTATACCCGGAAACCGCCGCCGCGCTCGGCCGCGACGTGATCAGCTGGTGGTCGCGGGGCGGCGGCACGGAAAGCGGCCAAGCCAACGCGCGCGGTCCTGCGGAAGCCGCTTGCTTTGCGCTGTTGACCCCACGTGAGCGGGAGGTGCTGGGTCATGTCAGCCAGGGATGCTCCAACAAGCAAGGCGCCCTGCGGATGCAAATCGGCCCGAGGACGTTCGAAAGTCACCGCGCGCGGCTGATGCGGAAACTCGGGGCCAGAAATGCGGCAGACCTGGTTCGCCTGGCGCTCGGTGAAGTCAGGTGACGTTATGATAGTTCCAGTGCCGGCGGTCCAGGCGGGCGTGTCGGGCACCCGCCATCAGTCGAGCAAGTTGAAGTGGCCACTGTTGCTGGCATGCAGCTTCCTGATTTTCGTCAGTGTATCATCAATCTACCTCGTCATCTCATCGCAATCCAACCGTGAATTGACGAATCGTGCGCTGGACCTAGAAAACAAGCTTTGGGGAATCTTGGCCATCGTTCGTGTCGCGGAGAGCGAACAGCGCGGCTATCTTCTCACCGGCGATCCCAAATACCTTGAGGTCTTTCATACCACTGCCGACTCCGGCCTCCGTGCAGTCGCCGCCGCTAGAGAGGCCATAGTTGATAACTCGGCGCAGCAACCGGCGCTCACCGAAATCGAGTCCCTGGTGGTGCGCAAGTTCGCGGAGTTGCGGGAAACCGTTCGGTTACATGACGCCGGCGACCATGCCGCGGCCCTGGCCCTCGTTCGAACCGGCGAAGGTCGCGAACTCACGACAAAAATCCGCGGTGCGGCGCTCCGTATGATGGAGCAACAACGGTACGTGACCGCACGGGTAACATCCAATTCCACATCGACCAACATTTGGCTTCTCCTTGTCAATCTCGCCGGACTAGCACTCATTATCGTGCTGGCGACGATCTCTGTTATCATCATGCGCCGCACCGCTGGAAAGGATCTCGCAGAGAGCGAAAGCCGTACAAGCGAACTGCGATCGATCATGAATGATCGCAAGGATGCGGAAAAGCATCTGGCGCTGATGGAGGCACGGTACCACGGCTTGCTGGAAGCGGCTCCGGATACCATGGTGGTGGTGAACCATACCGGGGAGATCGTCCTGCTGAACCTTCAGGCTGAGAAGGAATTCGGGTATCGCCGCGATGAATTGCTTGGGCAGAACATCAACAAAATCATCCCGGAGCGCGTGGCGGAGCGGTTGATCGCCAAAGGTCCTCGCGCCTCGCTTCCATTGGAGATCGGTACCGAGAGGCAACTGACGGGGCGGCGCAAGGACGGAGGTGAATTTCCCATCGAGATCATGCTCAGCCCGCTCGAAAGCGCCGAGAGAATTCTGGTAATCCGTGACATCAGCGTGCGCAGACAAACCGAACGATTGAAAGACGAATTCGTCGCGACCGTGAGCCATGAACTGCGCACGCCGCTGACTTCGATTTCCGGCTCACTCGGCCTGCTAACTGGGCAATGGGCCAGCAAGTTGCCCGAATCCGCCGCGCGGCTGCTGAAGATCGCGCACACCAATAGCCAGCGATTGGCTCGTCTCCTCAACGATATTCTCGACATCGAGAAACTCGAGTCCGGCCACGTCGTGTTCAATCTAAGCAAGGTGCCGTTGCGGTCCCTCGTCGAGCACGCTATCGAGGACAATCGCGGATTTGCAACAAGTTACGGCGTGCAGGTTCGCCTCGATGCCGTGTCGGCCGACGTGTACGTGAATGCCGATCCTGACCGGCTGGCCCAGGTCATCACCAACCTGCTCTCGAATGCAATCAAGTTCTCTCCGGCCGACCGGGAAGTGCTGGTCGCTGTGGAGAAGAATGCAGACATTGTCCGGCTTACGGTTCGCGACCACGGCTCCGGTATCCCGGATGATTTCAAACTGCACATCTTCGAGAAATTCGCCCAGGCCGATGCTACCAACACCCGACAGAAGGGCGGAACCGGCCTCGGCCTCAGCATCGTCAAGCAGATCATCGAGCGATTGGGCGGCAAGGTGGGTTTCGAAGATGCTGCCGGCGGCGGAACGACCTTTTACGTCGATCTGCCGGTATGGGATGGCAGGGCGGGTGGCGAGATCGATCTCGATTCCGACCCAGCGGATGTTCGCATCCTGTTTTGTGAAGACGACCGCGCGGTGGCGGCCATCGTGCGGGATCGATTGCGACGTGCCGGCTTCGCGGTGGACTTTGCTCATACGGTCGCAGCTGCGCTGGCGCGGGCCGACGCAACCCGCTATGCCGGCATCCTGGTCGACCGGGTGCTTCCGGATGGCGACGGCATCGGCCTGATCGTCCGCCTGAGGGCCCACGCGCATACTCGCGATATACCGATCATTGTGATATCGGGCGATCCCGAACAAGGGCGGAGCGATGTCAGGTCGTCTCGCCTCAACGTGCTGCGTTGGCTCGGCAAGCCGATCGCCTTCAAACCGTTGATAGAGCTGCTCAAGGCCGCAACAACCCTGCCGTTGCGGCGACGTCCGCGTATCCTGCACGTCGATGACGACTACGATGTGCTCGCGCTGGTCAATCAGGAACTGCGTTCCATGGCCGATGTGATATCCGCGGATTGCGCGGAAGCCGCGCTCCGCACGCTGGCCACCGATCGGATAGACCTCGTTGTGCTCGATGTCACACTTGGCGAAAATTCCGGGCTCGATCTGCTGCCGGATCTTCGCGACAGCTCCGGCGGTATCATTCCGGTCATTATCTTCTCCAATCACAGCGCGGACGTTCCATGTGACGACCAGATCAACCTCACGCTGTCCAAGATGAATTCGTCCCTCGAAAGCCTGGCCGCCGCCGTCCGGGATCGATTGGCGCTGATGCCGGCACATTTTACAAAGGAGGTCGCATGACCGCGATTCGCATTCTCCATGTCGATGACGAGCCCGACATCCGCGAAGTCGTGGAATTGTCGCTCGGCCTCGACCCCGTGTTTGCCGTTCGAGGCTGCGGGTCCGGCACGGAGGCCCTCACGGTCGCCGCCGATTGGCGGCCCGACATCATTCTGCTCGATGTCATGATGCCTGAGATGGACGGGCCGGCAACCCTCGTTCAATTGCGGCAAAGCGCCGGGACGGCAGACATCCCCGTTATTTTCATGACCGCCCGCGCCCAGGCCCGCGAGGCCGATCGCTTTCGTTCGCTCGGCGCTGTAGGCGTGATCCCCAAGCCATTCGATCCGATGACGCTGGCGGCTTCGGTGAGCAGTTACTTGCAGCCGGCGCACGATCCAATGGGCGACTTGCGGGCAGGGTTCCTGCTGAGAGTCGAAAAAGATGCCGCGGCGCTTTCGCAGGATCGCATTGCGCTGAAGGATGGAAACCGGCTGCCGGGCACGCTCGATCGAATCAAGCGTATCGCCCACGGCCTTTCGGGAGCCGGCGGAATTTATGGCTTTGCCGAGATCAGCGATGCAGCGGCGACACTTGAGGACGCGGCGATCGCCGAGCTTGCCGATTCCGGCGCCGGTGATGATACCGACGTCGCGCTCGACAGCCTGCTCATCCGCGCCGGGAACTGCGGAAATTCCGGAGTCCAGGTGGCGTGGCCTCGTCAGCAAGCTTGACTGCGCAAGCCTCGATCTCCTGTGCATTTATACGCAGAGGATCCTTAGTCCCGCATTAGCCCATATGGGGTTTCATTGATGTCCAAGCGCCGGGGCAGCCTGCCGACACCCGTGTGACAGCCAAATTCGGCAACAGGGATCAGGAGCGACATCATGGGGCAATTTGCTCGCGAGATCGAACAACTCGATGTTCAGAACGGCGCGCTGGTCGAATTTCGATCGAGCGAAGAAATTCCGAGGATGCTCATCGCGGATGACGATCCCTCGATCGTGCGGTTGCTTGCGGATCACTGCGCGCGCATGGGCTTCAATGTCGACACCGCCTCCAACGGAATCCAGGCGCTTCTCAAGGCAAGCCGGGGCAAGCCGGACGTTCTCGTGATCGACGTCAATATGCCGGAAGTGGATGGCCTGTCGGTTTGCGCCCATCTGCTGGACTCCGATAAAGCGCCGGTAAACGTCATTGTCATCACCGGCAGCAGGGACCCGGATACCCTCGAGAGGTGCGAAGGCTTCGGCGCGTATTACGCGCGCAAAGGGCCGAATTTCTGGAGCGATCTGCAAGTCGCACTGGCGGAGATTCATCCCCGCTTGGCCGGCAGGATTCGGCAATGCGGCGCGCAAGCGCCGGCGCCCGCTGTGCGGAAGCGTCCGCGTGTGCTGCTGGTCGACGACGACAATGATATCAACCGGTTTCTCGCCAGCCGGCTCGAGAAATGTGGTCTCGATATGCAATATGCCAGCGACGCCCAGCAGGGTTACCGGATGGCCTGCCGCGACGAACCGGCCGTGATCGTGACCGACTATTTCATGCCGAACGGCGATGCTCAATATTTGTTGACGAGGTTGCGCACCACGGCGGCGACCGCAAACATTCCGGTTATTGTTCTTTCCGGACGAAGGCTCAATGAAGTGACCGAACAATGCCTGAGACGAGAGATTTGCGGCCATCCCGGCGCGACGCAGATCCTCAGAAAATCCCATGACACCTACGCGCTATTCGAAGCTCTAAAAAAATTCTGCGGCTTCGAGCGGCAATATCTGGCGTCGAAGACGGTCAATTAGCCTGAGAAAAACTACCCCCGCTCTGGCGCAGCGCCAACCCCGTCGCCGTTTCAAGCTCGGCGATGGCTTGCGCCGCATTGAGCACCTTGATGGTGGTCATGCCCATTT
>Ga0075018_10000641_pt1 | contig 10885 bp, 8 predicted proteins | sample ColStrG_CSR_2014_FD_71471 | JGI IMG/M metagenome (GOLD analysis project Ga0075018, IMG submission 71471) | Freshwater sediment microbial communities in response to fracking from Pennsylvania, USA - Cold Stream Run_MetaG_CSR_2014 | ecosystem: Environmental > Aquatic > Freshwater > Creek >... | reverse complement strand
GAGTCGTCGCGCAGTCGGCCTAATGCAGGCGAGGCCTGAGTTGACAGCGATGCGGTAAGCGAGACTATAATTAGAATACATATTCTGGTTTGATCGGCGGCCACCAAGGGCACCATGGAACTCGCATCCTGCATCGAATGGCAGTTCACCGAATGCTCCGATCTGGGCGGACGGGTCCGCGCGGCGCGTGCGGCTGGCATCAGGCAGGTGGAGATCCATCTGTGGCGTCCCGAACGACCCCTGGATGAGATGGAGCGCGCGCTCGCCGAGAGCGGCGCCCGCCTGCTCAGTTTCTGTGTCGAACCGCGCCGCAGCCTCGTCGATCCTGAGGATGAACGGCAGGTGCTCGATGCCGTGCGTGACGCCATCCCCGTCGCACAGCGTTTTGGAGGCGCGGGCATGATCGTCGCCTCGGGGTTCACGCGCGCGGGTGTGCCCATTGCCGCGCAGCAGGAGCAGGCGATTCGCGTGCTCAAGCGCGTGGCAGCCATGGCCGCGGATGCCGGCACCCTGGTGTTGCTCGAACCGGTCAACATGACAGTCCATGGTGCTGCCATGTTCGTCGATGGCATCCATCGCGGTCTGGAGATCGTCGAAGCCGTGGGCAGCCCCGGGCTACGACTGCTGTGCGATGTCTATCACTCAGCCGTCACCGGCGAGGACCTGGCCACGGCGCTCGGCGAGCGCATGCGTTGGGTGGGTCATGTGCAGGTGGCTGACACCGATGGTCGCCACGAGCCTGGCACTGGCGGTCTCAACTGGGCACACATCATGTCGGTGCTGAAGGTCAAGGGCTACAGCGGCAGCATCGGGCTCGAATATCTGCCCTCACTGCCGATGCCGGAAAGCCTTGCGTTGACCCGCCGCAGCCTTGGTCTCTGACGCGTCTGAACGGGGAGGAACTGATCGATGAACAGAATTATTCAAATCGCCTGCATGGGTGCACTGTTGATGTTCAACCTCTGCGGCCACGCCGCTGCGGCACCCAAGGGTTCAGACCAGGACGCGGGCTATGCGGCCTACCTGGCCAAGATGGCCGCCGACCAACAGGAGCACCCCACGCTCAAGGTGGGCGCGCAGGCGCCCGACTTCGCACTCAAGGGCACCGACGGCAGGCTGCACAAGCTCGCCGACTACAAGAGCAGCCCGATCCTCGCGATCGTCTTCATCTCCAATCACTGCCCGGCATCGCAGCTCTACGAGGGTCGGATCAAAGCGCTGATCAGGGATTACGCTGCCAAAGGACTCACGCTCGTCGCGATCGCCCCCAACGGGCCGGATGCGGCCAGCCCGAGCGAGCTGAACTACACCGACGTGGACGACTCCTTCGAGTCGATGAAGATCCGGGCCGACTACCGCAAGTTCAATTTCGATTATCTGTACGACGGCGACACGCAGTCGGTGGCGCACCAGTACGGTCCCAAGGTCACTCCCCACATCTTCATCTTCGATGCGCAACGCAAGCTTCGGTTCGAGGGGCGCGTTGATGACCAGCTGCGCGAGGCCAAGGCGAGCAAACACGAGGCGCGCGATGCGCTGGATGCGCTGATCGCGGGCAAGCCCGTGCCCGTGGACCATACAGCCGTGTTCGGTTGCAGCACCAAGTGGATGTCGCACGCCGCCGCGGCGCGTGAGGAGACGCAGCAGTGGGAAGCGCAGCCGGTCGCGGTGCAGTCCGCGTCGCTGGAGGATCTCGGGCGTCTGCGCAGTAACGCCGGGCACAAGACCCTGATGGTCAATTTCTGGGCGACCTGGTGTGCGCCCTGCAAGAGCGAGTACCCCAAGCTGTTGCAGACCTATCTCTGGTATCGCAGCCGCGATCTCGACTTCGTGTCCGTCTCCATGGACGCTCCTGACCAGCGGGCCACGGTCGAAAAATTCCTCAAGCAGGTGCACTCAGGTATTCGCAACCTCCAGGTCGACACGGACGATGTGTACAGCGTGATGGCGGCCTTCGACAAGAGCTGGGACTCCGGTGTGCCCTTCACGCTGGTGGTTGATCCCGAGGGCAAGGTGATTTTCCAGCATGCCGGTGAAGTGGATATCCTGAAGCTGCGCCGCGTCCTGCTGGCCAGCCTGCCTGATGCGGGCCCGTTCGCCGGCAATGACGAGTACTGGCGCAAGTAAGCCCATGGTTGTCGATGGGGGCATGCGCGCGAGACAGGTAGTAGCCGCCGGGCCGGCAGCGCTAGGGGTGTTGTTTGCAGTGGCCCAGACTGCCGCGGCCGCAGACTGGCCGGTCTACAACGGTGATCGCGCCGGCACACACTATTCCGCGCTCACGCAGATCGATCGCGGCAACGTCGAGCACTTGCAGGAAGTGTGGCGCTATGAGGGCGGCGGCAGCGGTGAGACCGAAACCAATCCGCTGATTGTCGGAAGCATGCTGTTCGCGTTCACAGCGGCGATGAATGTCGTGGCACTGGATGCCACAAGCGGGCGGGAGCTGTGGCGATTTGATGCCGGCCTGCGCGCGGGCGGCGCGCATCGTGGCCTGACGTACTGGACGGACGGCAAGCAAGCGCGACTCTTCGCTGGCGTGATGAACGTGCTGTATGCGCTCGACCCGGCCACCGGCAAACTGATCAAGAGCTTCGGCGACGAGGGCGGTGTGGACTTGCGCCAGGGTCTGGGAGCCGATGCCGCCGACTTGTATCTCAGCATGAGCTCGCCCGGCATCATCTACCGGGATCTGATCGTCGTTGGCTTCGGCACCGTCGAAGTGGCGCCCGCACCAGTCGGCGACATACGCGCCTACGACGTGCACACCGGCAAGTTGCGCTGGAGCTTCCATACGATTCCGCATCCGGGAGAGGCTGGCTACCAGACCTGGCCCAGGGAAGCCTGGCGCACTGCCGGCGCCGCCAACTGTTGGGCCGGGTTCGCGCTGGATGAGCAGCGCGGCATTCTCTACGCGCCCACCGGTTCCGCGGTCGCCGATTTCTATGGCGCCGACCGCATCGGGGATGACCTGTATGCGAACAGCTTGCTGGCGCTCGATGCGGCGACCGGCCGCTTGCTCTGGCATTTCCAGGGTGTGCACCACGACCTGTGGGATCGCGACTTCGGCTCGCCGCCGGTGCTGTTGACCGTGCAGCGCGAGGGCAAAGCCATCGATGCCGTGGCGCAACCGAGCAATCAGGGTTTTCTGTACCTGTTCGATCGCGTCACTGGCAAGCCGCTGTTTCCGATCGAGGAGCGGCCTGTGTTGCCCAGTGAGGTGCCTGGGGAAAAGGCTGCCGCGACACAACCTTTTCCGCTTGCGCCTGCGCCCTTTGCACGCCAGCAACTCACCGAAGACCTGCTGACGCAACGCACGCCAGAGTCGCACGCGTATGCGCTCGGGAAATTCAAGTCCATGCGCAGTGCCGGACTGTTCCAGCCCTTCGCGGTCGGAAAGCCTACCGTCGTCTTTCCGGGTTTTGATGGCGGAGCCGAGTGGGGCGGAGCCGCTGTCGATCCGGGCGGCAGTGTACTGTTCGTCAACGCCAACGATCTGCCGTGGTCAGGGAGCCTGGTGGAATCCGGTCCGGGCGATGGCGTGTTTGCGGCCACTTACCGGGCGCATTGCATGGTCTGTCATGGGCCCGATCGTCGTGGCTCTCCGCCGGCCTTTCCTTCGCTGGTGGATATCGGCAAGCGCCTCAGCCCAGAGCAGATCGAGCAGGTCATCCGCAGCGGCCGCGGCCGCATGCCTGCGTTTCCAGGCCTCGGCGTGCACGGCTTCGGCTTACTGGTGCAGTATCTGGTCAGCAATGGCGTTGAGCCCGCCATTCCTTTGCCGCCGCCCAGTGCCGTGCACGACAAGCGCGAGATGACGGCGCCGATGTTGAGCGCCGGTAAAGCAGTGCGTTTCCGGTTCACGGGCTACGACAAATTTCTCGATCCTGAGGGCTACCCGGCGGTCGTGCCTCCCTGGGGAACACTCAACGCCATCGACCTCAACAGCGGCAAGTATCTGTGGAAGGTTCCCCTGGGCAACTATCCCGAACTGGCCGCCAAGGGCATGACCGACACCGGCAGTGAGAACTATGGTGGGCCGCTGCTGACCGCGAGCGGTTTGCTGTTCATCGGTGCCACGCTCTTCGATCACCAGCTGCGCGCCTTCGACAGCGCCACCGGGCAACTGGTGTGGGAACACGAATTGCCCTACGCGGGAACAGCCACGCCTGCCACCTATGCCATTGATGGTCGGCAATACCTGGTCATCGCGACCAGCAATGCGCGCAACGGCAAAGCGGCACAGGGCAATGCCTACGTGGCCTTCGCACTGCCGGATAACCCCTTGCAACTGAAGCCGCACCACATCACTGCGCAGGTTGCAGATCTGGATCGCGCCATCCATTGGTATGAAAGCGTCCTCGGATTCACGCTGGTCGAGCGCGGCTCGCGAGGCGGTGGCGCCATGAGCTATGCCGAGCTGCAGATCTCCGGTTACCGGATCGCCCTGGTCAAACTGCGCCAGCCCGTCGACGCCGGATCGGCCGGAGCGAGCGCGCCCGAAGCACGCTGGATGCATCCGGCCTTTACGGTTGCTGACGCCGATCGCAGCTACCATGAGGTCCTGAAACGCGGTGGCAAGCCCTATTTCCACCCGGGGCAAGCGGCCGACAAGGTCACGGGCTTCCTGCTGAGCGACAGCGAAGGCAACGAGCTCGAGATACTCGGCGATCAGTAATCCACCGCAGGCTACAATGGGTGACGCCAACCCTCGGGAGTCCCATTGGGCAATCTGCTGCTGACCTTCGGCGCGCTGTTTTCGATCGTCAATCCGCTCAGTGGCGCCTTCATTTTCTTCGGCGCCACGCGCGAGCTCAGTCCGCAATTGCGCGCGCTGCTCTCGCGCTGGGTGGCGATCTACGCTTTTTGCCTGATCACGGCTTCGCTGTATGTGGGCGCCTACGTGCTGGAGTTCTTCGGCATCTCGATACCGGTGCTGCGCGTTGCCGGCGGCATCATTATCGCGCTCTCGGCCTGGCGGATGCTGAACCAGCCCGACACCACTGAGCAGCGACGCAGTGAAACGCCGGAGCCCAGATCCATCGATGTCGCGCCCAAACGGCTGGCGTTCTACCCGCTGACGATGCCGCTGACCACCGGCCCGGGGACGATCTCGGTGGCCATCTCGTTGGGCACCAGCCGCCCGAGTGGCCTGCACGCTGCGACCCTGGCTTTCGTGGTCGAGACCCTGTGCGCGGTGGCGGGTGTCGCGCTGCTGGTGTACATCATGTATCGCAATTCGAGTCGGCTGGCGCGCCTGCTCGGTGCCACGGGCACCAGCATCGTGATGCGCCTCTCGGCCTTCCTGCTGTTCTGCATCGGCATCCAGATTTTCTGGAATGGCGCCGCCGAGCTGCTGATTTCCTTGCCCAGGGCAGGTTAAGCGGCATCGCCTGTTGCCAGGCGATGCCGCGTAGGCCGCCTGTCGGCCTCAGGGTTTGAAGCGCCGATAGATGTTGCAGAGGATGATCGTGATGGCAGCGCCTGCGGCCATCAGGCCCAGGTTAGCGACAATGCCTGTGAGGTAGTGACCTATCTCTGGAATGTTGGTGAGCACGCCGGCCAGGGCATTGAGCGCCAGGGCCGAGACGATCACCCGCACATGATCTTCCGCCGCAATGCTCGCTCCACCTATCAGTCCCAGCACCACCAGGAGAGCTGCGAGGTATGGAATGGTGACAAATGCGCCGACGATCGCCAACAGAACCGAAACGATGCCCACGAGCTTGATGATACTCATTGTTGTCGCCTCATTATGAATTGGAGTTTTAAAGGCCCGTCGCCAGTGTTTCCTGGCGTACCACGCAGATATAACAACGGATTGGACCAGAGTCCACTGTTGCGCGAGCCGAGTCTCGCAGAGGCGCGGTGCCGATCGGGTCGAGCTGCTGTGGCGAGAATCGAACGGCCCCGAAATTGCCGCTTGGGAGCGCGGTTTCAGCTGATGTAGCGGCGCGACAGCTGCGCTCAGCGGCGCACGGCGTCTTCCAGTATCAATTCCGCGGCCCGCGCCGCAACGGCCATCGCGGGCCCGTTGGTATTGCCGGAGACTGGCGTCGGCATGATCGAGCAATCGACTACCCGCAGGCCTTCCATGCCGTGCACGCGGCAACGCGCGTCGGTGACGGAGGTCTTTTGATCCGTGCCCATGGCGCAGGTGCCCGTGCCGTGCAGTCCGGATTCGACCATCTGTCGCAGCGGTTCGAGCAGCTGCTCCGGGCTCTGGAATACGGCACCCGGCACGCGTTCGCGCCCGACGAACTCGCGCATCGCGGGTGCGGCTGCAAACGCTCGTAGCGCACGCAACAGTTCCTGTGCCTTGTCGCGATCAAAAGGGTCGCGCCACTGCGCGGCGTCGACTTGCGGTGGAACCTGCGGATCCGTCGACGTGACGGCCACGCTCCCGCGGCTCCTGGGCCGCAGGTGATAGCCAGAGAAGGTGATGCCGGGTCGCGCCGTGATCGGACTGCCGGGCGTCTCCAGCATCTCCGTCACGGTGCGCATCGCAAAGGGCGCTGCGGCCAGCTGGAAATCAGGCCAACGGTCGGGCTGGCCGCTGCTGGGTATCAGCAGGGTCAGTGGCAGGCCTACGCGCGCCAGCGGGCCCGTGCCGCGGATGAAGTAGCGCAAGGCGTTGCGGTACAGCCGCCAGCCGACATACTCGCGATTGATGCCCGGGTGATTGTGCAGATCAAAGGAGATGCCGAATTTCTGGTGATCGCACAGATTGCGGCCCACCGCGGGGAGTTCCTGTTGTACCACGATGCCAAGTCTCGCGAGCAGGTCGGCCGGACCGATGCCCGAGAGCTGCAGCAGCTGCGGCGATTTGTACACTCCGGCGGAAAGAATGACTTCCTGCGTCGCCCCATAGGTGACTTCGCGGCCCTCGTGCTCGCAGACCACGCCCGTGGCGCGATGGTTCATGAGCTGCAAGCGACGTGCGTGGCAGTGGGTAAGGATCGTGAGATTGGGGCGTTGGCGGACGATCGGCGCCAGGAAGGCTTCATAGCTCGACGCGCGGCGGCCGCGGCGGTCGACGGTGTACTGGCTGCGACCAGCGCCAGACACGCCCGGTGTGCAGATGTCATCGAGCCAGGGTGCGCCCAGTTCCTTGCAGGCAGCCACCAGCGCGCGAAAGACGGGCGACTCGTGTTCCGAGGGCGTGATCTGCAGCGGGCCATCGCGGCCGCGCGTAGCATCTGCGCCAGGGTCGCGGTAGTTCTCGAGCCAGCGAAAGTTGCGCTCGATCTCGCCCCAGCTCCACGGCGCCAGGCCGCGCTCACGCCAGGCGTCGTAGTCCGCGGGCTGGCCGCGCAGGTACCACATGCCATTGACGGCCGATGAGCCGCCGAGGCCTTTGCCATAGGACTGCGACTCGGGGCGGCGACCGCTCTGCTGCGCCACCGGAAAATTCCAGTAGTACTGCGGCCGGCCCATGATCTTCGTGAAGCCGCCGGCCATGCGGATGAATGGGCTCTGGTTGTTCCCACCGGCTTCGATCAGCAGCACGCGGCACGCGGAATCCTCGCTCAGGCGATGGGCCAGCACGCAGCCAGCCGAGCCCGCGCCCACGATGATGTAATCGTAGCTCGTCATCCATTAATTAGAACAGAAATTCTTATTTCGCGGTAGTGGCGGAACGCCCCAGCAGCAGCCAGGCGACCAAGGCACCGGCCAGGCTGATCAGCCCCGCGACCAGGAATGCGCCATGCATCGTGCCCGTGCCGGCGCGGATCAGGCTGACCAGCAAGGGCGAGGAGAATTGCCCGAAAAAGAAGCAGGCCGCCCACACACCCATGCCGCGACCGCGATGTGCGGCGGGCATGCGGCTTTGCGCCCAAGCGATCAGCACGGGCACCGCCATGCCGGCGCCGGTCTGCTGCAGGCTCATGCCCAGCACCATGCCCTTCCAGTCGTGCGACAGGCCGATCAATGCCAGACCAGCGCCCAGCAGCACGAGATAAGTGAATATCTGGCCGCGCGCACTGACACCGAGTCGTCCCTGGGTCCAGAACACACACGCGCCCGCGAGAATGAACAGCGTTGGCAGTGCGCTGATGCGACCGATGTCGGCCGAGCTGCGCACGCCAAGCTCCTGCCAGACCATGCCGCCGTTGATGATGAACACGTAGTAGATGGCAGAGCTGAACAAGGTCAGCAGGCCAATGCCGGTGATGGCGCCCCACGGAAACTCGCTGTGCTGGTCGCGTCGCTCGTCGATGCCCAGCATGGCGCGCGCCGCCGCATTGCTCTGCGGTTCATACAGCCAGGCCCACATCGCCAGGAAAATGGGCAGCGCCACCAGGTACAGCAGGAAGATCGCGTTCCAGCGCCACTGCACCAGCGAGCCGGCAAAATAGATCACGCCGGAGGATAGCGCCGGGCCCGCCAGGCCCTGCACCGTCAGCCAATTGCGGCGGCCCGCCTCGTCCCAGTAGTCGGCGATCAGCGTGTTGAGCGTGGTGAGGATCGCCGCTTCCGCCAGGCCCAGTGCGAGTCGCGAGGCGTAAACCGCGTTCAGCGAATCGAGCAGGAAGGGCAGTGCGCCGAAAATGCCGTAGAAGAACGTGGCCACCAGCAACAGGCGGCGGCGACCGAAACGATCGACCAGCATGCCCGCAAACAGTGCAACGATGGCGATGGTCAGGCCCGGCGCCGAAACCATCGAGGGCACCTTGACCGAAGCTGCCGGATCGGCGCTGAAGTGCTGGATCATCGCCGGCACTGCCGGAAACATCGAGATGATCGCGAGTATCGGCAGGAAGGCGGCGGTCACCACCGTGATGCCTTGCCGTATCCCCGGGCGGCGTTCCCCCTGCTGCGAGACTCCAGTCATGAATCGCTCCCCCACCCGGCGTCGGCGCGCATGCCAGGACAAGAAATAGTGCTGCCGGTCAACAGAATATGAATTCTAGTACGATGTAATGCAGCCGCACAGTAGTATGATGTCACCAGGGCGATATCCCAACCCGGCGTTCCAATTTGCAGTGAGGTAACCCGTGGACAACGCATTTGCGCGCGCACCCAAGCAATCCCGCAGCCGCCAGTCCTACGATCGCATGCTGGATGCGGCCGCCGCCATCATCGACGAGGGCGGTCTTGCAGCGCTGACGCTGTCCGAGGTCAGCCGGCGCTCCAAGGTATCGATCGGCTCGATTTACTGCCGGGTCGAAGGCAAAGAGGCCCTGCTGCGCGCGGTGCAGGCGCGCACGCTGGCGCAGATGGATCGCGAATTCGCGCTGATGCTGACGCGCGTGCGCCGCAAGGAAATGCCGCTGCGCCAGCTGATTCCCGCCCTGGTACGCGAGCTGGCGCTGTTCCTGCGCCGTCATGCCCGCCTGCTGGGTGCCTTCATGCAGCAGGCGCCGAGTGACCCGGTCATCGAGGCGGCAGGTCGCAAGTCGTGGTTGCAGGCGGCGCTGGATTTCAAGCTCATCCTGCTCGAGCGGCGTACCGAGATCCGTCACCCCGACCCTGAACACGCGGCCGAAATGTGCTTCAACGTGGTCTATGGCTGCCTGGCGCGCTTCCTGGGCCTCGGGTCCACGGGCAACAATGAAGTGCAGTGGAATGACCTGGTCGAGGACCTGGGGCTGATGATGGTCGCCTTCCTCGTGCTCGATCTGGAGCTTGCCGTGCAGCCCCCCAACAAGGACTGACCAGCCGGTTTTTGACGGTTCTTGACATCGCCCGATCCGTATATAAAATACAGATTCTAATTTCACCGCAGGGCGATTCCAATGCGCCCGCGTGGTTACTCGGCAATACGGGCGCAAACGGGGAGTGGTGTCATGATCAACAAGGTTGCGGGTCGCTTTCTCAAGGCTGGGGTCCTGGTACTGGCCAGCTGCACGGTCATCGTGGCGCAGGCCGCCGAAACGGCTGCCCAGGCTCCGCTCGAGGAAGTCATCGTCACGGCGCAGAACCGCGCCCAGGACGTGCTGGACGTTCCCATTGCGATCGACGTGCTCAGCGCCAAGGATCTGCAGAAGGCCGGCTTCTCCGACCTCAACAGTATCGACAAGATCGCGCCGGTGGTGCAGCTGAACCAGGACCAGGGCACCGTCAAGGTTACCGTGCGCGGCGTCGGCACCACCTCTGGCGATGAGGCGCAGGATACTTCGGTCGTCATCAACATCGACGGCGAGTACATCAATCGCCCCAACGTGCTGGGCGTGTCGATGTTCGACATGGAGCGCGTTGAAGTGCTGCGCGGTCCGCAGGGCACGCTCTATGGCCGCAACTCGACCGGCGGCGCCATCAATTTCATCACCCGCAAGCCCGGCAACGAGTTCTCGGTCAACGGCTCCGCGAGCTATGGCAATTACAATGCCAAGCGGCTCGATGGTGGTGTCAGTGTGCCGCTGGGTGACAGCACCTCGCTGCGTTTTGCCGCCTTCTATGAAGACCGTGATGGTTACGTCAAGCATCCCGCGGGCGGCGGCTTCTTCGTATTCCCGGCCTTCGGTGCAGGTCGCTCGGACGACAACCAGGCCAGCGGCGGGCGCGTATCGTTTCGCCTGGCTCCAAGTGGCGGGCTGAGCGTCGACCTTGCGGCGGAATATGCGAAGCGCAAGTTCACGCCAGGTATTTTTGCCGCCGCCGATCTGAACGCACCGGGCAACGCCCCCACGGGCCCGGGTTGCAATGCACCCGGCTACACGCTGGTGGCGCCCGCCTATCAGACTGCGCCTTCGCCTCCCAATGGCCCCTACGGCCAGACGCTCTGCGTCCCCTCGAACACCAATTTCCTCTCGACTATCGATCGCAGCTCGTATGCTGCCCCGCTCTTCGGCCTGGGCCACATCGGCGAAGATACCTATGCGCTGCGCAGTCGCGTGGCCTACAAGTTCAGTGATGCCGCTACCCTGACTTACATCGGCGG
>Ga0075018_10000640_pt1 | contig 10912 bp, 6 predicted proteins | sample ColStrG_CSR_2014_FD_71471 | JGI IMG/M metagenome (GOLD analysis project Ga0075018, IMG submission 71471) | Freshwater sediment microbial communities in response to fracking from Pennsylvania, USA - Cold Stream Run_MetaG_CSR_2014 | ecosystem: Environmental > Aquatic > Freshwater > Creek >... | reverse complement strand
ACCACGGGCCCCTCTGGCGGCATTGCTGTCCTTCGGCATTACCAAATAAGCTTCAACGCGAACTGAATCTCTCGGGCATCGGTGCTGGTCCGGGTAAGGACACCTACGGAGCTGTTCAGTGTCCCCGTTGAATCGAAGACATCCGCTTCTCCATTCGCGGTATGCGGCGGCTGGAAGTTGGCATGATTTAAAATGTTAAACATCTCCGCCCGGAACTGCACGTCAAAAGTCTCGGAAATGCGTCTGATATAGTTATCTTTATTCACGGAAAAATTCAGGTTCACTAGACCAGGCCCGTCTATGATGTTACGGCCGGCGGTACCCCGCTTATTGAAACACCAGAGATAGTTCGGATCCGTGGGATTCGAGCTGCCGAAAGCGGGATCACAGCCGAGCGGAGCTGCCGCACTGAAGTAGGTTAGGTTCGGTGCCTTCGGTACCGAAAAGCATTGGGTTTTAATATAGTTGGCATGGTCTCCAGGATTGGTGAGGGTCGCGCACCCGGAGCCCCCCAACCTATCCGGAAAGGCGTAATCGTCGCCGGACCCGGTCCCTGCAGGGTCGGCACCTGTACCCCAGGTTAAGGTAAACGGCACGCCGTCGCTAGCCGTGAATATAGTCCCCAATTCCCAGCCGTTGGTAAGAAAAGCTGCAGGTCCAGGGAACGACTTTGCAGTAGGCAGCTTCCACGTGAGGCTAATGTTTACCGTCCGCCCGACGTTGAAGTCGGATCGGGCGCGCGTCAACTTTTGATCGAACCAATCCATGCTGGAAACCGAATTTCCAAACTGATCGCCCAGTCCCGACGCGGAGCTGGTATCGATGCTCTTACCCCAAGTGAACGAGTTTTGAAACTGCAAGCCATGGCCCATCGACTTGGAGACTGCCACCTGCATCGCATCATAAAAAGAGTTTGCCTGAAAGAAAATCGCATGAGTTGATCCAAGCCCGTTGTTGTTGACTGGGGTCCCGCTGGCTACAGGGTTGGGCCAGAGGTAACCGGCAGAGGTGAGCGTCGGAAGAACGATGTTGGCATCATCAAGGAAGAACGGCAAGTGTGTGCCCCTCGAACCAACGTAGCCGACCATCACTGTTAGCGTAGGAGTGATTTGCTGCTGCACATTTAAGTTCCACTGCATTACGTAACTTCGATGTGGATTTTGTTCCGCATACCAACCGGTAAAGCGGCCTGGCGCTCCCGCAAGGACTGCACCTGAGTTAAAAAACGATCCAGGCGCAGGAGACCCTACGATGCTCCTTTGAGAGTACGGAGCGGCAAGATTTTGAGGATTAAAGTTTTGATAAATTAGCGGCAACACGTCAAACATCCCAAATCCGCCGCGCACCGAGGTCTTGCCATGTTTGAATGGGTCCCAAGCAAAGCCTATTCGTGGCTCGAAGTTCCGATAGGTGGGATTATGGAAAAGTGGGCCGTTATGGTAAGTGGGAGCGGTGAAAACGTCGGGAACCGTGAACCAGTTCTGTACGACCGCAAGCCTATTGTAGCGATCCGCTTCATCGGTCGCCATTTCGTAACGCAGGCCCAGATTCACTGTTAGGTTAGGGCGAAGACGCCAATCATCCTGTACGTATCCGCCGAAGAGAGTCTGGCGCAAGTCTCTTGACGTGCTACCCGTAAGGGCAGTAAGTCGCCCCGGTTTGTTGGTGAGGAAATTCTCAATGCCGTTGAGAGGGCCACCGAAAGTGTACTGGCCTGATCCTCCAGCGTTAGCTTTCTCGTTCAATTGCATACGCTCGACAGCGAAACCGAATTTTAAAGAGTGAGCTCCACGTGTGAGGAAGGCATCGTCATATGCCTGATACGAATTCCAAGGGTAGAACGTCCCCGGTCCTTGGGTAAGACCTCCACCGAAGGGAGTAATATTCCCACCAAACGTCACCCCAGCAGCGTTCGCTCCCGGTAGGCCGCCAAAGGAAGGGTCTGCGGCCGCCGGATTAATCGCTGAAATATTAAAAAAAGCGTTTGCAGCGTCACGATTGTAGCCAATTCGGATCGTGTTGATTAGATTTGGATTGAAGACATGATTTTCTTCGATTGTCACGAGTTGGCGCGCCGTTTTATTGCCATTAAGGACTTGGTCCAATGAGTCTGGCCCGGAAAACAGCGCTCGATCCAACATGTAACTTCCGAAGATGCTGTCCTTATCCGACATCTTAAAATCCAGCCGAGTGGTTACGAAGTTTTCAGAAAGGCGCTGATTTGCTGGGAAACCAAAGAACCCAATGCTTCCACCTGTATTTGCCACCAGGCCATTATTGGGTATCGGAAAAAAAGTGAGATATTTTTGGGCCGAGGCATCCACGGTCACATTTATCGGCGGCGCACAAGTAGCAGATCCATCCGGAACTGAACAAAGATTTCCTGTGCGTGCCTGCTGCGTAAGTGTTTCGCCGCTAAGCGTGACCCCTTTTGCTTGTCGGATCCCCTCGTAGTCCACGAAGAAGAATGCGCGATCCTTCCGGATCGGCCCGCCCGCCGATGCCCCGAATTGATTGCGTTTGAAAGGCGGAGTCGCTCCCACAGCGTCTAGCGCGTTTCGGGCATCCAGGGCGCTGTTGCGCAGGAACTCATACGCGTTTCCATGGAACTGATTCGCTCCGGAGCGCGATACGGCATTGATAACTCCGCCTGAGGTTTTGCCGTACTCCGCTGAGTAATTCGTGGTTAAAACCGAAAACTCCTGAATCGCATCAACTCCCAAATTCCCACCGACCACGCTGCCCGGCCCCGCGTTCGCATAGTCATTCATGCTGATACCATTCAACCTGTAATTATTCTGTACTGGGCGGCCGCCAGAAATCGTCAGCTCTAGTCCAAAGCCACGGTTTCCCCGGTCCACACCACCTTGAAAAGTTGGTTGGGTTGGGATGACGTTGACGCCGGGCTGAAGGGACGTAAGGTCGGTCCAGCTCCGACCGTTCAGAGGCATTTCGACAACTGTCGTCGAATTCACAACTGCGCTAATTGTGGCAGAGCCGAGATCGATGTTGGGCGCTGCCTCGGTGACTACGACCGTCTGATTTACTTGCCCCACCTGAAGACCGAAATTCAACACCTGCTGAGCTCCGACCGTGAGCGTGACGCCGCTTCGCACTTCGTTTGAGAAACCGGCAGCAGAAGCCTTCACCTCATAGTTTCCTGGAGGCAGATTCGGTACTGAGTAGAAGCCACCTGCATTCGAGGGAACAGCAGTAGTTATCCCGGTTGCCAGATTCCGAATGGAAATTTTAGCCTGCGGCACTGTCGCGCCGGACGCGTCTGTTACTGTGCCGGAAAGCGTTGCACCAGCTACCTGTGCGTTGGCCGAAGCCGCATTAAACATCAGCGCTGCAATCACTAGGACCACATTCGCAAAACTAATACCCACCAGACTCAAGCTTTTCGAAGAAAGCATGACAGAGCCTCCGCTCTCAAAATCCTGGATACTGTTTTTTTTCGAAACCCCGAACGCATTGTGCAACTCACCCTGAGGCGCTCCAGAGCGCCACAATGCGCGACACGGTAGTATTCCGAAGGGATGTTGTCAAGCAAATTAGCATGTTGTCCTACAGTTTCTAAAATCGCGAAAAAAGTGACTGAGATCAAGTTGTATGATATATGGAGCTGCGGAGCGCGGGTTCCTAAAATCTGTGGCGGGAGGTTCACCTAATGAACCGACGAAACTTCATGTCCTCTTTGGGGATCACCGGTGCAGTGCTCTCCAAGAAACTGAGGATGGATATCGCGGTGGGCGGGCCCTATAAGCAGGGCCAGTTAAAGGTTGGAACCGAGACACAGATGGACGATGCGAGGTTGAAAAGCTTGGCACGCTTTGGCGTGGGCAATGTCGGCGGTCCGCCGCCGATTGCAGACGGGCGTCTATATGCCACTGTTGATGAGCTTACGCGTGCCCGCGATGTCGCCGAAAAGAACTCAATCAGTTATGAACTTGTTACGCCGCCTATCCTGGCATCGAGCCATATCGACCGCGAACCGCACCCAGCCATCATGCTGGCAGACAGTCCTGAACGAGATCGCGATATTGAAGCGATTCAAATAATGATCAAAAATTGCGCTGCAGCAGGGGTGCCCGCGATTAAGTACAACATGAGCATCCTGGGTGTGCTTCGCACCGGTCGTGTCCCGGGTCGCGGCGATGCCATGTACAGCGTGTGGAACCTTAAGGCGGCCCATCCTGCGACGTCGCTCACGCGTGCAGGAGTCGTAACGGCCGATAGGTTTTGGGAGCGGATCACTTACTTCCTCGAGCGCGTAATTCCGGTCGCAGAAGAGTACAAGGTCCGTATGGCCTGTCACCCGCAAGACCCAGGCGTGCCGCCGGAGGGCTATCAGGGTGTTGACCGCGTGCTCGGGACGGTGGACGGTCTCAAAAAGTTCATCTCCATCAAGGAGAGCCCTTATCACGGCCTCAACTTCTGCCAAGGCACGGTATCCGAGATGCTGCACGACCCCGGCAAGGAGATTTTTGATGTGATCCGCTACTTCGGTTTGCGGAAGAAGATCTTCAATGTGCACTTCCGCAACATTCGCGGGCATCGCGACGATTTCGTCGAAGTATACCCGGATGAGGGTGACGTCGACTTCGTGAGGGCCGTCCAGGTTTACAAGGAGATTGGCTATTCCGGCATGCTGATGCCTGATCACGTGCCGCAGGTTGCCGATGATCCCGGCGGCCAGCAATCTTTCGCCTTCTGCTTCGGCTATATCCGCGCTTTGATTCAGGCCGTAGAACAAATTAGTTAAGAGAACAATCGCAGACTTCGCTGACAAGTGGAGCGCTGCCTCCACCGATATGTTGTCAGACAAATGTAAAATGTGATTGACAACCTGAATGACACATATTACCGTCCGAGTCCTGTGGGCGGCACTCGTATCACGCATCGCGACCCCGCCAATCCTTGGAAAAGGAGCCGTGCCAAGGACCGGCTTCCCGTGAACATCGCCTTGTCGTCGCTGAATTGAAGAATTTAAGGAGAATGCGCGCATGAAGAAACTGGTTGTCATTGTGTTTACGCTGATTCTACTCGCAGGTGGCTTTGTTGCCATGGCGCAGGCAAATTGGGGCGTTTCAAAAACATTCCAGCTCGGTGGCGAGGGGGGATGGGACTACCTCACGGTGGACCCGCAGACGCACCGGGTCTACATTGCCCGGACGACACATACGATGGTGATTGACGGGACCTCAGGCGAAGTGATCGCTGACATTCCCGGCCAGAAAAACGCTCATGGTGTCGCGCTCGTTCCCGAGATGGGACGTGGGTTCATTAGTGATGGCGGCGGTGATGGCGGCATCGTTATTTTCGACCTGAAGACAAACGCAATTTTAGGAACGATCGTCGCACAGCCTGATGCCGACGGTATCATCTTCGACCGCGCCAGCGGCCGTGTCCTGGTCGTGTCGGGCGACAACAAGATCTTAATGTCGTTGAAGCCCGATATCGATCCCAAGAGCGGCAAAATCGACCCTCCGATCGATCTGGGTGGAGAGCCCGAGTTCCTCGCTTCGGATGGTGCCGGCAAGGTCTATGTGAATCTCATGAACAAGGACGAAGTGGCTGTCGTCGATATCGTGGCGAGGAAGGTAATTGCGCGCTGGCCGGTTGCACCGGGTGGTGCGCCGGTGGGAATGTCGATTGATACAAAAAAACACCGGCTCGTAATCGGGTGCCGAAAACCGCAGAAGCTGATCGTCATGAGCACTGATGATGGCAAGGTGTTGGCGGACTTGCCAATCGGAGAGAGCGTTGACGCCACGAAAATCGACGGTGACCAACTATTCGCGAGCTGTCGCGACGGCTCGCTCTCAGTGGCTGGCGAGGTTTCACCCGGAAAATTTGAGATACTGCAGACCGTGAAAACCGGTCCGGGGGCGGCCACGATGGGCCACGATCCCGCGACCCACACATTTTACTTGCCAACCGCTGAATTTGAGGAACCCAAGCCCGGAGCTACAGGGCGGCCGACTAGAAAACCTGGGACATTCAAGATCATGACGGTTGCGCGGTCGGGTGCTCAGTGAGATCAGCAGATTTCCACCTTCTGGCTGTCTTAGATGTGAAGTCTACGGAGGAGCCGTGACCGGAAAAACGACCGTGGTTCTGATCTCAGTGATAGCCATATTGTTGTCGGCGATTCTTCTCCGCTGCCCGACCACATCTGCGGACGACAGCGATTATCTTGTGACCATCGACCACTTTGTGCCGGTACATTCAAGCGTTCCATCGATGACCGGTCAAATCTCTCAGATCTATGTCCGCGAGCGAACCCGGGCGGGCCTGGCTCTTCGGTCCGCGTCGCTAGCTAATCAGGTGGTTCTATTCGTTCACGGAGCAGGCACACCTGCCGAAGTTGCTTTCGATGTCCCATATCAGGATTACAGTTGGATGGCCTACCTCGCTGAGGCCGGCTTCGATGTATTCGCGATGGACCTCACCGGCTACGGTCGCTCATCGCGACCATTGTTGATGAACGATTCGTGTAATCTCGCACCGAAACAACTGGCAGGCTTGTTCATGGCCCCGTGCACGGCTAACTATGCCCACCCCGCTACTACCCTCGCCTCGGATTGGAATGATATTAGCGGTGTCGTGGAATATGTCCGTGCGCTCCGGCATGTTGACCGCGTGAACGTGGTCGCGTGGTCACTCGGCGGACCGAGATCTGGTGGCTATGTGGCGGCGCACCCTGACAAAGTGCAAAAGCTGATCCTATTAGCTCCCGCGTATAACTTGACGTTTCCGAACCAAGACGTTGCTATGACGGCGCAATCGTTTCAAGATTTCAGAACGAGTTGGGACAATCAGGTTGGCTGCCCGGACCAGTACGACCCGTCAGCACGTGACAGCGTTTGGTCGGAGATGATGAGGTCTGATCCCATAGGCGCTACATGGGGCCCGGGTATTCGGCGCGCTCCAGTTGTGTCGCGTGGTGCAGAAGACTGGAACGCTGCAGTTGCAGCGAAAGTTCGAATCCCCACTCTGCTCATTTCAGGGGAGCATGATAAGACGGTTCCTTCGGCTAGAGTGCGGGAGCTCTATGCCGATCTCGGTTCGAACCAAAAGGCATTTGTCGATTTGGCCTGCTCCTCGCACAACGCATTGTGGGAAAGGAATCATCTGTTGTTGTTTCGCGCGTCGCTGGAATGGCTGACCCGCGGAACTGTCGACGGAAAAGAAGACGGAGTCTTGCGCCTTGGATATGCGGCGGCTAAGGAACCTCAGTGATGCTGTCATAGACCTTCAGGAGAATCCTTTCTTAAATTCCATCGGCGGTGATTTGCTTAAAATCTGAACCATCATCAGGAGACGTCTTATGCCCAGAATCTGTTGGCTACTTTTGGCGCTAGGTGCTTTCAACATGTTCGCGACTCCGGCCCAGGCCGCGCCGCATTCCTCGAGCTACCGCTTGGTCAAAACGGTTAAATTGGGTGGAGACGGCGGTTGGGACTACCTCAATGCGGACCCCAATACACACCGCGTATTCATCTCGCATGATACTCATGTCGTAGTCGTAGACCCCGATGGTACCGTGGTGGGCGACATACCGAACTTGAATGGAGCCCACGGGGCTTTGCTGGTGCCGGAATTCAATCGCGGCTACATCACCAACGGACGAGCCAATTCTGTGATCATATTTGACCTGAAGACTCTTCAAACCATCAAAGAGCTCCCGCTGCCGGGAACAAAAAATCCTGATGGGTACCTCTACGATCCGGCGTCGAAGCGTGTTTTCACCCTCAACCAACGTAGCCATGACTCAACAGCCATCGATGCCAAGACCGACGAGATCGTAGGTACCGTCCCCCTCGACGGTCAGCCCGAAGGCGGACGAGCGGACGGCATGGGGCGCATCTTCGTCAACATTGAGGATAACAGTCACATCCTGGTCATTGACTCGAAAAGTCTCAAGGTCCTCGAGTCTTGGCCACTACCGTGCAAGGAGCCTTCAGGCATGGCTATTGACGTTCAACATAAGCGACTGTTCACCGGGTGCCAAACCAAGCCCACGATGGTGGTTGTGAACTATGCCGTGGGAAAGGTCGTCGCTACTGCCCCGATCGGCGATGACATCGATTCAGCTTGGTTCGATGCCGGTACCGGTCTCGTGTTTGCTTCGTGTGGCGATGGCACAATAACCGCAATTCACGAGGACTCGCCTGAAAAATACACGGTCGTTGATACAATCAAAACAATGGTAGGTGCGGCTCGCATGGCGGTGGATACCAAGAATCACAAGCTGTACACCGTCTCTGTGGAATACGGCCCGACGCTGACACCCACTGTGGAAAATCCTCGTCCTCGCCGACCAGCCGTGCCCGGAAGTTTTACCCTGATGATCTTTGCCAAATAGGTTTCACTTCCGCATTTGTCGCGTATCGAACGGGATATAGGACATTGCGATCCAACTCGGCAAGCTCGGCTGCGGCACTGCTAGCTCGGGTGCTGCGCGGTCAGAATCTCGGGTCTGGGCGGTTTCCGTTAATTGCGCAATCCCCCGTAGGAGAACACGGAATATTGACTACTTGGGAAGGAAACACTCGGCTTAACGAGGAGTCCGGATTCGGCTGGTCACATTTCGGGGTCCTAAGGCGCGATTTCCCAGTTACCAATAAGAACTGCCAGCTCAACCGGTCGATGCAACACCCCTCTAATCTTTTGATCCGACAGTACATCTCAGAGTGAACCGATCGATCGGGCTGTAGTCAATCAAACCTAAATAGGGCAGTGTTTTGTTTGAATCTGTCTGTGCGAACAAATTTAGCCGTTGAAACTCCTGTGAATAGAGTCCAGAGCTAGTGTTGCGTCGACCCATTGAGACCGCCGCGTCTATCGGGCATCAGGTCCCACGCCGCGAATGTGAGGGGGAAGCCATGACGAGTACGTCCGAACTGGAGAGGCCGTCGCACTTCATGCGAAGCCCGTCTCGAATTCGAATGTCAGGTCGCGAAAAGAAATCTCTACGGCTTAGCAAACGGCCCGACTTCGGGTTTGCCCTGAGTGTCTTTCAGATCTCCAAGCTCTGCGGCCACTCCCCTGTCGATCGCCGCAGCTTCGCTGCCGTTCTGGAAGCAGGTGAAGTCGGGCCGGTCGCGCCACGCGAATGGACCGCACAGGCGCTTTCCAGCTGCGAGCGCAGCATCGTGCACAACGTTAATCAGCCGCTCGTAATCGGGATCACCTTGTTTGTACCCTGAAAAATTGCCGAGGTCCGTACTGGCCGCAAATAACGCATCTACGCCCGAAATGGACGCGATCTCGCGAGCCTGCGCCGCGCCGCCGACTGTCTCGATCATCTCTATCAGAACCACGTTTTGATTGATGGTATTGCGATAGCCTCCTGGAACGTCGCCCCAGAAAGCGGGCGAATACGCCTGCCCGGCGCCCTGGCTGCGCTTGCCAAGTGGCGGGAAATAGGTCCAGTCTCTTCCGGCCACGCCTTCCTCGACCGTTCTAACGGTGGGGACAATAACGACGAGTGCACCCGCATCCATAGCGTGCTGAATCTCGCGTTCATTGGCGTAGGCGACACGAACTCCTGGCACCGCCTTCGCATGCGGACAAGCCTGCCACATTTTGGCCGGGCTCTCCCACTCGCGCGGGCTGTGCTGCATTTCCGTCCATATGAAGTCATATCCGGCATTCGCCATGGCGCAGTAAGTCGATGGATCGGAGGACGCCGACACAGTCCCGCCCGTCACCTTCTCGCCGCGCATTATCTTGAGCTTTACTGGATTCCAGATCTTTGCGTTTGGCGGCGGTTCGAACTTGTGGCCGTACTTCCAGGTCTTCTCGTCGATAATTCCTTGATTAACAGAGGCCGGAGGCGCGTTCGTGAGCGCGCCAGAGTCCTTGCCAGCGGGCGCTGCGAGCGGGAACTTCATCATTCCGGCATTGCCGCGGTCGGCATCGGAATCGACCGCGGGGTTTGCCTGCCCTTCCTGTCTTGAATTTCCCGATTCTTGTGCTAGAACGTGAAGCGCGCTAGCTCCGAGCGCTGCGGAGAGCACCAGAAGTGCACATCGACGATTCATTCTCGCTCCTTTCTTGTCCCCACTAAGGTCTGGTTTTAACACATGGTGGTCATTTACCGGTAAGGCGTTTATCGGGAATTGGCGGTTGAGCTGATAAGGTCCATGATCGACGCAATCTTCTCATGGGTAAGACCAGACGACACTTTCAACCAATCCTCCAGACATTGTCGCCGAGATTGGTTTGTTCCGCTTTGAGGACACGTTGCAGTCGTTGAGATGTACCCAGAACGCTGATCGATTTCAACACCATGAAAGTGGCGCGCCCGGAGGGACTTGAACCCCCGACCCTCACATTAGAAGTGTGACGCTCTAATCCAACTGAGCTACGGGCGCGCTGTCCCTCGATTCTACTACGGCCGCCGCATTTTTGTGCCCTCTCGAATTAAATCAAAATTAGACGACGAAAAAAACCGGCCGTTTTCCCAATGAAAAAAGCCCTAACGCTGAGCCTTCTAAGCAGAATGTCGCCCGTTCGAGTCGGGCCGGGCGCGCCATTCCTGTTTCTCACTTTCGATGTGCAACACGGACGACTATCGTTTCGTTGTTACGCCGCAGCGATTCGGCGCAGGAATATATTGCTGGTTTTCGCAAGGGTCCAATCCTGCGGATGGAACGAGAGCAAGGATTGTGCTGGTTACCGGCTCGGCGTAAGATGGCCGCAACTAAAACATGAATTGCACACGACGCGATTTCCTAAAGACCAGTGCAACTGCCGGAGCAGCCGCTGCCATTTCCGGATTTGCCGGAGAGACGCCGGGCTTTGCGGCTGAAGTAGAATCGCCTCGCATGGTGACTCTTACCGAATGGCTGCGGGCGGACATACCGGCGCGGAAACGCGGCGTGGAAATTTGCGTGCAGCG
>Ga0075018_10000639_pt1 | contig 10920 bp, 10 predicted proteins | sample ColStrG_CSR_2014_FD_71471 | JGI IMG/M metagenome (GOLD analysis project Ga0075018, IMG submission 71471) | Freshwater sediment microbial communities in response to fracking from Pennsylvania, USA - Cold Stream Run_MetaG_CSR_2014 | ecosystem: Environmental > Aquatic > Freshwater > Creek >... | reverse complement strand
TGGAGGAGGCTCGCAACAACAAGCTGATCGGGGGTGGCCTCGAAGCCCAGGTCCAAATTACTGCCTCCGACCCGCTGTTCGCGCTTCTGAAACGCTATGAGGCTCAACTGCGCTACCTGTTCATCGTCTCGGCTGTCAGCTTGACGCAAGGCCCTGGCAACGGCACGGGCGGTGTGCACATGGAGGTCAAGAAAGCCGACGGGGCCAAGTGCGAGCGCTGCTGGAATTACTCGACCCGCGTGGGCGAAGACATTACCTACCCTACGGTCTGCGAGCGCTGTAGCGCGGTGCTAAAAGAGCTCGCGTAGGTGCAGACACCCTCCTTTGCCCAGCCGGGCGCCGCCCCGGCGGCTGCTCTCCAAACGCGGTAATCTAGACGTAATACTTTTTGCACATGCGCAAATATCATTTCTCAATCGCCATGCTCGTCATCGCCCTCGACCGCGCCACCAAGTGGACGATTGCCCACCGGCTCTCCCTGCACGACGGCATACAGGTGATTCCCGGCTTCTTCCGCATTATCCACACCGAGAACCCCGGCGCCGCTTTCGGAATTTTTGCCGACTCTCCTTCCCCATGGAAAGTCGGCCTGCTGATTTTGTTTTCGGCAGTCGCGCTGGTCATCGTCTCTGCGCTGCTTTGGAAGAACAGCCACACCCTCACCTCAACCGGCGTTGGACTCGCTTTGATTCTGGGTGGCGCGATTGGGAACTTGTGGGACCGGCTAGTTAGCCGGTATGTAGTGGATTTCCTGCTTTTTTACATCGGCCGATATCAGTGGCCAGCCTTCAACGTGGCTGACAGCGCCATCGTGGTGGGAGCGGGGCTGCTGGTGTTTGAAATCCTGTTTACGAAATCACCGTCGCAGACGACAGCATAGGATCGACTGCCGGCTCTACCCTATGGCATCCCATACAGTTGTCGGTAGACGCTGGCATTCCGCAAAATGGCTTGCACGTACTCGCGGGTTTCTGTGAACGGGATAGATTCGACAAACTCCTGCGGATCGCGGTAGTGCCCCTGCCCAAGCCACTCTTCCACGCGATCCGTGCCTGCGTTGTAGGCGGCGAGCGCGTATTCGTACTGTCCGTTGTACTTGTCCACCATATCTTTGAAGTAGCGCGTGCCCAGTTGCAGATTAACCGCAGGGGTGTAGAGCTGTGGGGCAGTGTAGCCGCGCAGCTTGACCTGCTTTGCCACCGTCTTTCCGGTCCCTGGCAGAAGTTGCATCAGTCCGACGGCGTTCGCATGGGAAATGGCTGCTGCATTGAATTCCGACTCCTGGCGAATCAACGAGGCTACCAGATACGGATCGAGTCCATTCTGCGTGGAGTATTTGCTCAGGTCGGGCCAGTACGCCTTGGGAAAAAGTGCTTCCCAGTAGGGCCGCGGCAAGTCGGGAATATCGACCGCAAAATAGTTGGGCGTGTTGCGCTTCATGATCTCGATGCCGCGGTCGTAACGGCCTCCGTCCTGATAAACGCGTGCCATCTCCGGAGGCGCCCAGGCCCCATCCTCTTCACTGGCGGCGGCTTGCAATTCACGCACGGCCTGCTCGGCAAGGCCGCCGTTCGAAAGCAGGCGAGCGCGCTCGACTCGGAGATTGTCGTCGGGTGGAACCGCCACGGAAATCTTCCGGCCCGCTGGAAGCGGCGAGACCCGCTCGAGCAACGCGTAGTGCAGGGGCTCCTCGCTAGAGGTGTGAAGCGTCCTCAGCCGCTCGCGTCCTAACTCGGCGTAGTAGAAGTTGCGATAGCGATCAGAGAGTTTCTGGTAGAACGCGCTGGCCATCCCCGGTTTGTTCTCCTCCTCCGCCAGACGTCCGCGCCAGTAAAGGGCGGCGGGAACCTCTCCGGAATCGGGGTAGAGCGCGATCTGTTCTTCAAATCGCTTGCGCGCTTCCTCGATTCGTAGCTGCCGGAAACACAACCAGGCAGCCTTCCAGTGCGCGTAGGAGGCACGAGCACCGTTCGGGAAACGCTCCTGCAATTCGCGGAAATAGTCGATCGCGCGGTCATAGTCGCGCTTCAGCATGAACATGTTTGCCGCCGAAAGCAGGGCCTGTTCCAACCACGGACTGGCCGGCCCAAACTGGCGCAACTGGCCCAGCGTGCGCTGGACGGCATCTTCATCGCTGGTCGAGCGCGCGGTCTCGCTGAGCAAGTAAAGGCGCTCGGCCTCCCCATCGCCGGTCTGCGGCCCCATCGAGGTCAGCAGTTGGCGGGCGTCGTGGCTTCGATTGCTTTTCTCCAGGGCCGTCGCCAGAGCAAGTTGCAGGCCCTGACGCTCCGCCGCGGGGGCTTGATCCAGCAGGTCGCGGTAATCGTGCGCGGCGTCGTTGTAGTGTTTCGACCTGAACAATAGATCGGCTCGGGTCCGACGTTCGGCGGCGCTCCCGGAGATCCCAAGCTTGCGCAATTCCACGCCTGCCGCGTCGGCGTCAGAACTGTTGGGGAGGTTGTAGAAAACATTGCGGAACGCGGGACCCGCTTTCTGCTTTTCTCCGGCTGCCAAGTAAGCGCGCCCGATCGATAGTTCCACATCGCTGCGCACGGGCGTGCGCTCTTTTTCAAGCAGGGCCGCTGCTTCCTGAGCGCGCCCTTCATTCAGAAGGGCCTCGGCGTATGTCAAACGAGCGTCACGGATCAGCAGAGAATCGGGGAAGTTTTTGCTGAACTCGGCCAGAGTCGAAAGCGTTTCCGCGTTGTGCGCGGTTTTCAGGTAGGCATCGCCCAGATAATAGGCGACGTAGTCCCCCAGTTCACTGGCGCCCGCCTTGGCGCGGCTGAATGGGTCGATGGCCTTGCCATAGTCATGATCGAGGGTGCGGGCGTAACCGATCACCAGCCAAGCCAGGGCTCCTGCATCCTCTTTCGGGTGCTGGCGCGCATAGGCCTCCACGCCTGCATAGGCGGCTGGCGTGCGGTCCTGAAGCAACTGCTGGGCCATGGGCCGGAGACTGGCGGAAGCAACGAACGCCTGCTTGACCCGGCGCACGCGCGGAGAGACTCGCCTGCGTCTCTTTTTTGTTGTGGTGGACTTCTTGTTCGCCGCCGCGGCGTGCGAGGTCGTGCGCTTCGGGTGCGCAGTTTGTGCGTCGGCCCCATGCGAGCCGCCCAGACCGAGCAGGAGAAACGCTCCGGCAAAAACCAAACCTGACAAACGGCCCACTCAAACCCTACCTAGCGCCGGAAATTGGAACCCATGATGGAGATGTCGTCTTCTGCGAGACTTCGTATCACTTCATCTTGAAAGTAACTGGTGGAAGCTGCAACCGTGCCCCCGTAGCGTTTGTGGTACGTCGCCCGGCTTTTCTCGATGGCTTCTTTCAGGCGGTCGTAAAGATCCCTGTTCTTGCGGCCTTCGGCGACCTGCGCCTGGTTGTACAGCTTGATCTCATCGACCAGCAGGCGGGCAAAGCGCCGGGCCTTGCGGTGAACATCCTGGTCTTCGGGCGAGATCTCGGGAGCACCCGGAGAGGCCGGTTCAGGAGCTGCAACCCATTCTGGTTGAGCACCCGGATGGGCTTCGGTCGCCGCAGGCTCGGCTTCAGCGACAGCGGACTGAACTTCTGTCTGCGCATACTGAGCTTGGGCCACTGCTGGCGCCATCGTGACTGGTGCCCGAGCGGAAGATTCGGCCGCCGCCACGGCCGCCACGGCGTGACCCGGAGCGTGCGACGCGAACGGATCGCTAAAAGCAGGAGACGCCGCCGCGGTGGCCGCAGGACGGCTCTCAATCTGCTCAGCTGGCTCCTTGCGCGCTTGCTTGCGCAGCGAATTGACCTCCAGCCATGCGCTGGTGGCAAGAACCAGCAGTTCGAGCGAACCTGCATCCAGCATTCCCGCTGCGGCCGTGCCCGCGTCGGCGTAGACCAAGGCAGCAACTTTGTCCTTCAATACAAGCGGCAGAAGACGTATTTCGCCGCTGGCCGGCGTTCCGAACTCTTGCAGGAAGCAGGAATCGCCTTCGGCGCAAGGAGCGCTGACCGCGGCGCGATCCTGGATCGCGCGCGCCACGGCAACGGCGCCTGGGTCGAGACTGAAATCCTTGAGTTGGTCGTTCTTGGCGAATCCGCGTCCCTGCCAGCCGCTCGCGTGTCCGCCTTTTACCACGAACAGGGCAACTCGGTTGGCGTAACGTGAGCAGGTGTCAAGCAGAACGCCGAGAATTTCCCGTTGTGATGTTCCCTCGTGAATCTCGGCGACGGCGCGAGCCAGATCGGCGGAGCCCATGTCCGAGGTGGAACGTGTGCTTGGCGCCTCCGCTTCCATCCCCTCCATCACTCGGCGGACAATCTCGCTGCGCAACTGGGCGGCGTGGCTGTCCAGGACCTGGCCTACCACCCGTTCCACAATTGGTTCCATCCAACCGCGGTCCTTCATTCGTACTCCGAGGTGAAAACGGTTTGAGGGCCGCAGGGGAGCAGACCTCTAAACTCTGATTATACGGCCACTTGCGGACTTTCCGGACACGGTGGTACGTGCTGAACCAGGTACGAAAGTCACCCGGAGGGCTGAAGCCGGGGCAATTGTCTCCCATTAGAGTGCCGAACCAAGCACGCCAAAACGCTTGGAACCAGTACAATAGCATCCTGGAGCTAAACCGAGCGGACGGAAAAATCTGCATCGAGTAACGAATGAGTGCCATCCAACCCAACGTACGAGAACCGGTCAGCGAAGAATTAGCGCTGGTCCGGGCAGCCAAGCGCGGCGACGATAAAGCGTTCGAAGAATTGGTTCGACGATATGATCGGAATGTTTTCCGCATCGCACAGCACATTACGCAGAATCGCGAGGACGCGGAAGATGTAGTTCAGGATGCGTTCCTCAAGGCGTATGGAAACCTGGCGCAGTTCCAGGAGCAGTCTAAGTTTTATACGTGGCTGGTGCGCATTGCGGTCAACGAAGCGCTGATGAAGTTGCGCCGGAGACGGCCGGAACGCATGGTCTCTCTGGACGAGGACATAAAGACCGAAGACGACTCGGTGCCTCGCGAGGTTGCGGATTGGAGCCCCAATCCAGAACAGATGTACAAGCAGGCGGAACTGAGGGAGATTCTGACTCGGACCATCCAGGGTTTGCCGGCAGGGTTCCGCACGGTGTTTGTGCTCCGGGACGTTGAGGGCCTTTCGACGGAAGAAACGGCCCAAGCGCTGGAGTTGAGTATTCCGGCGGTGAAATCGCGCTTGCTGCGCGCGCGGCTGCAATTGCGGGAGCGGCTGAGCCGCTATTTTCAGAAGCGCGCAAGCGCAGACGAAGCCAACGGTGCGAGTGGAGACGGCGACCAGTGAAGTGTTCTGAATTTCTCAACGAGTTAACCAACTACCTGGATGGCGCGCTGGATGATCGGACAAAGTCCGAACTGGAAGACCATCTGGCTTGGTGCCACAACTGCTACGTCGTCTGCGACACGACCCGGAAAACCATCGAAATTTACCGCAATTCAGAACTTTACGAACTACCCGACGACCTGCGCGGGCGCCTGCGTTCCGCGATTATGAGCAAGTGCTCGCTACAGAAGAAATCGGGTCCGCAGAGCGTTTGATCCAACTTCACACGTTACTTTGCCGATTCATTGCATCCTACTGATTCCTGACAGACTACGAGGTCTCCGGCACCGCGGCATCGGGCCATTTCGAACCCTTTCCTCCAGAACTGAATCTAAACATAGGGTAACGGTTGAGTGAGTCGAATCACCATTAAAGGTTGGAAGTAGGTTTTTTCGTTCTATCTCCTGGGGGTTGGAAAATGTTGTCTAAGGTGTTGGATGCGATGTTTGGCTGCTGGCACTCCCATTACAGCTTTCCGATCACGGTTCGGGCGGGCTCGCGGCGCAGCGGGGCGGCCGCTCGCACGGGGACGTACGTGGTGTGCCTCGACTGCGGCAAGGAATTCTCCTATGACTGGCACGCAATGAAGGTCTCGGAGCCACGTCGGGAGGGGTCCGCGCGCACCCTGGTAACGAAGGAAGCTGCATAAGCACACTGGCGCTTTTTGTCAGCAGCCGCCGCATGTGTCTCAGGCGGTTATTGTTTTCCGAACACGATCAGGGCCGTTCCCTTTTTGGGAACTCAGCGGCGTCTTGCCAAATAATTCACTGCCCAACCTCGGGCGGCGGGCGGATAATGTAAGCGGAGTCGAACCGCAGATTGTGCTTCGGCGGTCCCAACGAAGCGTTCCTACTAGCGGATCGACCGGGAGGTGACTGTGCCTCTTTCAATGCTCCGGGAGTTTCTGGATCGCAACCACATCAAATACCTGGTGATCTCCCACTCCGTGGCGTACACGGCGCAGGGGATTGCCGCTCTGACGCACACGCCCGGGAAAGAGCTGGCCAAGACGGTGATGGTCATGGTGGATGGAAAGCTTGCCATGGCCGTGGTGCCGGCTTCTTACCGGGTAGATTTGTTCAAGCTGAAACGATATCTGGGCGCAGGCACGGTAGAGCTTGCCAGCGAAAACGAATTTCGCGACCGCTTTCCGGATTGCGAAACCGGGTCCATGCCGCCGTTCGGCAACCTCTATGGCATGGATGTTTTCGCCGACGAGAAACTGGCGGAGGATAAGGAAATCGCTTTCAACGCCGGATCACACCGGGAGCTGGTGCGGATGAGCTACACCGACTTCCGCGACCTGGTGAAACCGGCCGTCATCCCGCTGGTTGCAGGTAGAGTGGGCGCACACGCCGCCTGAGCAGCCGATTCGGCAGCTGCTTCGTACGAACCGTTTGCCGGAGCTAGGGACTTTTTTGTCTTTTTTCATACAATCTTCACAAACCGCTGTGTTAGATTTTTCCTTCCCGGTCAACGCAGATTTTTTCTCTGGAGGAAAATGAATTGGGCAAGGATATGGTCCCGAAGCGGATCTTCTTCACCAAGGGTGTGGGAAAGCATCGCGAGCGTCTAACATCCTTTGAGCTTGCCCTGCGCGATGCAGGCATTGCAGCGCAGAACCTGGTACGGGTTTCGTCCATCTTTCCACCCAACTGCAAACTGATTCCCCGCTCCCAGGGCCTGAAGTATCTGCATCCGGGCGAAGTTGTGTTCGCGGTTGTCGCCGAAAACTCGACGCACGAGCCGCACCGGCTGCTGGCTTCGTCGATCGGAGTTGCGATTCCTGCGGACCGCAATACCTACGGGTACCTCAGCGAACACCATTCTTTCGGAGAGACCGAGGATGCCGCCGGCGATTATGCGGAAGAATTAGCTGCCGAGATGCTCGCCACTACTCTGAACGTGGAGTTTGACTCGGACCGCTCTTGGGACGAGAAGAAAGAGATCTATCGCATCTCGAACAAAATCGTCCGCACGGCGAACGTAACTCAATCCGCCGTGGGGGACAAGCGCGGGCTTTGGACCACCGTGATCGCATCGGCCGTTACGATCTTCGACTGATTGTGTGGGGACGGGCGCCCTAGCCCGTCCAAGCCGAGCCCAAGCTCCGCGGCCATTCTGCGGTCTTCCTACAATGTCATCCTGCGCGGAGCCGGACGACGAGCGAAGCGAATCGTCGTGCACAGCCGAAGGACCCCTACTCCTTCAGTGCCGCCCCCACGACCTTCTTCGCCGCTGGTTTCTTCTTCAACCGCTCCAGCACCGCCGCGACAATCAACGGCAGCCCCACCGTCGCATCAACAAACACCTCACCAAACTTCCCGCCCTCCGCCGGCGGCACGAACTTTCCCCACGAAACGGCCTCACTGTACGGGCTGCCCGAGAGTCCACCCCAGTACACCGGCTCCGGGCAGATGCGCAGGCCGTAGTGATAGCGCTTGAGCGGCAGGTCTTCCCCTCCCCGGCGATGGCGCAATTCGATGAACGGGCCGAACTGCTGCGACCAGTTTCGCGGGACGCCGCCGCCAATCGTGAAGATGCCGAGGCGTTTTTGAGCGAGCAAAGTGGCGGCGAAGTATTCCAGATCTTCAAACGGATCGAACCGGAAACGCGGCTTCCCTTCCTTGTCGCGCTCGCGGTTGGTGAGGGCATAGTCGAGGCCGAGTTCAGAGTCGGAAAATGCCGGGACGAATACGGGCACATGGTTTTCGTAGGCCGACTTTAGAATGCCGCGCTGTCCTTTCGCATGTTTGGAAAGATGTGCTCCGATGGCCCGATGTAGCTTGTAGGAACACATGAGTTTGCTTGCGTCCCAGCCTTTGAAGACGGCGGCCATCACCCGTTCCACGTCGTCGAGGTTCTGCTCGGGCTCAAGCGTGTCGTAGACACGGTTGTAGCCGGCCTCGTAAAGCTCCTCGTCGCTGAAGTTGGGATTGTGTCGGAAGTGGGCGCGACCGGTAGCTTCGACCAGTCCATGCGCCATGAGCGCGCCGGTGGAAACGATGGCGTTGACGATGCCGCGCTCGATCAACTCGGCGATGATCAGCCCCTGTTTGGCGACGGTCATGGCGCCAGCAAGCGTCATCACGACGAATGCGTCCTTGTCGCGGGCCATGGCTTCGAGCACGTCGGCGGCTTCGCCGAGCTGGCGGCCGGTAAACGCTGTTTTCGACATGGCGCGCACTAGATCGTCGATGGACTTGACTTCGCCGAGGTCGAGCGGCGCCAGCGGAATCAGCCGATCTTCCACCGGGTCGTGCAGCTTGCGTTCGATGCCCGCACCTTCCTGACGAGTGTCGTGTTTCGAGCCATTCTTGTGCTTCAAGGACCAAGCCTCCTGATGCAAATCAATTTTGATTGAAGAAACAATTTACTAGAAGTGAGGTGCCCGCGGCGAGCATCACACTGTGGTCGATGGCTTTGATATGCTGGAGCGCTCCTTCTTTGAACCCGGAGTCTCCGTGAAAGACAAGTTCACAGTCGCGCTGGTGCAGATGTCATGCGGCCCCGAGCCTGCCGGCAATATGGCCAAAGCCCTCGAACGTGTCGCAGACGCCGCTCTGAAAGGCGCGCACGTGGTCTGTCTGCCTGAGCTTTTTCGGACCCAATACTTCTGTCAACGCGAAGACGCCGCGTTGTTCGACCTGGCCGAGCCAATTCCTGGGCCGGGCACAGAAAGACTTTCTGCCGCGGCTCGGAAGCACAACGTGGTTCTGATAGCGTCCCTGTTCGAGAAACGCGCTCCTGGCCTTTATCACAATACGGCGGCGATTTTCGATTCTGATGGCGCGCTGCGCGGAATCTACCGCAAGATGCACATCCCCGACGATCCCCTCTATTACGAGAAGTTCTATTTCACTCCAGGCGACTTGGGCTTCAGAGCTTTCGACACGGACGCTGGCAAGATCGGCACGCTGGTTTGCTGGGACCAGTGGTATCCCGAGGGCGCGCGCCTGACCGCGCTCCAGGGGGCAAGCATTCTGTTTTATCCCACGGCCATTGGATGGCACCCGGCGGAGAAGGCTGAGTTTGGCGCCTCCCAACACGATGCCTGGCGGACGATCCAGCGCTCGCACGCCATCGCCAATGGAGTGTACGTCGGGGTAGTGAATCGAGTCGGCTTCGAGACGGGCGATATTCGCGGCAATTCCGCCCCGGGGAAAGGGCTGGAATTCTGGGGCGGGTCGTTCCTGTGCGATCCGTTTGGGCGCGTTCTCGCAGAAGGGGCGCACGATAGAGAAGAGATTCTTATGGGTGAAGTTGATCTGCGGCACCTCGAAGACACACGCCGCAACTGGCCATTCTTGCGCGACCGCCGCATCGATAGCTACGCTCCCATCACCAGCCGCATGATTGACGGAAAATGATCGACGGAAAGTGAAACTCTGGTTAACTCTCCGTGGAGTCCCTCTGTGACCTCAGTGGCCTCTGTGTTTAAGCTTTTCCGCGGATACTCAATCGGAGCTTTCGCAGAACTGATCGCGCCGATGAGTGATTGACTCGAAAATGACCAAACGATCCCCAACTCGCAAGCCGCCTGCCGCCCTTGGTTACCGCATGCCCGCCGAGTGGGAACCGCACGAGTCCACCTGGCTGGCATGGCCGCATTTCCGCGCAGACTGGCCGGGAAAGTTCGAGCCGATCCCCTGGGTGTATGCCGAGATTGTTCGTAACCTGGCGCGGCATGAGCGGGTCGACCTGATCGTCAACAGTGAGCGAGCGGAAAAGCGCGCGCGCGAAGTGCTGGAACTCGCCCATGCGTTGTCCGATAACATTCGCTTTCATCGCTGGCGCACCGATCGAGTGTGGACCCGCGATTCGGGATGCATCTACCTGATGCCGTCGGCGGGCGAAAACGACGCGAAGCTCGTCGCATTACATTTTCAGTTCAACGCCTGGGCGAAATATCCCAACTATGAGTTCGATGCCAAGCTGGGCGCTCGCATGGCGAAGGCGGCTGGCGCGCGGGTAGTGCACCCGGTTTCCGGCGATCACCGCGTGGTGCTGGAGGGCGGCTCGATTGACGTCAACGGCTGTGGAACCTTGCTGACAACTGAAGAGTGCCTGCTTTCCACCACGCAGCAGCGAAATCCCTCGATGGATCGCGCGGCTTATGAGCAGATGTTCACGGATTACTTCGGCGCGAAGGCTGTAATTTGGCTGGACGAAGGCATTACCGGCGATGACACGCACGGCCACGTGGACGACATCGCACGCTTCGTCGCTCCCGACACGGTGATCACCGTGATAGAGCCGAATGCGCAGCGCGAAGACTACTCTGCGTTGCAGCACAATCTTGGACGCCTGAAGGCGGCTCGCGATCAGGACGGTCGGCGGCTGAACGTGATCGAGATTCCGCTGCCGCGACCCGTGGTGTTTGAGGGCCGCACGCTCCCGGCGAGCTACGCCAATTTCTATATTGCGAATGGAGTTGTGCTGGCGCCGGTCTTTAATGATCCAAACGACCGCATCGCGCTGAACACACTGGCGGAGGTCTTCCCTGCTCGCGAGATTGTGCCCATTTATTCGGGCGATTTGATTTGGGGATTTGGGGCGCTGCACTGCATGACGCAGCAGCAGCCGGC
>Ga0075018_10000633_pt1 | contig 10959 bp, 6 predicted proteins | sample ColStrG_CSR_2014_FD_71471 | JGI IMG/M metagenome (GOLD analysis project Ga0075018, IMG submission 71471) | Freshwater sediment microbial communities in response to fracking from Pennsylvania, USA - Cold Stream Run_MetaG_CSR_2014 | ecosystem: Environmental > Aquatic > Freshwater > Creek >... | reverse complement strand
ATGGCATCCGCTTGAGCGGCATGCCGGCCTTTGGAAGAGTCGAGTCGGATGAGCACATTTGGGGTCTGGTGCTATATGTTCGTACCCTTCCAAAAAAGATCTCGGAGACGCCGCAGACTCATCGCTGAGCGCGAATGTTGGTCCGGGCGCATACGATGAGCGCGACTCTGGCACGGGCAATCACGCCTACGAAACGAATCGTGGAAGCAAGGCCGATTACATTCAGAATAGGTTCCGCCATGCACTTCCTACGGTTCGTGGGCTTTTTTCCCAGCGCGCGGCGTACTTTGGAGAATTCGCCAGTGCGACTGGTCAAGTTGCTCAACATCCCTCCGTGTGCCCAGCGTGCGGCGACGAGGAAAACCCATCCACTCCAGGGCACGGCACAACGGCAAGCACAGAAAGCGCTTATGGTGGGAAAAACGATGGAAGAGGTTCCGAAAACGCTGGAAGTATCGCTGCGCGATAGAAACGTCTTTCTGGGGACAAGCCGGTTTCGCGCCGGTGTACCGGGAGTCGCCGATTCAGTCGGGCGAACTAGAAGGTGCTCGAAAAGGGCTTGAAATGATGCTGTCGCACCACGATCCGTTCCACGATCTTGTGTTGGATCGTGCTTACAACATCTGTTGGGGAATCGCGGGCTGGCGCGCATTGCGGAACCGTTTCCCGTACCCGGATTCACGCTGGACGGCCCGCAGAGGCGCAAGAACGCCGAGTTTTCGGGGGTTCTCAGAGGCCTCACCGAGTCCGGCAATCTACCGGTCGACTGGCTCGTCCCACCAGCTCGCAGCCACGAACCCATTTTTGCGTAAACATGAAACGGGACACCATACAACTCGCTTTTTCACCATGCTCACCGCATCCCTGTCGACTGAGGATTATTACGTTGTCCGAGCTCAGAATGGAACCGTTCTTTTCTGCCGACGCTGAGACTGAGGCCACTCTTTGTACCATTCAACGCCAGTAGATCGCGAGAAGTCGCGCTTGCAACCGAACACTGGAACCGCCCCGCTCGTACCAAAGGCCGTTTCAGGAGATCGGGTTCAGGACCATCCGGCCGTACGCGATGAATGCCATGAGCAGGCCCAGAACGACCATCATGACGATGGACCCGATCTCGCGGTATTGGACGTGTACCCAAATGAACACTAGGCTCTCAATCGCCAGGACCGTGGCGGCCACCACCGTGAGCGTTGGCCTCCAGTCGAAGGCGGCGGGGACAATCAGCGCGACCGTGCAGACGAGTTCGACAATGCCGAGGGTCATCCAAGCTTCCCTAGGCAACGCACCAAAGGATCGGACCTCCTTGCTTATCTTGTCGAACATAAAAACCTTCATGACGCCCGACGCTGCATATATCAGCGCGGCGAGGACCTGCAGGACCCACAACACGATATTCAAGATGTGCCTCCTCCCGGTTTCCGCGTCGGCTCGCACAGGGCGGCCCGATGCACGTTCTGAGCCCAAGTCTAGCGACCAAAGATACCTCATTAGCAACGCTCCGGGTCGCTCGGCTGTCCAGGTTGATGAGTAACGATCAGTCGCGCAGTGTTTACTGGTTCCTGTCGCACGGTAGCCTTTCACCAGCCCAGATCGTGGAAGTAAGGCCGACATTACGGGCGACTATTCTCCAATAATGCCGCGAGAGCAGACGCAGAGCTTCGCCGGACTGAAGACGTGAGCAAACAGTAGGACATTGGCTGAATTCGACTCAATCCGCTGAAAGGTTGCGCTCGATACACTTCTCCATCGGTCAAATGAGGCTGCTCCTGCAAGGTCTCGGGACGAGAGTCCTGAGCAAGTCCGTGTAGCGCGGAAACGCGGTAGCCTAAGGCGGATTGGTGCACGCGCGGTGGGCGCCAATCCGGCAGAGTTGTACGCACAACACGCGACTTGCCCTGAGGTTTACACCCCTACCGGGCGCAGTGTTACCGTACCACATTGTAGCTAGCGCTCCAACGCGGTACGGAATGCGATGCACACGGGGAATGCAGCATGACGCTGTACGAAGCCTAGCTTAGCAGCGAGGCCGCTGGACCTCTGCCATGAAAGAGTTCCCCGAAAAAGACGGATAACATCTTAAACGTGTGGAAATCCCATTGTCGGAGGGGCTCCGTCGCTCAGTTCGATTCAGTCACCTTGCCGGACAGCAAAAGGGTCAATTGCTTTTCGTATTGGTCCTGCTTAATCAGCCCTTCCTGTAAATCGTCCTTAAGTTTCTGAATGTCAAGGTCAAGGAAGCTGCTAATCCCGGTATAGAGTTTCCGTTGGTCGGACACGACGTACAGAATCGTCCTGCGGCCGTACAACACGTTGCCGGCTGCATCCTTTGCGACTACTTGCCCGACGATCTTGCCGCGCTCGCCGAGCGCAATTGCGAAAGGAACTTCCTCGACTACCGGGTCGTTCGAGAGTGGGATCGATTTGAAAAGCGGCTTTTCAGATAGGACCGAAACACCGCCGTCGGTGCCAACATTCACGTCCAATTTAGCTACCCGCCTAGAACTAAGTTGCAAACCCGCCTTCTGAACTCCCAAACTGAATCTGGCGATGGATTTATAGCCCTCAATCATCGTAGGAGCTTCAACTGCAATTGCCTGAACCTTTGTGTTTGAAACGATTTCCTCACCTTGTACTTTCGCGATAACGGGTTTGCCAAATTTCACCGTTGACCCGGAATGCGAGACAGGGATGTCAACGGTTGCTGGTGTTCGGAACTCGTCTAGTCGTTTCTCTTTGGAGCTGAGGGCGACACTGAGATACGAGGTGAGGTTGCCGCTAAGAAGAAGTTTTTCTTCGAAGCGGGCAGTTTCGTTCTTCTTCATGTTGATGGCAGTCACGGTCTCTGGTTTTGTGCCGCTAGCTGCAGCCGAGGAGGAGGCTGCTAAATACGGTAAGTTTTTTTGGGATCTCACCTCCACTGCTATGGGAACAGACTGCAACTGCTGCCTCGTCGTGGATGTGACTTCAAAACCGAGATCGACTGGAGCCTTTTGTGCGAATGCATCTGAATTGAGAATGACCACAGTGACCGCCAAAATCACGAGGCACAACCCCAACCTGATTCTTCGGCAGAATTCGGGACCGTGGAACGTTTTCATAGGTGATCCTCTTAGTGCTTTAATGAGAGAGCAAATGAGCTGTAGGGCCCGGTGGGCGGAGCGTCGGGGTTGCCGCCGGTCACCACCCAATATAAGGCTGAGGCATTCTTGATTTTGTCCCACTCGTCCTTTGTGGGCAAGTAGTTCGGCACCGTCAAATCGCCCGAATCCAGGAGAGGCTGCCAATTCTCATCAAAGAACAGCAACCTGAACTTGCTGTTGAGGTAGGACTTGGCGCCTCCGTTGGCCTGCCATGTGAAAGACACAGGATTGCCGTCTATCTTGCCGCCATCGACAGGCGTTAGCAGGGAGGGTGCGGCGAGATGATCTGCAAAAATCGCCCCAATTGCTGCAACTTGATCTTCTTTTCGCCCAGCGGTGAGAGCGTCCCAAGAATCTGAGAGTGTAGAAACCCGTTTTGCGCTTAGGGCATCTAGAATCGCCTTACCTGACATCGTGAAAGACCCGTGGGCGGTGGGTATTCCACCGAACAGGTAATACAGAACGCGACTGACAGACAGTTCATTGTCTTCTCCCTTGCTCGCAAGACCGTCTTGCGAGGCGAGGTCAACGTCAAGGGTGCTGTCTTCGGTGTCGGTATAGTGCGTGTCCCCCACGAACGAGACATTCATGGAGGCCAAGCCAAGCGCCTTTTGGCTCGAAATAGAAAAGAAAGTTGGCCAGCCTTCACCCCAGGCCAGCCTGATTGCTGTGTCCTTGTCAGGGGTCTGGTCCTCCAGATTCACGTCAATGTAGTGCTGCCCTCCGGGATTTTGATCAAGACTGAGTTTGCTCGACACGTAGTGCCCATACTCATGCATGAGCACATCCCAGTCCCACCGATCCAACAACAATATGTTTAAGCTTGAATCCGTAGGATGAAAACACGAAACCAATCCTCCGCATGCACGAATTCCATCCACTGGAAACTTGACCTCGATCGGTGCCAGTTGGCTTCCGAGACTGCTGACATATACGCGGCCGTAGGTTACAGCCTCCAAGACAGAAAAAGCCTGATCGTTGATTTCGTCAGTGCTACCCGTAAGATTGACATTCAAGGTCGATCCTGGCCCGACCGAAGCATGAATGCTGGACTCAAACTCGTAAGGCTGAGTGACGGTCTCAGGATGCACCAACGCGGCGTCGCTTTCAGAGAACACTTTTATAAGAATGCTGACATTACCTGCCTGGTCAGCAATCGCTGTCGTATAGCTACCGTCTTCGGCCGTAAATGACGGGCGCTGTTGAAAGGGAGAATTGTCTTGCGCATTCCAAATTTGAACCTTTGCGCCACGAACTGGGTGCGGCGCCCCGTTGCGATCTTGCCACATAATCTTTCCTGTGACAGTAATCTGCCCAAGCGCAAAGGGCCCAATTACCGTGATCACTAAAATCATCACGACTAATCGTCGAATCATAACCACATCCCTCTCTGTTGACTGTCGGCTCGTCTCCGCCGGAGCAAGGCCCTGGAAAGCGTTTTGCTAGAAAGTGTCAAGGTTTTGCGAAGGTAATCGCCAAGCCGAAGCCCAGCTTGTACGACTTCTGTAGCGGTGGTTGAGTGATGCTCGCCGGCACGATGTCTCCCTCGTTGAAACCGCCGCCGAGGCTGACCTTGTGTCCGATGTGAAGACCGGGAGTCAGAAACATTGCACGGAACAAAGAGACCGAGGGCCCTACAAGAAACTCGACGTCAGAGCCACCCGAGTTTTGTGAGCGGAAGTTGCCGGCCATGCCAAAGCTCGCGTGGAGCCCGAGATTCTGCCACCGCCCTCCCCCCTCCCAAACGCGGGCGTGAATCATGCCGAGCGGTAAGGGATGAAAGCTCGATGTCGCCGTGGATTCGAACTTGTTTATCACGTTGTTGGGATTGTTAGGGTCCTTGCTCGGCACGATGGCGAACTCGCGCTGCGAGAGACTGCTAAATGCAACCCCGGCCGAGATCGTGAAGGGTAACGTGCATTCGACGGTTACATCCAAGACGGTCTCTGCCTTAGCGTCCTTCGCCCCTGGCATAAGGTCGGTCCGAGTTAGGGTGAGTGCGGTCTTTTTGGTCTGCGAGAATGCAAATTCACCGTCCGCTGAATGCCGTGAGGAAAAAGCTGCCTCGATATTCTCGTTCAAGCCCGCCGCCAACGCAGCCATTCGGCCTTTCCAGCGGGCGAGTTCGTTCCTTGCATCTCGGAACTGCGCGTACTTCGTGCTGGTGTCGCTGACATCGTCGAGCACGGTCAGCGTTTTGTCCGCTTCTTTGGTGGCATAGTCGAGGTCGTCGAGGTCGGACGCCATTGCCGTCTTTGCCGCACTCAATAGTGCCAGCGCATTGTCGTCTGCCGCGATCTTATCTTTGAGAGTCTGGCTAGCCGTCGCGTTTTTTTTGTTGTCGCGCTGCACGCCAGTCTCAATCTTGGCCAACTGCTGTTCAAGGGAGCTACTTTCCGAACGGAGTCGGCCTTCGAGCGAAGAGACATCGGCGGAGTTCTGAGCAAAATTCCGTCGAGCCGCAACTGTAATCACTGCTATCTCCGCGACTAGTGTCCCGGCAGCCGCTCGCTTTGTTGAAACATCATCATGAGGCCACGTCGCCTCGACCCCAAGGAGAAACAGGGAATGCGGCGTGAGACGCTCGGCGAGCGCCTGTTTAACTTTTTCCGGGTCGCCGGAGCTGTCCTTGAGCAAGTTTTGCAGGTCTGCCCCGGCATCCTTAACAGCCCGAAATGCAGGGTTGATCGTGCGGTTGATCAGCACCTGGATCCCACTGCGCTGTTCAGCCACTTGGTCGGTAATCCTCCGTGCACCTAGTTCGCTTTCCCGCTCGATCCGCGCGGCGAGACCTCTCGCGCTGCAAAACAAGCTGTCGCCTGATCCAAAAGGGTTTTTGGGATCACCTTTACAGGCGCTTCGCTCTTGTTCCTCTATTTGCTGCGGTGTTTTGTCTGAGGGGACCACAGCGGGCTTCGCGGCAGGCTTTGCTGCCGTTTTCGTATCGGCTGGCGCAGCCACCCCCACAAGCCCACCCCACAAATCCGGTGCCTTATCGAAGGTGACCTCACTGTTCCACGCATACCCATAACGAAGAACATTCAGGTGTGTAGCTTCAATGGTTCGTGGGCATCTGACTTTTTCAGATTTGTAGGTTGCGTTGCCCAGGTCGTATTTTTTGATTGGATATTTCTCGTCCTGAGCCTTTACTAGCCGGGCCGCACACAAGAGAACAACTACCAGCATTGTTTGTGTTCTCGCTCGCATAACGTTCTCCCCCAATTGGCGTTCTTGAGTAGGAAACGAGAATGGGTGAGATCTTCCTTTTGCGTGTTCTATATCTCGCCCAGCACTGCCTGTGGTTTGTTTTCCAGCCCTTTGACCACCTTCTTGAATAGCTAGAATCCAGAAAGGCGTTAACTCGTTGTAGAATCATGGCTCTGTGCGAGGGGTCGAGTGCGCTATTCGTCGCTCAGTTCGGAACAGCTGGTCAACTTGTGTGCGGATTCGAGCGATCCAGATGCCTGGGACGAGTTCGTTTCGCGTTTTCACCGGGCCATCAGCCTCTCGATAGTTCGAACCGCACATAGCTGGGGGCAGATCCCGCGCCAAGTTGTGGATGACTTGGTCCAGGAGACTTACCTCAAGCTGTGTGCCAACAAGTGCCGGCTTCTACGGGACTTTGCTGTCCAGCACCCCGAAGCTGTTCCCGGATATATAAAGACAATCGCGGTCAACATTGCTCATGACCACTTCAAGTCACTTCATTCTCAAAAGCGTGGCTCGGGAGAGACGAGCCAGATGCCCGAGGACGTGGAGCCTCAGGCTCGGAGCGGGGATCTGGGTGGTCAGGCCGCGATGGAACGTGAGCTCCTTCTAAAGCAAATCGACCGCTGCCTAGAGACTTGCTCAGAAGGCCCTGACCAGGAACGGGACCGTCTCATTTTCTGGCTTTACTACCAACAAGGAATGAGCGCCAAGGCTATAGCCGCTTTGCCAACGGTTGGCCTAACTGCAAAGGGAGTGGAAAGCGTCATTTTTCGCCTGACACGTCTAGTCCGTGAGCAGATTGCGGGTCTGCGATCTCAGACTTCGGTCTTACCCCAGCGGGACGAAAAAGGATTTCGCCCTGCGGAATCGTATTGATTAGGAGAAGCTGGTTTGACACGGCCATTCGATAGACATCTCGACAGCGACGAAATTGATGGGCTGGTTTCGTCGCACGCGGCAAGTGTCACAGATTCGGGGCGACTCTCGGAGCAGGCTCTGGGGGAGGCCAAGCGCCACGTTGAATCTTGCAACGACTGCAGCCGGAAGGTGCAGATGCACAAGTCTGTGCAGAGCGAGATTTTACGCATGGGCGGTCCCAGCAATATGCCACCGGGATCTAATTGCGTTGCGGACACTGAATGGTTCAACGTGGCAGCTGGCTTACTGCCGGAGAGTGAAACGAGGGAGCTGATGAAACACGCGGCACAATGCGGGCACTGCGGTCCCTTGCTCCGAACTGCCGTCGACACTCTCTCGGATGATGCAACGCATGCTGAGAAGACATCAGTCGCGAGCCTTACAAGCGCACGACCGGAATGGCAAAAGGCAATGGCCGCGACTCTTCGGAGCACAGCAGAAGCTCGACCAACGACAGAGCGAAGGAGTTCGTGGCTTGCCAGCCTATTATCATGGCCGCGAACAGCGTTTGGTCTGGCATTTGTCACGGCGCTCGTCATCGCCGCATGGTTTGGTTTGCGCACTATGCGACCTCCGTCTACCGAGCAGTTGCTGGCGCAGGCCTACAGCGATAGGCGAACACTAGAGATGAGATTCCCGGGCGCGAAATATGCACCCCTGCGAGTAGAGCGAAGCACTGGCGATTCGAACCTTGATAAGCCTGCGTCTCTGCTAAAGGCAGAAGCCTTGATCAGCGAGAACCTTCAGAAGAACCCCAGAGACCCAGTATGGCTTCAAGCCCGCGCTCGTGCCGATATGCTCGACGGCAACTATGAATCAGCCATCAAAGCACTCCAGCAGGCACTGGAGTCGCAGCCCAACTCACCATCGCTACTGACCGACATGGCTTCTGCCTACTTTGAACGAGCAGAGTCTGCGGACCGACCTATTGACTACGGTAATGCGATTGAAGCCTTGGGCAAGGCTCTGACGAAATCACCCGACGACCCCGTCGCACTGTTTAACAGGGCACTGGCTTGCGAACGGATGTTTCTCTATACCCAAGCCATTGATGACTGGGAACACTACCTTCGCGTCGATTCACAGGGTGCCTGGGCAGATGACGCCCGCAAACGCCTCTTGGCGCTGCGGCAAAAAATCAAGCTCCGTGACCAGAGCCAGAAGCCGTTACTTGAACCAGCTCAGTTCGCCGACGCGATCGAGCGCGGCTCTGAAGTTAGTGCTGCAATAGATATAAGAGTCGAAGAGTACCTGTACCGCGCGCTAACCGGGTGGCTTAGGGTAGCGTACCCCGTAAGCTCACTTGATGCGCCTTCCCAGGAACAATCGGATGCGCGTCGTGCGCTCGAATCACTCGCTAGGTTGATGATCGACAAGCACCACGACTCATGGATGGAGGACTTGCTAACGTCGCTGTCCGCGACATCAGGGCCAGCCGTCAAAGCGCTTAGCGAGGCCGCGGTTGCGAATCAGGCCGTCAACCCGGTCGAGGCACTCCGCCGGGCTACGGAGGCAGAAGTCCTTTTTCGGGATAGTGAAAATATCGCAGGGACTATGCGTGCCGAGTTCGAGGAAACTTATGCTCTCCACTGGCTAGAAAAAAGCGCTCAATGTGCGGCAAAGGCAGAGTCGCTGATTGCTCATCTGCAAGATCAGAAATATTTGTGGATCCTTACTCAGGTTCACTTGGAAAGTTTTGTTTGCTTGAATGCTATGGAAAGGCCCCATAAGGCAGAGGCTGCCCTGAAAATTGCGCTCGCCACGGCTCGGGATGCGGGCTACGAGACCCTCTACCTCCGCGGGGTTGGCTTCAGTGCTTTTCTGGAGACAGAGAATGGGAACCGAAGAATGTCCTGGTCTCTAAATCGCCTTGGACTTGAACGGTATTGGAAGGGTCTCCATCCTCCAGTACGAGCAAACCAGTTCTACTCAGATCTTTGCTCGGATGCGGAAGAGAAAGCAAATTGGCAGCTAGCTCTACTACTTGCTCGCGAAGCTCTTAAGTTCGCAATAGACGACGGCGACACTTCATTTGAAGCCATCTCCCGCTACCGGCTAGCGAATGATGCTTTGATGGCCGAGTCGATTGACGAAGGCCTCTCTGAGTACAAGAAAGCGCATCGACTTTTCGAGAATCTGCCTCAGGACCCAGCTACCCGCGCATACCGGGCGTACAGCGAGCTCTTTTCCGCGAAAAGAGAACTCCAAAATGAAGACTTGAGCCATCTGCGCGACAGAATGACAACGCTAACCAAGACGATCCCCGAGCTCTCCAACGATCTGATCGCAATGGATTTCTATCACACGTGGGGAGAATTGGAACGGAAACAAGGAAACTCACAAGAGGCTGAGTGGGCTTTGACGAGAGCAGTCTCCATCGCAGAGAAACGTCTTCAGTCTCTTTCTACTGAGCGTCAGCGTCTGACTTGGAATCGGGAAGTGGGCAGCATTTACCGCGCGTTGGTCGAGACAATGTTCATAGCAGATAGCGACGGCAGGCGTGCACTCCAATTGTGGGAATGGTACCGCGGTGCTGCTTTGCGGAAGACATCTGATCGGCGCGTTCCTGAATTCGCCACGAAGGACACCATGGCAAGTGCAGGTGCGAGACAGCCTTTGAAGGATGTGCTGCCGATGACGCAAGTTGTAGATCGCTCGCTGGCCCCAGCAACCGCGGAAACTGTTCTCGTTTATGCGGTACTCCCAAATGGCTTAGCCATCTGGGCGCTTGACGATCGTGGAATCGATGCGAAGTGGATTTCGGTTTCTGAGACCAGCCTAGACGCACTCGCTGAGCGCTTTCGGGCACTTTGTGGAGACCCACATTCCGACGACGTTGCCCTGCAGGAAATAGCAAGGCATTTCTACCAGTTACTCATCAAGCCGGTCGAGGGTCATTTGACAGCCGATCGCACCGTGGTCGTCGAGTCAGACGGAGTATTGGCTGAAGTTCCTTTCCGAATGCTAGTGAATGAATCCCAAGCATATTTTGGAGATCTTTATCGTCTTACATATTCTCCAGGCTTGATGTACCGCCAGTCATCTCCTTCCACCTACCCTATTCTTTCGCGCGATCGTGTCCTCGTGGTGAGCTCTCCGACATCTCATGGGGAGCAGATTGAAAACTCTCTCCCCTTGCCAGGCGCGGATGCTGAAGCTGGTTCGGTAGCGGCTAGATTCGAAAGGCCTATTGTATTGACCGGAAGACAAGCCACTGTGGAAACCGTTCAGCAATATCTGTCTCAGACAAACATTTTTCATTTCGCAGGGCATGCTGTCGCGTCCGTAGACGGACTACACCTAAGACTTGCCAGCTCTAGCTCGGAGCAAGGAGAAGGTACATCGGAGCTTCTGACCGCAGATCGCATAACTGGAATGGGGCTGCGACAGTGCAAACTGGTTGTACTCTCCGCATGTGAGACTGCGCAATCCGGCGAAACAGGGCTGGCCGATCCAGAAAATCTTGTGCGAGGTTTCTTACGAGCGGGTGTCGGAAATGTGGTTGCCAGCCGCTGGAAGGTCGATTCTGAGGCTACAGCTGCCTTTATGAATTACTTTTATGAGGCTGTTTTGGCCGGAGAAGCGATACCTGACCTGACCGGGGAAATTTGTACCAAGTGGAATGAGAGAGAATCCACTTGGAGGAAACACGGGTCATGCCCATCCAGAGGTACAAGCCAGAGCAAAT
>Ga0075018_10000630_pt1 | contig 10973 bp, 7 predicted proteins | sample ColStrG_CSR_2014_FD_71471 | JGI IMG/M metagenome (GOLD analysis project Ga0075018, IMG submission 71471) | Freshwater sediment microbial communities in response to fracking from Pennsylvania, USA - Cold Stream Run_MetaG_CSR_2014 | ecosystem: Environmental > Aquatic > Freshwater > Creek >... | reverse complement strand
CAAACAGGCTACCCAGGTACGCGACCGCCAAGGCGGTCAACCACCAACCGGAAAACATGGTATCCCCCCGTCACTCGCGACTCTAAGCCTGCGCGCGCCTCTCGAACAAGCGCCACAGGTTCCGCATTCGCCCTTACGCGGAGCGAAATCCGATCCGCGCGTGCGTGCCGTCGCAGAACGGCTTGGTCGCGCTGCCGCCGCAGCGGCACAATCTGCAGGTCGTCATCCGCGCGACCACCCGTCCGGTGCCACTGGTGATCTCCAGATTGCCGCGCACCCGCAGGGGCCCGTCAACTTCCGGATCAATCGCCAAAGGCCCGTCGCGTACTGGCAGCATGTCGGTGACGCCGCTGGGCGGTTCGCCGCTCGCGGCGAAGTTGACGTCATGGTGCGAGCCGTCACAGTAGGGTTTGTTTTTGGACGCGCCGCACCGACACAGCGTGGCGCGATAGCCGATGTCCACCCCATCGAGCTTGATAGCGCCGCGCACGGCATAGGGTCCGGCTTCGCGAATGGCGACCAGATTCACGGGCGGCGCGGATTCGTCCGGGCGCCCATCCTTGCGCCGATACTGGATGGCACCCGAAGGGCAGGCATGCGCAATGTCGACCAGGCGCTCGGTATCCATCGTGTTGGGATGGATCCAGGGTCCTTGCACGTTGGCCAGGAACACGGTCGGCGCGCCGGTCACGCACAAGCGCGCATGGATGCAGCGCCTGGCCTCGAACATCAAGGTCATATCGCGGCCTTCGACGGATTCGATTCCCCCGGCAACCGTCGTGACTTCCTCTGCTGCGGGTGGCGGCACCGCAGCTCTGGCAGACGCCTGAGCTGCGGCGACGTTGCGCTGCGCCTGAGCCGGCGCGGGCGATGCCGGTTGCGCTGCTTCCGAGAGATTGAATCGCTGACGGGCGCGCAGGGCCAGTGCGCCGAGCAGCCTTGCACTCCTTGCGAGCCGCGGTTCCTCGGCAGGCGTCATCGCCGCAGCGGCGCCGGCGAGTTCCTCCAGCCGCTCGACGAAGAACCGGCGCGCACCGTTCCCCAACGGCAACGGCGCCGCATCGCGCAGCGTAGTGAATGACATGCCGGCATTGCAGTGTGGATTCGAGGGGCCGGCCGGCAGGCGCGCGGCGCGCTCGCCAAGCGGAGTGACGGCCTGCATCAGGCTGATGGCCAGATCGACAGCCAGCGCTTTATCCGCGTGCGGCGCCGGGACGCCGTACGCATAGGCCAGCAATCTCAGCATGAGTCCGTAGGCGGCGTTCGCCAGATCAACGACGGCGATGGAAGGTTCAGCTTCGATCCACACGCGGCCTTCAGGTCGCGGCGGGCGGCGCAATACCGGATTGGTAGCGGCGGGATGACTGGGTTCGAAAGCCGGGTTGGCGGCTTTGAGCGCTTGATACTCCCTGCGAATGGCACAGAAGCGCTCGAAGTGCGAGTCCGCGGAACTTTCGGTCGCGCCTTCACCTTGCAGCACGATCGCATCGAAGGCGGCGAGCGCGGTCTTGAGACAGATGACGCGCCTGGCGCCAGGCAGGTCGACTTCGTTGGTCGAGAGCTGCAGCGCCGGTTCGCCGCAAAATGCAGCCTGCTCGCCCAGGCGTGCCACCAGGCTACGTAGCCCCCGGCCCAGCGAGGCATAAAACTCACCGACGGTATCGTAGTCGATACCCATGGGCGTCAGGCGTGTGCCAACCGTGCCACGGGCGAACAAACGCTCTGGCGCATAGCCTTCCCCGTCTGGCTCAACGGAGTCGGCGGGGCGTTCCAGGAAAATGAAATGTTGCAGCACCTGCGGGCTGAAGGGTGCAAGTTTGACCACGATACGGGCCGGCAACAGTCCGGGCTCAAGCGGAAAGTTGTTGCGGCCGAATCTTGGCACGGCACCCAACGCAGAAGTGATGTTCCAGACCGCTGCGAGATGGCTCATCTCATCGATGGCCACGGCCAGGATTTCCTTGCGCCAGCGGGCCGTGGCCGCGGCTTCTGCTTCACTGAGTCCTTCAGCCGTGCCACTCTTCAGGCTGAAGGCCGCATAGAGATAGGTGCACATCAGGTTGTGCTCGACTTCCGCCGCCTCATACAGCGCGTGGACCAGCACTTCCCGGGGCGCATTCGCGAGCACGTCGGCGGGCAAGGGTATGGAAGTGTTCACAGGCGTGTCACAGGAGTTTGGAAATGCGCTCACCCAGCGCGTAGATCCCGCCCGAGACATCACAGACCTGGCCGTTGACATAGAAGCCCGGCGTGGCACGCAAGTGGCTGCGCAGTGCCCCAGCCTCATGCTCGCGCACCCGTTGCCGATAGATCTCGTCGTCGAGGGCGGCAATGAAGGGCGGCAGGTCCAGGCCCAGATGCTCCGCGTGTCGCTCCAGGGCATGGCGATCGAGATGCGATTCAGGAAGCATCAGTCGATCGTGCATGGGCCAGAACTGCCCCTGCGCGGCGGCGGCTTCGGTCGCCTCGGCCGCCATCAAAGCGTGAGGGTGTGCGCTTTCGATCGGAAAGTGTCGATAGATGAGCCGCACCTTGCCGGCAAATCGTTCCAGCGTCATGCGCACGCCGGGTTCAACGGCGCGGCAGATCGGGCACTGGAAATCCCCGTACTCGACCACGGTGATGGCTGCGTTCGCCGGGCCACGGACATGATCGACGGTCGACACCGGGATGGCGAGTTCGACGTGCGCGGTTTGATTCATGGGGTTCACTGCCTCTGGCTGGAAAGGCCCGATCGGGCCCTCAGCTTAGCAAACCCGTCAAGACCCGGAACGGATCGCCGGTGCGAAAGCGGGCGTGTTGCTACTGCACCAGCAGCCCGATCAACCGCGCATCGTGGCCCACACCGACCCATGATTGCGCGTCGAGGACCATCGTGGCCGGAGCGCCGGCCGTGAAGCGGGGCCAGGAGGGCAGGCCCGCGGCATTGGGATCGCCGCTGCGCGCGAAATTGATCCAGGCCTGGCTGATCGTGGCGGTGAGCCGATCCACTTGCGCGCCGCCGCCCGACGACTGAACGCCCAGTGCGGCGTTGTCGAACACAAAAGCAAGTTCGGAGGAATGCCCGGCGGCCCAGGCATAGTCCAGGACCGGCGAGCGCCAGGCAAACAGGTAGTTGTAGACCGGCGCGGACTGGGCGGCCTTCATCGCGGCCACCGAGAGCGCGCCCGCCCTGGCGCCGGCGTCCACGAGGGGCAGATCGCTCAGTTTCCAGTGTGGATAGGCCTGGCGAAAGCGGGTCACGAGCGCGTCCGTCCGTGCGCCAAATTGCCCGCGCAGGTAGTCCATCGTTTGCTGTTCGCTCCAGTCCGTGATGCCGGCAAGACGCGGGTTGATGCGCTGGAATTCGCTCAGCGTGCTGCCGATCAGCAGCGGCTTGGTGGCGGACAGCCCTGGGGCTGCGATTTCGAACGGGCGCTCCGGCAGGAATGCGTGATCGACGATCGGGCCCCAGTTGACGCGCGGAAAGCCGAGCATGCCCTGGGCCGCGCCGGTAAGTTCCTTGCTGGCCGCGGCCAGGGCCTGCGCACCGACGCCGGACAGTCGATCGTAAGGCAGGGCCTTGAGCCCAGCGATATCGCCCGGCTTCAGGCCGGCGAGCTCGAATACGAGTTCGGCTACGCGTCGTGCCGTCGCCTGATCCATCGCGCGGCTGGCCGGCGGCCCGAACACGCCACTCTGGATGATCGCCTTGCCGAACAGGTCCGCGGCCGATGGTGCGGCGAGCAGCGTCATCACCTTGCCGCCGCCGCCTGATTGACCGAACAGCGTGACGTTGCCGGGATCACCGCCAAAAGCGCTGATGTTTGCGCGAACCCACGCGAGCGCCGCGACGATGTCCTGCATGCCGAGATTGCCCGATGCCTTGTAGGGCTCGCCGTAGGCGGAAAGATCCAGGAAGCCGAGTATGTTCAGCCGGTGATTGATGGAGACCACGACCACCTCGCCCTTGTGGCTGAGTCGGGTGCCGTCGTAGATCGGCAGCTCCATCGACGAACCGCTGAAGTAACCGCCGCCATGCAGCCACACCATCACCGGGCGCCGCTTGTGGTCGAGTGCCGGAGTCCAGACATTCAGGTTGAGGCAGTCTTCGGACGCCGGCCAGAAGCGTGAGTCTGCGATGAAAGTCTGCGGTTCATTCAGGGTCGGGTTGACCGGCTGCGGGCAGATGTTGCCGTACGACAGGGTCTTGCGGGTGTCCTGCCAGGCCGGCACGGGAGCGGGCGCCTCGAAGCGCTCGGCCCTGGCATAGGGCAGGCCGCGAAAGGTCAGGATGCCGTCGCGCACAAACCCCTGGACCTTGCCTTTGTCCGTGGTGGCGATCGCGATGTCGTGCGAGGCGACCAGCGTCGCGCTCTGCTGGCGCTGCTCCGAAGCCAGTAGCGGCACTGCGGCCAGCAGCAGTGCGGCCAGCAGCAGCGGAACGCCGAGCAGGCAGTGCGTGCGCTTCATGAGGTCAGTTGCTCCTGATGCCACGCCAGAAGATGCGCACCACGGCGGCCACGTGTTTACGGATCGCATCGGGGCTGAACTCCTTCTGCAAGCCCAGCAGTCCGCGCTCATGCGCGCCACTGCGCAGCATGTTGAGGAAGATTTCGGCGTCGGTGTCCGGGTCGGGACTCTGCACATGCCCCTGCTCACGCCACTCGCGCAGCATGGAGGCCAGCCCGGCAACGATCCGGGCGTGGCCGCCAAGGTAGAGGCCCTTGGCCACGACCGGGTGGCGATAGCCCTCGGCGATGACGCTGCGATACATGATGAGTGCGTCCGCTTGCACGTAGAAACTCATCAGTACCTTGCCGAACGCCGCGAGTGCGGATTCCGGATCGTGCGTGGTCACGGCCAGGCGCGCGTCGACAACCTGGGCCTCGGCGTGGGCAGCCAGCACCGCCGCGAGCACGCCCGCCTTGTTGCCAAAATACTTGCGCAGTGTCGCCTTGGAGCCACCCGAGCGCGCCAGGATGTCATCGAGGCTGGTGTGGTGAAAGCCATGCTCGACGAACATGCGTTGGGCCACTTTCAGGATGCGGCGCACCCGCGCTTCGGCCTCGGCACCGCGCTTGTTGCCGGCCGCCACTGACGGAATTCTTGCGGTCATGGTCGCCTGATCGTAGAGTATGTCCCGGCAGGACACAATAACTCGGGGGGCGAATCCATGAAAGCACTCTTCAAAGGGGTCGGGGCGCTGGGCTGTCTGTGGGCGGCGCTGTGCTCGCCAGCCGGAGCGGCCAGTACGCCAGCAACGGCCAATGCAGCCGCGAGCAGCCGGAGCGATCAACTCGAGGAAGTGATCGTCACCGCGCAGAAACGCGAGGAACGTCTGCAGGATGTGCCGGTGCCCATCAACGTCATCAGCGCCAAGCAGCTGGATGACCAGCATGTGTACACCATTGCCGACCTGGCACGCACGGCGCCGGCGCTGGAGATGATCCAGGCCTTCGGCGGTCCTGGCGGCGGCGGTCAGATACGCGGCATCGGCACGACCTCGTTCACGCGCAGCGCCGAGGGCGCGGTCGGCATCGTCGTGGACGGCGTGCCGCAGGGCAACGCCAACGCCACCAACATTTTCGATATGCAACGCGTCGAGGTGCTGCGCGGCCCACAGGGCACGCTGTTCGGCCTGACTTCGTCAGCCGGCGTGATCAACATGGTCACCGTGGCGCCGGACCCGACCAGGTTCGAAGCCAAAGTGCATGTCGACTATTCCAACAAGGGCACGGTGGACTCGGGCTTCGGTCAGCAGACGATTCACGGTGTGGTGAACCTGCCGATCAATGGCCAGTCCGCGCTTCGCATCAGCGCGAATTTCGATGTGCGCAAGGGCGTGCAGCGCAACGGCTTCGACGGCACGGACAGCAAGCGTACCGATAGTGGGCTTCGTGCCCGCTACCTGTGGCGTGGCGACCGGGTCGTGGTCAATCTGATCGGTGATTTCGCGCACTACTCGTCGAACTACGCCGATCCGCAGTTCACCTATGTGAATGTGCCGGCCAACACGCCGCTGGCCGCGGAACTGGCCGCCTGCGGCATTACCGCATCGTTCGCCAATCAGTCCCGTTGCAGCGGCCAGAGCAATCACTCGAAGGGCGACAACCAGGGCTTCTCCGCGCAATTCGATTGGTCGGTCGGCGAGGCGACGCTGACCTCGATCACGGGGTACCGCAAGAACAAGATCGGCCCGGAAGACAACGACATCATGTCGATGCCCGCGGAGTTCACGCAGATATTTACGACCGGGTCGAGCAACAGCCAGCGCCAGATCTCCCAGGAATTGCGCGTTGCTTCGGCGACTGGCGTGAAGCTCGAATACACCGCGGGGTTGTTCGTCTCGGATTTCCTCGCGACTTCAGGGTACGAACCAGGTGGCGCCTTCACGGTCGGCAGCTACCAGGTGGCGCCAGTGTTCGTGCCATTCGTGCTGGACGGCACCTCGACCCGCACGACCAACAGGGCCTATGCGCTGTTCGGCCAGATCTCGAACCACGTCAATGACAAGCTGAGCGTACTGGCCGGCATCCGCTTCACCACGCAGAAGCTGTTCGATGAGGCTTCCGCGAACCCCTACAACCCGGGCTCGACGCCGACCGTGCCGATCAGTCTCAACAATGACAACTTTTCAGGCAAGCTTGGCCTGCAGTACAAGTTCGTGCCGAACCTGACCGGCTACCTGACAGCGACCCGTGGCTACAAAGGACCGCAGGTGCAATCGGCCGCGCAGGGCTCTGCGGCCACGCTGATTCAGGCGGAAATACCCACGGCGTACGAGGCGGGCCTCAAGGGCTCGGTACTCGATGGTCACCTGGGCCTGGATCTGAACGTGTTCCAGACCAGTGTCAAGAACTACCAGGGCCAGCGCTGCGGATTGAATGGCGTCGGCGTGCTCGTGTGCGGCGCCGAGTCGGTAGACGTCGACACCAAGGGCTTCGAGGCCGACCTGAACATGAGGCCGATCCCGTCACTGACCGTGAACGTCGGTTACCTCTACAACGCAGCGGAATATCCGAATGGCTGGACAGGCTACAACCCCGACGATCTTCGTGATCCGATCCGCGATGCCAACGGCGTGCCGCAGCTTGGCCCAGGCACGACGAGCCTGAGCGGGGCGCAGATCGTCGGTTCACCGCGCAACAAATTCACCATCGCGATCGATTACTCGCATGCCATCGGCGGCATCGAGGGTTTCATCAGCGCCGATACCGTGCACAAATCGGATCTGCGACTCGGGGCCTCGGGTGATCCGCGTTTCATTTATCCGGCGCACTGGACCACTGGGCTGCGCCTTGGCGTGCGCGCAACCGACGATCGCTGGAGCGTGGCGCTGTTCGGCCGCAACATCGGCAACGATCACGAACCGGCGACGCTGTTTGGCGGTCCGGCCTTCGTGCCACCGGGCGTGGTGCCCTTCATTCCCAATGGCCAGGCAAGCGGCATCTCCGGCTGGATCACGCAGAATTCGCTGCGCCAGGTGGGTCTGAGTTTCGATGCGCGCTTCTGAGGAACAGACCATGAAGAACACAACATCGTTGTGCGCTGCTGTCACCTGCCTGATGGTCGCGGCGCTGGCGCTGGCGCAGGCGCCGCCGCCGGAATTCATGATGAAGCCGATGCCGGTACCCGCAGATGCGGCGGCGATCGCCCTCTATCCAGGTGTCGCTCCCGGTTCCGAGGGCGCGACACAACAGGAGCAGTGGAGCACCGTCGGCGGAGACCAGGTGGCGCGTAACGTGACGCATCCGACCCTCACGCCGTATTTGCCTGCGAAGGGCAAGGCGACCGGCGTCGGCGTGGTCGTCGTGCCCGGCGGCGGTTTCAAGGTCCTGTCGATGCAGAATGAAGGCAAGGATGTGGCGCGCTGGCTCGCCGATCACGGCATCGCGGCGTTCCTGCTCAAGTACCGGGTGAAGTCCTCGCCTGTCGACGACCAGGACATGATGGCCGACATGGCGAAGATGATCAGCAGCGTACGCGCGGCGGGTGGCGCGAATGCACCGCCCCCGGATTTTCCTCTGGCCTACGACGATGCCCAGCAGGCCTTGCGGCTGGTGCGCCAGCACGCGGCGGAGTGGGGCGTCGATAGCAAGCGCCTCGGCATGGTCGGTTTCTCGGCCGGTGCGATGACCACGCTGCAGGTGGCCTTGCGCAACGCCCCCGATGCGAAAGCCGATTTCATCGGCTTGATCTACGGCCCGATGCTGGCCGTGCAGCCACCAGCGGATGCGCCGCCACTGTTCGCCGCCATCGCCGCTGATGATCCGCTGATCGGCAGCGGTGACTTCGGACTGATCAGCTCATGGCGTGCCGCGAAGGCGTCGGTCGAGCTGCACTACTACGAGCGTGGCGGTCACGGCTTTGGATTGCACACCACTGGCGCCAGCAGCGATCTGTGGATTGATGAGTTCCACGCGTGGATCAGGTCGCGGGGCCTGCTGGGTGCGGGCACGGGCAGATAGCCACTCGCCCCGGCCGCCCTCAAAGCTTCAGATTGCGCAGCCGCAGCGCATTGCCGATCACGGAGACGGAACTCAGCGACATGGCGGCGGCGGCGATGAGCGGACTCAGCAATAGTCCGGTGGACGGATAGAGCACGCCCGCGGCAACAGGTATGCCAAGTACGTTGTAGACAAAAGCCAGCACGAGATTCTGGCGGATGTTGCGCATGGTTGCCCGGCTCAGCGCTCGCGCCCGGGCTATGCCGGCGAGGTCGCCTTTCACGAGCGTGATGCCCGCGCTTTGTATGGCCACATCCGTGCCCGTACCCATGGCAATGCCGATGTCTGCCTCGGCCAGCGCGGGGGCATCGTTGACGCCATCCCCGGCCATGGCGACCACGCGCCCCTCGCTGCGCAGTCGTCGCACGATGGCATGCTTCTGGTCAGGCAATACCTCGGCTTCGATATCCGCCAGCCCGAGCTTGCGGGCAACGGCCTCGGCCGTAGTGCGGTTGTCGCCGGTAAGCATCACGATCCGGATGCCATCGCGCGTAAGATCGGCGAGCGCGCTGGCTGAAGTGCTCTTGATGGGGTCGGCAACGGCGATGAGGCCGGCCACCTGTGCGTCGATGCCGACAAACATCACTGTTGCGCCATCGCGCCTGAGCTCATCGGCCTCGCGTGCCAGCATGCCCGGGTCCAGCGCCGCATCCGCCAGCAGTCGTGCGTTGCCTACGAGCGCCATCCGTCCGGCAACAGAACCCCTGACGCCCTTGCCGGTCACGGACGTGAATTCCGCGACGGGCAACAACTCGATGCCGCGTCCCGCGGCGGCCCGGATGATTGCGGCGGCCAAGGGGTGTTCACTGGCACGTTCGAGGCTCGCGCCAATCGACAGTAGGGTTGCTTCGTCGAATCCCAGAGCCGCCCGAATGGCAACGACCTGGGGCTTGCCCTCGGTGATCGTGCCGGTCTTGTCGACGACCAGGGTGTCGAACTTTTCGAAGCGCTCGAGTGCCTCGGCGTTCCTGATGAGGATGCCAGCACTCGCGCCTTTGCCGACGGCCACCATGATGGACATGGGGGTCGCCAGACCCAGTGCACACGGGCAGGCAATGATGAGCACCGAAACGGCGGCGACCAACGCGTACGCCAGGGCGGGCGGTGGACCGAAGGCGAGCCAGGCGGCAAACGCCAGCGCCGCGATGACGATGACGGCAGGAACAAACCAGCTCGCTACGATGTCTGTCAGCCGCTGGATCGGGGCACGGCTGCGCTGCGCCTCGGAAACCCTGTGCACGATGCGCGCGAGCAGGGTGTCCGCGCCCACTTTGTCGGCACGCATGAGGATCGATCCCGTGCCATTGATCGTGCCGGCGATGACTGCCGTGCCTGGCGCTTTGCCCACGGGCATAGACTCGCCCGTGACCAAGGATTCATCGACCGCGCTCGCGCCCTCCAGGACGCTGCCATCGACAGGTATGGACTCGCCAGGACGAACCCGCAAGCGATCGCCGACCATGATCTGCTCGAGTGCGAGGTCTGCTTCATTACCGTTGACGTCCACGCGTCGGGCGGTCCTGGGCGCAAGATTCAACAGTGCCCGGATGGCGCTGCCGGTGTGCTCGCGCGCACGCAGCTCCAGGACCTGGCCGACCAGCACCAGCACGGTGATGACTGCGGCGGCCTCGTAGTACACCGGAATGAGGCCGTGAGCATTGCGCAGACCGGCAGGGAACAGGCCGGGCGCAAAGCTTGCCACCAGACTGTAGAGGTAGGCGGTCCCGACGCCAAGGCCAATCAGGCTGAACATGTTGAGCGAACGATGGCGCACCGAGGCAGCCGCCCGATCGAAGAATGGCCAGCCCGCCCAGAGAACCACCGGCGTCGCCAACGCCAGCTGAAGCCACTGCGACCATTCGGGCGCGATCAGGCGATGCAGCTGCAGCGCAGGGACGTGGGCGCCCATTTCCATCAGGAAGACCGGCGCCGACAGGAGCGCGCCAATCCAGAGTCGCCGCGTCATATCCTTGAGCTCGACGCTCGGGCCCGCCGAAGCTGCCGCCTGCACGGGTTCCAGGGCCATACCGCAGATCGGGCAATTGCCCGGGCCGATCTGCCTGACCTCTGGGTGCATCGGGCAGGTGTAGACGACCGCGCCTGGTTGCAGAGACGCGGAGGACGGCTGGGTCTTAAGGTACGAGTCGGGCGCGGCTGCGAATCTGTCGCGGCAACGCTGGCTGCAGAAGTAGTGTCGCTGGCCCTGATGGTCGCAGTGGAAGGCTGCGCTTGTCGGGTCGACCGTCATGCCGCACACCGGATCATGCACAGCGGCCACATTCTCCCGGGAGCCGTGCTCCCCGGAGTGCATTTTATGGGAGCCCGAACCGCTGTTCATGAGCCGGCAGCCGTGTTTGCCTGATCCGTGGGGGTCATTCTACTCCGCGTACTTGGGCACGCTCGCGCCTGGATGGCGATCCTTGTGCGCAGCGGAAGAATGGCAAGTTGTGACGCCCGTCAATTCAGCGGGCGGGATTGCTGGCC
>Ga0075018_10000625_pt1 | contig 11021 bp, 6 predicted proteins | sample ColStrG_CSR_2014_FD_71471 | JGI IMG/M metagenome (GOLD analysis project Ga0075018, IMG submission 71471) | Freshwater sediment microbial communities in response to fracking from Pennsylvania, USA - Cold Stream Run_MetaG_CSR_2014 | ecosystem: Environmental > Aquatic > Freshwater > Creek >... | reverse complement strand
CATCCCCCAGATCGGGCTGGCGCTCGGGCTGATGCTCGGGACCGGAGTCTTCGCAGGCCTGAGTGCGCTGCTGCCCGAACAGGCCTTCCTGGCATGGGGCAGGCGGACGGCGATGCCGACGACGACCAGCAGCGCGGACGCCACGAACGCCACCCGCCAGCCCCATGCCAGGAAGGCCTGTTCGGGCAGCAGCGCACTCAGGCCTGCGAAGACTCCGGTCCCGAGCATCAGCCCGAGCGCCAGCCCGATCTGGGGGATGCTCCCGTACAAGCCTCGGCGATGGGCCGGGGCGTACTCCACGGCCATCAGCACCGCGCCGCCCCACTCGCCGCCGATCGCGATCCCCTGGGCGATCCGCAGCACCACGAGCCCGACCGGTGCCCATACCCCGATCTGGGCGTAGGTCGGCACGAACCCGATCGCCACGGTCGCGACACCCATGATCGTCATCGTGCTGACCAGTGTCTTCTTGCGGCCCAGCCGGTCGCCGACGTGACCGAAGATCAGGCCGCCGATCGGGCGGGCGACGAACCCGAGGGCGAAGGTCGCGAACGCGAGCAACGTCGCGACGACCGGATCGGTCCCGGGGAAGAACAACTTGTTGAACACGATGCCGGCCGCGGTGCCGTACAGGTAGAAGTCGTACCACTCGATCGTGGTGCCGACCAGGGCGGACGTGACGACGAAGCGGACGCCGTCGCCGCGGGCCGGCTCGTCGGTGTTCGATTGCTCTGCGGCTGCGCGCCGATGCCCCGCTGTCGTTCGGCGTCGTGTGATCATCCCGCGTCTCCCCCAACCCTGGCCGCTGCCTCGACCGAGGCGGGCCACCTGATGGGCCTACCACACGGCGACGTTCACCCGGAAAGAAACGGCGGGGTAGCGGCCAGTGGCAGGCGGTGTGAGACAAGAGGACAAAACGAATTCCGCTGGAATCTCAACCCGGACGCCTTTTCGCCAGTGCCGCTACTTTCGGTAATAGCCCGTAATGGCGACAGGGTACGTCCGTTCGCTGGGTAGCGGCGCACGATCTCGGTTGACATGGTGTGTGGCGGTGTCGACGGCCGTTCCGGGCGGCTCCGAGGCCGAGGTCGGGGGACTGCGATGTCCGATGGAGAGTCGCCGCGCGGCGATCGCCCAGGCGAGGAGCTGAGGGGAGACGTCGCCGAGCAGCTGCGGCAGGTACGTGCCCGCCGGCAGGTCGAGCGGCGTGTCAGTGATCTCGGCGTACCGGTGCAGGTGTGGCAGCGCCTGCTGCACGACGCCGCGCGCCGAGCAGGCATGGAGGTGATCACCAGTGTGGTGCCGGTCGGTGAGACGGGGGGATCCGCCTCCGAGCAACTCCTGATCGTCCAACTCGCGGATTCCGCATACGGTGGCACACGCGCCCGAAATGATCGGTGAGCTCATTGGTCAATCCCGCGCGGCTGACTCCGGCCGCCCCGGTTTGTGGTCAGTGCTGGCCTGCCGCCCGCTTTGAATGGCGGGGCGATCGTCGATCTGGCCACCGCCGTCGTCCTGCTGGTGGGCTGGGGCACAGGTTGTCTCGCCGACGCCGGAGCCTCGTAGCGGACGGTTCGTCACAACGAATGCGGCGCCCGCGGCGACATGGCCGACTTCCTGGTCCACGAGCTCAGCGAGCACCGCACCGTCGGCATCTGGACCTGAGCGTGGGCCGCGCCGTTCACCTCGCCGAGCGTGTCGGACCGATGCAGGTTGCAGCGTTGCAGGTAGCGCCGGTAGAAGGCCACCCGGCTCGACCCCCGGACCTCTCAGACGGGCGTGGCGGGCGTCTCCGGCGCGGCGTCGGCCAGCAGGGCCGCAGGCCGCACGAAGCCCGCCTCGTAGGCCATGATCACCAGATGGACGCGGTCCTGGACGTCGAACCGCGCCAGCAGGTGGGCGACGTGGGTCTTGACGCTGCTCTCCGCGATGCGGAGCGCCTCCGCGATCGCCGCGTTGCCCATCCCGCGCGCGACGAGCCGGAGCACGTCGCGCTGCCGCGGCGTGAGCTGCGCGGTCAGGTCGGGGCTGGCCGGGGCCGCGGGCAGCAGCGGAGCGAACCGCTCCAGGAGCGTGCGGGTGACGGCCGGCGCGAGGATCGCCTGCCCCGCGGCCACCACGCGGACGGCGTGCACGATCTCCTCGGCCGTCGCGTCCTTGAGCAGGAAGCCGCTGGCTCCCGCCCGCAGCGACGCCACGATGTACTCGTCCAGCTCGAACGAGGTCACCACGATGACGCGGGTGTGCAGGCGGTCGTCCCGCACCATCCGCCTGGTCGCCTCGACGCCGTCCATCACGGGCATGCGGACGTCGACGAGCGCGACGTCCGGGCGGTGGCGGAGGGCGAGTTCGACGGCCTTGGCGCCGGTCGCCGCCTCGCCGACCACCGTGATCTCGGGTGCCGCCCGCAGGCACGACGCGAGCGCGGACCGCATGAGCGGCTGGTCGTCGGCGATGAGCACGGAGATGCTCATGGCCCGGCCTGCCCCGCGGGCACCGGCAACCAGGCCCCGACGCGGAACCCTCTCGGCGTGGGTCCGGCGACGAGCGCGCCGCCGTTGGACTCGACGCGCTGGCGCAGGCCGATGAGCCCGAACCCCGGCGTGACCGGGGGCGGCGCCGGCCGGCCGTTCCGGTCGTCGACCACGATGTCCAGGCGCTGCGGCCCGAACGTGACGTCGACCGCGACGCTCGCGCTCGGCCCGTGTTTGATGACGTTGGTCAGCGACTCCTGCACGATGCGGTAGGCGATCAGCTCGATCGCGGCCGGAAGCCGGACCTGCGGCCCGTGCAGGCGCAGCCCGACGGTCAACCCGATGTCGCGGACGCGGTGGACCAGCGACTCCAGGTCGTCGAGCGACGCGAGGGGCGCACCCGCCTGCGCGCCGGTGTGCCACGCACCGACCAGCCTGCGCGTGTCCTGCAGGGTGTCCCGAGCCAGCCCCGCGATCGTGACCAGCACATCCGTCTCGCGGTCGTCCCCGGGTGCGACGAGCGCGGCCTGGGCGTGGGCAGAGATGATGCCGACGTTGCTCGCCACGATGTCGTGCATCTCCCGCGCGATGTTCGCCCGCTCGTGCACCAGGGCCCAGGCCGCCAGCTCACGTTGCCGCTCGTCGAGCAGCGACGCGTGGCGGCGGCGGAGCCGGGTCGAACGCCCGGCGACGCACCCCGCGGACACCGCGACGAACACGGTCGCCATGTCGTCGGTGGCCGGCACCTCGACGAAGGCCTCGGCGCCGAGCGCCAGGATGACGGCCACCGCGACGCCCGCGCTCGCCGAACGCCGGAAGGACCACCTGTCGGCCACGGTGTAGATCGCGACGATCACAGCGTGGGGGACGAGCGCGAGCGGGTAGCCCGCCGCGTACCGCGCGAGGGACGAGGCCACGCAGACGGCGAGCACCAGGCCGGGATCGACGCGCCGCCAGATCAGGGCGACGCCGGCGACCGCCACCTCCAGTGCGCCGATGAGGTCGGGGTCGGTCACCGGGAGGTCGCGGTCGATCTCGAGGGCAAACGGGTTGTGCAGGAGGAAGCTGCCGACGGAGACGGCCGTGGTGAGCGCGGCGATGCCGACGTCACCCAGGGTCGGGCGGGCCGGCCGGGCCATCGTCACCTCGGCCTTGTCCTCCGCGCGGGGGAACAGCGCCTCCATCGCACGGCGGACGGTGTCCGCCGCACGGACCTCCCGGGTGCGCGCGAAGACGGACCGAAGGCGACCGCGCATGAGGAAGCGCATCGACGAACCCCCCGTTTACCGTTCCCCGAGCCGAATTGTAGTCCTCAGCAGGTGGGCTGAAGGGGTTGGACATGGGCGACATCGCGCTGCGCAGAAGCACCAATGTGCTCGGCCGTTGTGCATCATGAGCGGCCTGGTGTCCGCCTCGCTGCGCACGAGCCGGCTGCTGCTCGCCGTCGCCGTCGGCGTGGTGCTGATCGGCGTGACGCAGCTCGCCTCCGCGAAGGTCGACTACCTCCCCGACTTCATGCCGCCCTCGGTCCAGATCCAGACCGAGGCACTCGGGCTGTCCGCGGCGGAGGTCGAGCAGCTGGTGACGGTGCCGCTCGAGCAGGACCTGCTCAACGGGGTGCCGTGGCTCGACCACATCCACTCGCGTTCCCAGCCCGGGTTGTCGGCGATCGACGTCGTCTTCGAGAACGGCACCGACCTCTACGCGGCTCGGCAGATGGTGCAGGAGCGGCTCACCCAGGCGCACGCCCTGCCCAACGTCGGCAGCCCGCCGGTCATGGTCGAGCCCCTCGCGTCGGTCAGCCGTGTCGCGATGATCGGAATGTCGTCGAACAGCGTCTCGCTCATCGACATGTCCGTGCTGGCTCGCTGGAAAGTGCGTCCCACACTGATGGGCATCCCCGGGGTCGCCAATGTGTCGATCTACGGAATGCGCGACCGGCAGTTGCAGGTCGAGGTCGACCCGGCCCGGCTCAAGGCAGCCGGTGTCAACCTGACGCAGGTGATCGACACGGCGGGAAACGCGCTGTGGGTCTCGCCGCTCACCTTCGTCGAGGCGTCGACGCCGGGGACCGGCGGGTTCATCGAGGGCGCCAACCAGCGGCTCGCCGTACAACACGTCCTGCCGATCACCACCGCGCAGAGTCTCGGCCAGGTCGCGGTCGAAGGCGCCCCGACCCCGCTGCGCCTGGGTGACGTCACCCAGGTCGTCGAGGACCACCAGCCGCTGATCGGCGACTCCGTCAGCCCGACGCCGACGCTGTACCTGGTCGTGCAGAAGTTCCCCGGCGCCGACACCGTGGCGGTGACGAAGGCCGTGGACGAGGCGATGGCGAGCCTCGCGCCCGGGCTCGGCGGCATCACCGTCGACAACTCGATCTACCGGCCGGCGACCTTCCTGGAGAGCGCCGCGCGGACGGTCAGCCTGGCGGGGGCCCTCATGCTCCTGGCCCTGCTGACGGGGGCGGCGCTGGTGTTCTGGACGTGGCGCCTGGCGCTGGTGGTGGTCGCGGCCGCGCTGACGACCGTGGTGGCGACCCTCTACGCGCTGCATGTGGCCGGCGCGACGCTCACCAGCATGACGTTGGGCGGCGTCCTCGTGGCGACCGTCGTCGTGATCAGCCAGGTGGCCGTCGCGGCCGAGGACCTGGCCCGGCAGCGGGCGGCCGAGCCCGAGGGGGCCCGCGACCTGCTCGTCGCGACGCTGGCGCGCAGCCAGGTGTCGGCGGCCGTCGGTGCCCTGGTCTGCGGGCTGCTCGTCGTCCCCGCGCTCTTCCTCGATCCGCTCACGACCGCGTTCACGCGGGCGGCCGCGCTCGCGTTCGGGCTCGCCGTGGCTGTCGGCACCGTCGTCGGGATCGCCGTCGTGCCGGCCACGGCCGGCGCCGTCCGGGCGGGCCCGGTCACCCGCAGCCCCGTGCGGGACCGGTTCGGCGCGATCGCGGAGCGGGTGCCGGGCCGTGCCGGCGGACGGCTCCGGACGATCGGGGTCGCCGCGGTCCTGCTGCTGGTCGGGTTGTCGGCCCTTCCCCAGCTCGGCTCCCCTTCGCTGGTGCCCGCGGCGCAGGACCGCAACCTGCTCGTGCGGCTGGACACCCTCGCGGGCACGTCCCTGACCGAGATGGACCGGATCACCGGTTCGGTCGCCGACCGGATCCGCCAGGTCCCGGGAGTGGCGCAGGTCGGCGGCCACGTCGGGCGGGCCATCGGCTCCGACCAGCTCGGCGACGTCAACGGCGCCGAGGTCTGGGTCGCGATGTCCGCGGACGCCGACTACGCCGCCACCCGCTCGGCCGTCGGCGCCGTCGTCCGGAGCTGGGCCGGTGTCGCGGCGCATCTCGACACCTATCCGAGCGAGCGCATCGCGTCGGTCGAGGCCGCGGGCGGGCACGACCTCGTCGTGCGGCTCTTCGGCCAGGACCTCACGGCGTTGCAGCAGACCGCGGGGACGGTCGCGTCGGCGGTCGGCGGGCTCGACCACGTCCGTGACGCCCGCGTCCAGCCGATCCCGCGGCAGCCCACCGTGGCGGTGGAGGTGGATCTGGCGGCGGCCCGGAAGTACGGGCTGCGGCCGGGGGACGTCCGCCGGGAGGCCACGACGCTGGCGTCGGGCCTGACCGTCGGCAACCTCTACCAGCAGGCGCAGATCTTCGACGTCGTGGTGCGCGGCACGCAGAACGTGCGGTCCGATCTCACCGGTCTGAGCAACCTGCAGATCGGCACACCGGACGGGGGCTCGGTCCGCCTCGGCGACGTGGCGAAGGTGACGGTCACTGCCCAACCCGCGTCCATCGTGCACGACCAGGTCCTGCGCAGTGTCGACGTCGTCGCGCGGATCGACGGTGACGTGGCGTCCGTCGTGGACGCCGTGCGGGCGCGGGTCGGGTCGATGCCGATGCCGCCGGAGGCCCACGTCGAGGTGCTCAGCGCGGCCCAGGACCGCCGCACGGACCTGGTGAGCACCCTCGCCGTGGCCGCGGCGGTCCTCGTCGCCGTCCTGCTGGTGTTGCAGGCCCTGTTCGGCTCGTGGCGCCGGGCCGCCCTCCTGATGCTGGTCAGCCCGCTCGGGCTGGCCGGTGCCGCTGCCGTCGCTCCCCTGGTGGGCGGCCTCGGCACGGTCGGACCGCTGCTGGCCGGCATCGCCGCGGTGATGCTGGTGCTGGTCTGGGGCATCGCCGTCCTCCGCGGTTCCGCGAGCCGGAGCGGTCCAGGGGTCGCCGCCGTGCTCGTGGCGGTGACGCTGGTCCCCGCCGCCCTGGTGGGCTCGGGGCCGGGCACCGAACTGCTCCGCCCGTTCGCGATCACGATGCTGGGCGGCCTGGTCTCGGCGCTCGCGGTCGTGCTGCTGGTCGTGCCGGCGTTCGCCGGCCGTCCGGAAGGAGAGCTCGCATGACGCTCCGGAACCGGTTGGTGGGCACCCTCCTCGGATCGATGCTCGTCCTCACCGGATGCGGTGTCTCGGCCGCGACGCCGCCCGACGAGCGGCCGTCCACATTGGAGGCCGTGCCCGGCTCCGACGTGCAGAAGGTGGTCCTCACCGAGAGCGCCGAGGAGGCCGTCGGGATCCGGACCGCGGCGGTAACGCCCGCGCCTGCCGCGGGCGGGCTCGTGCTGCCCTACGGGGCGGTGCTCTACTACCTCGACGGCAGCACGTGGACCTACACGCAGACCGCCCCGCGCACCTACCTGCGGGTGCCGATCACCGTCGCGTCCATCACCGGCGACACGGCGAACCTGACCGCGGGCCCGCCCGTGGGCTCCGAGGTCGTGGTGACCGGCTCGACCGAGCTCCTCGGGGCCGAGCTGCGGATCGACGGTGAGCAGTGACCGAGCAGCGGTCGATCATCGCGCGGATCGTGCGGACGAGCCTCTCGCTGCGCCACATCGTCGTGGCCGCGGCGGTCGGGCTGATGGTCCTGGGCGTCACTGCGCTGCCCGACATGCGCGTCGACGTGTTCCCGGAGTTCGCGCCACCCCGCGTGGTGATCCAGACGGCCTGCGTCGGCCTCTCCACGTCCGACGTCGAGCAGCTGGTGACGGTCCCGCTGGAACAGGGGCTCAACGGCCTGCAGGGGCTCACCGACATGCGCTCGCGCTCGGTGCCGCAGCTGTCGTCGATCGAGCTGCTCTTCTCGCCCGACACCGACCTGCTCCACGCCCGCCAGCTCGTGCAGGAGCGGCTGGCGATCGTGTCGCCGACCCTGCCGACCTGGGCGGCCCCGCCGGTGGTGCTGGCCCCGGTGTCGGCGACCGGGCGCGCGATGCAGATCGGGATGACGTCGGACAAGGCATCGCTCATCGCCATGTCCATGACGGCGTACTGGACCATCCGCGCGCGGCTGCTCCAGGTGCCGGGCGTGGCCAACGTCGCGATCTGGAACGAGCGCCTGCAACTGATGACCGTGCAGGTCGAGCCCCAGAAGCTGGCCGAGCGCAACCTCAGCCTCGACCAGGTCATGGAGACGACCTCCGACGCGGTGGACTCCGGCCTGCTGAAGTTCTCCAGCGGCAGCGTCATCGGCACCGGGGGCTGGGTGGACACCGGCGGCCAGCGGCTGCCCGTCCGCAACGTCCTGCCGATCGTCACCCCCGCCGACCTGGCCAAGGTCGCGATCAAGTCCGACAACCCGACCGGGGCGACCCTCGGTGACGTCGCCCAGGTCAAGGAGGACCACCAGCCCCTGATCGGCGACGCGATCGTCAACTCGCAGCCCGGGCTGCTGCTCGTCGTCGAGAAGCTGCCGTGGGCCAACACCATCGACCTCACGGCCGGTGTGGAGAAGGCGATCGCGCAGTTGCAGCCCGGCCTGCCCGACATCACGTTCGACACGCACGTCTTCCAGCAGGCCGACTTCGTCAAACTCGCCATCAGCAACCTCTCGCAGGCGCTGGTGCTCGGGTTCCTCCTCGTCGTCGTCATCCTCATGCTGTTCCTGTTCGAGTGGCGCGTCGCGCTGATCAGCCTGCTGACCATTCCCCTGGCGCTGATCGTGACGATGCTGGTGCTGTACGCGAGGGGCGCCACGATCAACACGATGACGCTCGCCGGGCTGGTGATCGCGCTCGGCGCCGTCGTCGACGACGCGATCATCGACGCCGAGAACATCGTGCGACGGCTGCGGGAGTCCCGGCTCGCGGGCAGTGGGGAGTCCACGGCCTCGGTGATCCTGCGCGCGTCGCTGGAGGTGCGGCGGCCCATCGTCTACGCGACGTTGATCATCGTGGCGGCGTCGATCCCGGTCTTCCTCCTGACCGGTCTGACCGGGGCGTTCTTCCAGCCGCTCGCGATCTCCTACACGCTGGCCATCGTCGCGTCGATGGCCGTGGCGCTGACCCTCACCCCGGCGCTGTGCCTGATCCTGCTGCGCAACACCCCGATCGAGCGGCGCACCTCGCCCGTGGTGCGGTGGCTGCAGGCGGGCTACACGGCAGCTCTGCGCCGGATCGTCGGGCGGCCGCGCGGCGTCTACGCGGCCACCGCGCTGATCACCGTGGCCGGCATCCTCTTCGCCGGCGGCCTCGGCCAGAGCCTGTTCCCGGCGTTCCAGGAACGTGACTTCCTCATGCACTGGGTCGGGGTGCCCGGCACGTCGTCGGACGAGACCGCCCGCACCACCATGGCGGTGAGCCGCCAGATCAAGCAGGTGCCCGGGGTACGCAGCTTCGGCGCGCACATCGGCCAGGCGCTGCTCGGCGAGGAGGTCTTCGGCGTCAACTTCGGCGAGAACTGGATCAGCCTCGACCCGGACGCCGACTACGAGAAGGCCCGGGCGGAGATCGACGGGATCGCGGCGACCTACCCGGGCCTGTTCGCCGAGGTGCAGACCTACCTCGACGAGCGGGTCGAGGAGGTGCTCACCGGGGGCAAGGAACCCATCATCGTCCGCGTGTACGGCCAGGACCTCGGCACACTGCGGGAGAAGTCCGAGGAGATCCTGAAGCTGCTGGCGTCGATCCCGGGCGTCCGCAACGCGCACACCGACATCTCCCAGGACGTGCCTCAGGTCGAGGTCGAGGTCAAGCTCGACCGGGCCGAGAAGTACGGGCTCAAACCCGGCGACGTCCGGCGCGCGGCAGCCACCCTGGTCGCGGGCGAGGAGGTCGGCGACATCTTCCGCGACGGGCGGGCCTACGACACCGTCGTCTGGAGCGTGCCCGAGGCGCGGGCGAACGTGACGGTGTTCGGCGCGCTGCCCATCGACACGCCGTCCGGGAAGAAGATCAAGCTGTCGGACGTCGCGACGGTGTCGGTCAAGCCCAACCCCAACGCCATCGAGCGGCAGGGCGACTCGCGACGTCTGGACGTCGGCGCCTCCGTGGCCGGCCGGGACCTCGGCTCGGTCGTCGCGGACCTGAACGCGAAGCTCGCGTCCGTGTCGTTCGACCGCGGCTACCACGCCGAGGTGCTGGGCGAGTACCAGGAACGGCAGGCCGCGCAGTCCCGCCTGCTCACCTCCGGGGTGATCGCGGGCGTCCTCATCCTCCTGTTGCTGGTCACCTCGTTCCGGAGCTGGCGCCTGGCCTTCCTGATCTTCGTGACCCTGCCGATGGCGCTGGTCGGCGGCGTGCTGGCCGCGACCGTGAGCGGCGGCGTGCTGTCGCTGGGATCGCTGGTGGGCTTCTTCACGGTGTTCGGCATCGCCGCGCGCAACGGGATCCTGCTCGTCAACCACTGCCAGCACCTCGAGGAGGTGGAGGGCGAGCCGTTCGGGGTGGGCCTGGTCATGCGAGGGGCCCGGGAGCGGCTGGCGCCGATCCTCATGACCACCCTCGCGACGGGGCTCGCGCTCGTGCCGCTCGTCGTGCTGGGGCAGCGCCCCGGACACGAGATCGAGCACCCGCTCGCCGTCGTCATCCTCGGCGGCCTGGTCACCTCGACCCTGCTCAGCCTGTTCGTCGTCCCGTCGCTCTACCTGCGCTTCCACCGGTCCGGCCGGGAAGCCAGTCCGGAGAGGAGCCCCGCCCATGCCTCGTAGCACCGCCTGGACCCGTCTGGTCACCGTCGTCGCGGTCACCGTCCTGGGTGCGTCGGTCACGGCCGGAACCGCGGTCGCCGCGCCCGCGCCCGGCGTCGGCGTCTTCCCCTACCCGCTCAAGACCGACGCGCGCTACTTCCCGCTGCGCACGGGCGACCGGCTGACCTACCACGGCACGATCGTCGACGCCGAGGGCCGTCACTCCCACGACGTGGTCTTCTCGGTGACCGACCTCGTGAAACGCGTCGGCGGCGTCGACTCCCGCGTCATCCTGGACGAGGACGTCATCGACGGCGTGAAGACCGAGGCGGAGCTGACCTTCTTCGCCCAGGACGCCGCCGCCGACGTCTGGACCCGGGGCGAGTACCCGGAGCTGTACGAGAACGGCCGGTTCGTCGGAGCACCGGACACGTGGATCAGCGGCGTACGCCGGGCGGCGGCCGGCATCCTCGTGCCGGGCCGCCCGCGCACGGGCACGCCCCAGTTCGTCCAGGGCCGCGCACCCGCGATCGGCTTCTTCGACGTCGGCACGGTCGTGGCCACCGGGCAGCGTGTGTGCGCCGCCGGCAGGT
>Ga0075018_10000623_pt1 | contig 11036 bp, 13 predicted proteins | sample ColStrG_CSR_2014_FD_71471 | JGI IMG/M metagenome (GOLD analysis project Ga0075018, IMG submission 71471) | Freshwater sediment microbial communities in response to fracking from Pennsylvania, USA - Cold Stream Run_MetaG_CSR_2014 | ecosystem: Environmental > Aquatic > Freshwater > Creek >... | reverse complement strand
GATACGTCCAACCAACGCCCATGCCCGCGCGCAGGTCTCGCCGCAACGCCTGCGCCCTGCGGACTGCCGGCAGCGCTACAGGGCATCACCTTCCAGTAGCAAAGCGACGCCTATTTGGACTGTCCAATCCAGAGCCGGCCGCCGATCCTAGCCGCGCTCAAGTTTGTTGCGTATCGGCCACAACCTCCCGGCGGGCAATCTGAAGATTTGCAAAATGTAATCAGAATTGGCATTCTATTGTTTAGACGGGGGTGGCAGGGACCTACGTAGATCCGCCGGCACACTCCTCAATTGGCACACAGTGGGGAATCACCAATGACTCGCAATTCATACCTGGTCACACTCGCACGGGTCGGCACGTTGGTAGCAGCGGCGCTCGCAGTCACCGGCGCTACGTGGGCCGCAACCGCAACCAGTGACGCTGATACTCTCGAAGAGGTTGTCGTCACCGCGCAGAACCGTGTCGAGAACGTTCAGAAGGTGCCAATCACGATTCAAGTGGTCAGTGCCGAGAAGCTGGCCGAAACCGGTTTTGCCAGCCTGAACGACATTCAGAAAGTGGCCCCGTCCGTCCAGCTGATCAACGACAACAGTGCGCTGCGCGTCAGCCTGCGCGGCGTTGGCAGCAACACCAACGGCGAGACCGACGACACCTCGGTCGTGGTCAACGTCGACGGCGAATACATCAATCGTGGCCAGGTGCTCGGCGCATCAATGTTCGACATTGACCGGATCGAGGTGCTGAAGGGACCGCAGGGTACACTCGAGGGACGTAATTCCACCGGCGGCGCGCTCAACGTCATCACCCGCAAGCCGGGCGACAAGTTCGAAGTGAATGCCACGGCCGGTGCCGGGAATTTCGGTGCCAGCAATTTTGAAGGCGGCATGGATCTGCCGCTCGGCTCGATCGCGGCGGTTCGTATCGCCGGCATCTCCAATGACCATGACGGCTACTACAGCCACCCGGCGAATAATGGTCCGGCATTCGTGGCGACGCCGGCGACCAAGTCGGGCAGCGAACGAAATACCGCCGGCCGAATTTCGCTGCGCCTGGACCCGAGCGAGGCGCTGAAGATCAATTTCGCCGGCGAATACGCCAAACGCCACTACGTCAATGCGGCGGCGGACACCGTCGACCTCAATCAACCCGGCAATGCACCCGCGGGCCCGGGCTGCAACGCCCCGGGATTTGTCAACATCGCGCCACTGTACCTGAATCCGCCGAACAGTTATGCGGCCTGCGTGCCGAAGAACACCAACTTCCTCGCCGCGAAGGATCGCAACGCGGCGTTTGCCCAGCCCTGGTTTGGCGTAGGCGCCTATGATCAGGACTCGCATGCAGCGCGAGCGCGCATCGAATATTCATTGGGTCCCGCGGCCACGCTGACCTATGTGGGCGGCTACCGGAAGAGCGGCCAGACGGGCGACCAGGGGTTGCCGGTGATCTATCACACGGTCACCTTCCAGAACGACGTTACCACCCAGAGCCATGAGCTCAGATTGAATGGCGAGCTTGGAAAGGTCATTTACCAGGCCGGTGTATTCCATTTTGACGAAAAGCTGCTTGAAGGCCAGGGATTTGCCATTGACGGTGTCGCCTTTGGCAATGCGCCGGGCCAGACCCAGGGTTTTCTCAGCTACTTCACCCGCGACCAGGACAGCAAGAGCGATTCCGCGTTCGGCCAGTTTGACGTGAAGATGACCGATACGCTGAAGGCGCAGGTGGGCGTGCGCTACACCAAGAACAAGCGCTCGGCGGTGTATGGGAACGCTCCGATCCCCTTGTTCGCGCTGCCGGTTCCCATACTCGGTGCCGGCCGCCAGGATCTCGCTGCCGACTTTGCTCCCTACCCCTTCTTTCCTTCTCCGTTCTCGACCTTGGGGAGCGAGGAGAGCAAGACGACCTATCTGCTGGGCCTGAATTACACGCCCGACGACCGCACACTGGTCTACGCAAAATTGTCGACGGGCTTCAAGGGTGGTGGTTTCGACCAGGTGGGAACATTCAAGCCTGAGACGAATACCGCGGTGGAAGTCGGCCTCAAGAAGAATTTCGGCGCCTCCGGGCAACATTACGTCAACGTGAGCGCGTTCTCCTACGACTACGCGGATTTGCAAGTCTCTGCGCTATTGAACCCGGTCGTTGGCGGCCAGACCTTCAATGCCGGCAAGGCCACCATCTATGGTCTTGATGTCGAAAGCGGCTTCAAGCTGACACGGGATGACTCCCTGACCGCCACGCTGAACTTCCTGCATGCGAAGTTCGACCAGTTTCTCGGCATCTATGACATCTACTGCGCGCCCAAGGCCACGTGTAACGCTTCCACCGTAGCTGATCTTGATCCGAATACGCCTGGGGTTCAGCAACCGAACCTTGCCGGCAATACCCCGGCCAACTCACCGAAGCTCGTGGCTACGCTGGGCTACGACCATACGTTCCATTGGGACAATGGCGCGGCGCTGAAGCTGAGTCTGTTCGAGCGTTACAAGAGCAGTTACTACACCGACTTCTACGATTACCAGGACGCGCAGCAGAAAGCCTACAACCAGACCGACGTGAACGTGGAGTACAAGAGCCCGGGCGGGCGATACACCGTTCAGGGCTATGTACAGAATGTGGAAGACTATCGTCCGCTGATCAATGCCTACTACATCGCGGCAGGCCCGGACCGCATATTCAATTTCTGGTACGGTCAACCACGCATCTACGGGTTGCGTCTCGGCGTGAACTACTGAGCGGGACGCGTGCACGTACTCCATGAGGCCCCGGGGCGCAAGTTCCGGGGCCGTTTATTCTGGTGAACGAATGCGCCAGAGGGTAGGCGCACCATGTTGCCGTGAAACGCCCGCGCAAGCCATTGGACCGGCAAAGGTCAAGATCTTGAGCAGCAGGCCGTGGGCCAGCGGCCGCACAGCTTGCCCCTGGTTGGCGGCATTCACTGCATGGGCAGCAGACCTTGCAATTAGTAACTGCCAAGTTGCGCATGGAACTGGGCAATACCTCTCGCATAAAGTGGTTTGCGGGCATGGGCGAATATATAGTCGACTGGGGACCGGGTTACAGGATTTACCTGGCCAAGGATGGCGAGGACCTTATCGTCCTCTTCGGTGGCGGTACGAAGCGCGCGCAGCAGCAGGATATTGATCGGGCCAAAGCATTGCACGCTGAGTACAAGACGCGGAAGGCTGCCGCGGCAGTGCGAAAAATGGCGGACAAACGCAAACGGTGATGACCATGGCATTGACGCGTAATTTCAAAAAGACAGTCGTAGCCAGGATCGAACGAGATCCCGAATTTGGAAAGGCTTTACTAGATGAGGCAGCCACGCTGTTTCTGAATGATGAACCGGAGACAGCTCGCGTCATCCTGCGAGATCTTGTGAACGCGACCGTTGGATTCGAGAGGCTTGCCAAGCTGACTGATACCCCCAGTAAAAGCCTGCACCGCATGCTCTCGCCCAGGGGTAACCCGAGCATGGACAATCTCGCGGCGATCTTTGGCGCGGTCGGTGCGCGCCTGAAAGTAGACTTGAAAGTGCGCGCGGTCAGGGCGGCGTAACATCTGCAACGCAAGCGGCATGCGGCACCAGCCCCCTATGCCGGGCATCTCGAATCGGCTCACGCGACCGCTTCGACACTCTTGCGCTGAATCACGTCCAGGAGCTTGAGCGACGGGCCGCTGGGCCGCTTCGCACCAATCTCCTACTTCTGTACCTTCGAGACGCTGGTATTGATCGCGGCAGCGAATACCGCCTAGCTCATCCGCGATTGCGAGCGGATGGAACGGACCTGCTTTGGCTGTGAACCGGTTTTGAACGTTGACCAGGAAGTGGCGGCCGTTTGCGACCAGCTGGTTACAGCGCAAGTACTTGACCCATTACGGAACTTAGCCGTTTCGGCGTGGCCGCGATTCGACACCGATTCCCTGCAGAATCTGGTCAATCTTGGACGCTTGTTTGCACCCCTGCTGGACGTGCCGGGCTATCCCAGCATGGCGCCCCCGGCCGGAGTGGAAAACTTCAATATCCCTCGGGAAATGGCATTTCTTTGAGTACCATTCGCCAGGTCCCCTAGTCGAGTCCCCGATATCGATACGGATGTTGATGGACATTGCCGAACCATAGGCCCATCGGCTTTTCATCATGGCTGCGTCCGCTCTGCGAGACGAAACGCATTGCGCACACGCTGCTGTTCCGCCTTCGGGACACCTATCAATGACGCAACCTCTGGCCATTGCCTAACGGCTCCAGTCACGTCTTCGGTGATCTGCGTGGCGCGCGTAGGCTTTAGCCGAAAGAGACTGGCTACGCTTCGCGCTAGTTCCAGGCTCTGGCTGTTGTCCGATTCGCTGACGTTGAGCTTCAGGCCATCCCCCGTCTCCACCGGATTCATGTCGTAAGCAGGCGCCAGCGTCCAGCCGTTGGCCTGCAGGAGGAACCCGTGATTGCGTAGATGGTCGTCGACGTTCGAGACGCACATATTGAATACAATTCGCCGCCACAGTTGCTCCATGTCGCGTTCAGGCCGGGCACCTATTCGTGCCAGCAGTTCCACGAATTCCAGATAGCTGGCGCCGCTGGACGCATCGTCCCCGTCAGAGCGCTGGAGAAGCGTCATCGCCGAAGCGAAATGTCTGCGCTGGCCCGCCGCATCGCGATCGAAGCGGCGTGTCAGGAAGGTGTGGTGGCGACCCGCGAAGCGCCGTGCTTTGGCCTCCGGAACGTCAACTTCAGCGCGCTGGGCGAGCACGTGCAGCACCTGCTCCCAAGCGCCGACATCGCAGGTATCCTGCGCGCTCGGGAACTTGGCGATCCACAACCTACCCTGCTCGTCGAGCACGCTGGCTTTCGGGCGCGCGCCACCCAGAGATGCGCCGGGCGCGATGAGCATGCGCAGCCACTTCGCATAGTCGCGTTTGTCCTCGGCGTCCGGTCGTTCGAGCTGCCAGCTTGCGTGCATGAGCTCGCGCAGCGACGTCCACGGCGGCGAGGCCAGCCCGGCATTGTCATCTAGAAACGGGCTGCCTGGATCAAGCCGGAAACGCAACCCTCCCTGCCGGTGACCGTCATAGACGCCCAGCAGATAGTCGGATTCCATCAGGCTCCGCGGCGCCCTCCCTGCCACGCGGGCGGCCTGCGCTTCGCGACGCTGCATCAGCAATCGCCCCCAGCGATCGGGGGCGGAATCCAGGAATGCTCGGAACCTGCCCTGGTCGTCCGGACCGAATTGCCGCCCCTGATGGAGTACCAGGTTTGGGTCAAGATTGACACGCTGAGGATGGGCAACCCATGCGCTGTCGTATTCGAACGCAAAGATTTCCTTGCCACGCGCCGGCGTGGCATGCAGAGCGCCTACCCGTACTGTGCCGTGCAACTCCGCCCAGTCGCCCCACACTTCAATGGCGCGATCTCGCGCCTTCACGGCAACCGCTTCAGGCGCGGCGCGCGCTTCCTGGCCTTGACGTTAAGGTCCTGGAGCTTGCGACCGAGCACATCGTCATGCGCCACACCAGTGAGCGTCTTCTCGAGCCCCAGGGTCTGGAGGACGCTGGCGTAAGCGCCCATTGATACACTTGCGTCGCCGCGCTCAATGGCCCGCAAGGTCGGCCTTGAGATCCCGACTCGCTCAGCGGTCAGTTCGGCGGAAAAGCCACGCCGCAACCTGGCGAGACGGATGTTTTCACCCAGCTCCTGAAGGTGGCGCCGGAGCGCGGGGAGGATGGCGGGAGTAGTCTTTGCCATAATGGAAAATACTGTAGCCAACATGGCCATTTCTGTCAACTATATTTGCCATTATTGGCGCCCCCGGCCGGAGCGGAAAACCTCAAAATCGCGCGCGTAAAACGCGACTACTTGCACCCGCTATCGACAGATCCCCCAGTCGAGTCCCCGGCACGAGAGCGGATGTTGACGGACATCTTGCGAATTCCAGGGCTCGTCGGCACTGGCACCCAATACGCCTACGCGACGGCATCAATGCCCTTGCGATGGATGACATCCAGCAGCTTGAGCGACGGTCCGCTCGGGCGCTTCTCCCCGATCTCCCATTTCTGGACGGTTGATACGCTGGTGTTGAGCACCGCGGCAAACACAGCCTGGCTCATGCGCGACTTCGCGCGGATTGCACGGATTTGTCTCGCCGACAGTTCGCGCACGGGTGCCAGCGACAACACGTCGAACTCCTTCATCGTGTGTTTGCCCAACACACCAGCCCGGGCAAGGCCCGCAGCCGTGTCGCGCATCTCGTCGATGATCCTACTTCGCTTCATTTCTCGATCTCCATCAGTTCGCCGGCAGCCAACGCTTGGTCCAACTGCTTCGGTTGTAAATCCAGCAGAGCCCGGGCAACGGCCGGCAGGGCCGCGAGTTCACTCGCGTCAATATTGTCCCGCTCGTTCTTCTCGAACCCGAATAGGAAAAACCAGCGATTACCCAAGTCGGCACCCACCAGCGTGCACGCCCCACCACTCCTAATCTCGTCCTGGCATCGGGACGCGCTTCTTGTAGACGTGCCCGCCCAGGTCGGCATCCACGAGGCCGGCAGCCATTTCTGCAACAGCCTTCAACAACACACCATCAGCAAGGTCGGCCTTGCGGCTCCACCGCGCGAATGTCCGGGTTTTGAACACGCGCCGCACGGACTAACTATATCACTTGGTGCTATAGAATGGAGCGCCTGACGCGTGTGGCCAAGTGCCCAGGAATGCACGTAACATATTGATTTTTTTGGCGCCCCGGCCGGAGTTGAACCGACGACCTACCGCTTAGGAGCGGGCGATCCACATGGATCTAAAGCATTGATTTAAATAGGACTTCCTTCCCCTGCTGGCAAAGACAGCTGGCCCGCCCACCCTGCAGATTCCCCAGGAAATTCGCGTATTCCTATTGGCATCTTTGCCAAGTTCTGGACTCACCTGCACCTGCGGACGCCAATCTTGCACTGTGCTGCGCGTCACTTGCGCAACGCTCTGGGCGGACATTATTATAATTATAGGTATTCCCGGGAGTCACCCATGGCCACGCTCAAACTGACTGCAGTCGGCACCTCGACCGGTGTGGTGATCCCCAAGGAAATGCTCACGCGGATGAAGGTCGCCCGCGGCGACAAGCTCCATGTCGTGGAGACGCCCGACGGCTATCTGCTAACGCCCTACGATCCCGCCGTAGCCGAGCAGGTCGAGGCTGGTCGCGAATTCATTAAGGAATACCGGGAGACCTTCAAGGTCCTGGCAAAGTGAAGCGCCAACCGGCGTGGATCGACAAACGCGCTCTGCTCCTGTTGCACGAAGAGAGCCTGGCCACGTTCGGTGGCGCCACCGGCCTTCGGGATGAAGGGTTGCTCGATTCAGCGCTTGGGCGCGCCCCGAACCGTCGGCAATACGACACGGCGGCCGACCTCGCCGATCTGGCAGCTGCCTATGGATTTGGCCTGGCGAAAAATCACGCCTTCGTTGACGGCAACAAGCGAGTGGCATTCCTTGCGATCGGCTTGTTCCTCGACATCAATGGCAAGGGGCTGCGCGCTGAGCAAACCGACGCTATCCGCACGATACTGAACCTTGCAGCTGGCTCCCTTGATGAGGCAGGACTCGCCTCCTGGATCCGCGCGAACATCGCCTAGTAGGCACATCCCGGGTCGAGGTGAGGCTCTAGACTCAACTGCTACTAAACGGCGGGGGGACGTCGCGGACTTCGGTGTCTCTGAATCCGGCATCAGTCCAGTTTGCCCGGCATGAAATACTCCGCGAAGCGATGAGCGCTGGGGTTGGATTACAAGGTAAAGATGGGGGCAATCAAAGTGATTGCCCCATGGGCGGCGTTGGGCACACATAAGGGAGTCTGTGTACCCAACTTTTCGCAATTGTTCGCACCACTTTTCGCGCGACCAGGGCTCGCAATAAGTGTCGCGAGCCCTGGCGCGCGGAATCCTAGAACGTCGTGCGAATTCCTAGCGTTGTTACCCTGCCAAGGTTGTAGAACGCTGCACCGAAGGCGTTGGTCGAGCGGTACGGGGGATCCTTGTCCAGGACGTTGTCTGTCTTGTAGAACGTCGTATGGCCTATATTCTTCCGGCAGGATTGCGACTGGACACACATTTCTTCATATCATGACCGCGCGAGCGGAAGAAACAACCCCATGTCCACGTTCAGGCTATGTAGATGACCGGAATCCCGCTGAGCATGCGCCAGCGATTGATCGATCTGCTGCCACGGTTGAGGCGCTTTGCGCGCACCCTGGTCCGGCACGATGCCGATGCCGACGACGTGGTGCAGATCGCGCTGGAGCGGGCGCTGGAACGGTTCGAGCAATGGCAACCTGACACAAGACTGGACTGCTGGATGTACGCGATTATCCGCAACGCCTGGATTGACGAGCTGCGCGCACGCAAACGCCGTGGCGCCCAGGTCGACATCGACGACTTTCGCGAGCTGATACCCGCCAAAGGCACAGAAACCGCCACAGAGCTTGAAGCGGTTCGATATGCCATGGCGCAACTCCCGGAAGAGCAGCGCACAGCAGTCAGCCTGGTGTTGATCGAAGGACTCTCGTACAAGGAGGCAGCGGCAACCATGCAGATTCCGATTGGCACGCTGACCAGCCGTCTGGCGCGCGGCCGCGAGGCTCTGCAGAAGCTGCTGGGCGAACCTGCGCAGGCCGCGTCATGAACGTGTCGGACGAACTCTTGACGGCGTATGCCGATGGCGAACTTGATGAGCGGCAACGCGCCGCCATCGATGCCGCCCTGGTGCAGGATGCGAGCCTAGCCGCGCGCGTTGCGCAACTCCGATCACTGCGCACCCGACTGCAATCCGTGTACGAACCCATTCTCGAAGAGCCAGTGCCACCACGACTGCTGGCGTTGTTACAGACCAGTGGGGCTGGCGAGCGCAAAGCACAAATGCTGCCGTTCGAACCGCGGGCGGTAAAGACCATCACGCCCCATGTTTCGGCGAGCCGCCGATGGGTATATGGGAGTGCACTGGCCGCCAGCATACTGGTAGGGTTCATGGCGGGAGTGCTGGCAACGCGCGGCAGCAACCGAGCGCAACTGGAGTTGGTCGCAGGCGTTATGGTGGCACGCGGTGCCCTGGCTAAGGCGCTGAACTCACAGCTGGCCGCCACGCAAAGCGCCACGGCGGCGGTGCGCATGAATATCAGTTACCGAGATCGCGCTGGCAATTATTGCCGTGTGTTCAGTGGCCGCCCAGGAGCAGGGCTAGCTGGCGTGGCATGCCGACGAGGAAACGACTGGCAGCTGCAAGAACTGGCCGCCGGCCCTGGCGATGGCGGCAACACAGGTGCGTACAGGCAGGCCAGCAGCGAGATTCCGACTGCTGTGTTGACTTTCGTGCAATCGCAGATTAAAGGCGATCCACTGGATGCCGAGGCAGAAGCCAGGGCGGCCAGTTCCGGGTGGCGTAAGTCGAGTCCTTAAGTGATTGATTGGTGGCTAGGGTGGCCACCGCTAAGTTGAAGCTTCACGGCCTCCTGCTTGAAGTCCCCAGTAAATACTGGTGCGGTCCATTGAGCATTTCACGTAGTCACCGTATTGGACTTCTGAGTGGCCGACAGCGTGATCTCAAGTGGCAAACTGCCAAACACTACGCCCAAAACTGCGCCGTATATCCAGTGCAGCACGAGCGTCGCAAACGGTGTCACCATCCCGAGCTCCATACCAAAGAGTCCTGCCCCCACGACAGGCATAATTAGGAGCATCACTCCAAAGCACACGCCGGTTCCAAACATCATGCCGATGAACCAATGGGGATAGGACGACTTGGGATCAATCCAAGCGTACAGCGGGCCCCACAAGAGTACACCCACCACAAAGTGTAAGAGCCAACCGGCGGCGATGGAGTGGAAGCCGAGCGCCTGCGCCAGCACCCGAACAGTACTGAGCTGCGGTAGTATGCCCAGCGCCTGTTGCAGAACGATCACCAGGGAAACAGCGACAGTTGCGGCAAGGCCCGCCACAAGGCCGCGGCCAATCAAGACCCTTCGATGTGTCATGGCGAGTCCTCCGGTTGTTGCAACGCGATTGGCGGACTCCTTAGAGCACCGCAGCCGTTGAACTTACATCCACGCTACTCCTGCGCGCTTGCTACGCAAGGCGTACAACACTGTACAAAGCATGGTAGTTCAGTGGGGTAGCCGAGATGCTCCAGCAACTGCCAATGCGGTCGACCTGACACCCCTCTTAGTCCCGACCCGACTTAGAGCCCGCGGTTAAGGAGGACCCGACACGACACCAGCGTTTAGTTCCGCGAATGGAGCCGCACCAGTTACCCGGTCTGAAATGCTCACTTTGGGGGTATCTGATAGATCTGAAGGGTGATACCCCACCCAGATACCCCAGGACCCGCGTCAGCCGCACGGGGATGTCCGTGGACGATATTGGAATTTGTCGGGATTGAGGGTCAGTGAACTTCCGCTCCGAAATGCGGAGTTGCACGAAGAACTGGCGGCCAGTGGATATCACTAGCGGTTCCTGGACGTCCGTGGATGGCGCCCCCAGCCGGAGTGGAAAACCTCGAAATCGCTCGGGTAAATCGCTACTTCTCGAGCCCAATATCGACAAATCCCCTAGTCGAGTCCCCGGCAAATTGGCGGATGTCTGTAGACGCTGCAGCCGGGATTCCACAATGCCTTGGGAACCCCGGTTCAACGTTTCAGTGCCCCCAGGTGCGTCTCCCAATTGACCCTGTCATTGTGCGAATGCGTAAAGCCAATCGAGCGCTCATACGCGACACACGCAGCAGTACGGAACGCGGCAATATAGGTTCGGCGCCAGCGGCTCGATGACAGGTTGCCTCCGGAACCGTGGATGATCATTTCATCGTGAACCGTCATATCGCCTCGCTTGAGCGGCAATTCCACTACCCGGTCTGATTCGCTGAGCTCAATGCTGAGTACGTGCGAAGCTTCTCGATCGGTACCATGCAGGGGCCGATGTGGGCGCAGCTGGCCCTTCTGGGAGCCCGGCACGACGCGCAGGCAACCGTTCTCACTGTCGGCATCATCCAGCGCCAGCGAACA
>Ga0075018_10000621_pt1 | contig 11058 bp, 11 predicted proteins | sample ColStrG_CSR_2014_FD_71471 | JGI IMG/M metagenome (GOLD analysis project Ga0075018, IMG submission 71471) | Freshwater sediment microbial communities in response to fracking from Pennsylvania, USA - Cold Stream Run_MetaG_CSR_2014 | ecosystem: Environmental > Aquatic > Freshwater > Creek >... | reverse complement strand
TGCGAGCGCGCGCCTCCAAGGCGTTGACAGGTCTTCGTCGTCGATGAAGGTGACGTCCAAAGGATGGGCACCACCGGTCGCACGAAGGATCGTGGGTTCGATGTCGTGAGGTGGCATGCGCGCTACCATGGCAAGAAAGGCCCACTGGTCGGCATAGGCGCGCAGTTCTATGTCGACGAATACGCTATGGCCGCTTTCTCGTGAAGCTTTTTGCAGCGGCAATGCGATCAGATTGCCGAATCCACCTTTTGGCATGGTGTCCTGGTTTGGAAACAGGCGGTCGTAGGACGCCAGCCTCAACTGTCGCGTGCGCGCACAGGTGTGTGTGATGATCGCCGTCCCCAGCCGGCGTGCGTCTCGGGCCGACACGGGATTCGTGAAGAAGATCCAAGTATGCGCTCCCTTGCCCGAACGGGAGATTTCCAGAGCGACCGGCACGCCCAATTCCTCGCACGACTGCGCGAAGGCCCGCACGTCCTCCCGCCACTCCGCCTCGTCGAAGTCGACGGCAAGGAGATGACAGGTGTCATTTTGCAGCAGAGGATAGATCCCGACGGTGTGCTTGCCGGCGAGGTGGGCAAAAATAACTTCGTCGGTCACAGGAATCAGCAGACGGTGGCCACAGTCACCACACTTGATGCGTGGCTTTTCGCATACGCCGGGGCGCCACTCGTTGCCGCAAGCAGGGGCGTAGCCAGACTTGCCCGACGTCTTGCTTTCCCAGCGGATTGGGTAGACGTCTACACGGCCGCGAAACAAGCGCCTGAACAGCGCGACCTTTTCATCCGGGGAAAGATGCGTGGATTCAGGTTCCCGGACGGCGGGTTGGGACAAGGCCGGTTGCCGCCATTGAATTGCATGGGAGTCCAGCAGCGCGGCGAGGCGGTCGTTTTCCGCCTGAAGCGCCGCGAGCCGATCCCGCTCGGTCACGGCGGGTCCATCTCCGCAGCCAGCTCCTTCACGTACTTACCATAGCTGAACACTCGACCGCGCTGTCGATTCGTGAGTTCTCCGACGACGCTGATGCGCTCCAGATGGACGAGCGATTTGTTCACTGTGGCCGCGGTCAGCCCGGTGGCCTTGACGAGGGACGCTGCCGTCGCGATGGGCTGACGCTGCAATGCCTGGTGGACCGCGAGGGCGGAGGGTGCCGCGCGCCCGAGGCGGGCGATTCGATCGCGATCTGCGTTGACGAGCGCTAGCAACGTGTTCGCGGTCGCCACCGCCTGCGTCGCGCTCGTCTCGATTCCCTCCGCAAAGAAATCCAGCCAGCGCTCCCAGTCACCGCGCAAACGCACCTCATTGAGCAATTCGTAGTAAAGCGCCCGATGCCTTTTGAAGTAAAGACTCGGATAGAGCATTGGCTCGCGAAGCACGCCATCGGCCACCAGCTGCAGCACGATCAGGAGCCGCCCGATGCGTCCGTTGCCGTCCAGGAACGGGTGGATGGTTTCGAACTGCACGTGCGCGAGCGCCGCCTTGAGCAGCGGCGGCACGGGCTCTGGTTCGTCGTTTAGAAATCGTTCCAGCGAGCCTAAGCACTTCGAAACCTCAACTGCCGGCGGCGGGACGAACACCGCGTTGCCCGGCCGGGTGCCGCCAATCCACACCTGCGTGCGGCGCACTTCGCCCGGAGTCTTTGAACGCCCGCCAGGGTGCGAGAGCAGAACCTTGTGCATGTCGCAGATTAATCGGGTGCAAACCGGCAGACCGCCGCGAAGTCCCTTCAGGCCCCGCTCCAACGCGGCCACGCAGCGGCTCACTTCTCGGGCATCCTCCACCGGCACCCCTGGTTCCTCATCAATCTCGTAGAGCATTAGATCGGCAAGCGAGGATTGGGTGCCTTCGATCTGCGAGGAAAGCACGGCCTCCTTACGCACGAAGCTGTAGAGCAGCAATGCTGCGTTGGGCAGCAGCGCGCTGATGGAATCGAGTCGCCCGAGCGCCACCAGAGCCGCATCGAACTTGTGGCGCAAGGCAGGCGACCATTCCAGCGGCGGCTCCGGCGGCAGCGGTGCCGGGACAAAGGCCTTGAACGCTTCTCCGGCCGTGGAGACGGCAACATAATGGCCGGGTTGGGGTCGATGCATGCGGAGTACCGAGCCTAAAATAAGGATCTGTCTTATTTTAGATTATGCCGCTATCCTAAATCAACGAGATTTTGGCACTGCGGCATTTTCGGCAGAAGGCAGCCTACTTGGTCGAACCTGCGGGTGATTCATGGAATCGAACAATACATCTTGAATTGCTGCCTCAAGCCCTTAGACTAGTCTCAAGTGGGTTGGGACTACCCGACCGGCGTCAGGCTTCTGGGGTTTCCTGGGGGCCTTTCTGCTTTCTGGGGACCAGAAATTGCTTAGGTTGGGAATACTTTCAATCCATTTCCAATGTGCGTAACACCGGAAATGCCAGTAAACAGTTTTGGCTCCAGAACACTCCATGTTCGGTTCGCCTGCGTCGGCCGCAACACATGCAGACCAATCGGTCGCGCCACCAAATCCGCAAGTTGAAGACCTTCCGAATTTATTCTCTTGTCGGCGATAACTATTTCGAAAGGATAGATCCTCCGGTTGCGGTTCTGGCTGTCGCAGACGCGCCGAAATTCTAACTCCAACTCAGCGTCTTCGCTTGCACCTCGCGCTTCGAAGATGATTTTCGTTGTCCGTTCCATCTGCCCCTTCGAGTGCAAGAAGTCGTGCACACGTTCCAACCCGTATTGCATCGCGAGATGGTAGGGATGCTCCGGAGTCTGGTAGCGCTCTTTGTGGCGCACCTTATCAATCACAACGGCCACAATTGTCATTGGCGCCTGCGCGATGATTCCCGTCAGGCCCTGCATTAGTTGATCGCGCTCCACCTTGCCAAGCTTGGAGAAAGCCCCTGATTTCTTTCTGATGGAATGTTCGTGAAGCACAACCATGTCATGGCCGAAAAGTGACCACTTGAGTCGACGAACCGCCGTTGCAATCTAACTGACATACGCGTCCGCTGCCACGATGCAGAACGCCAACACAAAGATCGGGTAGTCGCCGTTTATCGATTCGAGGCTGTGGTCTCCACTCTCGTCGACAAAAACGATGTAGTCACTGAATGGCATGGTCATTCATAGCATTCGGATCTTAGACGGGCAACTGTCCGCCAATCATAGTAGAACGTCCGATCACTGCCAGCCGCCCGGTCCGCTAAACTTAGCGGGCAAGCTCTATCTTCTGTGCGCGGACCTTGCCGACCTGTTTCAGTAATCCCGCCATGAGCCACTCCCGCTCCGTCCTCGCCGGCGGTAGGCTGTGGACGAATTGCCGGGCGTGCTCGGCGAGCGCGGTCTGCCCCTGCCTTCTCAGTGCTTCGCTGGTGGCGAGCCATTCCCGTTCAAGTTCTCGCCGTGTTTCGCGTAGCCGCAACTTCCCGGGCTCACCGACTCGATCCGCCGTCCTCAGTGCAACCGCAGCGGCTTTGACCCGTTCGCGCATATGCGTGGACTCCCCGCGTCGAACGGCGCGATAGATGCCATCGGACTTCCGCGAGCGCGTTTCTCCGCGAACAAAGCGCGGCGTGGCATTGGCCGCGACACTAACGCGGCGCAACTGGCTCGCGAATTCCTCGCGCCACTGGCGCAGCGTGGTCTTGCGGATATTCAGGCGCTCGCCCTGCTCGCTGATCGCCTTGATGATCACGTGGACGTGGGGATGGGGCTCGTCTGTATGGAGCGCCAGGGCATAGCGGTGCTTGAGCGCCAGCTTCTCGCGGCAGAACCCCTGCGTCGCGACAAGAACCTTGTCCGCCGGTGTCCCCGCCGGCATCGAGAACACCAGCTTGTGCACGAGCTTGGGCACGCGCCGTCTCTGCAATCCGCCGAGCCCCGACTGGCATTCCGCCAGGTCGAGGTCCCAGTCCTCAATCAGGTCAGCAGCAGCGTCACGGTCCTGCAGCCGCTGCCCGTTATCGGTCTGCAGCTCGACATCACCCTGCCGGCCGACGTAAGCCAGGTGCTGGCGCACCGCCGCCAACGAATTGGCGCCGACCGGCAATACCTTGACCATGACTTCCGGCGTGCGGGCGACAGTGCGTGCAATCTGCTGAATCTGTGCCGGCGAAAGGCGGTCACGCCGCCCTGGGCCGCGCAGACCATGGCTCACCAGATAAAAGAGAGGTGCGTCAGGGATTTGGTTCGGCATACCCGACCTTCCAGCTCACGGCATTCTCCTTGAGCAGGGTTTTGACGTGATCCCGGAGGGCCTCGCAGACCTTGAGCATCGCCAGAACATCCCCGCGGCGAGGCTCTGTTGCTGGAGCGGCCTGATGGGTCGCCCGAGCAATCTGGTTGAGGTTGCGGCCGATCGCCCCCAGGTCGGCGACCACGCGATTGAGCGCCCCCAGCTCGTCGTGCGGGAGGGGTGCCAGATGTCGGAGGTGCGAACGCACCAGCACCGAAACGTAGGTGGCGGCCGCCATGCGCCGGGCGGCGGCACGCTCTACCAGGAGCAGCTGGTCATCGGGGCGCAGCCGGACATAGAGGCGCGCGCCGCGGGCGACCCTGGCCGCCGGTTCGGCGTGGTCGGGCACCGGGACGGCGGAATTGCCAAGGGTCAGTTCCAACAGGTCCTTAAGCAGTGCGGACTCGCTGAGCTGGCGCCTGGCCGCAAGCGACTTGAGGCGATCCTTGGTCTCAGCGGAAACGCGCGCTGCGATGAATTGGTCGGCTGACATGGCCGACATTGTTTAACAAAAGCGGCTGGGCGGCTATCCTGCAACCTACCCCAAAACAAGGCAAAACCCAGCACCCACTGCCGACAGCCGCGCCGAGATCGAGATGTTAGCGCGCCCGCGCAAAAGTAAGGAACTCTGCGTTGCCATGGTACCACCTGGGTTTTGCCCTGTTTTGCCCCTAGATCCGGCCTAGTGAACTTGCATCGGCTGGCGGTAACCTTGATGTCGGTGACAGCTTGCCCAGGCGCTACCGGAACCACACATTGAGATCGCTGATGATCACCCTACCCACTGAAAATCGCCGCACCGTTCAGATTCTCCGCTTGCCAGCCGTCTGCCGGGCCACCGGCCTCGGCCGATCGATGGTTTACCAGCTAGAGGCGTCGAGCCAGTTTCCACGCCGCGTCAAGATCGGTGCGCGCGCCGTGGGCTGGATCGAAACGGAAGTCCAGTCGTGGCTCTACGAAAGAATTGCACGCTCGCGTCAGCCGTGTCGATAGTTCCCAGTGCTACCAAAGACCGCACAAAGTGCAGCTCCAATGGTCAAGAACTTCACTGAGGATTACTGGTGATAGTCGGCGCTGAAGCGACATTTCGCTAGGAAAACATGGTTTATATTGTCGTGGTCACGCCGTCGGTAGACTTTCAGTAGACGGTGACGCCGATCCACCAGTAGACCAATTTGGATTGCCTGCTCCGCAGAGTTCTGGGAACACCAAAGATCGACAGGTGCCAGCAGCGGTGCATTTCCAGTCATTCGGCAGGCTTCGGATAGTAAAGACGTGCGTTCTGGACCTGAAGGGATAGCGAACCGACAAGCCTTTCCAAGTTCGCCTTCGCCCGCTCGATCATGTCGTCGTAGGTCAAGATTGTAAGATGAGATTGGTCCGACATCAGTTGCGACAGCGTGCGTCGGTCCCGCTCGGTGAGACTCGCAGACCGTCCAATCACTACTAGTCGACGCGGTGTCGTCGAAATGCCGACTAGCCCAAGCTCATGCTCGACTGTCCGCTTGTTATCCGCGATGTACCGTACCCAATTGCTGGTTTGCTGTATCGCGTGAATTAGCTGTACCCGCTGATCGCCACTCTTGGTGAACAACTCATGTTGCGGCGATTCAAGTTCGACCAGGAGGTAATCATTGCGAGGTTCCCGAAACACGAAATCACTTACCAGCTCGTTGCCGAACGGCAGCTTCGATCTGTGCCAAGTAAACGACTGCGATATCAGGTGTGGATGTACTCGTAAGAACTGGTGTACGGGCTCCTCTGGCCCTGATAGCAACGCCTCAAACTCGGTCAGTATTCGCGCATACCGAGTCCGCTCGGCAGAAAGGCTGTCCGCAGCATTGAGCTCTATTTCCGGCGCTTGTGCGTGAACAGCCGAGAATAGAATGTCAATCTCCGCCCATAGTGGCGCAAACTTCTCCTGCCAGTATTCTTCACCCAAGAGTGGATACGCCTCGATGGCACGCCAACCCACTTGCAATTGAAGTTTGCTGCGCAGGATGAACGGCTTCTGGTCCGCCGGATTTGCTCCCGCCAAAGAGTTCACGGGCAGCTCAACGCCATGCGCAAACATGGTGAGTTCGTTATTGATAGCTGCGAGTGTTGGGGGGCGCGTACCAGCAGGCTGCAGAACGAAACTCGCCGGAAGTTGCGTCGATCCGCATATCGTCGGGTGTAGGTGCTGTCGGGTCGTAGCATTCCCCTGTGCGTCCACCACGAGCAACGCAAATCCGGGGCCCGTCGTAGGCGGGACGAATGTCGTTGGGTCAGCCGACAGATAGACCATCCCCTCTGACATCTGCGGTGCAATGACTTCGATCGACTGGGGGATTTTGGTCGTGCGAACCTTTGGTTCCTCAGTGCCGGCGGGATCGTAGCGAACTAGAACTCCGTCCGTACAAACGAAAACGTAGATATGGCACGGCTCGCGAAGTTGTGGAGGTACGTACTCCTTCAAGCGCGCATATTTTCCCGTTATCAAATCTGCACTCGCCCTTCGATATGCCTTAAGCGCATGTGAAATCGCGCGACTGACGGCTGATATCGGTGATGGCGTCGTCACCGCCTCTTCTTCAACAAGTTGAATTGGTTTACCTGGCTCCGCAATCAGCCGGCCGCTTTTGTAGACAATAGGGCCGCCTGGCGTAGAGGGACTCACATGAGGCCTTTTGCATCGTGAATCATCTTCTTACCAACGATCTTCTGTTCACTCAGGGGCGCGTTTCGCAATCCCGGGTAGCCTTTGTCAATCGTGGCGATGATTTCGCCGTATCGCACCTGGTCAGTAGGATTGGTGTGTGTGACTTCATCTTCCCGTGGGAACCGCGTTGCGATAAACCAAAGGTTGTAAGCCTGAACTTGCGGCGGCTGGTTTGCCTCACACAACGTAGAGCAGTCGTGGCCCGCCACGAATAGCATAGTGGCGTTCAATTCATCGTCAAGTTCTAGCTTGGCATCCAGATCCATCGTCGGCTCTGGATGCTTCAGAAAATTCCGAGGGCCGTTGAGTATTGTCCACAGCTGCTTTGAATCCCGATCCGGATTGCTTGACTCGATCTTCTCAAACATCCGGTCAACGCCTTTCGCTTTGCAGTGCTTCTCGTAGATTTCCCGTGCCGCACACGCCAGCGTGTGCACGGAAGCCAAGTCCCCATCGTCGAAGTAAAGGCGAATGGCTGTGGCAAGTTGAAAATGCGCAGCTTCGAGTTTCGCAATAACTGCCACGAACCACCTCCCAACACCTCGGCAAGCTACGACCTCCGACTTTGGCGGACGCCCATTGCCGTTCGGCCGGACCACCGCGGGACATCAGCTCCGGCAGCGTTTACCGATCTCGCCTCTACCGATTCTCTACCGCCCAAGCTTAACTTGGCGCCAAGCGGCTGATTCTACTAGCTTTTCCCTCTTGCCTAGTGATTATCAACGATAATGCCCCTCGAGACGCGGAGGGCGTACATGGCTGGAAGGCTTGGGCTCGGAACTCGCCGTGTGCCGCGCAGTCACGTCTTCCTGAACAGTGCCGCAAAGTCCTGCTTGTGCTCTTTGGACGATTCGAGGGAATCGATGTCAACGGCGTAGTTCGCTGCTGCCAATAGGCGCTCGTTGATGAAGCTCTTTCTGCCGTCCTTGGATTCGAATGCGAAATAGGCTGTAAGCACGCGAACACCTTGCTTGTTCAGTGTCCGAACCAGCGGAACAAAGTCGCCGTCGCCGGTCAATAGAACGGCCACATCCATTGTCTGTGCCAAACCGATCTGCAATGCGTCCACGGCTAGAGCGACGTCTACTCCTTTCTCGCCCTGCGTCTGCGACATCGGCAGGAATTTCGGCTCCACCCCGGCGTGCATCATGTCGTGATACTGATCGCGGTCGCGCTTCAGCTGATCGGCGCTCGCGTCTCTGGTTGTGAAGAGTCCTTGGTGCCACGCTGCATAGACGACCTTGTAGCTAGCAAACCCCTGCTCCCGCAAACCGATGTGCTTTTCCAGGAAACGGTGCAGCTCGGGGAAGCGAAGCCAGCCAAGCTGCCGCTCGTGGTAGTAGTGATTGCGCGCGTAAGAGAAGAATGATCCGTCATAAAAGACGCCCAATCTACAAATCGCTCCGTGCTCCCCCATGCCCGTTCCTCCCCCGCTCGATTTGACAGCAGATCAACGAATACATCTTTCGGTAGGCCTACGTTCTCTCCGACAAGTCCCGTCCCCATGATTCGTGAACGTAGCCTGCAACTACTCGCTCACCTATACCAATTCTCTACCGACGGCAAAACTGGCGACGGCAAGCGGCTGATTCTAGTATCGTTTTCGGTTTCGCTGCGGATTATTCAGAAAAGTACCTGGTCAATCTCTCAAGTGAAGTCGGCTGACGACTGTTGCCGGTCGATTTCTTTACGCACTGACGTGCGCTCTACGAAGCACGTTCTCCCGATGGAAATCCAGGTAACGCCGCTGACCCTCTGAAAATGCTCCGACGTTTACGTGGCGCTTTTGATCTATTCCCATTCGCTTGAGCGACACCGGGTCGGCTACAGGCGAGACAATAAGCTGCCCGGCGTCTTCGAAAGAGATAAACCCCTTGTCGAATAGATGGTCCACGGTTGGCGTCAGCAGCAGTCCGTTCTCGCCGTCAAGTCGCTCATCGTTGTTGCTGTCGCGCCAGGGTCGAACGTGGCTGGCAATTAGGTGCTCCATGCGCTCGACCTTGGTGATGCGGCACGCGCGCTCGATGGAGCGTACATTGTCCCGAAATTGGCCCTGACCTCGACGGGCGAGAACGAGGGCAGCTTTCTCGGTCTCTCGAATTGCCCCATTTGCAGCGATCTCAACTTCTACCCGACGCTCCCATTCCTCGATGTCTTGTTCCGGCGCCGGCGTGTCCCGCTCGATCTTGCTGACCTCGTGACCGACATCGGCCACGCGAGTCGCCTCATTACCGATCAACACGAATAGCGTAGATGCCAGTGCGGGGCTGACCATCGTCAGGTAGACGTTCTGCAAGCCGTTGCCGTCCGGAGTCAGCGGCGCGTACTTGTTCGCAAGGTCAGGGCGTAGGCGTGCGATGTGATCCTTCGGCCGGACGGCATTGGACAGTCGCTGCCAGCGGACGCCAACTCGCCAGCCAATCTGGCTCCAGTTCGTGCCGGCGTTGCCGAATTCCTCTGGCTTCGGGCTCTCTCGGCAGTAGCCGCTGACGATGCCGAGCGCAGCGATGCGTGTATCGCAGAATGAGAACACGATGTCCCCCGGGGCGACCTCGCGCATGAACTCGTAGAACGGATTGCGGTTACCATTCTTGTTGCGCTTGGGCGACCACAGATAACCGCCGTCGATCTCCTGGCGGAAGGTCTGGTTCTGGTTGACCCACCAGTAGCGCATTGATTACGGCTGATCCTTTGGCTTGTCGGCCACCATCCGTAACTCTGGCATAGCTTGGCGCTCCTGGCGACGATAGGCCATTCTTGCGCGGAAGTGAGCGGCCGTGGCCGGGTCCGTGAAATAGACGAAGCAGCCCTTCATGCCGCGGGTCATCAGCGTGCGATATGTATTCTTGATAATTGCATCAGCCTTGGCACGTGTCTCCACGGGTGCCGTTGCCAAGGCCTTCTTGTAACCCTTGATGGACTGGTCCTGCCGAGATCGCTTCTCCGGCTGCGTGACAATCTCGCCATTGAAAACGATCAGATCGGGTCCGACGATGACCCCAATGTAGTCGACCTCCAACCCCTGGCAGGTATGGATACATCCTATTTGTTCGACGGACCGCTCGGCAGTGATCCAAAGGCCGCCATCCTGCGCCAGGTTCCACTGCATGGCGAAATCATGATCCGGAAGAACAACGTCAAAGGCGTTCGGGTCTTTCTTGCTCTTCCAGTCCCAGCAATACCCAGCCACCATTCGCGCCCGATTGGCGGTGCGATTCTTCTCTTCGATCAGGCGACGGACTCCGGTCGGTGAGTCGAACACCTGGAAATCGAACTCGTCGGGGTCCAGGTCCGGGTTGGCCGTATCCCGAATGCCAAGCACCTGGTCTAGCCAAGCGAGATAGCCGTCGGATCCTGCGCATCGGAACTGGGATTCCAGCTTTAGATGGGTCACCGCCGCGCCAGCCTTCCGCGCCCAGACTTCGATTTCCGATTTCCGACCAATATCCTTCCAGGTGACGCGCTGATCCTCGTCGATGAAAAAAATTGCACACTTGGCTGCACGGATAATTTCGTCGATCTGGTTGTTACCGAGATTGGCGTAAAGGCCGGACTTTTCAATCAGCCGATGCGCCTCATCGACGACCAGCGCATCGAAAGTATCGGCGGGCGTCTCGATGAATTCCCCGGACCCGGCGAACAGACTGGCGATCTGCGAACGTCGGTAAGCTCCGGATAGAGTCTGTTCAAAGACTGCGCGGGGCGCCCGGTTCTTGGTGACGTACTTCGCCAGCAGCCGCTTCGCGGTGAGTGCTGTCAGCAAATTGATCGCCACGACAGATTTCCCGGTTCCAGGACCTCCATCGATGATGATTACTCGCTTGGCGCCATCAGACGCTTCCACCGCCTCGGCGACGATAGTTTCGTAGGCCACCTTCTGGTCATCGATCAGTACGAACTCGCGCTTGCCCTGCAACATTCCAACCAGCGCATCGATGAGCCTGCGAGAGGGACGTATGCGGCCGTTTTCGATCTGGACAATTAGCTTGCCACGATCGCCGCGGCGCACATGGTGGGCGATGAAAACTCGTAGGCGCTCGCGTTCGCTCTGTCCGGACAGGAATATGGGCGCCTTTTCGACGTATGACAGGTAGATAGGGTCGTTCAGGACCGCACCATCCGCAAAGTTGTGAAGGTAGGCAC
>Ga0075018_10000619_pt1 | contig 11085 bp, 9 predicted proteins | sample ColStrG_CSR_2014_FD_71471 | JGI IMG/M metagenome (GOLD analysis project Ga0075018, IMG submission 71471) | Freshwater sediment microbial communities in response to fracking from Pennsylvania, USA - Cold Stream Run_MetaG_CSR_2014 | ecosystem: Environmental > Aquatic > Freshwater > Creek >... | reverse complement strand
TTTTCGAACTGCCACTTGGGAATCTTCACCACCACGTAGTCAAGCGTGGGCTCGAAGCAGGCCGGCGTTTTGCGCGTGATGTCATTGGGGATTTCGTCTAATGTGTAGCCCACGGCCAGCTTGGCGGCAATCTTGGCGATGGGAAAACCAGTCGCCTTCGAGGCCAGGGCCGAAGACCGCGAGACGCGCGGATTCATCTCAATAACCACCATGCGGCCAGTGCCCGGATGGATTCCGAACTGAATATTCGATCCGCCGGTCTCCACGCCGATTTCGCGAATCACGGCGATGGCGGCGTCCCGCATGGTTTGATACTCGCGGTCAGTAAGGGTCTGCGCCGGAGCAACTGTGATCGAATCGCCAGTGTGCACGCCCATGGGATCGAAGTTTTCGATCGAGCATACGACGATAACGTTGTCTTTCAGGTCCCGCATCACCTCCAGTTCGTATTCCTTCCATCCCAGCACCGACTCTTCGATCAAGGCTTCGTGCACGGGAGAGAAATCGAGTCCGCGAGCCAGAACTTCCATCAACTCCTCGCGGTTGTAGCCGATGCCGCCTCCACTGCCGCCCAGGGTGAAGGAGGGGCGCACGATGACCGGAAAACCGATCTTGCCGGCGAACTCCAGGCCGTCTTTCAGATTGTTGACCAGCGCGGACTTGGGAACGTCGAGGCCGATCTTCTGCATCGCATCTTTGAAGACCAGGCGGTCTTCGGCTTTGTTGATCGCGCCGATCTGGGCGCCGATGAGCTGGACGTTGTATTTTTCCAGCACGCCGCCATCGGAAAGCTCGATGGCAAGATTGAGAGCAGTCTGCCCTCCGACCGTGGGCAGAATGGCGAAGCCGGCGCCGGGCGACATCTCGCGCTCAACTCGGATGATCTCTTCCAGATATTCGCGGGTAAGTGGCTCGATGTAGGTGCGGTCGGCAACTTCCGGGTCGGTCATTATGGTGGCCGGGTTCGAGTTCGCCAGCACCACTTCAAACCCCTCGGACTTGAGCGCCTTGCAAGCCTGCGTGCCGGAGTAATCAAACTCCGCCGACTGGCCAATGATGATCGGGCCGGAGCCGAGGATCAGGATTTTCGAGATGTCGGTGCGTTTGGGCATTTAAGCAATCTTGTTTTTCTTGTGAAGAGGAGAAACTAGAGCGACGCTGCTCTGCACTTTTTCGCGGAGAGGCTCAGCCGGACCACGGGCGATAGTGCTTTGGTCGATGTTGCATTGTCCGATGTTGCTTTGGCTGATGTTGCTTTGAAGGGGCGCGCCTTCAGGCGCGCCGACTGCCGCCCCTAGAGCACTGGGCTTTAGCCCCCGAGGGACTTCGTCCAATTCGAAACCGGCGCGAGCGGAGGAATACGGATACTCCTCTGCTTGATCGCACAAACCCCTTCTCACTGGATTTTGCCGAATGTAGTTCAAGTGCACATCGTAGTCCGCCGCGTCGCGGATGCGTTGATCCTGGAAGCCCTTTTGCCAGATCTCCAAGTCTGAGCCAAGTTCCTTTTTTGCGCGATAGGAGAATCCGCCCTTGACGAACTGGACTGCTTTCTCCAGACTCGTAGTGGGAGTGATCAGGACGCGGATGTGGTCCGGCATGATCACGAATTCGTGGAGCAGGTAAGCTGTGCCCCGGTGGTGATAAAGGGTGTCGATCAACAGTCTTGCCCAGCGCTCATTGCGGAACAGAGCCCGCCGCTGCCAGGTCTCGGTCGTGATCATGTAAGTCTGACGGTTGTTGGTTGCGTGTTCTCGTGTCGGCTTCACTGGCTTACCTCACGGGCTATAAAGCCCTTTTTCCTCTCTGGTCCCTTGCGGCGCGCCTGAAGGCGCGCCCCTTCAAAGCTCTGTCTGTCAGCCCTTCTTGCGGAGAGTGCTCCAGCCTAACGGTCCAACAATGCCGCGCGTGGCTACCATGCACTCACCCTTTCCACTCCTCCATCAGCTTCACAAAATCCTTGAACAGATAATGCGAATCATGCGGCCCCGGCGACGCCTCGGGGTGGTACTGCACCGTGAACAGGGGCAAATTCCGGTGACGCATGCCTTCGAGCGTGTTGTCGTTGAGATCGATGTGCGTCAGTTCGACTTCGCTCTGCGGCAAAGACTCTGGGTCGACGGCGAAGTTATGGTTATGTGCTGTGATCTCGATTTTGCCGGTGTTCAGTTGCTTTACCGGGTGATTGCCGCCGTGGTGGCCGAATTTCAGCTTGAAAGTCTTTCCGCCCAGCGCGATTCCCGTGAGTTGGTGTCCCAGGCAAATGCCAAAGATCGGCAGCCGTCCCATCAGCCGCTTGATGTTGTCGACTGCGTACGTGCACGGCTCGGGGTCTCCCGGACCATTCGACAGAAACACGCCGGCGGGCTTAAGCGCTAACACATCTTCCGCTTTGGTCTCCGCTGGAACCACCGTGACCTTGCAGCCTTCGCCGCGCAGCTTGCGCAGAATACTCAGCTTGATGCCGTAGTCGTAGGCGACTACGTGGAAGCGTTCCGGTTGGTCCTTGACCCCCACGACCTCTTCCGGCAGATGAGAACGCTCGCCGGTTTCCCAAACATAGGTGTTCTTGGTGCTAACCACCTTGGCCAGGTCGGTTCCATCCATTTTCGGAAGGGCTCGCGCCTTGGCAATCAGTTTCTGGGTGTCAGGTTCAAGTGTGGAGATGACGCCGCGCATGACGCCGTTGTCCCGCAGGTGACGAACCAGGGCACGCGTGTCAATTTCGGCCAGTACTGGCACCTTGAACTGTTCCAGATATTCTTCTGCGACCTGCTGCGAGCGCCAGTTGGAACTGACCCGGGAAAACTCGCGCACAATCAGGCCCTCGATGTAGGGCCGCGTGGCTTCGTTGTCTTCGGGGTTGGTTCCGTAGTTGCCGATTTCTGGATTGGTGAGAACCACGATCTGGCCGGCGTAGGAAGGGTCGGTGAAAATTTCCTGATAGCCGGTGATGGAAGTATTGAAAACTACTTCCCCGTAACATTCGCCTTTGGCTCCGTAGCCTTTGCCGCGGAAGACTCGGCCATCTTCCAGCGCAAGGATCGCCTGCATTCGTGCTCCCAGGAGTGGATTTTGAAGATTCTAGCAGGGATGCGGAAATCAGCCAAGAAAATCCCTGCATTCGTGCTCAGCCGCACCTGCGAGGACGCCCGCGCCTACGAGGGCTCAGCGCACTCTGCCCATCTTGTCCATCGGCCAGTACCCGAACACCGCCTTGCCGTAGATATAGCTTTGTCCCACGGATCCAAAATCACGGCTGTCATTGGACAAACTGCGATGATCGCCCAAAACAAAATAGCTGTCCGGGGGAACCAGCACTTCGGCATACGAGCGCTCGTCCTCGTAGGTGCGCGGCACATAATCTTCGTCGATCGGGTTGCCATTCACGAACACCCGGCCGGCATCGATTTGGATGTGGTCCCCAGCCAGGCCGATCACCCGTTTGATGAAACTCTTCGACGGGTCTCGGGGATAACGGAACACGATAATATCGCCGCGCTGGATCGGCTCCAAGCGGTAAACGAACTTGTTGACGAAGATACGTTCCTGGTCTTCCAGCGATGGCATCATGCTCGTGCCCTCCACTTTCACCGGCTGATACAGGAAGATGATGATGAAGCAGGAAATGGCCAGCGAGATGATCAAATCCCGCAGCCAGACGGAGAGAACCATGGCGCGCGACGGTGCAGACCGAACCGGCTCAGCATTGCGGACTACGCCGGGTTCCACTTGTCCGGGCATATTCTTTCTGATTCTATACGGATTGAGTTCCCGCGTGGAGATTACTCCACCTTGGGTCGAGCCAGACCTGTAGCTACTAAGGCGATAGGATTCGGGTTACAATATCTGGGACCGAGGAATCGGATTATGCGGAAGCGCGGATTGGCACTGGCTTTTCTCTTCTTGTTTACCCTGACTGTGTCGGCGCCCTGGGCCACGTCCCAGCAGGAAGGGGTGGTCCCGGCTTACAATGCCGGCCCGCCGCCGAAGGGCACCAAGCTTCCTCCCATCCTCGGCAAAGAGCAGTTGTGGGCTGAGAATGCCCAGTTTTCCTATCAGACGCACGCGTACGATTTGGCTGCGAAGATACCTGCAGTGTTGCATCAACAGCCCTGCTATTGCTACTGCGATCGAATGGGACATAACAGCCTGCATAGCTGCTTCGAGAACACGCATGGCGCGCGCTGCGACATCTGTTTGAAGGAGTTGTACTACGCCTACTCGCAGAAGCAGAAGGGTAAGACTGCATCCCAGATTCGTAAGGGAATTATGCAAGGCGAGTGGCGGCAGGTAAATTTGGAAACGGCGGCCTCGACCAACTAACTTGAGGGGGCAGGCTCGCGGCATTGACGAGCGCCTCAAATCCGCGTATAACCTGCTCGCGCCCGGAAGTGGGTTTTCCACAGGCGGCATATCGGCACCCCGAACCGCCGGTCACAAAAGCTAAGCTGGGCGCAAGGAAATCCGCCAGCAGAGGTTAATGACATTACACCTAAAGTTAAGATAAGAGGAATACTTACGAAGAGTCCAGGAAGAGTTTTGCAGATGGCACAGAAGACCACACCCAAGAAATCGGTTGGCGACGATCCTCGTTTTGCACAGGCTGTGCAAAACTACGAAGCGGGTTTGCGCGCCATGCAAGAGCACAAATTCGACAAGGCAAAGACCTACCTGCAGAAGGTCGTCACTGGACCCAGCAAGGAACTGGCGGACCGCGCTTCGGTTTACCTGAACGCGTGCAATCAGCAAACTGAGCGCGCGGTCAACCAGTTCAAGAGTCCCGAAGAGCACTACGACTACGCTATTTCCCTGATGAATGTCGGCGACTACGTGGGTGCCCGCGAGCATCTGGACAAACTGACCAAGCAGGCGCCAAAAGCCGACTACGTGGCCTACGGTTTGGCAGCCCTGGATTGCCTCACCGGGCACGTCGAAGATTCGCTGCGCCACCTGGACAACGCCATCCGCCTCAATCCTGGGCTTCGTTTTCAGGCACGCAACGACTCCGACTTTCAGAATCTCTCGGAAGACCCGCGTTTTACCGAGCTACTGTATCCCGACCCTGGGGCCGAGTTGTCTTCTCTTACCGATGCTGATGAGGATCGCTAGGCAGCCCTCATGGGCTACTTTGACGAACAGTCCGGCCCGGTGCAGCGTCGGCCTTCTGCCGCTGCAAGCGATGGTTTGCGGGTAGTCGCGATTGGCGGCGGCACCGGCCTCTCCACCTTACTGAAAGGGCTGAAGCAGTACGTCAGTCCGTCTGCGAAAGCCGGCAAGCCGGAGATATCCGATCTTTGTGCGGTGGTTACGGTCAGCGATGACGGCGGCTCCAGCGGCCGACTGCGCAAGGAACTGAACATGTTGCCGCCCGGCGACATCCGTAACTGTATCGTCGCTCTGTCCGAAGATGAAGCTTTGCTCTCCCGGCTGTTCCAGCACCGGTTCCTCAAAGGCTCTGGGCTCGAGGGCCACAGCTTTGGCAATCTGTTTCTCGCGGCTCTGACTTCGATCACCCAGGATTTCAGCGAGGCCGTCCGCTTGTCATCAGAAATTCTGGTTACTCGCGGGCACATCCATCCCGCCACAACGTCCAACGTCGAATTGGAAGCTCTCATGGAGGACGGAACGCGAGTACGTGGGGAGACCAGGATTACCGCCAGCAAAGTGCGCATCAAAGAGCTTTTTCTGATTCCCCCGGATGTTGAGCCCCTGGCTCAAACTTTGGAAGCGATTGCTGGCGCCGATCTAATCACGATCGGGCCAGGCTCGCTGTTTACCAGCCTCATTCCAAACTTGTTGGTGCAGGGTATTGCCAGGGCGATTGCATCTTCCCCGGCAACCAAAGTTTTTGTTTGCAACCTGATGACCCAGGCCAACGAGAGTCTGGGACGCACCGCTGCCGACCACATCCGGGCGCTGAATGGTCACGCCCAAACACGCATCTTCGACTACGCTATGCTCAATCGCAGATCGATCTCGGCAGAGTTAAAAGCCAAATATGCGCTCGAGGGCGCGACCCAGGTCGTGGTTGACCAGGAAGCTATCAGAGAATTGAGCGTCACACCCTTGCTCGGCGATTATCTGGATGAGGGCGAAGTAGCGCGTCACGCCACCGATCGGATTGCCCACGACCTGCTGGAGTTGGCCGTGCAGGCACGGTCCAATCAGCGGACGCCATCGAAGTTGCAAGTGTAGGCGCGGGCGTCCTCGCCCGTGCCGGTCGAGGCAAGAATTCATACTCAGCCAAAGTCCCGGAGAGGACTCTGATTGAGCGCGAGGTCCACGCGGGACTGCACGGGAGGACGCCCGCGCCTGCACTTACGGGGATGCTCGCGCGCACATTGACTCGCGGTATATTGGAACGAATGCCAAAGGCCAAGAGCAGCCCCTCACCTCGCATCCCGCGCGTTGCCATCGCCATCATGGCGGCAGGCAAAGGAACGCGCCTGAAATCCAAACATCCCAAAGTCTTGCACGAGGTCGGCGGAAAGCCGCTGCTGGCGCATGTAATTGCCGCGGCCACGAAGATCGTTCCGGCGCAGGATGTATACGCCATCATCGGTCACGAAGCGGATCGCGTGCGTCAAGCGGTTGCTGACACCGGGATCGGCTTCGTGCTGCAAGCCGAGCAGCGCGGGACAGGTCACGCGCTGATGGTGGCACGCGAAGCTTTGGCGCCATACGACCAAGTCACCGTGCTTTCCGGGGACGCTCCGTTGATCAGAGCTCAAACCATCAGCAAGCTGCTTGAGTTTCACAACTCGCAGCGCCCCGCGATGACGATTCTGACTGCGCAACTACCCGACCCGACGGGTTATGGGCGAGTGATCCGCAAGAGCCAGAAGATCCCCGACGTGAAAGCCATCGTCGAAGAAAAATCCGCTACTCCGGCGCAACGCAAGATTCGCGAGATCAACTCGGGCTTCTACGGGTTCGATGCGAAGCTTCTTTTCGCCCACATCGACGAGTTAAGCAATGACAATCCCCACGGCGAGTTTTACCTCACCGACATGGCGGCGATCTTCTGCAGGGCGAAGAAGCAGGTGGTAGCGGTGGCAGCCGACGATCCCCAGGAGATCCTGGGCAGCAATACGCGCGCCGAACTAGCGGACCTCGACCAGCGCATGCGCATGGCCAAGTGCCGGCAACTCATGAGCGATGGAGTTACGATTTTCTATCCACAAACTTGCGTGATCGATGGTGACGTCGAGATTGGCGCGGACACCGTGATCGAACCGTTCGTTCAGATTCTAGGCAAAACGCGCATTGGCAGTGATTGCCGTATCCGCTCCTACACCGTGATCAACAACTCGGTGATCGGAGACGGTGTGCGCATTCTCCCGGCCTGCGTGCTCGACGACTCTCGCGTAATGAAGGGCGCGGTGCTCGGGCCTTTCTCCCGTCTTCGTCCCGGGAGTGAGATCGGCGAGGGCGCGCATGTGGGAAATTTCGTTGAGACCAAGAAGACCCGGCTGGGCAAAGGTTCCAAGGCCAATCACCTGACCTATCTTGGAGACACTGAGATCGGTGAAGGCGTAAACATCGGCGCAGGCACCATTACCTGCAACTACGATGGAGAACACAAACACAGGACCGTGATCGAAGATGGCGCATTCATCGGCAGTGATACGACCCTGGTTGCGCCGGTCAAAGTCGGACAGGGTGCGTACGTGGGCGCCGGTTCATGTATCACGGACGATGTGCCGCCTGATTCTCTCGCCATCGGACGGGCGCGCCAGATCGTAAAGGAAGGATGGGTTAGCGCAAGGCGCGTGCGCCAGCAGAAGAAGGGCTAGTGGCTCCCCCCGGGAGTATGGTGCGGATCCACTCGGACATTACATCCTACGTTTATGAAGTGAGTCACTATTGCAGTTGCACGTAAGGCGCGTTCAAGCAGGTCGTGTTTACCGTTGGGGGCGGAGCATTCCAGGCCGGCGCAACGTGGATTACGCCGTCTTCGTTGGAGCAGAAGCCGCGAACGCCGCTCCGATTGAAAGCACTTGGGGCGCCGCCCACGGTGTAGCCCGAGTTTGGCGGACCGCCACCCGGTACGCCCACGCCGAGGTAGTAGCCTGCCTTGGCTGCGGCTGGGGCAGTGGCGCTCGCCAGCCCAAAATCAATCAAGCAAGCGTTCCCCGAGACCGGGCCTGTGGCGGGACAGCCGGTCGAAGCCGGAGGTCCCAACCCTGCGATGGAACTCGAATAGCCAATCGCGGCATAAGTGGACTGATAAGTGACTTGGGCAGTGTTGATGGTGCGAATCGAGTTGGCGGCTGACGCCTCGTTGGCTGAGATCTTTGCTCCCACTAAGCTTGGAATGGCGATCCCAGCGATGATCAGAATGATCGCCACTACGATCAGCAGTTCGATCAGGGAGAAACCCTTTTGTTTCCGCATCGGATTTTCCTCTCCTGTAGCGTGTTTCATGAATGCTTGGCGCCTGGTCAGAACCTTTTCCTCAGGGGCTAAAGAGCCGTAATTTTCGGGGCTCTATCACCACGGCTGAACAGGCTGCGGAAAAAGTCGGGCCAAGCGGAGACCTTGCAAGCAACGCTTCTACAGCGATCCCTCTGTAGAGACATGGCTCGCCATGTCTCATGGGATACCCTCGCCCGCGGCCTCAGTTTCGGGAACGTGACGGGCCAGCGATCTTGCAGTTTTTCTAATGGGCCGAGGATTTGGCGGCTCAGGACACCCGTGGCATTTACTTCTTGCGCTGGCGGATTCGCACTTCAAAGCTGATCACGCCGTTGTAGTCGCGGAGCGCCAGGATCGATACATTGCGGGTCACGTTATACTCCGCCTGAATGATTTGCTGCGAGGTCTGGGAAACGTTGGTGGTGTAGGTCAGGGTGAGGTTGTCCTTCACCTGCTGCTCAATGGTCACGGCCGGGGCGCTGGTGGTGGGAGAAGTCGCGGTGTTCAGGCCTTGAGGATCAACCCGGATGTGGCTGATCCCAAACAAGCTTCGGGTGCGGTTGCCGATAGCCGAATTCAGAGCCTCCGTCAGTATGGCGCTGGAGGCTTGTTGGGCAAATGGCGACTGTCCAGACTGCTGCAATTGAGCAGATTGCTGCTGGGTTTGCCCCAGCGCGAGCAAGTTGATGATGTCGGCGACGGGCAGAGGCGGCTCGGAGTGATAAGTCAAATTAAGTTTGTCGAGTCCCCCGTTCAGGTTGACCGTGATGTCGTAATCGCGAACGTGGGTGGACGCCTGTAAATCGAGCACGGGCGTGGTCGTAACCGGGTTGACGAAGTTTACCTCGCCGCGTTCCATGCGGTACTTGGTTCCGTTGAAATAGACTTGGCCCTCGGTTATGTCGGCGCGACCCAGCAGAACCGGCTTGGCCAGCGTGCCCTGCAAATGCAAGTCGGCGTCACCAGAAAGCCGCACCACGGCCGTCTGCATTTGCAGTTCGGGCGTAGTCACGATGCGCACATCCATCCGGATCCGGTTCAGCAGAGGATTGGTTTGCGGCAGCGCCGAACTCTGCGCGCTGCGCGCCAGACCCGCTCCGAAGTCGAATCCGGGCGTCACCGCCAGCTTGGTGACGGTGACGTCGCCCGAAACCACGGAAGCCGCGGCTGTGCCTGCCCAGCGCAGGTCGGCATTCGCCATGGAACTAACCCCCGGCGGATAGCGTAAACGCACGTCCTGGGTTTGCAAGGTCAAGTTGAAATTGAGCTGATGGTTGTAGGCCGTGGCGTATCCGCCAAAGGTGACGTTGCCGCCTCCAACGTGCGCCGTAAGCGTTTCAATCTGCAACTTGTCCTGATTGAATACCGCAGATCCGTTGAGCGCGCTCAGCGCGCTGGGGAGATCGCTGTAGGCGATTGAGCCATTAGTGATCTGCAACCTGCCCTGAGCCGTAGGTTTGTGAACCGTGCCTCCAACCGCCAAGTCAACGGCGACTTCTCCGGAAGTTGTGAAGTCTGGATTAAAACTGTGAATGAGGAGCAGGTTCGCATGACCCTGGGCGCGCAAGTCCAGAGCCTGCTCACCGTTCAGTTGCGCCATGCCGCCGACCGTGAGATCGGTGCCTTCCCCAATCAAGCGGAACTGCTGAATCTTGAGCAATTGGTCGGAAACAGCAAAACTGATGGGGCCGTTGTTGCGAACCTTGATGTTCTCAACATCAGCAGAGAAATCGTTGAGAGTGCCAATGAGTTCCAGTTGGCGGGGATTGCGCAGTGGCCCCCGCAGTTGCAGGTCACCCGAAACTGCGGAATGGCCGGTCACGCGCCCTTTAAGATAGGTGCTGACGGCGGAATCGACATCGAGATGGTTGAAATGGAGGGTGGTTGTGGAAGGCCAATCACCGCGCAACTGAATCGTGCCATCGATGTTCAGCTCCGCGGTCTTGAACTGCGACTGTCCGCTGACCTGCAGTTCGGAACCCTGGGTCACGGCGTCGAATGTATAGTCACCCGCGACTTCGTGATCAAAGGCAAGGTCGCGCAAACCAATCTTCGCATTGAGGGCCGGATGCTCCAGCGTGCCCGAAGCTTCAGCGGTGAAATCCATGCGGCCGTCCACGCTCACACGATGGGCCTGAAGCGGCGGAATGCGAGCCAGATCAAAGTTGCTTCCGCTCAGGTTTAAACCGAGGGCATGCGTGGAAAAAGTGTAGGAACCCGCGCCAGCTACGCGCGCGTCATAGTACGCGAGATGAAAGTCGTGCAGAGATATTTGATCTCGGTTGAACTCCAGTTTGGAGTCGAGGTGCTGGACCGGTTCGCCGCGGATCACGGCATCGGAAAGCTCGACGCGGCCGCCTCCGCGTGGATCCGCCTTCGTACCCTCGATCTGCACAAAAAGGTTTGCCTTCCCGCTGACCGGGAAATCGTATCCGCCCAGAGCCAAAATCTCGTCTACGTCGGCATTTCTCAGATCAACGCGAGCCGCAATGGGGCTCGAATCAGTGAACTGCCTCTCTTGCAGGCCGGCGCTGAAGTCGAAAGCGACAGTGGTCTCCCCATGATGCAGTCTGCCGTTGTGCGCCGCGAAACCAAGGGGAGAGAGTTGAACGTCCGCGACCATGGAATCACAGTGGAGATCTTTTTTGGGCGCATGCGAAGTGG
>Ga0075018_10000617_pt1 | contig 11087 bp, 10 predicted proteins | sample ColStrG_CSR_2014_FD_71471 | JGI IMG/M metagenome (GOLD analysis project Ga0075018, IMG submission 71471) | Freshwater sediment microbial communities in response to fracking from Pennsylvania, USA - Cold Stream Run_MetaG_CSR_2014 | ecosystem: Environmental > Aquatic > Freshwater > Creek >... | reverse complement strand
GCAGCGCTGCAGCGGCTGCGCAAAGCCGGCGCGCTCGACATCGTGGTGCTGCCGCTGTTCCCGCAGACCAGCGGTACCACGACCGGCGCCGTGTACGACCAGGTGGCCGCGGCGCTGCGCAACTGCCGCGAACTGCCCACGCTCCGCCTGATCAGCAACTATCACGACGCTGCGGGCTACATCGAGGCGCTGGCCGCCAGCGTGCGTGCGCACTGGCAGAGCCTCGGTCGCAGCACGCATCTGCTGATGTCTTTCCACGGGATACCCGAACGCTGCGTGCAGCAGGGTGACCCTTACGAATGCCATTGCCGCTCGACGGCCGATTTGCTGGCGAAGGCACTGGGGCTGGACGACCAGTCCTGGTCCTTGAGTTTCCAGTCGCGCTTCGGCAACGCGCGCTGGCTGACGCCGGCCACCGACAAGACACTGGCGGAGTTGCCCGCACGCGGCGTGCGCGAGCTGACGCTGGTCTGCCCCGGCTTCGCCGTCGACTGCCTCGAGACGCTCGAAGAGATCGCCATCGGTGGCCGCGAGCTCTTCCTGCATGCCGGCGGCCAGCACTTCAGCTACGTGCCGGCACTCAACGGCTCGGCGGCACACGCGCGCGTGCTGGCGCAGCTGTGCGCACCCACGCCATAGCATGTTCGGTCGCTTCCTCGAGATCAGCCTGGCGAGCGCCGACATCGCCGCTTCGGTGCAGTTCTACGAACGACTGGGCTTTACGCAGCTCACGGCCAACGACACCTGGGCGCATCCCTATGGTGTGCTCACGGACGGCCACGTCTGCATCGGCGTGCACCAGCGCGGGGCGAGCGCGCACGGCGCGAATGCCACCGCGCCGGTGCTCAGCTTCGTGTTGCCGGAACTCGCCACACACGCCAGGTCCTTAAGCGATCGCGGCTTCGAGCCGCACAGCACACAGCTGGGTGAAACCGATTTTCATCAGCTGCACTTCTGCGACCCGGCCGGACAGGACATCACCTTGCTCGAGGCACGCACCTTTTCCCCGGCACTGCGCGGGCAGCGCGAGTCGCTGTGCGGGTGGTTCTCCGCCTACAGCATGCCGGCGCTGGGCAATGAGGCGGTGCGCGAATTCTGGGAACGGGCAGGCTTCGTGGCGCTGGATACGCAGGAGCAGCCGCTGCCGAACCTGCCACTGGTCAGTGATCACCTGTCGCTGGCACTGCACGCCACGCGTGCCATGGCCGCGCCGATGCTGGTGTTCACCGATCCGGCGATGGCCGAAAAAATCGCGCTGCTCGAGGCGGCCGGCATCGGGCGCTCAGGCGAACTGCCACGCGGACTCGACCGCAACAGCAATGCGCTGCTCGAAGCGCCGGAAGGCACGCTGCTGTTGCTGCTGGACGGCGAACCCTGAGGCGACGCCTGATCGCGTCGCCAGCGCTCAGGGCGCGCGCCGCGCGACGATTTCGAAGCGCGCGGCGATGCGATCGGCCACGCGCAGCGCGCCGAGCAGCGCGCTGTAGGGCTCCAGTCCCAGATCGGTCTGGTTGAATTCCACATTGCCGGTGGCACGCAGCTCGCCGCCACTGTGCTGCCACTGCACTGGCACGCTCAGCAATGACTGGTGATCGCGCAGCTGCACCTGGAACTCGATCGTGGTCAACGCGCCCTGCTGCCTGATCGCGTGCGAGCGCAGGCTGATGGCCGGATAGTGCGCGGCATCGAGCTGGCGCTCGCCGAGCATGTGTTCACGGGTGCCGCTGCGCGCGTCATCATCCAGCGGTTCGGAAAACCCGACGCCCGCGCGCGCACGCTCGCCCGGATCATCCACCAGCAGCGCCGCTGCGGGAATGTCGAGCTCGACCCGCGACTGCTCGAGCGGCGCACGCAGCCACACCTGGCCCTGCAATTGCTGCGCAACGATCACATGCGTGTGACCGAGCCGCGCCAGCGCGCCATCGGCGCGCAGCTGCAACCAGATGTGCGAGGCGGCCGGATCGACGGTCCACTGCTGCGCACCGTCGGGCGCCGCACTCGCCGCTGCATTCGTGGTGCCCTGCGTGGTTGGCGAGGTCCGGCAGGCTGCAAGGACCGCCAGCAACAACAGCGGGAGCAGCCGCACGACGCGGCGAGCGTTCATGCGGGTACTGCTGCGCCCTGCGTGGCGGCGGACGCAGCTGCGACAGCCGGCGTGGCGCCACCGAGCACCGTCAGGAATCGCGCGCGCTCGATGTTGCCGCCGGAAAGCACGACGGCGACCTTGCGCCCCGCCATGCGGCTGCGCTCCTGCATCAATGCCGCCAGCGGCGCCGCGCCCGCGCCTTCGACGAGCTGATGCGTATCGTCGAAGTAGTGACGCATGGCCTCGGCGATGGCATCTTCACTGACTTCCAGCACGCGCGCCGCGCCTCGGCAGATGCTCGCCACCGCCTGCTCGCTGGGCTCGCGCGTCGCGAGGCCATCGGCAAAAGTGAGCGCACTGCGGGTGGCAACCACCTTGCCCGCCGCAAAGGAGCGCGCCGTGGCGGGCGCATTGGCAGCGCTGACACCGATGATCTCGGTCTTGAAGCCGAGCAGATCGCGCACCGCGATCAGCCCGCAGATGCCGGATCCCATGCCGACGCCGACATACACGGCGTCGAGCTCGCCCGCCGCACGGAACAGCTCCAGCGCATAGCTGGCGACGCCCAGCACCAGGTCAGGATGGAACGAGGGCACGAAGTGCAGCTGCTGCGCCGCCGCCACCCGAAAGGCCTCCTGCCTGGCTTCATCGAAATCGCGGCCGAACTCGACCAGCTTCGCACCCCAGGCCGCGATGGCGGAATTCTGGTCGGGAGAATTGCCGTGCGGCACGTAGAGGGTCGCCGGCATACCGACACGCGAGGCCGCGTAGGCGATGGACTGTCCGTGGTTGCCGCGCGTGGCACTGATGACGCCCGCCGGTGCCGCGCCGCTGGCGCGCAAACGCGTCAGGTGCACCAGCCCGCCGCGCACCTTGAAGGCACCGGTGGGCGTGTGGTTCTCGCATTTCACCCACACCGTGCAGCCGGCGCGACGGCTGAGCTTGGGCCACTGATGCTGCGGCGTGGCCGGAAAATACCGGTAGACCAGCGCGGCAGCAGCCTCGAGTTCAGGCAGCCCGAAGGACGACTCAGCGGCGCGCACGGCGTGCCTTGCGTCTGGCGACGCGCTTGGGCTTTGCCGCGCGTTTGCGCTTTGCCGCGGCCTTGCGCATCACCGGAGCCTTGCGCTTCGCGGTGGCCTTGCGCTTCGCCGTGGCCTTGCGCTTCGCAGCGGGCTTGCGCTTCGCAGCCGGCTTACGCCTCGCGGCAACCTTGCGTTTCGCGACGGTCTTGCGCTTTGCCACCGGTTTGCGACGCCTGGCCGCGGCCTTGCGCGCCGGCGCGGCCCTGGGTGTGGGCGCAGGCTGCGCGCTATCGATGCCGCGCAGCTGATCGATGATCGCCGGATTCTCCAGCGTGGAAATATCCTGCGTGATCTCGGCGCCGCTCGCGATCGCACGCAGCAGCCGGCGCATGATCTTGCCCGAGCGCGTCTTGGGCAGAGCGTCGACGAAGCGGATGTCATCGGGCTTGGCGATCGGCCCCAGCTGCTCGCCCACCCAGTCGCGCAGTGCCTTCACCAGCGCCGAGGTATCGCCGCTCGGGCGCGGGCCGCGACAGACCACGAACGCGAACACCGATTCGCCCTTGATCTCGTGCGGCTTGCCGACCACCGCGGCTTCGGCGACGCGCGGATTCGCCACCAGCGCCGATTCGATTTCCATCGTGCCGAGCCGATGGCCCGAGACTTTCAGCACATCGTCGATGCGCCCCATGATCCAGTAGCAGCCGTCGGCATCGCGGTGCGCGCTGTCGCCAGCGACGTAGTAGCGATTGTGGAACTTGCTCCAGTAAGTCTCGAGGTAACGCTCGTTGTCGCCCCAGATCGTGCGCAGCATCGAGGGCCAGGGCCTGGCGATCACCAGGTACCCGCCGGCATCATTGCGTGTCACCGGATCGCCGTGATCATCGACGATCTGCACATCGATACCGGGAAGCGGCTGCGTGCAGGAGCCAGGCTTGGTGGTGGTGACGCCCGGGATCGGCGCGATCATGATGGCGCCGGTCTCGGTCTGCCACCAGGTATCGACGATCGGGCAGCGCTCGCCGCCGATCACGCGGTGATACCACATCCAGGCCTCGGGATTGATCGGCTCGCCCACCGAGCCCAGCAGCCGCAGGCGCGAGAGATCGTATTTCGCCGGCAGCGCCTCGCCGAGTTTCATCAGCGCGCGGATCGCGGTCGGTGCGGTGTAGAAGATCGTCACGCCATGATCGGCGCAGATCTTCCAGAAGCGCCCGCCATCGGGCACGGTCGGCGCGCCTTCATACATGAGCAGCGTCGCGCCCGCCGCCAGCGGACCGTAGGCCACATAGCTGTGGCCCGTGACCCAGCCGATGTCCGCGGTGCACCAGAAGATGTCCTCGTCGCGCAGGTCGAAGACCCACTCGCTGCTGAGCTTCACGTTCAACAGGTAGCCCGCGCTCGAATGCTGGATGCCTTTGGGCTTGCCGGTCGAGCCCGAGGTGTACAGCAGGAACAACGGATGCTCACTGCCCACCCAGACCGGATCGCAATCGGGTGATTGATCGCGCGTCAGCTCGTGCCACCACAGATCGCGGTTCGCGTGCATGTTGACCGTCGTGCCGCTGCGCTTGCAGGTGATCACCTTCTCGATCGTCGGGCAGGCGCCCTCGAGCGCCTTGTCGACCGCGGCCTTCAGCTCGACCACGCTCCCACCGCGCTGCGCGCCATCGGCAGTGATCACGAGGCGCGCGCCGGCATCCTCGATGCGATCACGGAGCGAGGCTGCCGAGAAGCCGCCGAACACCACCGAATGGATGGCGCCGATGCGCGCGCAGGCCTGCATCGCGATCACCGCTTCGGGGATCATCGGCAGGTAGATGACCACGCGGTCGCCCTGCCCGATGCCCAGGGACTTGAGCGCATTGGCCAGCCGGCACACCTGCGCATGCAGCTCCCGATAACTGAGGCGGCGCACGTCGCCAGCTTCGCCCTCGAAGATGATGGCGCTCTTGTGGCCGCGCGTCGCCAGGTGCACATCGAGGCAGTTCCAGGAGACGTTCAGCTCCCCGTCAGGAAACCACTGGTAATTTGGCGCCCTGGAATCATCGAGGGTCACGTTGAAGGGTTTGTGCCAATGCAGCGAGCTGCGCGCCAGATCACCCCAGTAACCGACCGGGTCGGCGGCCGCGCGGCGGTGCATTTCGGCCAGCTGCGCGCCGTTCACCCGGGCGCGGGCCGCAAATGCCGCAGGGGGCGCGAACGAACGGGTCTCCTGCAGCGCGGATTCGATGTTCTTCTGCTTCACGGTGCCCCCGGAGTCGGTTCGTGGGGCTTAGGATAGCTCAGGGCTACGCATTCGTAATGCTACCTAACGCCATCCGTACCTCATGTCATTTACACTACGCGCGAGTCTGAACCTGGAGAATCGGTCAATGAACAAGAATCTTTCGCGCCGCGAGGCGTTGGCGAGCATGGGACTGGTGGCTGGCACCCTGATGGTGGCCTGCGGCGCAAACGCCGCGGATCCGAAGGCAAATGCCGCAGCCAAGCCCACGGCACCCGCGGCCCCGGCTGCCGGCGCACTGCCGCATGTGCTGGCCACCGATCCGCTGGCGGTAGCGCTGTCGTATCACGATAGCGCCAAGTCGGTGGAAGCCGCGAAATTCCCGATGTACAAGCCCGAGCAGAAGTGCTCCAACTGCCTGCAGCTCAAGGGCACCGAGGGCGATGCCTGGCGGCCCTGCAATCTGTTCCCGGGCAAGCTGGTCAGCGCCGAGGGCTGGTGCAAGGTCTACATCAAGAAGGTCTGAACCGTAGCTTACGCGGCCAGCCGGGCGATGCGCTCGGCTTGCCGCGGCAGCATGGCGCCAAAGCCATGGCGCTGGCAGAACTCGCCCACTGAGCGCAGGTCGGGCTCGCGACGCTGCAGGTCGATGCGCGTCACCGGCAGGGGCGCCTCGCAGTGGATGCGCGTCAGTGAGCGCGCGAGATAGGCCGCGTCGCGATGCTGCCGCAGTTTTTCGGGCAAGCGCGAGGCGCCGCGCAGCGGCAGTTGCGCCACGGCATCGAGATCCTCGTACAGCGCATCGAGCGAGGCGTAACGCCCCATCAAGGCAGCCGCCGTCTTCGGCCCCACGCCAGGCACGCCCGGAATGTTGTCCACGGCATCACCGGTGAGTGCCAGGTAGTCGGCCATCCGTTCCGGCGCCACACCAAAGCGCGCCGCGATTTCCTCGTACGCGTACTCGGCTGAATCGCTGTAATCCCAGAAGCGATCGCCAGGGCCGATCAGCTGCGAGAGATCCTTGTCGCGCGTGACCAGTGTGACGCGCAGTCCTTCGGCACGCACGCGCGTCGCCAGTGTGCCGATCAGGTCGTCGGCCTCGAACTCATTGCTCGCATATTCGCTCACGCCCAGCAAGCGGCAGAACTCGCGGCACAACGCGAACTGGCGCTTGAGCTCCGGCGGCGCCGGCTCGCGATTGGCTTTGTAGGCCGGGAACAGCGCGTGACGATGCCCGCTGCCGTGGCTCTCATCGAAGGCCACGCCCAGATACTGCGGCTGGCGCCGTTCGATCAGGTCACCGATGAAGCGCGCGAAGCCATAGACCGCATGCGTGGGGTTGCCATCGGCATCGCGCAGGTCCGGCGGCATGGAGAACCAGGCGCGGAAGATATAGACCGAGGCATCGATGAGATAGACCATGCGCGCGCATCTTGGCATAACGCGGCGCGGCGGGTGAACCCGGCGACGGCGCAACCCGGGTGTGAACCCGGTCACGCGGCCGCGTGTCAGCCGATGCCGTTGCGCGACGTTCTATCCCGGTATCGGTAGTGTTTACCGGTCACGAACTGAAGGAGTGAACATGTTAAATCGAGTACTCGTCGTCGGCGCACTGCTGATCGCCGCCGCGCCGGTGTTTGCCGGCCCCACTGCCACGCCGCGCATCAATCACCGCCAGGTGAACCAGGAGCGACGCATCGACCAGGGTGTGGACTCGGGCGCCCTGACGGCGCGTGAGACCCATACGCTCGACGCCCGCGAAGCCAGGATTGCGGCCGACAAAGCTGCGGCCAAGGCCGATGGCACGGTGACCCATGCCGAGCGCGCCCAGCTGCGCGGTGAAGAGCGCCGCACCAGCCGCGCGATCTATCGCAAGAAGCACAACGGGCGCGTGGCGCCGCCGCCAGCGGGTTGAACGCCGCCGTCAGAACGCAGAGGCATTGATCGCGATCGTGGCGTGCTGCCACGCTTTGCGGAACTCCAGCTCCACGGCGCGCGCCTCATCGCCACGTCCTTCGGTCTCAAGCGCCTGCGCCAGACCGCGGAGCGACCAGCCATTGGCCGGGTGGCGCTGGAGATCCTCCCTGTAGACCTGCTCGGCATCAGCAGCCTTGCCGGCGCCGAGCAAAGCGGCGCCGAGCAGGTGACGTACCGGAAAGAACCAGTCGGCCGGTTCGTTGTAGGCCAGCGCATCCTCGAGCTTCACGGCCTCCGCCAGCAGGCGTAGTGCGTCATCAGGGCGCCCTTCGGCGCTGGCGATACGCGCCGCAGCGACCTTCGAGCCCACCGCGAGCACATCGCGCAGCCCATTGAGTCCGGCGGGCTGGTCGGCCGGCAAGCCTGCAATGAACTGGTCGAGCTGCGCCAGCCGCGCGCGCGCCTCGGCGTTGCGCTGTTTCGCCGCCAGCGCCACGGCAGTGGCATAGAGGTAACCGCCCGTGAGCCCCGGCAGGCTGGCATCGGGTGCGGTTGCGGCCAGCAATTCATCCCAGCGACCGAATCGCACCGGCGCCGTGTAGAGCTGCGCGACGTACCAATCGGCGCCGGGCATTTCGCGCAGCAGCCCGTCGGTCACACTGGCACGCGAGCGACGCACGGCATCGAGCATTTCGACATCGCGGCCTTCAGCTGCGGCCGAGTACGCCAGGAACTGGTAGTTGTGCCCGGCGTACATCCAGTAGTAATCGGGCAGCGTGGTCTTCGCCATGTAGGCCAGGTCGGCCGCGGCGCCCTTGCGGTTGGCCTCGGCCGCCTCTTCGTAACGACCGACCAGCTGCATGATGTGCGCGGGCATGTGCTCCAGGTGTCCCGCCGCCGGCGCCAGGCCGCGCAGGCGCTCGGCCGCGAACACGCCCTTGTCCGGATGCGGCGAGGCTTCGATCGCGTGCACGTAGTAGTGCAGCGCGCCCATGTGTTGCGGCGCGCGCGCCAGCACGCTCTCCAGCGTCGCGAGGATCTGCTCGGTACCGGGTGCGGGCTTGCCGTCGGGCTCCCACAATTTCCAGGCGTGCACATTCATCAGCGCTTCGGCGTACAGCGTGTCGACATCGAGGTCCGCCGGAAAACGCTGCGCGACTTCGGCCATCGCCGCCGCGTAGTCGGTGAGCACAGGGACGACCGTGGTGGGGTCGAGCGCCTGTGCGTCGGGATAGCGGCGTGCGAGCGCCTTGATCAGCGCCTGATCGACTGCGCTCGCTCCGTGCGCCAGCGACTGCGCGCGCGTGCTGGCCTCGAAGGCCACCTGCGCGCGCAGCGTAGCCAGCATCGGCAGGTTGTAGTTGGGGCCGACGGTCAGCGCGACACCCCAGGCGCACATGGCGCACTTGGGGTCGAGCTCGAGCGCACGTGCGAAGGAGCGCGTGGCTTCATCGTGGTTGAAGGCCCACAGCAGGCGCATGCCCTGGTCGAAATAGCGCTGCGCCAGCGGCGAGCGCGTGTTGATGCGCCGGTGGAAGCTGCCCAGGCCCTGGTAGAGCCTGGCGCCGTGCGCCCAGCCGGCAAGCGTAGTGGGCAGGTGAGCGCCCATCGTCATGCTCATCGCCGCCGTGGGTGCTGCGGGTGCTGGCGGCGGCGACTCGCTCGCCGCTGCGATCGCGGCCAGCGATGCGCACACGGCGCACGCCAGCCATCCTGCAGGACTTAGTCTGCTGAAGGTATACGTGTGCCCCCCAAGTCGCGCTGTTGCGCGCCAGTTCGCGCCGGTGCACGGCCACAGGCCGCGCCCGGCACTTAAAGTTTAGCCAAGCCAGCGCTGGATACGATCGTGCAGCGGACTGCTGCGCGGGAAGTGCGCCTGCAGGTACGCCATCTGATCCGTGAGCACGCGTCGGCCTTTCAGGAAAATGTATTCCGCGTACGTGGGCGTGAAGGGCACGGCCAGCAGCTGCATCTTGGCCTGCTCGGGCGTGCGCCAGGCCTTGATGTTGTTGCAGCGGCGGCAGGCGGCGACTACGTTGGTCCACACGTCGCGCCCGCCCTGGCTGAAGGGGCGGATGTGATCGCGCGACAGCTCGCGCGAGGGAAAACGCCCGCCGCAGTACAGGCACAGGTGCGCATCGCGCCGGAACAGGGTTTCGTTGTTCAGCGGCGGCACGTAGTCGTGGCGCGTGTTGCCGGGGTTGCCGGTGTGGCCCACGGTGGCCACGATCGAGTTGACCTCGACCACCGTGCGCAGCCCGGTGCGCGCGCTGACACCGCCGTAGAGCGAGTAGACCAGCGAACCGCAGGTGTAGGCGATCTGCTCCTGGTGGTACAGGCGCGCGGCCTCGCGGTAGTCGATCCATTCGAGCGGCATGCCGGCGATGTCGGTACGCAGCACCATCTGCGTCAGGCCGTGCGCAGCCGAATGCAGCACCAGACGGGTATCCTCGTCGGCGGGGCGGCTGTTTGGCATGTGGGGCAGGCTCATCCGTGCAAGATTAGGCAGGCTTGTGAGAGAATTCAACGTATGGGGTCCTGGTAAGCGGAAAAACCCCGACCAGGCCCATTTTTCCTGAGGAGTGCAGCATGCCCGTGACCATAGGTGCGCTACGCGAGAGCGTGCCGGGTGAGACCCGTGTCAGTCTGGTACCCGAGGTGACTGGCAAGCTCAAGGCTGCCGGCGCGCGGGTGATCATGCAGCGTGGCGCCGGTGTCAGCGCACAGTTTCCCGACGCCCTGTTCAAGGATGTGGAGTGGGTCGAGTCCGCCGGCGACGTGATCGCGCAGGCCGACGTGCTGCTCACGGTGCAGCCGCTCAGCCAGGAGCAGATCGGCACGCTGCGCAGCGGCCAGGTGGTGGTCGGCTACCAGCAGGCGCATGCGCGCGCCGCCGAAGTGAAGGCGCTGCGCGAGCGCGGCGTCACCAGTTTCGCGATGGAATTCATCCCGCGCATCTCGCGCGCGCAGTCGATGGATGCGCTCTCCTCGCAGGCCGCGATCGCCGGCTACAAGGCGGTGCTGGTCGCGGCCAATACGCTCGATCGCTTCCTGCCGATGCTGACCACCGCGGCCGGCACGATCCGCCCGGCACAGGTGCTGATCGTCGGCGTGGGCGTCGCCGGCCTGCAGGCAATCGCCACCGCGCGCCGGCTCGGCGCCGTGGTCGAAGCCTACGACGTGCGCAGCGCCACCAAGGAACAGGTGAAGTCCCTGGGCGCGAAATTCATCGAGACCGGCGTGTCGGCCGAGGGCCAGGGCGGCTACGCGCGCGAACTCACCGCCGAGGAAAAGGCCCAGCAGCAGGAAGTGCTCGATGCGCGCATCGCGGTCGCCGATGCGGTGATCACCACGGCCTCGGTGCCGGGCCGCCGCGCACCGCGACTGATCTCGGCCGCTGTGGTGGAACGCATGAAGGCCGGTGCGGTGATCGTCGACCTGGCCGCCGAATCGGGCGGCAACTGCGAACTCACGCGTGCCGGCGAGACGGTATTGCACAACGGCGTGAAGATCGTCGGCCCGGTGAACCTGCCGGCGCAGCTTGCGTATCACGCCAGCGAAATGTATTCCCGCAATCTCTACAACTTCCTCAAGCCCGCGATCGACAAGAGCGGCGCGCTCAACATCGACTGGCAGGATGAAGTCTTCGCGCAATCGTGCCTGACGCACGCGGGCGCCATCAAACACGAAGCCACGCGCAAGGCCGTGGAGGCCACATGACCGGAATCATCGCGCTCTATATCTTCATGCTCGCCGCCTTCACCGGCTACGAGATCATCGCCAAGGTGCCGGTGATCCTGCACACCCCGCTGATGTCCGGCTCGAACTTCGT
>Ga0075018_10000614_pt1 | contig 11112 bp, 10 predicted proteins | sample ColStrG_CSR_2014_FD_71471 | JGI IMG/M metagenome (GOLD analysis project Ga0075018, IMG submission 71471) | Freshwater sediment microbial communities in response to fracking from Pennsylvania, USA - Cold Stream Run_MetaG_CSR_2014 | ecosystem: Environmental > Aquatic > Freshwater > Creek >... | reverse complement strand
GCACTCGCGGTGATGACCGCGACCGAGCTCGATCTCGCCACCAAGGCAACTTTTCTGCTCACTTGGGCGCTCCTGAATTTTTTCTGGCTGGCTTTATTGAGGCGCCCCGCAACTGCGGGCCTGCTTTCGCTGGCGATGATCGTCACGCTCATTCTTCTGTCGCAGTTCAAGTACGACAAGCTGATGATGACGGTGAACTTCGTCGACCTGATGATCATCGATCCGGACACATCGGCTTTTCTCTTTACGATCATGCCGCGCTTGCGCGAGCCAATTCTGTTGGGTGTGACGATCGCGATTCCTTTGTTGATCCTCCTTTGGCGGATCGACCCGTTTCGTGTGCACATGCGTACGAGTGTACTGGGCGGCGCCTTGTGCATGAGCGGCCTTGTGGCTCTGTCGATGGCTTATCCAGCCGATCTTTATGGGGAGTTTTTCAACCGCGACTATGTGTCCAAATTTGCGCGCTCCGGAGTGGCGTCGATCTACGAATTTACGACTCACGGACTGCTGGAGTCGGATGCGACCGTCGCTGATCGGCTGAAATTACCTGCAACGACATGCAGCCCGGGCACAAAACTTCCGCACATTATCCTGCTACACGACGAGTCAAGCTTTGACATCACCGCGGCGCCCGGCATGAAGGTTCCGCCGGGTTACCAACGACACTTCCGGTCGTTCGATGGCGTGTCGCGCAAGATGGTGGTGGAAGGCGCTGGCGGCCCCAGCTGGTTTACTGAATATAATGTGCTGACCGGTCTGTCCGCGCGTTCCTACGGGCGCTTCGCAGCGTCGGTAACGCGCATCGCGGCTGGCCGGGTCGCGCGCGGTCTGCCGCATGCGCTCAGCCGTTGCGGCTACAAGACCTTCAGCCTTTACCCGTTCTACGGCGCGTTTCTTGGCTCGCGCAGCTTCCAGACCACCGCGGGTGTTGAGCGCTATCTCGACATGAAGGACCTGGGGGCTCGCGGACTTGAGCCAGACAACTTTTATTACGATCAGGCGACCAACATCATCGCGCGCGAAGGCCGCCAGGCTCCACTATTTCTGTTCGTTTACACCGCCGCTAATCATTTCCCGTGGGATTTCAGCTACCGTCCAGAACTGACGCCAGGCTGGCATGACCTCGGCAATGCTCCAAATATTGACGAATATATCCGGCGACAAACACTAAGCGCGCGTGACTATTCCGCGCTACTCGAGCGCCTCAAGCACGACTTCCCGACTGAGTCCTTTCTGATTGTTCGCTTCGGCGATCACCAACCGGAGTTCGCGTATCGCATTATCGATCCGTCACTCGGCGAAGCCGAGCTCGCGCGCCACCTGGAGGCCTTCGATCCGCGCTATTACACAAGCTACTATGCGATCGATACCGTGAATTTCACGCCGGCCGACTTATCCTCGGCACTCAATACACTCGATGCGCCCTACCTGCCGCTTCTGGTGCAGGAAGCGGCAGGAGTGCCGCTCGACCCGTCCTTTTCCGAGCAAAAAAACATTCTGAAGCGTTGTCACGGTCTGTTCTATCGATGCGCCAGCGGTGCCGAGGCGCGACGATTTAACCGCCTCCTGATCGACGCCGGTCTGATCAAAGGCCTTTGACGTGGCGGGCTTTGCAAGGCCCAATCGTCCGGATAGCTTGCCGTCCAAGAAAATAAAAGCGGGAGGAAACGTATGGCGGGCGGTGCCGCCGTAGCTGCCACGAATATTCGGAGTGTGCTCGCGTCGAGTGCGGCCGTCGCTCTCGACGACGTGGTGGTCGCATTTCGCCTGGCACGCGGCGGCGTTTACACAGCAGTTGAGCGTGCGACGCTTCATGTCGCCGACGGTGAATTCGTCACCCTGGTCGGGCCGACTGGTTGTGGCAAGTCGACGCTGCTGAATGTGATCGCCGGGTTGCTCGCGCCGGCTGCCGGCGGGGTCAATATTTTCGGAAGCCCGCTTGCCGCGCTTAACCGACAGGCGGGATACCTGTTTCAGGCCGATGCATTGTTTCCGTGGAAGACCGCTATCGAAAACGTTGCAATCGGCCTGGAGACAGCGGGTGTGCCAATGCGTGATGCGCGCCCGCGCGCACAGGTCTGGCTCAAACGCGTGGGCCTCGATGCATTCGCCGACGGCTATCCGCATACGCTGTCCGGGGGACAGCGCAAGCGTGTCGGTCTGGCGCAGGTGCTGATCTGCGATCCGAAGATCCTACTGATGGACGAGCCGTTCGGTCCGCTCGACGCGCAGACCCGGCAGATCATGGGTAACTTGCTGCTTGATCTGTGGACCGCCGATCGCAAAGCTGTTCTCTTCGTTACCCACGATCTTGAAGAAGCGATCGCGCTATCCGATCGAGTCGTGATCATGTCAGCGGGGCCGGCTGCACGTATTATAGGAGACTGGCGGGTTCCGCTCGCGCGCCCGCGCGACATTTCAGAGGTGAAGCTCGACCCGATGTTTCACGAGTTGCATCGAGAAATCTGGCATAAGTTGAAAGCCGAGGTCGTCAAGGGCTACGCCCAGAGCGAAGGAGCTTGATGCGGAATTTAGTTGCGCTAGCATCGTTGATGATACGGACCATCAAGAAACAAAACGGAGGAAATGCAATGTTTGGAATACGTCAAACGCTCTCGGCTGCGGCAGCTGTTTTGCTGCTGGCTGGGACTGCTCACGCGGCCGAAGTGTTCACGATCACTTCGCCGGCCTTCAAGGACGGCACCCTGCTGGCGAAGAAGAACGCCGGCGATAACAAGAGCAATCCGAATTGTGTCGGCGAAAATGTGTCGCCGCCCCTTGCATGGACGAATGTGCCCGCCGGCACCACCAGCTTTGCGCTGGTCATGACCGATCCCGAAGGGCGCGGTACCGGCGTCGATCATTGGATTGCCTACGGCATTCCGGCATCGGTCACTTCGTTCGCCGAAGGAGAGACGAGCAAGCCATCAGACAAGTATGTCGGCGGCATCGGCACCGCGAAACAGAGCATTTACATGGGTCCGTGCACGCCGCCGGGATCGCCGCATCACTACACCTTCGTGCTCATCGCGACCGATCTTGATCCGAAGGCGCTCCCCGCCGGTCTCACCAAGCCGGAACTGTTCGATAAGCTGACCGGCCATGTGAAAGGTTCCACTGGCATCATCGGGCTGTTCAAGAATCCGCTCTGACGCTTAGGGACGGGAGGAGCTTGATTGCAATGTCACGCATCAATCTCCTCCTATTGCAGGTGCTGGTGGCGGTGGTGAGCGTCGCGCTCTGGTATGCGCTCACCACTTACCCCATCTTTGGCAAGCTTGTGCTGCCGCCGTTCTTCTTCTCCAATCCAGTTGACGTGGCAAAACAGATTGCGACCTGGTTTGCGAGCGGCGTGATCTGGAAGCACCTCTGGGTAACGTTGATTGAGTCGATCCTGGCATTTGTATTCGGTTCGATCGGCGGTGTGCTAATCGGCTTCTGGTTTGCGCTTCAGCCGCGGACCGCTGCCGTATTCGATCCATATGTGAAGATGGTCAACGCGCTGCCGCGCGTGGTGCTAGCGCCGATCTTCACGCTCTGGCTTGGCCTCGGCATTTGGTCGAAAGTCGCACTCGGCTTCACGCTCGTGTTCTTCATTGTGTTCTTCAACGTCTATCAGGGTGTCAAGGAAGTCAGCCCTACGGTGCTGGCCAATGCGCGCATGCTGGGAATGAGCGAGCGTCAATTAATGCGCCACGTCTACTGGCCCTCGGCGTTGTCATGGATGTTCTCCTCGTTGCATACCGCGGTCGGTTTTGCTGTCGTGGGTGCCGTGGTGGGCGAATATCTGGGAGCGGCGGCCGGCCTCGGCTACCTGATCCAGCAGGCAGAGGGTGTGTTCGACGTTGCCGGTGTGTTCGCCGGCATGTTCGTGCTAGCCGTTTTCGTGATCGTGATTGACATGATCGTCAGCCTGATCGAGAAGCGGCTTTTGGTTTGGCGCCCCGCTGTGGGCGACGCGCGGCCCTAGGCAGGTCGGGCAGGCTGGCTTATCGTTCGCTCGGAACGGCTGGCAAGTCCGCAGTTTCTTAAGGGAGGAATTCATGTCCGCGAAACTCATCCGGCGGCTCGGCGTTTCACTCGCTGCGCTTGTCCTTTCGTCTGGCCTTGCGCTCGCACAGTCGAAAGTGACGCTCGCCGTCGGCGGCGGTTCGTGCCTGTGCTACCTGCCCACGATGTTGGCGCAGGCGCTCGGCGAATATGAGAAGGCCGGCGTCAATGTCGAAGTGGTCGATTTCAAGGGCGGCTCGGAGTCGCTGAAGGCTGTAATCGGTGGCAGCGCCGATGTCGTCTCGGGCTATTTCGACCACTGCGTCAATCTCGCCGCCAAGGGCCAGCACCTGCAATCCTTCGTGGTTTACGACCGCTACCCTGGTTTTGCGCTGGTGGTATCGCCCAAGCACACTTCGGAAATCAATTCGATCAAAGACCTCGCCAACAAGAAAGTCGGCGTGAGTGCACCGGGTTCTTCCACTGATTTCTTCCTCAAATACATGCTGAGTAAGAACGGTGTCGATCCGAACTCTGTCGGCGTCATCGGCGTTGGCCTTGGCGCCACCGCGGTCGCCGCCATGCAGCAGGGCACGATCGATGCGGCCATTATGCTCGACCCGGCGATCACTGTGTTGCAGGGCCAAGACAAGCAACTCAAGATTCTCAGCGATACCCGCAGTCAAAAGGATACGCTGGCCGTATTCGGTGGCGAATATCCAGGTGGGGCGCTTTACACCAAGGCGGAATGGATCGCCACCCACGAAAAAGAAGTGCAGGCGTTGACCAACGCTATTGTCGCCACGCTGAAATGGATTCACTCTCATACGCCGGAAGAGATTGCCGATAAAATGCCAGAAAACCTGGTTGGCAAGGACAAGGCGCTCTACGTCGCTGCGCTCAAGAACACGCTACCGATGTATTCGGAGACCGGCCGCATGGATCCGAAGGGCGCTGCGGCGGTGTTGGCGGTATTCAGTCAGTCGTCACCCGACGTGGCTAAGGCCAATATCGATCTGTCGAAGACTTACACCAACGCATTCGTCGACGCCGCGAACAAAAAGACCGGGATGAAGTAAGTTTGGCCGTGCATTGATTTCAAAGAGAAACGGCGAGGAAATTTCCTCGCCGTTTCTGTTATTGTCGCCACCATGAACATCCTGTCCATTCAGTCGCACGTTGCCTATGGCCACGTTGGCAATGCCGCGGCGGTGTTTCCCCTGCAGCGAATGGGAGTGGAAGTGTGGCCGATCCACACGGTGCAGTTTTCCAATCACACCGGGTACGGCAGTTGGAAGGGTCGCGTATTCGATGCTGACATGATCAGTGAAATTGTGACCGGAATCGAACAACGCGGCGTCCTCGGAGAATGCGATGGCATCCTGTCAGGTTATATGGGCTCTTCTGATATCGGTGAGGCGGTTCTGGATGCGGTGACGACTGTGAAGCGGGCCAATCCGGCGGGAAAATATTGCTGCGATCCGGTGATTGGTGATGTCGGCCGCGGTATTTTTGTGCGCGACGGCATTCCGGAATTCATGAAAAACAAGGCGGTTCCGGCGGCAGATGTTATTACGCCCAATCAGTTTGAACTGAACTATCTCAGCAAGCGTACCAGCAATACGTTGCTACAAGCGCGCGATGCCGTAAAAGCGGTCCACGGTCTGGGACCGCGTACGGTCCTGGTGACGTCGTTGCATACCGACGAGACGCCAGGAGATTCGATCGACCTGCTGGCGTCAAATGAGGGTGCCTGCTTTATATTACGCACGCCAAAACTGCCATTGGCGGTTAACGGTGCAGGCGACGCGATCGCCGCGCTTTTTTTTGCACATTACCTGTCCAGCGGAGATATCTCCGACGCGCTTTCGCGGGCGGCCTCGAGTGTGTTTGGTGTGCTTGCAAAAACTGTCGGGACTGACTCGGGGGAAATCCAGCTGGTCGCCGCACAGGACGAAATCGTCAATCCGAGCCGCCTGTTCGAAGTGAAAGCGCTCGGGCCATGAGCCAAGCGCCATCGATATTTCACGTTGATCGGTTGGACCTGTCCTTCGTGCCGAAGCCGTGGGCCTTCGCCGTCGAGCGCCGGCCGGAGATCGATGCCTTTTTTGCGGCCTTGCGGTGCGAGAAGCCGGCGATCTGGAATGGTCGTGTTCTGTTGATGTATCGCCAGGTGGTGACGAGCGGCGTATTCCGCGGTGAATATCTGGAAACCGACTATGCGAGCTTTGCCGCCTGGTGCCATTGGGACCGGCCGTCCGCGGAAGTGCGCGATTGCTTCAGCGCAGCGGCAATCTTAACCGGAGACGGCGCATTTCTGCTTGGTGTTATGGGTCAGAACACCTTCAATGCTGGACAAATCTATTTTCCCTGTGGGACTCCGGATCCTGACGACGTCGTCGGCGACAAAGTCGATCTCGAGTTGAGTGTCGGACGCGAGCTCAAAGAGGAGACCGGCCTCGATATCGCCGAGTTTGCAGTTGAGCCGGGCTGGACAATGGTCGTTGATGGTCCGCTGACCGCGCAGATCAAAGTTCTACGTTCAAAAGAGAACGCGGCTGGCTTGCGCAAGCGCATTCTTGCGCACCTGACGTCCGAGAAGCATCCCGAGCTTGCGGATATTTGTGTCGTACGTAAGCACGGTGATTTCGACCCTGCTATGCCACGGTTTGTCACTGCGTTCCTGGCGTCGCGATTGGGCAGCGGATAGGTTGAGACGCCGAGGCGCGCCGGAGACGAAAATGACGCTCAACAGCATCACGAAGCGCTTTCGCATCGACAGTCCGGACAAATTCCGCCTGTCGGAATATGACCCGGACGACTGTCAGGGGCTCACGAGAGATAAGAACGAAGCAAAGGCCATGCTGGCCGAGGGCATCGAGCAACTCGTTGAATTGCAGGAGCGGCTTTACGCTGACGACCGCTGGTCAGTGCTGATTGTTTTGCAAGCGATGGATGCCGCTGGCAAAGACAGCGTCATCAAGCATGTGATGTCGGGCCTCAATCCGCAAGGCGTCGAGGTGCATCCCTTCAAGCAGCCGAGTGCAGAGGAGATGGACCACAATTTTCTTTGGCGCGCAGCACGACATCTGCCGGAGCGCGGGCGCATCGGCATTTTCAATCGCTCATATTACGAGGAGGTTTTGGTCGTTCGTGTACACCCGGAACTACTCGAGCAGCAGAGGTTGCCAAAATCTTTGGCCGGAAAAGACATATGGCAGCAGCGTTTCGATGACATCTGCGGGTTCGAGCGACATCTCGTCCGCAATGGCACGCGCATTCTGAAGTTCTTCCTGCATGTATCGAAGGAGGAGCAACGCAAACGCTTTCTGGATCGCATCGACGAGCCGGCAAAGCGCTGGAAGTTCTCTATGAGCGATGTTGCCGAGCGTAAGCTCTGGGACAAATACCAGCATGCCTACGAAGATATGATTCGGCAGACCAGCCAGCCGGAGACGCCTTGGTTTGTGGTGCCTGCCGACCACAAATGGTTCACGCGTATGATAGTAGCGGGTGCCTTGGTGCAAGAACTCCAGACGCTCGACCTCGACTTTCCGAAGATCGAGGGCAAAGCGCTCAAGGAGTTGCAGGACGCGGCCAAGGCGCTGAAGGAGGAAAAGCCTTAACGCAGCGACTACCAGATCCGCGGGATCAGACGAAAGCGGGTGGCGCGGCAATACTCCGAGTATCCCGGCAAATTCCGTTTCAAAAAGCGCTCCTCGTCGAGCAGCCGCCAGGCCAGTACTGGGATTACTGGAACCAGGACCAAGTAGGTCCAGTACGATCCAAGCGCAGGCGGCGTGCAGATGAGGAACAGCAACGCCCCCGCATACAGTGGATGTCTCACGATTGCATAGAGGCCGGTTGAGACCACCGGCTGATCCGGCTCAACCCTAATGGTCGAGGCCGCGTAGCTGTTCTGCTTGAGCACCACGAAGAACATGCCGAAGCTGAGCGCAACACCCGCATTCGCAACAAGCACGAGCCATGACGGCACTGCGGACCAGTGCCAACGGTAGTCGAAACCGGGAAGGGCGATCAGTATTATGAAGCCCAGTAAAGTAATGGTCATGATGGTTTTTTGTGCAGGCTCTTGCTCGGCTGCAGGCCCAACGTGCATACGGCGTTCCACTAGCTTGGGATCGTGGTTCAGAAAATAAACGCTGATCGCGACAGTTGCCCCGACGAATACGAAACCGAAGAGCCACCCGGGCCAGAAGTGCAGCGAGCCCGCCGGGCCAAACAGCAGCGCGGCCAGCCCGAGCGCGAACGTCGCGGATCTAGCCCACGCCCGACGACCAAGTGTGCTCACACTCGCGGCCATGTGTCGTCCATCGATCGAACTGTCAGCGGTTCTGACCTATCCGCTCTTGCGCTTGATTTGTCCGGCCGCTTTCCGCTACAAGCGTGCCGCTGCGGTTAACGCGGACTTTACCCGAATCCGCCAGGTTAACCGACGACACGAGGGAACGGCCATGTCGACGCGGCAGACCACCTGCGCGATCGAGCGGACGGCTCAACAAGCCGGTTCCGCGGCGACCCTCATTCTGGGCTCGCTCCTTCTCCTTATCCGCCCCTGAGGGCCGGCTGGGCAATTAGCGCCTGGGCACTCGGGGGATCTGACGGAGAACCCATAGAGCGCCCTCAGCGGCGCATCCTACGAGAAGGAATAGTCCGATGAATTCAAAAAGTCAGTCCGAGAAGGACCGCGTCGTTATATTCGACACGACCTTGCGCGACGGCGAGCAATGTCCCGGCGCGACCATGACGCACGAAGAAAAGCTCGAGGTCGCCGAACTCCTCGATGATATGGGTGTGGACATCATCGAGGCTGGCTTCCCAATTGCCTCCGAAGGCGACTTTGCCGCCGTGCACGAGATAGCTCAGCGTTCGAAGAAAGCCGTTATCTGTGGTCTCTCGCGTGCCGCCTTCAAGGATATCGATCGTTGCGCCGAGGCGATCAAGCCAGCCAAGCGCAGGCGCATACACACATTCATCTCCACGTCACCTGTGCATATGAAATACAAGCTCCAGAAGGAGCCGCACGAGGTGTACGAGATGGTGGTGGGGCAGGTTACACGCGCTCGCGGACACACCGACGACGTCGAATGGTCCGCCGAGGATGCCACCCGCACCGAGCATGACTTTCTCTGCCGTTGCGTAGAAGCTGCGATCAATGCCGGCGCCACCACGATCAACATCCCCGACACCGTCGGCTACACGGTGCCGGAGGAATATTTTGCCCTCATTGAAATGCTACGCACGCGCGTTCCGAATGCGGACAAGGCGCGCTTCTCAACCCACTGCCACAACGATCTCGGCATGGCGGTGGCAAATTCGCTCGAGGGCGTAAAAGCAGGTGCACGACAGATCGAATGCACCATAAATGGTATCGGTGAGCGTGCAGGCAACGCCGCGCTCGAAGAAGTCGTAATGGCCATGAAGGTGCGCAACGACGTGTTGCCGTTCCACTGCGGTATCGATGCAACCATGCTCACCCGTGCATCCAAATTGGTTGCGGCAGCGACATCGTTTCCGGTGCAATACAACAAGGCGATCGTCGGACGAAACGCCTTTGCGCACGAGAGCGGCATTCATCAGGACGGAATGCTCAAGAATGCCCAGACTTACGAAATCATGACGCCGGAGTCCGTTGGCGTGAAGCAAACATCGCTGGTGATGGGCAAGCATTCGGGGCGTCATGCCTTCGTCCACAAGTTGGAGGAACTGGGCTACGAACTCGCCGCCAATCAACTTGAGGACGCCTTCGTCCGCTTTAAGGCACTGGCCGACCGCAAAAAGCAGATCTACGACGAGGATATCGAAGCGCTGGTTGACGAGGAGATCGCGCATGCTCACGACCGCATCAAGGTGCTGTCTTTGACGGTGATCGCCGGCACCATGGGTCCGCAGACCGCGACACTAACGCTCGATATCGACGGCGAACATGTCACCACGCAATCGACCGGGAACGGTCCGGTGGATGCAATCTTCAAGGCAATCCGTACACTCGTGCCGCATGATGCGACACTTGAGCTGTATCAGGTGCACGCAGTGACCGGCGGAACCGATGCGCAGGCGGAAGTGTCGGTTAGGCTTTCGGAGAGTGGACGCTCATTCACCGCCAAGGGCGCTGATCCTGATACCTTGGTGGCATCGGCCAAGGCCTATCTGGGCGCACTCAATAAGCTGATTAGTAAACGCAACAAGACCGCGTCGATCGAGCGGCGTATTCATTCGACCGATGTTGGCTAAAAGGGCTTCTTATTAAGATTAAGAGCATAGTGCCGCGCTCGAATAGGGCGCGGCATTGTCATTTCTGTTATGAATCAAGGCCTGATACCCAATAAATCACATTTTGTCCGCATTTCGTTCGCTTTGGGGGCCAAATTCACGGCTACTGGCCACCTCACAACCCAGTCAACGCGGGGACTTTCGGAATGAAAATGATTATTTGCGCGGGCGTGTTCGCGCTCGCGACGGTCGGTTTGTTGTCGGTTAGCGTCCCGGCAGACGCGACAGAAATGGGCGCGCACGGAGACCAAGCGCAGACGACGGCTGCAATCAATATTGCGCGTATCAAGAGCGTACTCAAACTTACGCCGGCGCAGGAGCCTTATTGGGCTCCGGTCGAGACGGCATTGCGCGACCTTTCACGCCAGCAAGCCCCGGTTGAGTCGACCGGTCTCGTGCACCGTGTCAGTCATCGAGTTGTGTCGGTTGTGCTCAACAGCGCCGCTGTGCACAAACTCGCGGTTGCCGCGCGGCCACTGATCACGATGCTCGATGCCGAACAGATGCGCGCGGCGCATGGCTTGGCCCAAGAGATGGGCTTAGGGCCGGTCGTAGCCGCGCTCAGGTAAATGGCGGCGCTTCGCTGCACCCGGTTCTCCCGCTTGACGCTTAGGCGCGAACGTTTCCTGCGCAGTGCTGGGCAACTATTGTTGCCCAGAGGTCTACTTGCCGGGAAACCTGTTTAGTGCCACCTTAATCGGCAGAAAAACAAGGTAAAAGCCGATTTCGAGCGTTAACTGGAGGAATACGTCTATGCGCAAGTTGCTTTTTGCGGCGGCTGCGGCCGCCATTTTCGTCGCTCCTGTCGCCGCAACGGCGCAGGCG
>Ga0075018_10000609_pt1 | contig 11150 bp, 8 predicted proteins | sample ColStrG_CSR_2014_FD_71471 | JGI IMG/M metagenome (GOLD analysis project Ga0075018, IMG submission 71471) | Freshwater sediment microbial communities in response to fracking from Pennsylvania, USA - Cold Stream Run_MetaG_CSR_2014 | ecosystem: Environmental > Aquatic > Freshwater > Creek >... | reverse complement strand
CTCCAGGCAAGGCTCCGCTGAGTACCGCCAAATTGCAGTGCCGTATGGCCGCTGACGGGTGTCGATTCGAAGGCCGCGGAGAATTTCTCCAGCGCCAGCACACCCCAGGCATTGGCCACGGTTGTGTTCCAATGGCCTAACTGCTGGCGTCCGAGACTGCCGCGCACCAGGCGCGGAACGTCCTCGCGCCAGCTGGGCTCGCCCATCACCGTCAGCAGCATGCGGTTGGCGTTGGAATCCGCGGAGATCATCAACCACCACAGTGCATCGGTGCGCTCGGTGGAGAATCCCATGATCGTGCCCTGCATGTTCAGCCGCGTGCGCAGCTGCAGCAGCGCATGTGCGCGTCGCTCGCCGGCGTTCGCGATGCCGGGCACGCGTGCGAGCACATCGGCGAGATCCAGCAGCGCCGAGGTCGGCACCAGCGCGGGGTCGAGCGCCAGGCTGTCGAGCATGGCCGGCTGGGCCGCACCGTAGCGCGCCAAGGCGTCGATCGCCTGGAGCTTGCGCACCGTGAGATCCGCCGTGTCGAGCGCCGAGCGGCGCACCAGTCGTCCCTGAACGAACTGCGTCAGCGCCGAGATCATGCGCAGGCGTGAGGCATCCGGAACGGGATAGCCCGCTTCCTCCGCAATGGCCAGCACATAGGCCGTGAGCGTGTCGTCGCCGTACAGCCAATCTGAGGCGAAGTATTTCAACAGGCCGTCGGCATCCAGGTAAGCCGGGGTCCGCCGCATCAGCGCGTCCCATTCCTCGCGCGAGCGCAAGGCCACCGCGACCGACGCCTGCTGCTCGAAGCAGATGTACGGATAGCGGCCCATGAATTCGCGCACGCCATCGAGGCTGCCCCCGAGCGTGGCCTGCAGCGTCACGGCGAGCCCGCCGCGACCGGGCACTGCACCCGCCGGAATCGCGGCCGGCACGGCGTAACTGCCCTTCACCTGCGCGATCGTCGCCTGGTAAGTACGCACCGGATAGGCCGGAATCACCCGCTCGCTGACTTTGAGCCGGTCGCGTGCCGTGCCGTTGGACTCGGTAGCGATGACTTCCCAGGACAGCGTACTGCGATCAAGCGGCACCACCGCCGGCCACACCACGTCGCGCGCCGCATGCGCGGCCAGTGTGACATCGAGTGCTGCGGCGCGAGCGGTCAATGCCGCGCTGCTGGCTTGCAGGTGTACGCTCATGGCCCGATCGCTGGTATTGCGCACCGTGAAGGTCGCACTAAAGCGATCGCCCTCGCGCGCCAGCGGTGGGAGCCCGGATTGCAGGATCAGATCCTGCGTACTCGCAATGCTGGCCGCACCGGTACCGTAGAGCTGCGTGCCACCGTGCGCAATCGCGACCAGCCGGAATGAGGTCAGCGAATCGTTCAGCGGCACGGTCACGCTCGCATTACCTGCATCATCGAGCGTCACGTGCGGATTCCAGTACAGCAGACTGTCGAACAGTTCGCGCGCCCGCGCGCCCTCGCGCCCGCCGCCACCGCCATGCGGTACCGCCTTGCGACCGTAGTGGCGTTTGCCCACCACCTGCATCTGGCCGGTCGAAGTCCACACTTCGATGCCACGCCGGCCCATCATCGCGGCGAGCAGGTCCCAGCTTGGGTTCGGCGCCAGGTCGAGCAGCGCTTCATCCACGGCTGCCACGGCAACCTCCGTGCCGGCCGGCAGCGCTTTGCCCGCGGGCGGTTGCACATGGATGCTCATCGGCACCTGCGCACGCACCGGATAGCGCTTCGCTCCTGGCATCACGGTGACCGCGAGCCGATGCGGCTGCCAGCCGACGGCCAGTTCCACCTCGCCCAGCCGGTAGGCGGGTTTTGTGAGATCCACCAGTGCCGTAACATCGGCGTCACGGCGCGAACCATGGCCTTCCGCGCGCGCCACGCGTGAGCGCACCGCGAGCACCGACACGTACACGTTGGGTGCGTAACCGTCGCGGATTGGCACTTCGATCACCGGCATCGTGCCGCTCAGCGGCCGCACGAAGCGATCAATGACCCCTTCACGTTCCACCGTCACCAGCGCTGTTGCCTGGCGGAACGGCATGCGCACCTGCAGGCGCGCGGTCTCGCCCGCCTGGTATTCCTTTTTCTCCGGCAAGAGATCCATGCGATCGCCGCTGGTACCGCCGAACCACCAGTCATCCTTGCCGATCACCCACACCGAAGTGGTCGCACCGCTGGGTCGTCCCGCTTCATCCTTGCTCTCGGCGCGCACCAGCACCTGACCCGATACGCCCGGCGCCAGTTCGCACAGCAGCAGGCCCTGCGCGTTCGTCAGCCCGTTGCACGCGGTGGCAAGCCTGCGTACCTCGCGTGTGGTCTCGTAGCTGTAGAAGCCGCCGATCAGCCGCTTGCGATAGGAATAGTTGTTGATCTGATAGAGCGATGCGCGCACCGACTGCTGCGCCCTGGGATTGCCGGCGACATCAAGTGCCAGCACGCGGAAGCGCACCTGCCCGGGCGCGGCTACCCAGCCTTCGGTACGCAGACCCAGGGACACCGCCGAGGATTGCAACTGCACGTGGCCGGAACTCGTGAGGATTTCGCCATTGGCGTCCGCATATTCGAGTTCGGCCGTGAGGCGCGCCGCGCCATTCACACGCGGCAGCTGGTCGATCGTGACGCGTGCGGCGCCGTTGGCGTCCAGCGTCAGCGGAATGGTCCGCGTACGCGCAGCCGGCGCTGCCTCGGCGCTGTCTTCATCCTCGCCATCGATATCCGCAACGCTCCCACCTTGCGTGCTCACGCCTTCGGTCACCGGCTCGCCGCCGAAGGTGTAGTCGTCGTAGCCGTTGAAGGCTGCAGCGACCGGCTCCACCTGGGTGCGCACTTTGACCGGCAGACCGCTGGCGCCGCCGCCAGAGAGGTAGGCCACATGCAGGTCCAGGTTCACGAAAGCCGGTGCTACCTGAGGCTGCGACGGGCCTTCGACGCTGGCATGCATCGAGGGCAATCGGAATTCACCGATCCTGAAGCGGCCACTGGGGTGGTTGTCGATCCACACCTGGTACTCGCCCAGATGCGCTTCTTTCGGGATAGCCCAGGTGAGGGTTGCCACGCCGTCGTCAAATCGGGCCTTCATTTCATAACGATTCTCGCCACCCTCGTGCAGGATCACGACCTGGTGAATGCCCGACGCATCGCGTGGCAACTCGACCCCACTGCGCCGATGTTCGCGCATGTAGTGCTTCATGGACACCGTCTCGCCCGGACGGAACAGCGCACGATCGAGCACCGTGTGATAGATCGCAGTGTCCTGCGGCCCACCGACAGGCAACGAAAAGTCAGACGGGCCGATGCCCTGCGCCCATTCGCTGGACGTGAAGCTGGCATCATCAGCGGTCTTTGCCAGCACCATCAGCGGATGCGGCCAGGGGCAGCGGCCATAGGCAGACGGCGCGTCCAGGCCCTCATCGATGAAGGCCACACCCTCGGCATCTGTGCGTCCACTCCACAGTGTCGCGCCGGTACATTGATCCGCCACCACGATCTGCGCAGCGGCGACGGGCTGTGCGCTGGACAATCGCGTCACCCAGGCGAGCGAAGATTCCCGTCCCCATTTGAAGTGTACGGCAAGGTCGGTGACCAGCGCGGCCGTGGCGACATAGCGGGTCTTCCCCTCACCCAGCAGCGCCGAACCCAGCAACGGACTCGCCACCTCGATCACGTAGAAACCGTTGCCGCCGAGTGGAACGCCGACCACGGTTGATTCCGCGCTGGCGCCCGGCTTTGTCAGCTCGAATTTCCGTGTGACTTCGCCGTCGTTGAAGACCGATCGCGATCCGGTGGTCTCCACCCAGACGCGGCCCCTGGTGTCGTACAGCCCATCATCGTAGGCGTCGGCAAGCCTGGTCTTGAGTGCCGACTTTTCCTGCGCCGTCAACGTGCGCCACTCGCCGCGCCCCTCGCCGGATTTCTCCACGCGCTGCAGCCAGGAGGCGATCGACGCGGGATCTGCATCGAGCCTCAGCACCTTGCCGTCGATCGCGCTGATGCTGGTGGCCAGCTTCGGCTCCACATTGCGCATGGTGACGGGCAGTACGCCGCCCAGCTTCGATTCCAGGATGCCAAAGCTCCCGTTGAATTTCACCAGCGGCGGATAGCGACCGACGCGCACCTCAAGCGGAAAGCGAGCGGCGTTCTGTAGCGGCCGGCCTGCATCGTCGACGAGCCCCGGCGGCAGGCTCACGCTCAGGTTGGCCGATTCCTGGAACGGTCCCGCGAAGCTTACGCCATCGACGGTGGGTGCCTGCTCCGTCGCTGTCGTGACGGGCGTATAGACTTGCCGCGCACCTGAATGCAGACGTATCGCCAGCGCTTGCGCGCGCGGCACCGGCGCGCTGAAAGTCACCTGGATCGGCATGATCGGCAGGCAACCCGCGCGCGGATTCGAGCGCGTGCATTCCACCTGCGCGATGAACGCCGAGCGCACCTGGAATGCGAGTTTCTGATCCGCCGTGGTACGGATGTTCGATGCCGTGGCGATGCCGGCGCCCCAATGTAGTTGCACCTGCGTTGCCGGCGGCAGGCTGCGCTGGCATTGCACGACGCTGATCAGCTCATCGCGCTTCTCGAGCGAGCGATTGCGCGAGCGGATGTTGTTGCTGGCGCCGTTCTTCCACAGCAGTTGCAGATAGTCATAGCCCAGCGCCTGGCGCTGTGCCAGCACCGCGACGCGCTCGGCACCACCGAGCACCCTGAGTGGAATGCGCTCGCCCACGCCGGCGATGGCGCAGTACGCGTTCGCTTCGATCGACGCCCTGCTTGCCGGAGCGTCGAGGCGCAGCAGGAAGATCTGCTGCTCGTCGATGGCTTCCCAGCCCTCGCGCGGGAGCGAGGCCACGATGGCCGGGCCACCCGTGTCGAAGTGGAATTCCTGGCGTCCCGACACTACCCGGCCCGTTACCGATTTCGTGCCAGGCTTGAGTGTGAAGCGACACGCAACACCGGCATCGAGATCGGTGTCGAAGTCCCAGGACCAATTGCGGGTATCCACCCAGCGACCCTTGCCCGAAACCGGGCAATCGACCGCGAAGGGATCAGCTAGCCACGGATCGCCAAGCCGCGTCATATCGACGCTGAAGCGTGCGATCACTTGTCGCACATCTCTGGCGGTGCCCTCGGGCGAGAACAGCACGACCTGTGGCGATGCTGCCGGCGCGGCGGCCTCCGGATCGGCTGCCTGGCCGCTGCTTGCCAGGCTGTACACCACCAGGGCACCGATCAATCCTTTGATGAGCTGCATTGCGCCTCCCGCTGGTGCCCATTATCTACAGGCGGCGCTCACCCTGTCTCCCCGCTTCAATGGAGAACTCATGTGTTTTACGTGAAGGCGTGCAGCCAGGAAACCGGAGGCCGCCCGCCTATTCGCGCACTGCCGCCATGGCCACGGCAAAGCCGATGAACACGCCACCGGTGATGCGGTTGAACGCCTTCAGCACCGCACTCTGGCGCAGGTAGCGCGCCAGTCGCTGGCCACTTGCGGCGTACACCAGGTACCAGCCGATCTCGATGACCGAGAAGGTGGCCAGCAGGATCACGAACTGCGGCAGCTTCGCCAGCTGCGGATGAATGAACTGCGGCAGGAAGGCCGCGGCAAACAGGATCGCCTTCGGATTGCTGCAGGCCACGAGCACGCCCTGGCGGAACAGGGCGCCGCCATTGCGCGGCCGCTCCACGGATCGGGCGGTCTTCACGGTGGATTCATGCACCGGAGCACGCCAGCTCCTGATACCCAGGTACACGAGATACGCGGCCCCCGCCCAGCGTAGCGCGTCAAATACGGAGGGAAAGGTCTGCAGCAGCGCGCCCAGGCCCGCGGCCGAAATGCTCATCATCGCGAGCAGTGCCGTCATGCACCCGGCCATCGTCGCCACAGCGGCACGAAAGCCAAAGCGCGCACTGCTGCTCATGACCAGCAGCATGTTGGGGCCCGGCGTAGCCGACACCACGAAAGTCATCGCGACGAACAGCCACCAGGTCTGCAGGCTCATGCGATGATTCTCGCATGTGCAGCGTTGCGCTGCTGCCCGCTTCAGCGGCAAACTGTGACAACAGGAGTACCTCATGAGGCGGACACAAGGCACGCTGGTCAGCCTGGCGCTGATCGTATCGGCCTGCGGCAGCGGTGGCGGTGGCGGTGTGCAGAATTGCGCGGGCACCTGCGTGTACTCGCCCTTTACCGCCCTCGCCAACCAGCCAGCGGTGGCGGGCGAGCTCAGCCTGCTGCTGACTGACGGCACCGTCATGATGCAGTCCTCCAGCGACGCCAGCGTGTTCTACCGGCTGACTCCCGATTCATCGGGCTCATATGTCAATGGCACCTGGAGCCAGCTGTCGCGCCCGCCGGCAGGCTACGCACCCTATGCCAGTTCAGAAACGGTGCTTGCCGACGGGCGCGTGCTGTTCGTAGGCGGTGAATACAACCAGAACCAGTACGCGCTGCCCTTCGCGCCCAGCGGCTTGACCAACATGTCGGCCGTCTACGATCCGGTTGCCGACCGATGGACGATGATCGCCCCGCCGCCGGGCGTCGCCTACATCGGCGACGTCACCTCAGTCGTGATGCCTGACGGCAGTTTCATCTTCGGCGACAAACTCGGGCGGGACATGTGGCGGCTGGACCCCTCCGGCCTGGCCTGGAGCGCCGTGCCAAACACGGGCAAGGCCGATGATTTTGCCGAAGAGGGCTGGACGTTGCTCCCCGACGGCACGCTGTTCACCATCGATGTCGGCAATACGCCGCACGCCGAACACTTCGACCCGCTCACGGCGCAGTGGATCAGTGATGGCAGTGCGCCGGTCGGATTGACCTCGCCCACGGATCACCCTGGCGGGCTGACCTATGGCCCGGCACCGATACAGGTGGTCGGCGGCATCACCTACGGTCCCGGACCAGCGGGCACCTATCACCCCCCGGGTGAAGTCGGCCCGGCGCTGCTGCTGCCCGACGGACGTGTGTTCGCCACCGGCGCCGCCTCGAGCGCGCACGTTTCACACACCGCGCTGTACACCGCAGGAACGACGAGCGCGGACCCCGGCACCCTTGCCACGGGACCTGACTTCGGGGTGGGGGACGATGCGGGCGATGCGAGCGCCGCGCTGCTGCCCTCGGGTCACGTGCTCATCGCCACGCTCTCGGGTCGCTTCTACGAGTTTGACGGCACGAGGCTCACTGTCACCGGAGCCCTGTCCACCAACGGCGGCAACATTGCGTACTTCGTGCTGCCGTTGCCCAACGGCCAGGCGCTCGTCACCGGAGGCGCTACGCGGGTTTATGCCGGCAGCGGCAGTGCCCTTCCCTCCTGGGCGCCGACGATTACGATCGCCCCTTCCACGGTGACGCGCGGTTCGACCTACGCCATCTCCGGCACGCAGTTCAACGGCCTCTCGCAAGCCGCCGCGGTGGGCGATGAGTTCAACGCCGCCACCAACTATCCGCTGGTGCGCATCACCAACGCGGCTTCCGGCCATGTGGTGTACGCGCGCACCCATGACCACAGCAGCATGGGCGTGGCGACCGGCAGTAGCCTGGTGTCCACATTCTTCGATGTGCCGGCGAACACCGAAAGTGGCGCGAGCTCGCTGGTGGTCGTGGCCAACGGCATCGCCTCGCAGGCGGTCAACCTGACGGTGAATTAGCTGCCAAAGTGCGCACGCAAGCCCGGCCGCGCGCCCGGATTCAAACGATCTTGCAGGGTATCAAGGCGTCTTCATCAATGCCGTAGACCGCACACATGCGGTGGTAGCCATCGGCGATCACCACGCTCGAAGTCTGTGGATCGCGCACCAGCAGCAGTGGTGAGAGGCCGACGCCGCGCTTGATTTTCTGGCGGTCCTTGTCCACGTGCGAATTGCTGACGCCCAGCAGCGAGAGACGCGAGGCGCGGAAGATGTCCTTCGCCTTGAACTGCTCCAGCGGACGGCGGCGCAGCGCGGCCGCGAGCCGCAGCGCCTGGCGCGGCGCGTACACCAGGCTGAGGTAGGACACCGCCGCATCGTAGTCGTGCGCTTCGACGGCGGTCAGCCACTGGGGGGACTTCGACTTCTTCTCAGGCATGGTTGCTCCCGATCTGAAATTCCGTGCGCAAGCGCGCCAACAGATTGTGCACGCTTTCGCCGGCCGCGAGCACGATGGCCCGCTCATCCTTGCCAGGCAGCTCGAAGGTGGCGAGCTGGCTGTCGAGCAGGGCGACAGGCATGTAGTGCCCTCGCCGCGCCTGCATGCGCGCGGCAATCGCCTCGCGGTCGGCCTGCAGGCACACGAACAGCAGTGGCTCAGCGATCAATGATCGCAGCCGGTCGCGATAGGCGCGCTTCAGCGCGGAGCAGGTGGCTACGGCACCGTTCGGCTCACGTCGCGCGGCGATCGCCTGCCCCAGCAGCTCGAGCCAGGGCCAGCGGTCTGCATCCTGCAACGGGATGCCCGCGCTCATCTTGCGCACATTCTCCGGTGGATGAAACGCATCGCCCTCCAGGAACGGCACGCCGCGCTCGGCCGCGAGCGCGACGCCGAGCGTGGTTTTTCCCACGCCAGTCACGCCCATCACGATGACAACCTCAGGCACCATGGCTCTGCAGCGCCAGCTCGCACTGCGCGGCATTCTCGAACACAATGCCGTGCAGGCCGAGGCGCTGCGCGGCCTCGACATTGGCCGGCAGGTCATCGACGAACACGGTATCCCCGGCCCTGAGTCCGTAGCGCTCGAGCAGGTGGCGGAAGATTGCGGGCTCAGGCTTCACCATCCTGATATCGCCCGAGATCACGATGCCATCAAAGTGTCGCCAGAAATCGAAGCGCTGGCTGAGCGTCGCGTAGATCTTCGAAGGCATGTTCGACAGGCAGTACAGCGGCACGCCACGTGCGGACAGTGACCCCAGCAGCGCCACCGTATCCTGCTTCGGGTGCAGCGAATCGCGCACGACCTCGAACAGACCATTGAGTTCCGGCACCGGCCGTCCGGCGCGCTCGGCAATGCGCTGTAGCAGCACGTCTTCAGCCATGGCGCCGCGATCGAGCTCGAGCCAGTCGGCGTGGTGAAAAATGAGCTGCTTCATCCGCTCGCGTTCGCTGTCATCGGCGTAGAAGCCTTGCAGCACCCGGCCCGGGTTCCAGTCGAGCAGCACGTCGCCGACGTCGAAAATCACATTCTTCATGCAGCGATTCTACACGCGGGTTTTCAGCGCAGTCTTGTTCAGGCGCGCCCGCCAGGATGGGCGTCTGCGGCAGCGGCTGGCGGCGATTCCGCCATTACTAAACCAATCTGTTGACAATCACCACAATGGTTGATAATCTTCCTCCATGGTCAACCGCCCCGCCACCCTGTCACTGGTCCCGCCCGGCGGATTCGACCCGGAGTCTGGCGAGCTGCGCCTCGATGCCGTCTTCCAGGCCCTCAGCGACCCCACGCGGCGCGAGATCCTGCGCAGCCTCGATGGCCGCGCGCTGCTGGTCTCCGAGCTCGCCGCTAAATTCGAGATCTCGCTGCAGGGTGTGTCGCGCCACATCCAGGTGCTGGTACGCGCGGGCCTGATCAGCCAGGAGCGCACCGGCCGCATCAGCCGCTGCAGCCTCAGCGCCGGGCCGCTCTACGATGCCGCAGTCTGGCTCAACCAATACACCAAGTACTGGCAGCAGCAGTTCGATGTGCTGGCCAGTACGCTGGCCGAGATCGATGCGCGTCGCGATGCCGAGGCGCCGCGGCCCGCCAAATGCAAGGCTGGCGCCCGTTCGCCGCGCAAAGGCGCGCGCCGCCCGTCCCCCAGGACCACAAGATGAACCACGCTATGGAGCCCGCCATGAACGACCACAGGATCGTATCAGCCGACCAATGGACCGAGGCGCGCCGCGCGCTGATGGCCAAGGAAAAGGAATTCCTGCAGCTGCGCGATCAGCTGAGCGCCGCGCGGCGCGACCTGCCCTGGGAGCGCGTGCAGGCCTCCTATGTATTCGAGGGCGCCGAGGGTCGCGAGAGCCTGGCCGATCTGTTTGGCAAACACAGCCAACTGATCGTCTACCACTTCATGTTTGCGCCCGAATGGGAAAACGGCTGCAAGAGCTGCTCCTTCTGGGCCGACAACTTCAACGGCGTCACCGCCCACCTGCAGGCGCGCGATGTGGCGCTGGCCGCGATCTCGCGCGCGCCCTACGCCAGGCTCAAGGCCTTCGCGCAGCGCCTGGGCTGGCAGTTCAAGTGGGTGTCATCCGCGAACACCGCTTTCAACTACGACTACCACGTTTCCTTCCGCCCGGAGGATGTCGCCGCGGGCAAGGCGCAGTACAACAGCGCGCCCTACAGCGGCACGATGAGCGACCTGCCAGGCATCAGCGTGTTCTACAAGGATAGCGAGGGCGCTATCTATCACACCTACTCGACATACGCGCGCGGGCTCGACCCGGTCAACGCCGCCTACCAACTCCTGGACCTGGTGCCCAAGGGCCGCGATGAAGCTGCGCTGCCCCAGCCGATGGCCTGGGTCAAACACCACGATCTGTATACCGCCTGAACGCGGCATTTTCCGGAGCACACCATGAAATACCAGACCGGCAGCGAAGTGATGGAAGGCTACAGGCACGAGATCACCGAGATCCGCAAGAAGATGCGCAAGGCGCAGGGCGAGATCGAGCCGCAGGAAGTCTCGGACTACACCTTTTCCACGCCCACCGGCAGCGTCAGGCTTTCGGAGCTGTTCGGCAAACACACCGACCTGATGGTGATCCACAACATGGGTCGCTCCTGCCCGGCCTGCACGCTCTGGGGCGACGGTTACAACGGCATCCACGCGCATGTCGCTTCGCGCACGGCTTTCGTGGTCACGAGCCCCGATGCGCCCGATGTGCAGCAGGCCTTCGCCGCCAGCCGCGGCTGGAAATTCCCGATGGTCAGCCACCAGGGCACGAGCTTTGCGGCCGACATGGGCTACGCCATCGACAAGCGCTGGCGTCCCGGCATCTCCGTGTTCCAGCGACGTGGCAACGCCATCGTGCGGATGTCAGACGCGCACCTGGGCCCGGGCGATGACTTCTGCACGCTCTATCACCTGTTCGACCTGCTGCCTGATGGTTCGGCTGGCTGGTCGCCGAAGTTCAGCTACTCCTGAAGGAGCCGCGCCATGTGCCCACTGTGCCTCGGAACTGCTGCAC
>Ga0075018_10000606_pt1 | contig 11168 bp, 9 predicted proteins | sample ColStrG_CSR_2014_FD_71471 | JGI IMG/M metagenome (GOLD analysis project Ga0075018, IMG submission 71471) | Freshwater sediment microbial communities in response to fracking from Pennsylvania, USA - Cold Stream Run_MetaG_CSR_2014 | ecosystem: Environmental > Aquatic > Freshwater > Creek >... | reverse complement strand
GGCGCGCGCGCCGACCACAGCCGCAGCGCGTTGACGTGCTGGCCGCGCCAGCCGACGATCGGGGTGTCGTAGGCAACGGCCTGCACGGTCTCCGTCGGACGCCACGTCGCACGGTCGCGCCCGCGGTCGTCGACATGGTCGACCTGGCCGCCGAAGTGAATTTGATAGACCACCTCCGGCCGCTGGAATTCCCAGGGGTTGCCGAAGCCCAGCCATTCGTCGGGATATTCCTGCTGCCAGCCCTGCGCGATGATCTGGCGGAACAGGCCGAAATCGTAACGGATACCGTAGCCGATCGCCGGGATCGCAAGCGTCGCCATGCTCTCCATGAAGCAAGCCGCCAATCGCCCGAGACCGCCATTGCCCAGCGCCGCATCCGGCTCGCATTTGCGCAAATCGCCAAGGCCAACGCCGAGATCGCCCAGCGCCGCCTCGAACACCGGCAGCAGGGCCATATTGTTCAATCCGTCGGTGAACAGGCGCCCGATCAGGAATTCGAGCGAGAGATAATAGACCCGTTTGCGGCCGGCGTCGTAGCTCTGCTTTTCCGCGATCAGCCAGCGGTGCACGATGCGGTCACGTAGCGCCAGCGCCGCCGCCTTGTACCAGTCGCGCCTGGTCGCCATGCCGGCGTCCTTGCCGATCGCCAGACGCAGCTTGGTCAGGATGGCGCCCTTGATCTCGGCCAGCGCGAGTTCGTCGATCGGCGCGTTCAGCGCCGGATAGCTGCTCGAGGATGATGGTTCCTGCACGCCTGCACGTCCTGGCCGTTGGGTCTCACCCGATCATAGGCGCCTTGCACGCGCCTCGAAACCGCAGAGGGTTTGTTGTGCACGGCCTTGACCTGTTTTTATGCAAGTACCGGGCCGAATTAGCGGATCGATCGGCCACGGTTTTGGTGATAGGATCGCCGTGAAAAGCTCGGGGCTTGCCTTAATTTGGAAGGGATGCGCCATGAAGTTGATGATCGAGATCGCCGCCGCCGCGCTGCTGGTCATCTGCGTCAGCGCCACCAGCGCCGCCTTTGCGCAAGGCACCATCGGCTGAAGTGCCGATGGGTCGAGCTGCGCGTTCGGCGTCGCGAAAGGCGCCTCGCCCGCGGCCCGCTGCGCCGCGATCAGGCGGCAATGCGGCGGAAAGTTCTACGCCAATTATTGCGGCGACAAGTTGCTCTCGGCGATGTGAGGTGCGAAACCAAGCAGTGCCAAACATGATCGTCATCCCGGCGAAGGCCGGGATCTATAACCACAGCCGTTCATAGCAGGTGGGACAGGTCGCTCCAGTCGAGGTTGTTTTCTTCGATCAGTCTAATCTTCCAGTCCCGTCGCCAGTTCTTCAACTGCTTCTCGCGCGAAATCGCTTCGAGGGCTGTTGCGAACGTCTCAACATGTACGAGGCGATGCACTTTGTATTTCTTGACGAACTTCGATCCTCGATCGGTACGATGCAATCCCAGCCGTGTTCGCATGTTATTGGTGACACCGATGTACAACGTGCCGTGCCGGCCGCTGGCGAGAATGTAGACGTGGTATGCGCCTGCTGTGCTCATGATGTGGCGCGACCTTGCGATACAATTGGCTTCGGTGGCTATGGGTCCCGGCCTTCGCCGGGACGACGACAAGAGGGGCTGGGACAAATTAAGAACACTTTAGCAAGTCTTTGATATATCATAGTGATTCGGCATCCTGCCGACACAACATCTATGGTCTATCTGCCGCTGCGAGGACTACATGTCCACCATCGCCTTCGATTCCTTCGCCCTCACCCGCATCGCCGATTTCGCGCGCTCGCTGTCGCGGCTGCATCAGGCCTCGCGCCGGCAGCTCGTCGACGATGACGCGATCGACCGCGAGTTCAACGCGGTCTGCCAGTCGGTGTGGGGCTACACCACGGACGATTTCGCCGACGATCTGTTTTCCGACCAGGATCACGGGTTTCTCGATTCGCTGGACGAAGCGCAAGCCCGGATCTTCGCCGCCGAACACGGCTACGACCTCATCGACGACCAGGGCATGCTGACCGACTGGTGGGGCTATTGCTGGATGATCCTGGCCGAAAAGCGCGGCCTGCTGACGCCGGAGAACCGTGCTGCGTCGCGCGCACGCATCGAGGAAAAATATCGCGCCGCGCCGAACGTGATCGGCGTCATCGTCGGGCGATAGCCGTTCGAGTCGGTCCTCATCTTGAGGAGCATCGCCAACGGGTCGCGCGAATGTGCGCCCGATGACAGGCTCCGCGATGCGTCTCGAAGGATGGCCCATCGGGCCTCATGGTTCGAGACGCGCAAGATGCGCTCCTTACCTGAGGATATTGCCTATCGTATTTCCGCGCGCTTCGGCGCCGATGTCTTCGGCACCGAACTCACCGGCAGCGCGACGTCGCGGCTCGCCTCCGGCATCGCGGTTTCGCGAACCATCTCGGCGCTGACAGGCGCGACCTTCATTTCGCCGAGCCGGGCGCGGACGTCGGCGGTAAGGCCCGGATAGGAGGCGACCGGGGTGAAGTCGGGAGTCTGGCCGGCGCCGAGCCTGACGCCGGAATAAGCCACCAGCCCGCTGGTGGTGGCGATCACATCGCCGGCGCGCAGCGAGGTGTCGAGCGTGAGATCGACCGGCGCGAGGCCCGACGGGTCGCGGCCGTTGCAGGTGCAATCCGCCCGCAGCGCCTTGCGGAAACTGAAGGCGTTTTCCGTGTCGGCATAGCGTTCGCCATTGGCGGCCGATGCGCCGTCGATGGTGCTGCCGTAGAACACCCTGGTGGTGCTGGCCGGGCAGAACGCCTGGCACATCTGCGCCGGCATGGCGTTGCCGCGCACCGACAGCGGAAAATATTTGCCGTCGCAGCTGCGCACGCAAAACGCCGGTCCGGAACCGGCTACGCGCGGCGCCGGCGCGGTCGGCTGTGGCTGCTGGTTGAGGCCGAACGGGTCGGCAAAGAAACTGGCTAGCGGGGGCCCGACCCTTGCCTGCGGCTTCAGCCCGCCGAAAAACAGGTCGAACAGGCCCTCGGCGGATACCTGCCCGGGCCCAATCACGATCGATGCTGCGAATGTCGCGGCGGTCAGGAGCGTCACGCGGCGCCGCATGCGCGAAAAAGTCAACTCTGTACGCAACACAAACTCCACCCAACGCAACTTGTCACGCTGAGGCGATACAGACCTCAGTGCGATTCACCATAAAGCGCGATGGTAAATGAGCGGTGTGTGCCGGGCGGACCGCCGAAAAGAAATGCGGAAGAACCGGGCCTCGTAGCTCCGGTCATGGCCGGGCTTGTCCCGGCCATCCACGCCTTTCGTGCTCGATCGCTGCAAAGTCGTGGATGCCCGACGCAAGGCCGGGCATGACGGAAGATACGAAAGCTTGCGCGGATCAACCCTTCAAAAATTCGCTGGCCTTGTAGAGCGAGCGAAAATAGATGCCTGCCTGCGCGAAGGTCTCGGCGGCGCCTTCCTCGCGGTCCACCATGGTGAAGACCAGCACGATGTCTCCACCGGCATGGCGCACCGCTTCGACCGCCTTCAGCGCCGAGCCGCCTGTGGTGGTGACGTCCTCGACGATCACGATGCGCTTGCCTTGAAGGCTTTCGCCCCTTGCGAGCCCTTCGATCGCGAGCCGCGCGCCGTGCTCCTTCGGCTTCTTGCGCACGAAGAATGCTGCAATGGGATGGCCCTTGAGCCAGGAGAGTTGCGCGATCGCGCCGGCGAGCGGCACCGCGCCCATTTCCAGTCCGCCGACGAAGTCGAGCTGGTCGTCCTTCAGTGCCTCGTAGGTCAATTCCGCCAGCAGCGTCGCGCCCTCGGGATCCAGCATGGTCGGCTTGAGGTTGAAATAGAAGTCGCTCTTGCGGCCCGAGGCCAGCGTGATCTCGCCGCGCCCGAACGAGCGTCTGCGGATGATCTCGGCGAGGCGGGCGCGGGCGGCTGATTTGGACAAGACGCGGTTTCCCGGAAATTTGAGACAAGCCGCAATCTAACGGTGCTTTCCCGCACATTCCAGAGCCCGTACCGCGCCGTCAACAGGGCACCTTGTGATCCCGCCGCGCGCGGGCAAGACTCCTGCAAACCGCGGTTGTAACCGCCTGTTGTTCCAGGGTACGGGATGTCCAAACATGGGGGAAATCGCAATGACGATCGAACTGCACACCTGGAACACGCCGAACGGTCGCAAAATCTCGGTCGCGCTGGAGGAGATGGGGCTGCCGTACAAGGTGATCCCGGTCAACATTACCAAGGGCGAGCAGATGGTACCGTCGTTTCTGGCGATCAGCCCGAACAACAAGATTCCCGCGATCGTCGATCCCGGCGGACCCGCCGGCAAGCCGGTCAGCGTGTTCGAATCCGGCGCCATCCTGCTTTATCTCGGCGAGAAGACCGGCAAGTTCCTGCCCAGGCCGCTGCTTGAGCGCATCCCCGTTTATGAATGGCTGATGTGGCAGATGGGCGGCTTCGGGCCGATGCCCGGCCAGGTGCATCACTTTATAGCTCTGGAGAACGAGCAGGACCGCGCCTATGGCCTGAAGCGTTACATGGCGGAAACCCGGCGGCTCTACGGCGTGCTGGACCGGCGGCTCGCCACCAACGAATTCGTCGCAGGCTCCCTGTCGGTCGCGGATTTCGCGATCCTCGGCTGGGCCTGGCGCCACCCGCGCCACAAGGTCGAACTGTCGGACTTCCCCCATGTGCAGCGCTGGTACAACGCGCTGATGGCGCGCCCGGCGACCAAACGCGGCATGGAAGCGAAGCTGGATTGATCCTGTAGAATTTTCGTACGCCACCGTCGTCGCCCGGCTTGACCGGGCGATCCAGTACGCGCGGCCCATCGACTTTGGCAGAGTGATCGATGCCGAGCGGCCGGCGTTCCCAACACACCCGCGCTGGAATACTGGGTCGCCCGGTCAAGCCGGGCGATGACAGTTGTTTTTGCTCGCGATGCCATTTCGCAAGTAGCAGCGTCTGAAGTCGATTCATTTCGGACCCACCACTGCGCCATGTCCACTCGTCAGCGCGAACCAGATCGCGATGAAGAGCAGCGCCACCGCCATGGCGCGACGAATCTCTTTCCGATGCCTTTCCGTGAGGTGGACCTGCAACGACCCCGCCAGCGCGACGATCGTGACATGAATCGCGGTCGCGATCGCGACATAGACGACGCTCAGAGCCAGAGTTTGGACAATCACCGGACCGACTTCGATCCGCACGAATTCCGGCAACACGGCGACATAGAACAACGCGGCCTTCGGATTGAGCAGGTTGGTGATCAGGCCGCGCTGGAAGGCGCGCCACGGCTGACCGTTGTTGCCATCGACGGTTTCGGCGGCCAACTCGCGCTCGCCCTTCCAGGCGACAAACGACAGCCAAAGCAGGTACAGCACGCCGGTCCAGCGCAGCAGCCCGTAGAGCGGCGGGGAATTGTCGATCAGCGCGGCGAGGCCGAGCGCCGCCGCGACCCCATAGGTCAGCAGCCCCAGCGCGATACCGGCCACCGCGGCGAGCCCGGTCCGGCCGCCATGCGACAGCGACAGCGCCGCCAAGTAAGTCATGTTCGGTCCCGGTGTGATTTCGATGACGAGGCAGGTCACCGCGAACGCGAGCAGCGGGCTGATGTCGGAAGGGATCATTCGCTGGCCGACCCGTTGACCGTAATCTGGGCTTCATCCGCGACCCAACTTTCCCGTCGCCGGCTGCCGGGTCAAGTCGGGTGACCATGACAATTGCCCGTGACGAGAATGCCTAATGCGCCTCGTCCCAATTGTCGGCCGCGCGTGCATCGACTTGCAGCGGCAATGACAGCAGCACGGCGGGGAACGGCGCATCCTGCATGACGTGCTTGACGACGGGCAAGGTCGCCGCGACCTCGTCGTTGGGCACCTCGAAGATCAGCTCGTCATGGACCTGTAAAAGCATCTGCGCCGAGAGTTTCTTCGCCGCGAGCGCGTCCTCCATCCGGATCATGGCGCGGCGGATGATGTCGGCGGCGGTGCCCTGCAGCCGCGCGTTGATCGCCGCGCGTTCGTTGAAGGCGCGGATCGAGGCGTTGGAGGCCTTGATATCGGGGTAATGGCACTTCCGGCCGAACAGGGTTTCGACATAGCCGCTGGCGCGGCAGAAATCCCGCGTCGCGTCCATATAGGCGCGGATGCCCGGAAAGCGCTCGAAATATTTCTTGATGTAGGCGGAGGCTTCCTCGCGGGCGATGCCAAGCTGGTTGGCAAGGCCGAACGCGGAAATGCCGTAGATGATGCCGAAATTGATTGCCTTGGCGCGGCGGCGTACCTCGCCCGGCATGTCCTTGATCGGCACGCCGAACATTTCCGACGCGGTCATGGCATGAATATCGAGGCCGTCGCGGAACGCCTGCTTCAGCACGGCAATGTCGGCGATCTCGGCCAGCAATCGCAATTCGATCTGCGAATAATCCGCCGATACCAGTTTGTGGCCGGGGCTCGCGATGAACGCGCGGCGGATCTTGCGGCCATCCTCGGTGCGAACCGGAATGTTCTGCAGATTCGGCTCGTTCGACGACAGCCGGCCGGTCGTGGTCGCGGCGAGCGCATAGGTGGTGTGAACGCGATGGGTCCGCGGATGCAGGTAGGTCGGCAGCGCGTCGGTATAGGTCGACTTCAGTTTCGAGACCTGGCGCCATTCCAGGATCTTCTTCGGGAATTCGTGACCCTGCTCGGCGAGTTCATCGAGCACCTGCGCCGAGGTCGACCACGCCCCGGTCTTGGTCTTGCTGCCGCCGGGCAATCCCATCTTGCCGAAGATGATGTCGCCGAGTTGCTTCGGGCTGCCGACATTGATCGGCTCGCCGGCGATCGTCTGAATCTCGGCCTCGACCCGCGCCGCGGTCTGCGCGAAATCGCCCGACAGCCGAGACAGCACCTGCCGGTCGATCGAGATGCCGCGCCGCTCCATCCGCCCGAGCACGCCGACCAGCGGGCGTTCCAGGGTCTCGTAGACCGAAGTCATGCGCTCGGCAGTGAGGCGCGGCTTGAGCACACGCCACAGCCGCAACATCACATCGGCACATTCGGCGGAATATTCCGTGGCCTTGTCGATGGCGATTTGATCGAAGGTCAGCTTGTTCTTGCCGCTGCCGATGAGGTTGCCATAGCTCATCACGGCATGGCCGAGCCAGCGTTCCGCGAGGGCCTCGAGACCATGCGCGTTGCGGCCGGCGTCGAGCGCGTAGGACATCAACTGCGCGTCGTCGGTGTTGCGCAACGTGACGCCATGCTGCGCCAGCAGCACTGCCGTGAATTTGATGTTGAAGCCGGTCTTGAGAATTCCCGCTGATTCCAGCAGCGGGCGCAGCGCCGCGAGCGCCTCGGCGGCCTTGATCTGGTCCGGTGCGAGGCCGGCATCGAACAGGCCGACGCCGTCGCCGGACTGCTTGTGGGCGAGCGGAACATAGCAGGCGTCTTTCGGTGCCAGCGCCAATGCAATGCCGGAGAGTTCGGCCTGCATCGGATCGATCGAGTCGGACATCGCCTCGATCGCGAAATGGCCGGCATCGCGCGCTCGCGCGGTCCAGGCCTTCAGCATGTCGAGGCCGCGGACGGCTTGGTACTTTGCGCGATCGAACGGGATCTTGCGTGCCGCTTCCGCGCGCGCCGTGGCGAGCGAGACCGGCGTACCCTTTAGGCTGGCGGATTTGTCCTGTCGGTCTCCCTCTCTCGTCTTGCTCGGTGCACCCCCTCTCCCGCTTGCGGCGGATGGCTGGGGAGGGGGTGTTTTTGCATCATTGGTGCTGGCGGCCCCGAAGAGATTTCTCCCACCCGGATCGCCGTGCGATCCGACCTCCCCCGGGAGAGGTAAGGTGGTTTTCGCCACCCCACCCGTGTTTCCCGCATCCGCTTCCACGTCCGCCGGGTCGATCTGCGAATAGTCGGCGACGCGACGGGTGAGGGTGGAGAATTCCATCGCCTTCAGGAAGGCGATCAGCTTGCGCGCATCGGGCTCGTGCACCGCGAGTTCGTCGAGCGGCACCTCGAGATCGACCTTGTCGTCGAGCAGCACGAGTTGCCGCGAAATCCGCGCCTTCTCGGCGTTCTCGATCAGCGCCTCGCGCCGCTTCGGCTGCTTGATCTCGCCGGCGCGGGCCAGCAGCGTTTCGAGGTCGCCATATTCGACGATCAATTGCGCCGCGGTCTTGATGCCGATACCGGGGACGCCGGGCACGTTGTCGGTGGAATCGCCGGCCAGCGCCTGGACCTCGACGACCTTTTCCGGCGGCACGCCGAATTTCTCGATCACCTCGGCCCGGCCGATGCGGCGGTCCTTCATGGTGTCGTACATGGTGACGCCGTCGGTCACGAGCTGCATCAGGTCCTTGTCGGAGGACACGATGGTCGCGGTGGCGCCGCGCTCGCCCGCCAGCCGCGCATAGGTCGCGATCAGGTCATCGGCCTCGAAACCGCCTTGCTCCAGGCAGGGCAGATCGAAGGCCCGCACCGCGGCGCGGATCAGCGCGAATTGCGGGATCAGGTCGTCCGGCGCCGGCGGCCGGTGCGCCTTGTAATCGGGGTAGAGCTTGTTGCGGAAGGTGACCTCGGATTTGTCGAAGACGATGGCCAGATGCGTCGGCCGGTTGTCCTCGGGCATGTCGCGCAGCAGCTTCCACAGCATGTTGCAGAAGCCGAGCACCGCGTTGACCTGCAGTCCGTCGGACTTGCGGCTCAGCGGCGGCAGCGCGTGATAGGCGCGGAAAATGTAGGAGGAACCGTCGACCAGAAAGACGTGGTCGCCTTTGGCGGGCGCCTTGGTGGCAACGGATTTGGCGGCGGGGTTCGGAGATGATTTCGGCATGGCCGAAACCTAGGGATTTTTGCCCGGAATTGACAGCCTCGCAGGCGTATTTTTGAACCGTATACAAGTTGTCGTCACCTGCGAAAGCGGGTGACCCAGTACTCCGAGGCGGTCGTATCGATCGGCGAGGGTGCGGCGTACTGGTTCGCCCGGTCGAGCCGGGCGATGACTGCCGTGTTGTGATTGGCGAGATCTACTCCGCCGCTTGCAACACGGAGCCGGCCTTTTTCGACGCGATCCAGAACGCCTCGGGTCGTTCGAACAGGAAATTGGCGCCCAATGCGAGGGCAGCTTTCCAGATCAGCAGCGAGCCGGCGATGCCCGCGAGCGTTACGATCAGCGAAACCGTGCCGATATCGGGCAATAGTCCGCTGCGCAGCAACAGCGTCCGGGTTGCGGCCATCGGCAGAAAGAAGGCGAGATAGATGACGATGGAATGTTCACCGCAATAGCGCAGGACATTCAGCCAGCGCATGCGGGCAAGCAGCGTGCCGGACACGACGATGGCGAAGGCGCCGGCCATTCCGAGCGCGAGCGAAACGATCGGCCACTCGCTCAGGCCCGATTCCACCAGACTGCCATTGACGAGCGCCCAGGTCGCGAGGCCGGCGACCGCGAGGGCTGGATGGGATCGTGCGCGGTCCGATAGCGCGAACACAAAGTCGGCCAGCAGATAGCCGCAATAGAAATAGACGAAGCGGGCGCAGAATTCGTCGATCACGGTCCAGCCGGTGGCCACATGCGTCATCTCGAGCGCCGCGGCCACGAACCAGACGGCGACCGGCGGCAGGCGTCGTGACAGTTTTGTGACGACGAAGAAAATCGGCAGCAGATAGATGAACCACAGCGTGCCGAACGGTTCGATGAAGGATTGCAGATAAAGCCAGCCGACCTGGCTCCAGCCGGTCTGCGCGGCCAAGGACGGCGCCTTGAAGCCGAACTGGACGGTCACCCACAGCATATAGAAATAGGCGAAATGGATCACTTTGCGATCGAGATAGATTCGCCAGTTGCGATCGATCACGACTGCCAGAAACAGCCCGGAAATCAGGAAGAAATCCGGCATCCGGAACGGCTTTGCGAATGCCACTAGGGCATGCATGAACCCGGTCTGGCCGGCGGCAGCCTCGACGCCGAGCACCGAATGCATCATCACTACCATGACAATGCAGATGCCCTTGGCATAGTCGACCCAGTCGATGCGTCCGCCTGCACGTGCTGCGGAGCGTGCCTCGATGGTAAATGTCCCGTTTGGTGTCATTGCTGTCCTGTTTTCGGCGTGATCGGCGCATCTTCGGTCGAACCCGTTGCATTCCCCTTTATCCTTACAAATGACATGCCGGATTGCCGCGCTTTTCCTGTTTCCTCTCGGCCGTCAAATGTTTTAAGAGGCGCCAGCGAATTTCACCGATCGTTAACCAACAAGAGCAGGCTGTTTCATGCGAATTGCCATGATTGGCACGGGTTATGTGGGGCTGGTGTCCGGCGCCTGCTTTGCGGATTTCGGCCACCACGTCACTTGCGTCGACAAGGATGAAGTCAAGATCGCAAACTTGCGCCGCGGCGAAATCCCGATTTTCGAGCCCGGGCTCGATGCGCTGGTGGCCTCCAACGTAAAGGCCGGGCGGCTGGATTTCACCACCGAGCTCAAAGCGCCGGTCGCCGAGGCCGATGCGGTGTTCATCGCGGTGGGGACGCCGTCGCGGCGCGGCGATGGTCACGCCGATCTCACCTATGTGCACAGCGCGGCGCGCGAGATCGCGGCGGCACTTTCCGGTTTCACCGTGGTCATCACCAAGTCGACCGTACCGGTCGGCACCGGCGACGAGGTCGAACGCCTGATCCGCGAGACCAATCCGTCGGCCGACGTCGCCATTGCGTCCAATCCGGAATTCCTGCGCGAGGGAGCCGCGATCCGCGACTTCAAGTTTCCGGATCGGATTGTGGTCGGTACGTCGGACGAGCGCGCTCGCAAGGTGCTGAGCGACGTCTACCGGCCACTATCGCTCAATCAGGCGCCGCTGATGTTCACGGCGCGGCGCACCGCGGAATTGATCAAATATGCCGCGAATGCCTTTCTTGCCACCAAGATCACTTTCATCAACGAGATCGCCGATCTCTCCGAAAAGGTCGGCGCCGATGTCCAGGAAGTCGCGCGCGGCATCGGGCTCGACAATCGCATCGGCTCCAAGTTCCTGCATGCCGGGCCGGGCTTCGGCGGCTCCTGCTTTCCAAAGGACACCCGCGCGCTGGTGAAGATCGCGCTAGATCATGATGTGCAACTGCGCGTCGTCGAAGCGGTGCTCGGGGTCAACGACAACCGCAAGCGCGCGATGGCGCGCAAGGTCGCCAACGCACTGGG
>Ga0075018_10000604_pt1 | contig 11173 bp, 9 predicted proteins | sample ColStrG_CSR_2014_FD_71471 | JGI IMG/M metagenome (GOLD analysis project Ga0075018, IMG submission 71471) | Freshwater sediment microbial communities in response to fracking from Pennsylvania, USA - Cold Stream Run_MetaG_CSR_2014 | ecosystem: Environmental > Aquatic > Freshwater > Creek >... | reverse complement strand
GCCAACAAATATATATACATCTCCGGCCGCATAGTCGGTCCGACAGATAGTCAGCTTAAGGTAGGTGTGCAGACCACTCCTGACGCAAATTGGGAACCACAGCCAGCAATCACCTTGAAGGAAGGAACCTTCGAGGGCAAGGTCTATTTCGATAGTACTAAGGCTGAGGGAACTACAAGAGATGATTGCTCACGGGTGCCGAAAATAGTGAAGGTGGAGCTCTCTAAGGAGGGCCGCCAAATCGATTTTGTTCAGCTTGATGTTTCGAAAGACTTTGTCAAAAACAAAATGGGCGATTACAAATTGCGATCACCCGTTCTGCTTCACTCACAATAACATTCAAGTACGATCCTCTGGGGAGAAGAATCTATAAGTCAGTGTCTGCGGGCGGGACATCTGTGTTCGCGTATGACGACGATAATCTGATTGAGGAAACGAATTCCTCGGGCGGGTGGCGGGTGGGCCAGCCTTTGACGCGAGTTTGAATTTTCGGGCGGGTGGCACAGCCTTTGTGTTGAATTTTCAGGTGGCCGCTCCTTCGCGGTTGTTCGAAGGAGCGGAAGGCTCGGTCTCTCAAGAATTCGACTTTGCCAATGTAAGCTATCGCAGAAAATGTAGCGGGAGCAGCGTTGACGGCTGTTGATCATTTTCCACAAGTGAACGCAGATCAATATGCTCTGCAATCAATCCAGCTCGGTAGAAAGAATGCGCTTACCCTGACACGATAGAAGTCTGCTGCTCCCTTCCCCCAAGGCTGGGGGCGACCGAGTCCGACCGGCGATTGTTTCCCGTAGGCCTCGTTTCCAGGTTTCGGAAATATTTCCCATGTACAAAGCGAGCACGAAACCACCGTGGTGCCCTCATTGATCCCACACAAAAACGGCGCGGAGGGGACGCGTGCGGAATTTGCTATTTTCTGGTCTGCCGTTCCCAATCTGCTGCCTTCGCCAGACCATCGACCTTGAGGTTGTTATAGCCAACCATCTCGATATCGAATTTGTATTTTGCTGAAGAAATCAGACTGTCCGCGGATTCCGATCTTGCCGTGGCCAGAAGAGCCCTGGCCGCAGCTATGACCTTTTCCTTCTGCTCATACATCTTCTGTTCCCACTTAGTGCGGTCAGGAAACTGATTCTCTTGGACTATGTCTTCCCCCAGCTCACGTGGAGATTTATCCGCCAGTCTAGAAATGGCTGATTCTGCTTCCAAAAGCTGGGCCTGAAGAGATTTGGACGAAGAGACGATGGTCTGGTCTGCGTGTGATACGTCGTCATCCGTAAATACCCTCTTGGTCGTGACCTTGGCGTCTTTGGGCTTGTTCCGTTTTGCAATTTCTCCTAAGGATTGGGCGTACCCTTGGGAAGCGACAAATATCGAAACGACCAAAAGTGCCCTCTTCACATTTCCTCCTTCAGAGATTCACAGGCTTGAAACAGTGCGCATGGCTGTTTTGTGCCCCTTCTTGGTCATTTGCTCGACCTCATGGACTTAGGCGGAGCAATGTACTTTGGTGTTCTGTTCGAGGTTTTTTGGTCTGTCGAACTTTCACCCTTGAAGTGTCCACGCTGCCGTGTGAGGTGCCTGAGATAAATGGGAAGCATCCTGATCAGAAGCACTTCTACATCATGTATTAGGTTCTTGTTTTTGATCACGTACCAACTGAAGTGATCCCAGGAATCTTTCCGCCGCTTATCCTTGTCCGCGTCCATGAGACGCGCTCGAATATTTCCCTTTCCGATGTAGACCGGTGTCGAGCCGTCGTACAGAATGTAAACGCCCTGTCCGCCCCTTCTTTTTCCGGGCATACGTTTATCTTTTATGTTCTCAGAGTTGCGCGCCCACCGCTCACCGAACTGTTTGATCAATTCCAATGCATCCTCTGCCTGGCTGAGCAGGACTTTTTCATCGCGAGTTCATCACCTTGATAGTAATGATACTCATAGTCCGTGGACACATAAACCCCAAGGCTCCCAATATGACGCTCAAAGGTAAATGGACGACATTCGAATCCGGTTTGGCAAGGCCCTCCGTCAGAAACGGACCAAGCTCGGGGTGTCCCAAGAGGCCTTCGCGGATATGTGCCAGTTGGACCGGACCTACATCGGTGGGATCGAACGTGGGGAACGGAACGTGGCGCTGGTCAATATTGAGAAGATTGCGAAGACACTCAAATTGACTCTTGCGGAACTGTTCCGCGGCGTGTGACGCCCTTCCTTAAGACACTGTGGCTGTGAAGCCTGCTGGCAATTTTGTTCTTGTCACTTGGAGCGCCGATTGCTCTATCTGCCTAAGCCTTTTTCGCGACAACGTTTTGTGGATTGCTTTGCGTTGAGTCTTCGTTCTGTACCTTGGACCAATGATGTCGATGGAGAATTCCCAGTACGTAATCGTCTGCTGACGCTTCACTGCGCTGCTCCTGATTAGGATCTTGCGTCCCCAGAATACTTCTTGTTCGCCCATTCAAGAGCCAAGAAAATCTCCCCACTCTCCCGATATGCTCGACAGATAGTGGCGCTTGATCTGGCATGGCGCACGGCGTTCTGGGCTCGTAAATGGGTCAGTCCTGATGCCCGCAAAAAGAAATAGGTGAGGGACGCGCTACGGCAAATTCCGTGGTGGCACATTACGAACACTTTGGTGTTGGGTTTGCGCATCGCCTTTCTGTAAAAGCGCAGCGACCGCCGGTAGAACCATTTCGGACGGGGCTTCATGTCATCGCGGAAAGACAGCCATAGGCTCTTGAACTGCCGCACTTTTTTGTTATGGTTGCCGTGGCGCAAGTTGACGACGTGTGTGATGCCAAGGGCCTGGAGTTTTTCCACGTGCTGCCAAGTGGTTACCGCGCTGCCAAACGCCAACCGCGTTGTCACAAACCATGCCTTCATTCAGGTGCCTCCTTTGGGTGTACCTAACCCGTTTGTAAAACATGTGTTAAAAGCGCAACTTTTTGGCCCCCAGTTGGCCAATTAAATGAGCAACTTGCTGCCCCCCGGCAACTAGGGTTTTAAAACGGTGCCCCGCGTGGCCGTGTAGGCCTTTGTGGCGCTTACCCCCAGCTGGGTGCCTATACGCCGCCACGGCACACCCTGTGCGCGTAGGGCGGCTATTTGGGTTGCGCTAACCTGTTTGGTGGGCCTGCCTAGGCGCTTGCCTTTTGCCCGTGCATTGCGTAAGCCTGCCCTTACCCGTTCTGCAATTAGAGAGCGTTCCAATTCCGCCACAGCCCCAAGGACGGTGAAAATCATTTTGCCGGTGGGTGTGGATGTGTCTATTTGTTCAGACAGGGAGACGAACTCAACTCCAAGCGCTCGGAAGTTTTCTAGTGCGCGTAAGAGGTGGGAAACCGACCGGGCAAAGCGATCAAATTTCCATACAACAATAACTTCAAATTTTCTCTTGTGGGCATCAGCAATGAGGCGGTCTAGTTGTGGACGGCGCTCCTTGGCACCAGAAATGCCAGCGTCAACGTATTCGCCAACCAGCGGCCAGCCGCGCCGCTGGCAGTATTCACGAATTTCTCGGGATTGAACTTCGGGGTCTTGGCCGTGATGCAGTGTGGAAACTCGCGAGTACAACACGGCGCGTCGGTCTAAATCTGGTCCAGCGACAACTTGAGGCGATAGTGCGTGGGTGGTACTTTCCTTTGCAGCCATTGTTGCTCCTCCATTGAGCACTTTGGTTAGGGGCGCGTTTGGTGTTGGTAGCACCTGCGCGTCCCGCTTTTCTATTTTCGCTTGTAGCCCTTCTTCCTCCCGCGTCCCTTGCAATAAATTTCCTGTTTAAGCTTGCTGAGCTTGTCCAAATCCGCCTTGCTCCAAAGCCGTACAGCCCTACCGTTGCGTATGCGCAGCTTTGGTGCCTTAAGCTTTTTGGCCACCACCCAGCGGTGCAGCGTCATTACGGTAATACCAGCGGCCTTGGCTGCCTGCTGCGTGTTGCAAGGCATTTCCATATAAGTGATATATATAACATAGTTATGCTAGCTTGTAAAGCACTTTTTGTTTCAATGGCAACCCTACCACACCTTGTCTGTACTAGAATGTGCGAGAGATTCGTTCGCTAATTGCTGAAACACCGGTGCCCATCAGCCATGGCCACAGCGGCAACATACTTTCCTTATTCAGAACTGAATAACGGAAAACCTTCAACACTCAATGAATTCCGGCGTGAGCTCGGCGCCTATGCAAGGTCGCGCATTCTACATCTATGCAGCGCGTTAAATGCAATGTTGCGATCTGAAGATGACGACTTCATTAACCAGAAGGCGCATGACGGTTTGGTGCGGGCATTTTTTGAACCGCAGGTTGCCGAACATTTGTTGCGCAAGGATGGTGACGTGCGATTCGTTTTCTATCGTCAGCAAATTTTATTTGTTGCCAAAACCGCTGTGTTGATCTGCCCGGAAGAAGGTCTGGTACCGGGGCAAGCGGAGTTCAGGCGACTGGGCAAGATATTCCTCATGGCAGGGGATCACCTGCCTACACTCCAGGCTAAACCCGAACCTCTTGATGATAAGTTCGTCTTCTTCGCGTCACACTTTGTGCCAGTTCAAGAAGCATCCGGTTTCCACCGCTTCGACCACAAAATTGCTCGTTCCTACAAAATGCTCATGGAGTGTGCACCGAAGATCCGAAATGGCGCAGGCCCACACTTGGATCTAGCTGACATTTTTGAGGAGACGACGAAGCTGCCTCTTCTGACTTTTCTCTCCTTATTGTTTGGGAGCCTCGCAAGGTTTAACAAGTTCGATCCGCAAGCCTTCGTTAAGGACCCGAGAAGCTATGGGCTCAATAAGACTTGGTTTGCCACAACAAAGATTCCGACGGAATCCATCGACCGCTTTCTAGCTTTAGTGTCGACCACGCCAGCAGAATTTCGGAGTGCCTATGAAAAAGCCAATCAAGGACCCAGCGACTTCACACCCTTTCGGGACCGTCCTCTCTTCAGGGATGGGGACTATCTCTTTTTGATTGATTTTGCATTCTTGGCCGAGAAATTCGAAACAGGTCCATTTTGGATCATACATAACTCTTTACCTGACAAACCGAGTAAAGATGGTTTGCACGCTTTTTGGGGACGAGTGTTCGAGAAGTATGGATGTGACGTATTGAATGCCACCGCTGATCAAGGGCGGAATGTCGTTTATGAATCTCCTAACTTCACGGACATGGGAAAGGGTCAGGTATGTGATGCAATTGTCGTTTGCGGTAGCTCGGCTGCATTTATTGAATTGAAAGGGTCAACCTTTAGTTCCCGGGCGAAGTACGGAGGTGACTATTTACAACTCAAAGTAGAACTGGATAGGAAATTAGTAGAGGACGGGGATGGCTCTCCGAAAGCCGTATTGCAACTTAAGCGCGCGATAGAGTTGACTTGTGGTAAAGATAGATCGGAACCCATCAACGATGTAGATCTAAGTCGGGTGCGTTATGTCTACCCCGTTATCGTGACTCGCGATGATATCGGAAGCACTCTTGGCGTTAATGCTTTCCTGCAAATCAGGTTTGATGCAGTTGCTCAACGCAAGCAAATGAAGAAGATTGTCACTCCTATGTTTTGCATGAACGCTGAAGACCTAGAACGACTCACTGCATATTTTCATGACACTTTGTTCACCGACCTATTAGAAGCGCACTATCGTGCGAGCCGCGAGCATGGCGAGTATCTCGTAAACCCCTATTTCTCCGCAGGTAACAATGCAATTCTAAAGGAGAAAGGAATTCGGCGTCCTGAAGTGCATGTGCACTCGTGGCATGAGTTGGCTGATTCGGCAGCGGAGCACCTTGGATTGCAACCAGAGGGCGACATCGGCACAGCAATCTAATTATCGCCTAGCCTCGCTCCCTCTATGCGATTGCTTTCCAGACGGCAGTGGCAGTTTTCCGGTGCCGTTGGGAAGACGGATGAAAGTGGATTTCAGTTTGACCGGATGGCCATTGCCCGGTTCGCTGACGCACCAAGAGGACGACTTCCGCTTCTATCGTTTCGACATCCAGCAAAGAAGAACCGGCGTCTTCATGTGCCGCCCATACATACAGGCTTGCTTGTGTATGTTTGTGCGGCCAAGCATAACCGTGGTATCCGTGCTTGCCCGTGGCGGTAAATCCCCCGCGCAACCGGCTGCTCATTGTCTGCCGGGTAATGCCAATGTAAACGACTCGCCCCTCAGCAATCACAACGTAAAGTTTGGGAATCTTCCTGACTGCAAGCCCCGAGAATTTTCGGTCTACTTTGTAGGTGGAGGGCGTTAAAGTAAGTTTGTATTTATCAGGGCCAGTGAGCATAAGAGTTTGCCTCCGCACAAACTGCATAATAGCTGGAAAAACTCTGGTTTGGGCGGCCCACACAATGGTCCGCCAACGTCCTACGGCGTCCATGGCGGAACGTAAATGGCCGGTTACGTGTTTGGGGGCCCTTATTAAGGGCCTGCGGCAAGGCTGCTGAGTTTCATCTGCAACTAAGCAACAGACATTTAGATGCTATTTTTGCCTCTTGACACGCATCGCCATGTAGGAGCACGATGAGCGCGTTAAGTTTCACGTGACCGCTTCAACTTAGAAACGGTTGCGCCTTTCGCAAGTAAGTAGGTGACTCTCTCCCCGTCAGGGTTCGGGATTGTCGCCCTCCAACAAAAAAAGTGTTCGTCCGATTTTTCCATCGGGGCGGAGCGATCAGGAAGCGCCTTAGTAATTACCATTAAGGCTGCTTCGACGGGCTGCTTGGATTCTTCCAACTGATACCCGTCAGCTCCTCGCCGGAGGACCCGTCGGAGTGGCCTATACGGCGAGGAGGGTTCGATGAGTCACCGAAAACGTGTGCGTGAGGCTGTTAAAAGATTTATCCAAAAGGGATGGCGGTGTGTGCCCGTCCCCAGAAAGGAAAAGGCTCCAAAAACAAAAGGTTGGCAAAATCTCCGCATCGAGAAATCCGAGATCGACGACTACTTCCTCCATGACAGCAATGTCGGTCTGCTCACTGGAGAGCCCAGTGACGGGCTGCTAGATGTAGATCTCGATTGCCCTGAGTCCATTGAACTAGCAACTGAGTTCCTGCCTCATACCGGGCGCGTTCACGGACGGAAGTCCAAGCCGAAGTCACATCGGTGGTATCGGTGTGAAGAGATTCCGCCTCCAGAAAAATACTCCGACATAGACGGAACGTGCTTGCTTGAATTGCGATCCAATGGCCAACAGACAGTCGTTCCCCCATCGATACACCCCAGCGGAGAGAATATTGAATGGGACAGTCGGGAGCGTCCCAAGAAGGTCAATATTGATGAACTCAAACGTGCCGTGGCATATCTGGCTGCGGCAGCATTGTTCGCACGACATTGGCCTTCCACTGGGAGCCGCAACGCTGCGGCGATGGCCCTCGCGGGGACACTGCTACGAGCGGGCTGGGACGAAGGTGAAGTTGAAGACTTTGTTGTTGCTGTGGCCCGTGCTGCTGATGATGAAGAGTGGGCATCGCGCAAGGCGGTTGCACGTACCACACGGAAGCGTCTCGACAAAGACGCTTCCGCTACAGGAAGACAGCGGCTAGCGGAACTTTTGGGCGATGAAGTTGTCAACCGAGCATGTCCGTGGCTCGGAATTGAATCTGTCCGCAGTTGGTCACCACGCCTGAATCGGCAGGACGTTCCATGGCCGGAATCTCTGGCAGACCATGCCCTGTCTGGGTTAGCAGGCGACATCGTGCGAACTCTAGCACCAGAGACGGAAGGCGATCCGGCAGCACTGCTAGTCCAACTGCTCGTCGGGTTTGGAAACTTGATTGGTCGTGGTCCATATTTCCCGATTGGAGCGACTCACCATCACACCAATCTATTTTCGGGGATCATCGGTAAGACAGGAAAATCGCGGAAAGGAACTTCGTGGAATGAAGTCAACCGGCTTCTTCGTGGTGTCGATTCAGACTGGGCACGAGACCGTAAAATGCCCGGCGGCCTAAGCTCAGGAGAGGGGGTGATTTGGGCCGTCCGTGACGGTGAAGATGAACTTCCCAAACAAGACGACGTTGACCGTCGGTTGACTGGCGACTGGACCGTTGAGGAAATTCAATCGAACAAGAAAACAAGAAAACGTGAACCTGATCCTGGCATTGATGACAAACGGCTACTCGTAGTCGAACCCGAATTTGCCTCGACACTGCGAGTTATGAGAAGGGAGTCGAACATCCTGTCCGGTGTCATCCGCAGTGCGTGGGATAGCGGAGATTTGAACAACCTAACCAAGAACTCTCCGGCCCGAGCAACTGGTGCTCACATCTCTCTTATTGTCCATATCACACAGGATGAATTGCGACGGGAGCTGACTGCCACGGACACAGCGAATGGATTTGCCAATCGTTTTCTATGGACGTGTGCAAAACGCGCAAGGTTCCTGCCATTCGGCGGCAAGTTGGATGACTCGGTACTCGACAAGCTCCAGCGCAGACTGTCCCGTGCCGCGAAATTTGCACGCTCCGTGCAAAGAATGCGAATGTCAAAGCACGCCAAGAAATATTGGAGTAAGGGATATTCCGTCCTCGCATCTGATGTGCCCGGCCTTCTCGGAGCAGTGACATCAAGGGCGGAGCCTCAAGTAATTCGGCTATCAATGGTGTACGCCTTGCTTGATCGTTCCAGGTCTATTCGTACACAGCATCTTGCAGCCGCAAACGCAGTCTGGAATTACTGCAACGCATCGGCTCGATATATCTTTGGTGACGCTATCGGGGACCCTCTGGCGGACACGATTTTGCGCGAACTTCGTCAACGACGAGATGGATTGACTCGTACCGAAATACGCGAGCTTTTCAGCCGCAATCGTACAGAAGTTGAAATATCTCGTGCTCTGGCCTTTTTGCTAGAGAGTGGATGGGCTACTTCCACACAAGAAACGACAGCCGGACGACCATCAGAACGCTGGGTTGCAACGCGGTAGGGGTACGCCTTAAACGCCATATGTACCCTGCCTTTAATTGCAGCCGTGCTTATGGCGTTTACCGCGTAACCCATAGGTGCCCCTATGGCGTTGAACGAAAAACCAGAACTGTCTACCGAGCTTTCGAAACGGCCGACATCTATCAGAGGTACCGGAGCCGCTCCATCAGCATTTGAGCGTCACTACACCGTCATAGAACTTGCGGATCTGTGGAGCCTCAGCGAAGACACGATCCGGAGATGCTTTCAACGAGAACCTGGAGTCATCAAAGTTGTCGGGCGAAGAGGATCATCCAAGCGGAAGTACTCGACGCTCCGCATACCTGAATCCGTGGTCATGCGGGTGCACCAGAGACTATCAATTGTCATATATTGACTCTTTAGTTACTATGTGAGCCTCATGCTTACGATCTACAGGCGTCATCAAGCGTGCTGCGAACACCAAGGCGAAGGCCGGGCCTATCGCCGGTGCCGGTGCATGATCTGGGTTGACGGAACGGTGGGTCGGGAAGAGCTACGAAAGTCACTGCGCACACGTGACTGGCAGAAGGCCCAAGACATTGTTAGAGAGTGGGAGGCCGAGGGGCAGCGTGTTGAGGAAGCGCATCCAATCACTGTGGAGGACGGATGCGAAAAGTTCATCGCCGACGCTGAGGCACGCGGATTGCGGGAACCAACTCTTTACAAATATCGCCTCCTTTTCCGTCGGCTACAGGATTTTGCCGAAAATGAGGGAATCAATTTTTTATGTCAATTCGATCTTGATGGCCTGCGCACCTTCCGTGCCACGTGGCCGAACAAAAATATTGCAGCTAGAAAGAAGTTAGAGTCTTTGCGAGCTTTCTTCAGATTTTGTTGGGAGAGCGGTTGGATAAAAACTAATCCGGCCGTCCATCTAAAGCCCCCCAAGATTAATGACCCGCCAGTTGTCCCATTCTCATCTGAAGAAGTAGCCCAAGTTCTAGCCGCTTGCAATCAATACAAAGGTGGACGAGGGCAATGGGGACGAGTCAATGCGCAACGTCTCAGGGCGCTCGTGCAGCTCCTGCGTTTTTCAGGGCTCAGAATCCGTGATGCGGTCACGCTAAGAAGAGACCGAATCGTCAACGGGAAGCTATTGCTTCGTACCGCTAAGACTGGAACGCTGGTCTATATTCCACTTCCTGATTTCGTTGTTCATGAATTGGAAGTAGCACGCGGTACGAATCCAGAGTTTTTCTTCTGGAGCGGGGAAGGCAAGCCAAAATCTTGCGTAGGTGATTGGCAGCGGAGTCTCAAGAAACTATTTCGTTTAGCAGGGGTGCCGACTGGCCACGCGCACCGCTTCCGTCACACATTCGCCAGCAATTTGTTGCTTGCGGGAGTGCCCCTTGACCGCGTTGCTACTCTGCTCGGCCACACCAACTCTAAAATTACGGAAAAGCATTACGCAACTTGGATACGTGCCCGGCAGGAACAGCTTGAGGTAGACGTTAAGAGAGTTTGGAAGCAAATGCAGTCCCTGACGGCAGTTTATACGCGCGGCCAACTGCCCAACTAAGACAGTCTAACTGTCCTGTTCCGAGAACAGTTCCTGCAAAACAGGATGCAGTTTCCACACGGTAAGTCGGCCTTCTATAGCTCGATGGTTAAGCGGACGAATAGCGTGTGCCACGGCCAATGCATCAGCATCATCTCTTGCGCCAGCAATCAACCCCGCCGCAACATCCATTACATGAAAGCGATTGTGAGACACACCCACTTCGAGTGCAGTCGCTGCCAGTATCCCCTTGATTTCGGCCTGACGAGTTGCTCCGTACAATCGAGCGCACGTATCGCCGATTACGTCCGTATACCCGAAGCCCCATCCTTTTCCCATTACCCAGTCGCCAAACCGCCGGGTCAGGAGCATGGCCATTTCCGGAAATCTCTCGTCTAGTTCCTGAAATACTGGCACAGGAAGCTTGACAGTTACTTCGTGGAGCAAATCACCCTCATCACGACAGAGTCCGATCAGCCTCGAGAGTTCCTCCACATCTTTAGGCGCTAACACGTTTTCATCTAGAATGCGCTGTACCAGTGCTTGCAGAGATTGTGCGGCTTGTGGGTGTCGCTCAGTAATGCGTGCAAGAGCCTGCCGCAGTTCACCTACACTTTGGAATCGTCGGCTTGGATCTGTCAGAGTGCATTTTTGTACGACCCCTGCAAGGCCAATTGGTAGCTTCATGTGGTCTTGGACGGCTAGCGGAGGGTCGCCTGTAAGCATCTCGT
>Ga0075018_10000601_pt1 | contig 11203 bp, 8 predicted proteins | sample ColStrG_CSR_2014_FD_71471 | JGI IMG/M metagenome (GOLD analysis project Ga0075018, IMG submission 71471) | Freshwater sediment microbial communities in response to fracking from Pennsylvania, USA - Cold Stream Run_MetaG_CSR_2014 | ecosystem: Environmental > Aquatic > Freshwater > Creek >... | reverse complement strand
GCGACCATGCTGCTGGGCATCGCGCTGTTCGCGCTCGGTGCGCTGCAAGGGCAGTGGAGCATGCGTCGCTATGCTCTGCTCACCGTTGTCGGCTATGCCTTGGGTCTCGCCGTGAACACCATCGAGACCACAGCGGTCATTCGCTCGGGGTTCGACCCGATCACCCTGCAATGGACCTTGTCCGCCAGCTACGAGCTGGGCCGCATACCCATGACGCTCGGCCACCTCGGGCTCATCCTGCTGATCTGGAAGAGTGGGGTGTTCCCGGCGACACTGCGACGCCTTGCTGCGGTCGGTCGCATGGCGCTCACCAACTACCTGACCCAGAGCCTGATGTGCACCTTCATCTTCTCGGGCCTGGGTTTCGGGCTGTACGCGCGGCTCTCGCGTCATGAACTCTACTATGTGGTGGGGGCGATCTGGGTCGTGCAGCTGATCTGGAGTCCGCTGTGGCTGGCGCGATTCCAGTACGGGCCTGCGGAATGGGCCTGGCGCTCGCTGACCTATGGGCGCTTTCAGGCGCTGAGGCGCCCGGCCGTTTCGCTGTAAGTCATTGATCTGGAAGGTGCTGCGCTGCAGGGCGCTGCACCTAAGCCAAGTACTTGATCAATAAAGCAATCTGGCGGATACTTGCAAATGTGAATGAATAATCATTCATAAAATACAGTCTCCCGGCAGGTACCCATGGCTCGATCGGCCACGCTCGCGAAATTGCCTCAGCGTCGCACTGCCGGCGCGGTCTCATCGCGCACCGAGCAGGCGATCCTGAAGGCCACGATCAGGACCATCGCGCGTCACAGCCTTTCGGGCACCACGATCCAGCTCGTGGCGCAGGCGGCGAAGGTTGCTGCAGGCACCGTGATCCTGCGCTTCCAGAACAAGGATGCGTTGCTCGCTGCGGCGATGCAGAGCGTCGCGCTCGAATTCGAGCAGGCGCGGCGCGCGGCGATCGGTGGTGCCGGTACCTCAGCGAGTGCGGCGCTCAGCGCGCTGATCGATATGTCGCTCGACCCCGCGGTCAGTGATCCCGCGAAAGTGGCGGTGTGGTACGCGTTCTGGGGCGAGGCGCGCGCGCGGCAGCTGTACATGGAGCGCATCAGCGCACTCGACCATGCCTACCAGCAGGATCTCGAGCGCCTGTGCCGCGAGTTGATCATGGCGGGTGGCTACCAACACCTGGATGCCGAGGCGGTGGCAATCGGCTTCGCCGGCATCCTGGAATGGCAGTGGCAGGAAATCCTGGTCAGCGGCCCAGGCTTCGATCGCAACAACGCCCGGCGCGTGGCGCGCGCCTACCTGGCGGGCATTTTCCCGCATGAGTTTCCCGTGCACGAGGAGCATCGATCATGAGCAGTTCACCGACCGCAATCCGTCAGGCTCACGATGCCATGGCTGCGGCCGTGCCGCGCACCTTGCCCGCCTGGACGTACCGCCATCCCGAACTCGTCGACCTCGAATACGAGCAGCTGTTGCGTCCCTCGTGGCAATTCGCCTGCCATATCAGCCAGGTGAAGAATCCCCGTGATTACGTCACGCTCGATCTGCTGCGCGATTCCGTGATCGTGGTACGCGGTGACGATGGCGTGCTGCGCGCCATGATGAATGTATGCCGTCATCGCGCCTCGCGCATACTCGATGGTTCGGGCAGCTGCAAGGCGCGCATGACCTGTCGCTATCACGGCTGGACCTACAACCTGCAGGGTGACCTGATCGCGCGTCCGGCCGAGCAGACTTTCACTGGCGCGCCCAGGAAAGAACTGGGCCTGCGCCCGGTGGAACTCGAAGTGCTGTGCGGCATGGTGTTCGTGCGGCTGGTGCCGGGCGGGCCTTCCTTGAAGGAGATGTGGAAGGACTACGTCCACATGCTCGAACCCTATCGCCTCGAGGAGATGGTGCCGCTGGAGGAACCTTCGGTCGAAACCTGGAACTGCAACTGGAAGGTGGGCGTCGACAACAACCTCGAGAACTACCACGTGCCGATCGGTCATCCCGGGTACGACCGCATGCTGGAATCGGACATGAAGGGTTTCATCAACCCGCACGGCGTGGCCGGCAGCCGCAGCGTGCTGCGCAGCACGCCATCGCGCGTGTGGTCGGAGCGCATGTACCAGAAGATGGCGCCAGACCTGAATCGCGATCTGCCGGAGGATGTGCGCAGCAGCTGGCTGTTCTTCACGATGCCGCCCAACATCGGCATCGACATCTACGGCGACAGCTTCGACCTGTTCCAGTTCATGCCGCTCACGGCCGAGACCTGCACGGTGCGCTACCCGATATTCGTGCGCCCCAATGCCTCGCGCGAAATGAAGATTCTGCGTTACCTGAACGTGCGCGTGAACCGTCAGGTCAGCGCCGAGGACAAATTCCTGTGCGAAGGGCTGCAGGGCGGCCTGAACTCGGTCGGCTATGAATTCGGTCCGCTCTCCTCGTGGGAACATTGCATCCACGATTTCCACGCTCGCGTGCGCGCGGGCTGCCCGGTGACGACACTTGCCAGCGCGCCCGAAGAGGGTACGCTGCGGCAGCACAATCAGGCGATGTTGAGGGCACAGGTGCGATGACTGCAGCGGCGCAGCTGACGATGTATCACTTTCCGGGTTGCCCGTTTTCCGAGCGGGTCGAGATCCTGCTCGAACTCAAGGGGCTGGGGCCGATCATGGCCGACGTGGAGATCGATATTTCCAAGCCGCGGCCCGACTGGTTGTTGCGCAAGACCCTGGGTTCCACCTCATTGCCGGCGATGGAGCTCGAGATTGGCGAAACGCTGAAGGAGAGCATGGTCATCCTGCGCTACCTCGAAGATCGCTTTCCGGCGCCGCCGGTAGCGCAGCGCGATCCCTATCGCCACGCGGTTGAGGCGATGCTCTGCGCCACGGATGGTGCCTTCACGGGCGCCGGCTATCGCATGATCCTGAATCGCGACCGTGCGCTGCGTGACCAGCATGCGAAAGACATGGACGCGCAGTACCAACGGCTCGATGCCTGCCTGCAGCACTACAATCCGGGCGGCACCTGGCTGTTCGATGAATTCGGCTGGGCCGAAGTGGCCTACACGCCGATGTTCAAGCGCCTGTGGTTCCTGGAGTACTACGAGAACTACCAGATTCCCGAAGCCTGCACGCGCGTGCGCCGCTGGCGCGATGCCTGCGTCGCGCATCCGGCAGCGCAGCGCCGCAGCTACGAGGAACTGATGAAGCTCTATTACGACTACAGCCAAGGTGGCGGCAACGGGCGCATTCCCGAAGGTCGCAAGGTATCGAGCTTCACACTGGACCCGCCCTGGCGCACGCGGCCCATGCCGCCGCGTGACAAGTGGGGCAGTGCGGCGAGTGATCAGCAGCTGGGGCTGGTCGCCGCCTGAGTACCCCCTGAGGCGCAGCCTTCAGGTATTCTGCGGGCCACAGCTTCGAATATTCGATCTCCGGGGGGAACATGATCGCAAGATACCTGCGGCGCCTGGGCGCTGCCGCCGCGACGGGCCTGATTGTGCTTGTTGCCACGCCAGCGATGGCCGCCAACAACGATGCGCGCTTGCGCGAGATCTTCGCCACCGCGATCAGCATGCCGACCTCGATCGGTCTCGGCAACGTGCCCAGGCTTGCAGCGTATCTCGCTGATCAATTTCGCGCCGGCGGCTTCCCGGAAGCCGACATCCATATCCTGCCGTTGGGCGAGACCGCGTCGCTGGTGGTGCGCTACCGGGGCGATGGCAGTGGCGGCAAGCCCATCGCGTTCATGGGGCATCTCGATGTGGTCACGGCGAAGCGCGAAGACTGGCAGCGCGATCCCTACACGCTGGTGGAAGAGAACGGCTATTTCTTCGGTCGCGGCACGATCGACATCAAGCAGGAAGTCTCGGAACTCACCGCGACTTTTCTGCGCCTGAAGGCCGAAGGCTTCAAACCCACCCGCGATCTGATCATCGTCTTCACGGGTGACGAGGAGACCGCGGAAGCCACCACCGCTGACCTGATCGATAACCACCGCGACCTGATCGATGCCGAATACGCACTCAACGGCGACGGCGGCGATGGCGTGCTCGATGAACAGACCGGCGCCGCCAAGGCTTTCTACGTGCAGGGTGCCGAGAAGACCTATGTTGATTTCGAACTGACCGTGCGTAACCCCGGTGGCCATAGCAGCCGACCGCGCCCCGACAATGCGATCTACGATCTGGCCGACGCGATCAGGAAACTGCAGGCCTTCAGGTTCCCGGTCATGTGGAATGACTGGACCATCGAGAATTTCAAGGCGGCCGCGACCTACACACCGGGGCCGCTCGGCGAAGCGATGCTGCACTTTGCAGCGAACCCGCACGATGAGGCGGCTGCTGACCTGCTGTTCCAGAACGCTGCCTACGTCGGCAAGACGCGCACCACCTGCATACCGACCATGCTGGCGGGCGGGCATGCGCACAATGCGCTGCCACAGATGGCACAGGTGAATCTCAGCTGCCGCGTGTTCCCGGGCCATCCCATCGACAGCGTGCGCGCCACGCTGCAGGAAGTGGTGGGCGACAAGGTCGTGGTCAAGCAGGGCAATACCGGCGTCGTCTCGGCCGCGTCACCCCTCGACCCCAAGCTGATGGCGGCGGTCGCCAAGGCCGTGCACCGCGTGCATCCGGGCATTCCGATCGTGCCGGAGCAGGCCTCGTATGCGACCGATGGCGCCGTGTTTCGTCACGGCGGCCTTGCGACCTACGGCGTGCAGGCTTCCTTCGGCAAGGAGAGCGAGAACTTCGCGCACGGCCTGAACGAGCGCATACCCGTCGCCTCGCTCTACGAGGGCGCGGCGCAGTGGTATGCGCTGATCAGCGAGCTCGCGGGCCGGCGCTAGAAGGTCACCGTGGCGCGGCCATAGAAGAACGCGCCATTGAAGCCGATCGGCGAGAGCACGTCGTAGGGGAAGTTGCCGAAGTAGTTGATGTCGCTGCTCGAGAGGTCCGGATAGGTGTCGAGCACGTTGGTGCCGCCCAGCGCCAGCGTGAACTGCTTGTTCAGCTTGAAGGCGATCTCGAGATCGAGCTGCGATTTGGCGCTGTACACCTGGCTGGGCTCGAAGCCGCCGCCGAAGTCGAACACGCGCTCGGCGCTGCCGTAGCGGGTCAGGCGCGAGGTCAGATCCCAGTGCGCGCTGCTCCACTCGGCGCCAAGGATCGCCTTGTTCTTCGGTGCGGCGCCTTCGAGCGTGTTGCGCTCTTCAACGCCGATCAGCACATCATTCAGGCCCAGCGCCTGCAGCTGCGCGGGCGTCGCACGCACGCCATCGATGGTGGTACGCGCATAGGTGTAGGCGGCCGTCAGCTTCAGGCTGCCGGAGCCGAGTGCGTGGCGATAGTTCGTCACGATGTCGACACCCTTGGTCAGCGTGTCGACGGCATTGGTGAAGAAATTGATGCCCTGTACGCCCGTGATGCCGAACTGGGTCTGGATGAAATTTGTCAGGTCGGTGCCGTTGAGCTGCTCGGAGATCGTGATGCGATCCTTCACCTTGATGCGGAAGAAATCGACGGCGAGGTCGAAGTTCTCCACGGGCGCCAGCGTGAAGCCGGTGCTGAAATTCAATGACTTCTCGGCCTTCAGGTCTTGCGCGCCGAGTGCGCGCGCAATTGGGCTCGCCACCGGCAGCGTGAGCACCGAGCCCAGCTGGCCACCGGAAGTGAAGTTGGTCGCGGTCGCTTTGTAGGAAATCTGGCTGAGCGAGGGCGCGCGGAAGCTGTTGGACGCAGCGGCCCGCCACGCAAAGACCCGCGAGAACTTGTAGATGCCGCTGAGCTTGCCTGCCACGGCATTGCCGAAGTCGTTGTAGTGCTCGAAGCGTGCCGCGGCGTCACCGAAGAAGTGATCGCCGAAGTCCTTCGAGAGATCGGCATAGAGGCTGCCGACGTTGCGCGAGGTGCTGGCAGCGTCGGCCGGCGTAAGGCCGGGGCCAGCCTGTGCGCCGGCGTCTTTGTCCGTGAACGGGCCCGCGGCATAGGAGGCCGGATCACCGGCGCCGGTTTTGTAGCTCTCGCGCCGATACTCGGCACCGAGCGCCAGGTTCAGCGGATGCGCGGCGGAGCCCACATCGAACTGGCGCGTGGTGTCGAAGTCGAGCGTCAGCTGATCGAATTTGTAGTCACCGATCTTGAACGTGGTCGGGCTGGTCGGCCCGAGCGAAGCATTGAGCGAATGCTCGAGCCGGTAATCGAAGCGGTTCACGCCATAGCCGAGCGAGGCATCCCAGTTCCACACTCCGGCCTTGCCGTTGAGTCCGCCGGCCAGCTGCAGGTCATCGTTCGAACCCAGTGTGTTCGGTCTGAAGCCGTGCGGATACACGACCGGCTGATTGCCCGAGCTGTCGGGATAGCGGAAGAACGCGGCGCCCGTCGAATCGCGATGGTCGTAGGTGCCGAAGGCGTAGGCCTCCGCGCCACTGTCCAGCGGCACGCGGCTGTTGAACCACGCGTCGTAGTCTTTCGCGTCGCCATCGCCAGGCGCGTAATTGCGATTGCCGATCGTGGCCACGTTGGCGGGCGTGGAATCATAGAAGAAGGGCAGGGTGTCGAAGCCCGCACGATTGGTGCTGCCGCGATGACGGATCTCGGCGCCGAGGTCCAGATAGCCGCCCCCATAGGCAAAGGCACTCTTGAACTGCGCCACCGTGGTGTCGCCGTCGCGCAGACTCTGGTGCGTGGGCGCGAACGAAGTGACATTCTGGCCGAAGCTCAAGCTGGCTTCCGAACCCGCGGTGTCATCATCGAGGATGATGTTGATCACGCCGGCGATGGCATCGGAGCCGTACTGGGCGCCGGCGCCATCGCGCAGCACTTCGATGCGCTTGATCGCATTCAACGGAATCGAATTGAAATCAACCGGCGTCGTGCCCTTGCCGATCTTCGATTCCAGGTTCACGACGGCCGAGGTGTGGCGCCGCTTGCCATTGACCAGCACCAGCACCTGATCGGGGCTCATGCCGCGCAGTTGCGCCGCGCGGATATGATCGGCGCCGCCGGAATTCGATTGCCGCGGAAAATTGAACGACGGCGCCAGCGCCTGCAGTGCCTGGCCGAGTTCGCCGGCCACCGCGCCAGTCTTGGCGAGATCGCCGGCACTGAGCACGTCCACAGGCACGGGCGAGTCGAGTACCGTGCGCCCCTTGGTGCGCGTGCCGGTGACGATCACCTCGTCGAGGTCATGGCCAGCCGCACTGGTCGTGCTGGCCGCTGGCGCAGGGGTCGCGGCGGCGTGGACGGTGGTGCTCTGACCGATCAGGGCAATACCCAGCACGGTGACGATTGGCACGTAGGTCTTCATGATCTGCTCACTCCCTTGGATTCCAGCGCGCCAGCCTGTTTTATGGAGGCTTCGTTCTGGCGCGCGCTGATTGCTTTATACTAAGAATCAGCGTCGCCGGGCGCAACTGCCGTTCGTAAATAAGCAACTCGCCAATTCGCATAAGCAAATCAGGCATAAACAAACCAATACCGGCAGAGCCCTGCCTATACGGGTGATCGAGCATGACTGAGGGGTCCCACGGCGCGCCACGGCGTCAGCTATCGGTGTGGCACGCGATTTCAGTGTGCGTGGGCATGGTCATCGGCGCTGGCATTTTTTCCACCACGCCGGCCGCGGCGGCCAATGTCTCCAGCAGCAGCGTGCTGATGTGGACCTGGGCCTTTGGCGGTGCGCTCTCAGTCGCGGGCGCGCTCTGCTACGCGGAGATGGCCGCGGCCTTTCCCGATGCCGGTGGCGACTACTTCTTCCTGTATCGCGCCTACGGCGCGCGCCTGGGTTTCCTGTTTGCCTGGTCGCGCTTTGCCGTGATCCACACCGGTTCGATGGCCATGCTGGCTTTCGTGTTCGGCGACTACCTGGGTCAGATTGTCCATCTCGGGCCTTCCGGCAGCGCGCTGTTTGCGGCACTGATCGTGGTTGTGCTGGTGCTGGTGAATCTCGCGGGCCTGCGTTTTGGCATCAACACGCAGGTGGCGCTGATGTCGATCGTGCTGCTCGGCCTGGCAAGCGTGGGTGCGGCCGGCCTGTGGCTGAGCATCCAGGGGGCTGCGCCGGCCACTGCGGTCGTCGCATCCGCAGTGCCGCCGGTCACGCACTGGGGCTCGGCGCTGGTATTCGTGTTCCTGGCCTATGGCGGCTGGAGCGATGCCGCCACGCTCTCGGCAGAGATGCGCGATGGCGACCATGGCATCAAGCGCGCGCTGCTGCTCGGCATGGGCACGGTGACGGCGTTGTACCTGGTGGTGAATTGGGCGCTGCTGCGTGGCCTCGGCCTTGCGGGTCTCGCCGCCACTGAGGCGCCGGCCGCCGAGCTGATGCTGCGTGCCTTCGGCCGCCCGGGTCAGGTGTTGATCGTCACGGTAGTGGCGATCACCTCGATCACCGTGATGAATGCCTTGTTGATTGCCGGCGCACGCACCACCTACGCCGCGGCCCGCGACACCATTACCTTGCGTCACCTGGGCCGCTGGCATGTGGTGCGCGGCACGCCGCCCGCGGCGATCATCGCCATCGGCACCGTGGCGCTGCTGCTGGTAGGGTTCGGCGCCTACACGCGCCACGGTTTCACGACCATGGTCGACTACCTGTCGCCGGTGTATTGGTTTTTCCTGACGCTCAGCGGCGGCGCCTATTTCATCCTGCGCCAGCGCCACTCGCACGTGCGCCGTCCCTTTCGCGCGCCCTGGTTCCCGTGGCTCCCCATCGGCTTCGTGGCCAGCAGCGCTTTCGTTTTCTACAGCAGCGTGGCGCACGTGAAAGTCGGTGCGATCACCGGGGTCGTGGTCATGCTGGTGGGCGTATTGCTGATGCTGCCCATCCGCTTTGCGCCACAACCGCAAGGCTGACGCGTCCGCACGGGTGACAGGCGCGTGCGAATGACCGACACTGCGCGCCCATACACACCCAAACCAGGAGCGTGAGCGATGGTCGACACCTACCACAAGCGCACGGTCGGCAAACGCACCCTCTCGCCTGTCACGCAGATGATGGGATTCGGTTACGAGCCGCACCTTTCGGAAGGCGCGCTGAAGCCACCCATATTTCTGACCTCGACGTTCGTGTTCCGCAGCGCGCAGGACGGCAAGGACTTCTTCAACTACACCTCCGGCCGCAAGACGCTGCCCGATGGGGCGCGCGGCGGCCTGGTGTATTCGCGCTTCAACAATCCCAACCTCGAGGTGCTCGAGGATCGCCTGGCGCTGTGGGACGAAGCGGAGTCCGCCGCGGTCTTCGCCTCCGGCATGGCGGCCATCGCCACCACCCTGCTCACGCACCTGAAGGCGGGCGACGTGCTGCTGTTCTGCCAGCCACTGTACGGCGGTACCGAAACGCTGATCGCGAAGACCTTGCCGAACTTCGGCATCAGGCACGTCGCCTTTGCTGATGGCATCTCGCCAGCCGCAGTGCAGGCCGCGGTCAAGGAAGCTGAGGCACTCGGCCGCATCGGCCTCATCATGACCGAGACGCCGGCCAACCCCACCAACTCGATGGTGGATCTTGAGTTGATGAGGCGCACGGCCGACGAGCTCGGCCAGCGCCAGGGCCATCGCCCGTTGATCATCACCGACAACACGATGCTCGGCCCGGTGTATCAGCAGCCGCTGAAGTATGGCGCCGACATCAATGTCTATTCGCTGACCAAGTATGTCGGCGGTCACTCCGACCTCGTGGCCGGCGGCGTCTCCGGCAGCCGCGCCCATGTGCTGCCCGTGCGCCAGGCGCGCGGTGCGTTGGGTACGCAGCTCGATCCCAACAGCGCCTGGATGCTGTTGCGCTCGATGGAAACGCTGCAGCTGCGCATGGAGCGGGCCGGGCACAACGCGCGCATCGTGGCCGAGTTTCTCGCCAGCCATCCCAAGGTGACCTCGGTGAACTATCTGGGCCTGCTGGCCGCAAGCGATCCGCGCCGTGCGGTATTCGAACGGCAGTGCACCGGTGCCGGCTCCACGTTCTCCTTCGAAGTGCAGGGCGGCGAGGCGGGCGCGTTCCGCTGTCTCGATGCCATGACGGTGATCAAGCTGGCAGTGAGCCTCGGCGGCACCGAGAGCCTCGCGAGTCACCCCGCGGCGATGACGCATTCGGGTGTGCCGATCGAAGTGCGCCAGCGGCTTGGGATTTCCGAATCGATGATCCGCCTGTCGGTCGGCATTGAAGACGCCGCCGATCTGGTGGAGGATCTGCGCCAGGCCCTGGAAAAAGTCTGAGTGCCGCGATGAAGACCAAGCAGGAGATCGTCGACAATTGGCTGCCGCGCTACACCGGCACCCAACTCGCGGACTTTGGCCAGTATGTGTTGCTTGCCAACTTCGGCAACTACGTCGAAGTGTTTGCGCGCCTGACCGGTGCCGAGATCGTGGGACGTGATCGCTCGATGATGAACGCCACCGCTGATGGCATCACCATGATCAACTTCGGCATGGGCAGCGCCAATGCCGCCACCATCATGGACCTGCTCTCGGCCATCAATCCCAAGGCCGCGCTGTTCCTGGGCAAGTGCGGCGGGCTCAAGCGCAAGAACCAGATCGGCGACCTGGTATTGCCGATCGCGGCGATCCGCGGCGATGGCACCTCGAACGATTACCTGCTGCCCGAGGTTCCCGCACTCCCGGCCTTCAGCCTGCAGCGCGCGATCTCGACCGTGATCCGCGACCTGGCCCGCGACTACTGGACCGGCACGGTCTACACGACCAACCGCCGCGTCTGGGAGCATGACGACGAATTCAAGGAATACCTGCGCAAGACGCGCTCGATGGCGATCGACATGGAGACCGCGACCATCTTCGCCGCGGGATTCGCCAACTCGATCCCCACCGGCGCCTTGCTGCTGGTGAGCGACCAGCCGATGGTGCCCGAGGGCGTGAAGACCGAAGCCTCGGACCGTCGCATCACCGATGAATTCGTCGAGCGGCACGTGCAGATCGGCATCGAAGCGCTGCGCCTGATCCGCCGTCACGGCAAGAGCGTCAAGCACCTGCGCTTTGATGAATAGGCGGCGTCGCCGCTCGTAGCCGCCATTACCTGCCCAGCAGGCGCTCCAGGCGCCGGTCGTGCCCGTAGATGTCCTCGAAGAACATGATCTGCCCATCTTCCTTCGCCAGCGCGGTGCCGTAGAGCACCAGCACCGGAATGGGCTGCGCCAGTTCGATGCGCTGCGTGGCCTCGCCATGCATCGCCGCTTCGATGGCCTGCGGCGTCCAGTCGCCCGG
>Ga0075018_10000597_pt1 | contig 11252 bp, 10 predicted proteins | sample ColStrG_CSR_2014_FD_71471 | JGI IMG/M metagenome (GOLD analysis project Ga0075018, IMG submission 71471) | Freshwater sediment microbial communities in response to fracking from Pennsylvania, USA - Cold Stream Run_MetaG_CSR_2014 | ecosystem: Environmental > Aquatic > Freshwater > Creek >... | reverse complement strand
AAGGAAAACGACCGCGTGCTACTGGTAGGTGACACGCGCCAGCATGAAGCGGTCGAAGCGGGCCGACCGTATCAGCAGCTCCAAGAAGCGGGGATCGAGACGGCGCGGCTTGATGAGATCGTGCGGCAGAAAGACCCAGCACTCAAAGAAGTAGTGGAGCAACTCTCGCGTGGCAATGTAAGAGAAGCAATCGAACGACTCGATACGCAGGGCCGCGTGCATGAAATCTCTGACCGCGCCGAGCGGCTAAGAGAAATCGCGCGCGAGTACGCAGCGAAACCTGAAGGCACGCTGGTGGTGTCGCCCGACAACGAATCGCGCAGAGCAATCAATCACGTTATCCACCAAGAAATGCAAACGGGAGGCCAGGTGGACACGCACGAATATAAACAGCATGTGCTCGTTGCGCGGCAGGAGATCACCGGCGCGGACCGGCAGTGGGCTGCGCAATACGAAGTGGGCGACGTTGTACGGTACACGAGAGGCAGCAAGACGCACGGCATCGGGGCAGGAGAGTATGCCCGCGTCGAGGGCGCGAACGAAAGAGAAAATCTGGTGAGGGTCAAGCGTGAGAACGGCGAGCAGGTGAGTTACGACCCGCGGAGGTTACACGGCGTGACGCTCTACCGCGAGACCGAGCGCGGATTCAGTCAAGGCGACCGTGTGCAGTTCACAGCGCCGGATCGGGAACAACACATCGCCAACCGCGAACTAGGCACCATCGAAAAGATCGACGATAGCGGCAACCTACAAGTACGCCTCGATTCAGGCCGGACCGTCGGATTCAACGTCAAAGATAACCCGCATCTCGATTACGGCTATGCAGTGACGAGCCACAGCAGCCAGGGACAAACCGCCGACCGCGTACTCATCCACGTGGACACGGAGCAGGCGGGAGAAAAACTCGTGAATCGCCGCTTGGCGTATGTGGCGGTGTCGCGCGGACGCTATGATGCGCAATTCTACACAAACGACAAAGGCCATCTTACCGAGCAACTCTCGCGCGACGTGTCACACCGAACCGCGATGGAGCCGGGGCACGCGCAGCAGCCAGCAGCCGAGAAGATTGAATCGTCCGCACCGAGTCATGCGCAAGCTGTGGCGGCACAGAGCATCGGACGTTGAGGGGAGTTCCTTTCGCTCTGGTCGCCGTCAAGGGACAGGCCCACTCGGGCGATGCCGACAAAACCATTCGGTCATTGAATACTGTCTCGCTTGCCGCGATTGCACTTGAAGCAGAGAGTCTGCAAATTATCGAGTGCATCGGACCCACCCTCAGCTACAGGAACGATATGGTCAACTTCGAGTTCTACTCCCGTCGCTCTACACAAGCGGCACCGGTATCTATCTCTCTTGAAGACGAAAAATCTTTTTCGGACGCTCAACCCCTTACGCTCTCTAACTGATCCCGTGTGCCCGCTCGCCACTCTTTCAGCCGCTTCGACACTGCCTCGATTACCTAGACTTTCGGCTGCGCGCAGCAGGGCAGCTCGCCAGGACCCGTACTTTCGGACAACCGTGTCCGAGGAAACAGCAAAACCGTAGACCTTCAGATCGCGTCGATACGGGCGTCGGCCTTCTTTCTCCAATGTTCTCGTCCAAAGGTCAATGAGTATTCCTAGCAATTCTTCGTCTGACGCTTTCATGAACCGAATCGGCTTCAGACCGGCAGCCTGGAGGGCTTTTCTCAAGGAGCCAAATCTCTTGATTACAGTGCCAGAACTTACTCGGCCATTCTCATCAATGTCACGCCTAGACAATCCATCCCTTTTCAGAGCACGAGCGAGTCTCTTGAGTTCAGAGAGGATGTCTTCATCGCCGTAGGAAATTAAAAAGTCCTGTTCGAAGTGGGACATGGAGTTTGTGCGGAGATTATACCCCGGCACTCTCGTTGCAAGCCTGACGGGAGACCGTCGAGTCATGCGATACTCACTCTGACGGGATCACAAAGCCTTTCTTTCTCACCCAATCAGCCAGGTCGGCCCTCTTGTTGTAACCGCCTTCCAAGAAGGCTTTGTTGCGGTGCAGGTAGAAGTCCTTAAACGATTCCATCGCAATCGGATTTAGTTTCTTGCCCTCGCATTCGTTCAGAAGCCATTGATATGTTAGCCACGCGAACATGTCCGCTGCCTGAAGCGGTGCGAGATTTTTCTTTGGCTTAAACGAAAAGCCGCCCTTGCCTAGGCCATAACGGCGAAGGGCCTCAGGTTCGCCTTCAGCAGGTCCAAACACGGCTCCTATTTCCTTGCGACGGGGATCGCCAGGGTCCATCCAGTCGAAGATGTACTCGATTGGTTCGGTTAGTTTTTCTTTTTGACGCCATGTGTCGATCATGCCGAGCACACGGCGAATGGCATATGTGTAGTGGCTTTCAAAGCCCTGCATTCTGAGCGCGCTGGGAACAAGCTCATCGAAATCTTTCTTCACAATGCCCAGCGCGAATCCCTTCTCCGCCGTGTTCTTGATAATGCCCCGAAGCCTAGCCGAGATTCGTTGTTTTTTCTCAAGAGACCATCTTTCGAATTCTGTCCCCCTTCGACCAAACACAAATTCAGCCATGTGCATCGAATCAAATTTGTCTCCGTCAATATCGCGCGCTTTGTCCCAATCGGCTTGGAAATTTACCCAACTATCCGTATGCGCGATCCATCCGGCGGCAACAGCCACTGCATTCTCAGGGCTTGTACCGCTGTCATCGATATAAATAGTCATTGACCTCAATGATTCCTCAACGGCTCGGTTCCTTCGCTCAGAATATGCAAATAGCGAGGATATGCAAACAAGCGATCTCTCCGTTTGCCGGTCATTTCCTTCGCGATTTTGAGTTTTGCAAGGCTTTCAAGAGCACCCGTGATGGTGGGGATGGATAGTTTGAGCGACTTTGCCGTCGGGCCAATCTTGATTAGCGGGTGCCCTTGCATGTACTCATGAACGAGCAGGGCCGATGCGGTCTTGCGACCCAACGTTTGGATCTTTTTCCGATCAGCTTCGAAGAGGTGAAGAATCTGAACGGCTGCGCTGGCTGCTTGGCGCGCGGTAGTTTCTGTGCCCTCAAGAAAAAAGCTGAGCCATTCTTCCCAAACGCCTTCGGTACGAACTCGCTGAAGCAGATCATAGTAGCGTTGGCGGTGAGTCTTGAAGTAAAGACTCAAATAGAGGAGCGGCTCACGCAAAGTGCCTTTGGCGCAGAGAAGCAACGTAATGAGGAGACGGCCCAGCCGACCATTGCCATCGAGAAAGGGGTGGATCGTTTCGAACTGGACGTGAATAAGTCCGGCCTCGACGAGCACGGGCAGCTTGTGTTTTTCGTCGTGAAGAAAATGCTCGAAGCGGTCCAAACACTCCATCATGCGTTCCGGTGGAGGCGGAACAAACGCAGCGTTTCCGGGTCGGCTACCGCCAATCCAATTTTGTGAGCGGCGGAATTCGCCGGGTGTCTTGTTCGCCCCACGTCCGCCTCTCAGCAGAATTCCGTGAATCTCCCGGATGAGGCGCAGCGAGAGCGGGAACCCTCCTTTTATGCGACGAAGACCGTGCTGCATTGCAGCGACGTAGTTGGAGACTTCCTCGACATCGTCGATGGGAACACCCGGCACTGCTTCGTTTTCAAATAAGAGTAAATCGGAGAAGGAAGACTTGGTGCCTTCGATCTGTGAAGAAAGCAGGGCTTCTTTGCGGACATACAGATAAAGGAAGAGCTGAGTGTCCGGAAGGAGTGTTGTCAGCCCGTCTAAGCGTCCGAGCGCCTGATTCGCCCGGTCGAGCTGCTGGTATAGTCCCTCTAAATCGACAGGCGGGTCTGGAGGCAAGGGTTGAGGCACAAAAGCTTTGACCGTCTCGCCCGCCGTGGTTGTCGAGACATAGGTGCCGAGCCTTGAGTGTTTTTCGTCCGCCATTGGTTGCTATGCAAGCTCGCTTTAATAAGCCAAGCTCATATTAAAGCATAAGCCTGTTAGCTTTAATAGCTAAATTCCGGCAATCGCTGGATGTCTGCGCCGACACAGTTCATTTCCTCCCCCACTGCTTTACTCGGCGCAAGATAGGCCGTAGTTCGCTCCCACTGTAAAGCCCGCTTGTGCAGCTCTGCTCGGTACACCCCCACCGTGCTCGCTTCCGCCCCTCCGGGCTGCGCTGAAATGCGCTTCGGGGCTTGACAGCCGCGAACCACGGCCAGAACTCGCCTCCAGTAAAGCATGTTGTTTTTTATGCACTCAAAGGGCCTGAAAACACTAACTCACACCGGAGCGAATACCCGATATTGCTGACAATCCAAGGAAGCAGCGGTATATAATCACTCTATGGCAAAGGATGTGATTCACATCTCCGAGGCGGAAGCGGCGAGCGACCTCGCTGCGCTGATGGCACGAGTGCGTGCGTGCGCGAAGGTCATCATCGAGAATGGCGCGCGGCCTGTGGTGGTCCTTCATGCCGCCGAGCCGGTGCGCCGCAGCATCTCCGAATGCATTGTGTTGGCGAAAGGCCACGAAGAAGAAACCGGCAAAGCCCCGGTCCTCGATCCAGACTTCGCGGAAGACGTTGAAGAAATTCTCAGCCATCGCAAGCCGACCGCAGTGAGCCATTGATCGGCAAACTGCACACTGACCTCCTACTAGGCTAGCCTGATCGCACGCGCTGCTGTCTTGCCGAGTGCGGTCGTAAGTCCACTCTCGAACTCCCGTGTAACATCGTCACACCCCGTGGCTACATGTGTTATCTCATGGAGTAGGGTTCCAGCGAACGCCTCAAGGACCCGCAACTGCGATCTCTTGATAATGATCCGGCGGTTGCTCGGCTCCCATAATCCCACCGCGTCGCACCTTGAAGCGAAATCTGGACGCATCGTCTCGGAAATCTTGATTTCCTTGACTTCCCGCGGTAGCCCACCCACCAGCTTGGCGATTTTTCCGTGCATATCGAAAATCTCGCGTTCAACAGCCGACAACTTATTTCTCTCCACAAATGTGAATTGGAAACTGTCTGCGAACTCCTGTACGTAGACATCCAGGTCGCGAACCGGCCCTCCGCGAATGTCTTTGATGCCGTGCAACCGTTCCTTTATGTTCTCCGGCACGGTAACGACCTTATAGCCGTCGCTCATGGCGTGGTTGATGGCGTCAGAGGCTAAAGTCCGCTCTTGCGCGGCAACAAAAACAACCTTCTTTGAAGCGTTTAGAATTTGGCAGGCATGCACAGCGACATCAGACCATGTTTTCACTTCGTCGTGGCTCGTACCTTGTTCTATACGCATTAAATCATCGGCGAGAGTCTCCGCGACATCGCCAGAATTTGAAGCCAAAAGCATGTCCTTGACACGGTCCGCGTAAGCTGTGCGGCCCACATTCGTCCTCTCCCTGTTGAGTGCCCGGTTCATCGCCGCCGTCAGCGACGTGATGTTGTAAGAGAATGCGAACTTCTCCTCTTGAGCAACTAAGAGACCCTTAACGTAAATACGCGCTTTACCATTCGAGCTCCTGCGGAGAATTTGTCCGTACTTCGTATTATCAAGGACCGTCTCTCCCGAAAACTTGAGGAAGAAGTTCTTGGCTTCATCGATGTCGGAATCTGCCGCTTTGTCGAAGCAGAAATCGGTACCAACGAGGTTCGCGTCGCTGGGTCTCGAGATCACGGCGTGAAGTGTTACAACGTCTGAGAATCCATGTTTGGGAATGACCTCCAACGCTACATCACCGTGCTTGGATCTGATCGTCACACCAACACCTTGCCGATGCAATGTCGCCAGGGCATCTTTGAGACCAACGCCGAACTTCCCAACAACCTTATTGGCATTGCGAAGTTTTTCTTTGCTCTCGTTCTGGGTTAGGTGTTCGTATTTGAGCCCACGACCGTAATCTCGGATATGCCACGCGCCTCGCAAATCCTTTGCAATCGTGACATCAAGCGTGTCCGTCAATGCCTGCTCATCAAGAGCGTTTGCGATCACTTCGCGCAGGGCATGGCGGACTTCCCAGCTATCGAGTATCTTCTCGATGTTCAGATCAAATCTGCGAGCATTCGCGTCCGACACAAGTTCTCCTTAACTGATGAAGCCCGGATTGTTGAGCCTGGTAGTCTCCTTTACAACGGAGCGGTTACTTTTGCAATACTGACATGATTGTTGAAGCAGTGCCTCAAGCAGACTCTCTAACGCTGGAATTGTTGTGGGTGGCTCTCCTGCGCCGCTTTAAGGGAGAACAGTCACCTCGCATAGATTCTCCGGGCGCTCGGCCCTGGCGCACGATGCGCAGGTCCTCTAAGCTGGTCCTATGGCGAGGCCCAAAGAACAACTTCTGGCTATGTTGAGAGAACAGATCGGCCTTCTGCGCACCTCTCTGGATGCGTTTTACGGGGGCAATTCCGCAGAGAGCCTGCGGATTGCCACAATCATTCGGGTCCTGGTGCACGAGACTGGCAAGAGCAAGCCCCTGCTCAAGCAGGCCCGTCCGAATGGCCTTGACCTTCAGATACGGGAGCAAGTAGATGAGGGAAGACCCGGTCAAGAAGAGCTCATTCGTTTTGTGGTCGGGATCAGGATGGGGCCGGGGCCTGCCGTTGCACCCGCCGTGGACCTTCGCTCCTCGCACTATTCCCTGAGTTCCGTTGGTGCCTGGTGGGGTCGCACCGTCTTCACGTTTCCATCGCGGGTTGGGCCGCAAGTGATTTATACGAGAAAGCGGGTCGTCCTTATTCTTGCCAATAGGGAGGGCGGGGCACACGTGGACCCGGATGAGGACCCGGATTACGTTAGGCTGCTCACCGATCAGCCACTCGCCTTCGCCTGCAACGGAGTTCAGATCGAGACTCCTGACTTGGCTAGATTTCTGACTGCACAGTCTGGCGTGGAAATGTTGGAATGCCTGAAGCGCAATTTCTTTCCCGATTATGAGGTGCCCTCAAAGTGGGAGTGCGGCGCGGCCCCGCCCGTTGCTATGTACCTCGATCAGATTTCAGGCATTTTAATGCGCGTTGCACCTGCATTCCCGAGGGCTGAAATTCGGGTCACGAAAAGGGAATGACCGCGAATGCCCTCTTTTCCAGCAGTTCGCCGCCCGGTATCAGCCGTTGGGGAGCGCGAGCAAGTACGCAAGGAGGGACCGCAGGTAACTAATTCGTGTAGGCTCTGTTTATTTATTAAATAGAATGACTAATCGCACTATTCGAGCGGTAGGATAATTAATCGAGCGTTGTAGCTTTCATGTCTGCCTTTTCACTCTCGCGGGCGACCAATCCCAATTGCACGATTTGCTTTCTGTTCACCCTGTTAGAGAACGATTTGACAGCTATTCCAGGCGCCCGTTTCGGAGGTTTTTGTGGATAGGAAACTGAAGTGTCCAGTCTGTGGTAAGCCCCTTACGCAGAGTGAGTTCGACCGAGCTTTGGGGTTGTGGAAGGACAAGCAAGAACACATACAGCATCTTGAAGAAGAACGAAAAAAGCTGAGAAAGCAGGGGCTCGAACTTAGACGCGCGTCTGAAAAGCAAGAAAGAGAGTTTCGCAAACGCGAAGTGGCGATAGAGAAAAAGACAAGGCGCTTGATGGCAGAAGTGGAGAAAAAGGCAGCAATAGAACTTAGAGAGCAGAGGGCGAGGTGGGAAAAGAAGTTTCACGAGAGACTGAAGTCCGAGGTCAAACAAGGCGTCAAAGCTGGAGTCGAAGAGCAAAGGAAGCAATACAAGAAGCAAGAAACCGAATTGAGAAAGACCAAGAACAAAATGGACCAGCTTGAGAGGAGCTTGGAGCTTTCGGCTAATAGATATGAAACGGCGAGCGACGAAATCAAGAGATTGAAAGAGCAAATCAAAAAGGGCATTACGCCACAGATCGAAGGTCTTCTTGAAGAGGATAAGCTGCTCAAGAAATTGATGGAGCTGTTTCCCCATGACAAGTTCGAGCACCCGGGGAAGGGCGGCGACATCATCCAAACCGTGAGAGACCGAAACTGCGAAGCCGGAAAAATTGTTTATGAATGTAAGCGAGTCAAACATTTCGACAAAAAGCATGTAGAGCAGGCCCGAGAAGCACGGAGAATTCGCAAAGCCGATTACGCAGTGTTGGTTACCAACGCATTCCCGGCAAAACAACAATTTTATTTTGTGGAGAAAACCGTGTTCGTGATAAGTCCTCTCAGTCTTGAGCCGGTAACTTACACGCTTCGAGAGAGCCTCGTTAGGATGGCCTTACTGAAGATTACAAATAAAGCTAAGGAAGAAGCTGTGCAACGAGTCTACGACTACCTGTCGAGCAGTGAGTATCACACCAAAATGAATGATATTGCTGGCCAGCTTTTTGAGCTTGGAAAAGATCTGAATGCCGAGATTTCTACTCACAAGAGAATCTGGCTGAAGAGGTACGATGCATATCGTGGATTGTTTAGCGATGTGGGGGCGATTGACCATCGGCTCCAAGGGCTGGCGAATCCAAGATTCGAGCAAAAGACGAAGATGCTCCCTGCTCCGAAGAAAGAATTCATTCAGATTCGTGGGCTTGAGTCATAGGATTGGATTAGCGAGTCAAGCAAAGCTGGTTCGTCGTGAAACGAAAAACGTACTACGCTCACGCTATGTGTATTTACGGGCACCTAGTGGAGTCGCAAGAGCTGGCCGCAATTCGTCGACGTTTCAAGGGCAGCGTTGTGAACCCCGCAAAGTACGATGATGACCCCGAGAAGCGACGAGACACGATAGGCTTCTGCCTTCGCCTCATCGAGAGATGCGATGTAATTGTTTTCAGCAAGCTCTTGGGCAAAATCACAGCAGGGGTAGGCAAGGAGATTAATCACGCTCTCAAACTCAAGAAGCTCGTGTACGAACTTTGCGACGGTAAGGTGTCGAGACGAATCAGGCCCGTGCGATACCTATCCCGAACTCGCACGATTACACTCTACGGGAAATGGCGGAAGAAATACTTAGGGTGATGATCTCCGGCATGGGCGTCCGTGTACCCCGCGTGTACCTCAGTTGGGCGAATCCAGTGTTTTTGGCGTTTTTCTCGTTTAATAGAATCAATAACTTACGCGTTTTCAGCGTCGCTTTTAGTCCGATCCCCACCGCCCCTACCAAATCCTACCGAGTCGGGCTCAAAAAGAACGTCAAGGTTTTCATTTGGAAAGTGAGAATACCCACCCTTTCGCAATGTCGCGCAAGGATGGTCAACCGGTCTAGGAGATGATGTGAAAGCAGACCCTATTTCCGTGGGCAAGGTTTTGACCGAAAACCACCGTTTTGTTGTGCCGATTTATCAGCGGACATACGCTTGGTCTGAAAAGAGGCAACTTGAGCCGCTGTTCGCACAGATTGAAGCGAAGGCGGAGGAGCGCCTAAAGAAGGGTAAGGCAGATTTTCCGCATTACATGGGGTCTTTGCTCGTCATCCCTGAAGGCGAAGCGACCTTTGGCCGAGTACAGGCGTTTGACATCGTGGATGGGCAGCAGCGACTCACGACGTTCCATCTGTGTTTTGCCGCCCTCCGCGACGTAGCCAGAAGTTGGGAATTTGAAGACCTCGTTACAAAACTCGAAGGCCTTCTCCTTCACGGTAAAGACGTCTCGGAATCCGACAAAAAATACGGGCGCTACAAATTGCAGCCCACGGCATTTGATCGCGAGTATTTTCGAGACGCGATAGACCTAACTCGTAATGAAATTCGGGTCAAGTATCCAACGCTTTTCCATAAGAACGGAAAGCTAATTAAAGGTAGTGCTCCATTCTCAATTGCTGCGTACTGGTACTTCATTACACGAGCAGAGGGATTTATTGCAGTCGATAAGGTCTCGGCGCGGGATCGTCTCCTAGCCTTGACGGATGCGATCTTTCAAAACTTTCACTTCATCGTTATTACTCTTTCTAAAGAAGACGATCCACAAGTGATCTTTGCGACACTGAATACCGGCGGCGAGCCTTTAGCAGCCATGGATCTCGTCCGAAATGACGTATTTCTTCGCGCAAGTCGCAACCAAGAGGACGAAGAGAGCCTAATGAAGAAATATTGGCTTACCTTTGAAGACGCCTTCTGGAAAGCCGAGCATACGCAAGGTCGAATCCGCAAACCCCTGATGGATTTTTTCTTAGCGCACACATTGGCGGCTGAAAGCGGAGAGTTGGTTTCGCTCACGGAACTCTATGTCGAATATAAGAAATTTTCCAAGCGCAACGTAGAACAAACGATTTCGGAAGAGCTATCAAGCATCACCGGTTACGCACCGCTCTATCGCGAACTCATCGACCCAAAGGAATCAAGCCCGCTTTATCAACTCTCAAAACGGCTGGGTGAATTTGACCTTTCGACGGCATATCCGCTAATTCTTCTGATCGCCGCATCGAAGGCAGAACCCGACACGAAGCAGGCAATCTACTCGTTGATTGGTAGCTACATCATCCGACGGGCGCTTTGCGGACTTACCGCAAAGAATTACAACATTGCATTCCTCGATATCGTTTCTCATATGAGGATTCACGGCGTTTCGGTGGAGAGATTTGCGTCAGCTACGGACCTCAAGAGAAATAGTGAGGCCGCAAAATTTCCTACAGATGACGAAGTCAGAGATGCTGTCACGAACCGAGGTCAGTATGGCCGTATACCAAGCCATCGCCTTAGCTTTCTGATCGAAGAACTTGAACTTGCCTCACGCGACAAATTTGCAGCTAGCGAAGGTATCCGACCTGGCTTGTCAATCGAACACATCATGCCTCAACAGTGGCAAGAGCACTGGAGAGAATTGCCCTCAAAGCGCCTAGCCCCGGTAGTCGGAGGCGTTCCGGCAGACGAGGCGATGGCAAATGAGATGGCAGAGAGAAACCGCTTAATACACACTCTCGCAAACCTCTCCCTACTCACTCCGCCCGCGAACTCTTCAGCGGGGAATTCAAATTTCGATGCGAAGAAACCTCGTCTCCTGGATGCTCTACTCCGGATGAACCTTGACATCGTAAAGGAACAGGAATGGGGAGAGTCTCAGATCAATGAGAGAGCCAAAGTGCTTGCCAATCTCGCGGTCAAAATATGGCCCGCTCCGCCGTCCACTATTGCTCCGGCGATTTGAATTGAAGCATCGATAGAAAATGCTCTTGTCGCCACTTGGCGGGTGGCCGACCCTTCGGGGTTCGAAGGGGTGGGGTTTAGATTTAGTTCGGTCCAAACGTCCACAAGAAAATCCAAACCTCTTACCAATAGCCTGGGTTGAAGTGAACTCAAAACCCCGACCTTTTCAAAACCCGAAAGGGTCGGGCACCCGAAAATTCCAAACCGCCCAAATAGTG
>Ga0075018_10000595_pt1 | contig 11284 bp, 10 predicted proteins | sample ColStrG_CSR_2014_FD_71471 | JGI IMG/M metagenome (GOLD analysis project Ga0075018, IMG submission 71471) | Freshwater sediment microbial communities in response to fracking from Pennsylvania, USA - Cold Stream Run_MetaG_CSR_2014 | ecosystem: Environmental > Aquatic > Freshwater > Creek >... | reverse complement strand
GGCGAATGTGGTGGCACGGCGCCTCACCAACGTCAACGCCGATGCCGCTGCGCTCGCGGGCATGGTGCACGGCATCGGCAAGCTCTACATCCTGGTGCGCGCCGTGGATTTCCCGGGGCTCACCGCCGATCCGGCCGGCTACAATCGCATCGAACAACTCTGGCATGCCAATATCGCCAAGGCGGTACTCGAAAGCTGGGAACTGGCCGATGAAGTGGTTGCAGCCGTGCACCAGCACGAAGACCTGGAATACAGCCATGAGGGCGAAGCAGACCTGACCGACGTGCTGGTGATCGCGAACCTGCTGATCAGCTTCCGCCAGGATCCCCAGGCCATCGAAGTGAATCTGCAGGGCGTGAGCGCGGCCAAGCGCCTGAACCTGGACATTGAATCCTACCAGCGGCTGCTGGAAGAATCGGCCGCCGAAATCGAGGCCCTGCGCGCTGCCTTGGGCGGCTGAGGCCGCCAGTGCTATTGCAGCAGCGGATCATCCGGCGGGAGCTGTCGCGCATACCACATCGCCAGCCGATGGCGCATGCTGCTCTCGGCCACCTGCTCTTCAGGCAGCGGCTGGATGATCTTGTCGTGCACCAGCAGGCGGTAACAGTACAAGAGCTTGAGGCTGGCTGAATCCGTCGGATCGAACTTCACGGCGCCGCGCCCCTCGGCATATTTCACCGCCGCCAGCAATGCGGCCTTGAAGAGCGCCTGTTCGTGCTTCAATTTCTTCATGGTGTCTTCTCACAGCCCTGCAGTGCCTGCCCGATATCGGCGAGCAGATCATCCACATCCTCCAGACCAATGGCCAGCCGCACGGTGCCAGGCCCTATGCCAGAGAGTAACAGCTCGGCGGCGGACAGATCCTGGGTACCCATCAGCTGCGGCGGAATCACCAACGATTCGGTGGCGCCGAGGCTCGCGGCAATCGCGAACAGCTGCAGTGCCTCGGCGAAGCGCCGACCCGCCTCAGCGCCGCCGCGCAGCTCGAAACTCAGCAAGGCGCCGAACTCGGTCATCTGGGTGCTTGCCAGCGCATGCTGCGGGTGCGTCGCCAGCCCCGCATAGTGTACCCGCGCGACTGCGCCGTGCTGCGACAGGAAGCCGGCAATCTTCAGGGCGCTGGCCGACTGCTCGCGATAACGCAGCATATAGGTCTTGAGTCCACGCTGCACCAGGAAGGCCGCGTGCGGATCGAGCGCGCCGCCGAGCAGCGTGAAGTCGCTGCGCAGGCGGCGGATGGCCTCTGCGTCCGCGATCACGGCACCGCCCATCACATCGCCATGACCCGAGGCGTACTTGGTGAGGCTGTGCAGGTAGTAGTCGAGCGGATATTGCCCTTGCTGGTGGAAACCCGCGAAGGTGTTGTCCAGCAGCGTGAGTACGCCGTGGCGGCGTGCCAGGGTCGTCAGCGCCGCGATATCGGCGACCTTGTTCAGCGGGTTGGTCGGACTCTCGAAGATCATCAGGCGCGTGGGTGTGCTGGCGAGCACACGCTCGACGCCGGCGAGATCCTCGATCGACAGCAGGGTATGACGCACACCGAAGCGCGCCAGCGTACGACGGATGAACTGGCGCGTGGGGCCGTAGGTCTCGACGAAGCACAGCACGTGATCGTCGGCGCGCGTAAGCGCCAGCAACGTGCCATTGATTGCACCCACGCCGGAAGCACACACCAGGCAGTCAGCGCGATTCTGCAGCGCTGCCAGTGTCAGTTCGAGCTGCCGCGTGGTCGGATTGGCGCTGCGCTGGTAGAAGAACCCGGGGCGTTCGCCGCGCAGGTTCCTGAGGGTCTCGCCCACGCTCTCGAACTCGAACTTGACCGACTGGTACACCGGCGCGACCAGCGGACGGTTGTCGGGCGGCACCTGCACTGCGGGCGGATGATTGGTGAGCGTGGCGGGCTTCATGACCTTACTCACGTCTGGGCCCACGCGCACAGTCGCCGCGCCCCTTCGGTGATCGTGGCCTCGCGCTTCGCAAAGCACAGGCGCAGCAACCGCATCGCCGGCGGCTCGCGATAGAACACCGACAGCGGTATGGTGGCCACGCCCGCCTCGGCAATCAGTGCGCCCGCCAGCTCGATGTCACTGCGCTCATCGATACCGTCGTAGTCGAGCAGCAGGAAATACGAGCCCGCCGAACGGAGCGTGCGCAGGCCGCCCGCGGCCAGCAGCTCTGCCAGCAGGTCGCGGCGCGCCTGGAAGAAGGCCGGGAGCTCGGCGCCGCACTCGGGCCGCTCGGCCAGGAAATCGGCGACCGCATGCTGCGTGGCCGTGGCGATCGTGAAGGTGTTGTACTGGTGCACCTTGCGCAGCTCGGTGGTGATTGCCGCTGGCGCCACCGCATAGCCGATCCGCAGTCCGGTGGAGTGCAGCGTCTTGCCGAAGGAATAGACCGCCACGCTGCGCGGCCTCAGTTCCGGGTGCGCCAGCACCGAGGCGTGGCTGGCGCCGTCGAACACCATGTGCTCGTAGACTTCGTCGGCCAGCAGGCTGCAATCGCGATCGCGCAGCAGGGCTGCGAGCTGATCGAGGTCAGCCTGGTCGAGGCAGCTGCAGGCCGGATTCTGCGGCGAATTGATGATGATCAGGCGTGTGCGTGCCGTGAGCGCGGCGCGCACCCGATCCCAATCGGGACGAAACGCCGGCGGCTGCAGCGGCACATGCACGCAGCGCGCGCCGGCCAGTCGCACGGCCGGATCGTAGGAATCGTAGGCCGGGTCGAACACCAGCACCTCGTCACCGGCGCCGACCAGTGACTGCACGGCCGAGTAGATCGCCTCGGTCGCGCCCACGGTGATCGTGATTTCGCTCTCGGGATCAACCGTCACGCCGCGGGTGCGATGGAGCTTGCGCGCGATCTGCTCGCGCAGCGCCGGCACGCCGATCATCGGCGCGTACTGGTTGTGCCCCTGTTCCATGGCCTGCGTGACCAGCGCGATGAGGCGCGGATCGATGGGATAGTCGGGGAAGCCCTGCCCCAGGTTGATCGCGCCGGTCTCCGCCGCGCGCCGCGACATGACCGTGAAGACGGTCGTGCCCACGTCCGGCAGCTTGCTGCGCAGGCTCATGGGTTGACCAATTGCATTTCCCGCGCGCGCCGGCGCTCACTGGCGCGCACCCAGAAGGCCGAGGCCACGACCCCGCACGCCACGATCAACACCATCAGTGTTGCCAGCGCGTTCACGTCCGGACTCACGCCAAGGCGCACCTTGGAGAAGATCACCATCGGCAGTGTCGTGGAACTGGGACCGGCAGCGAACTGCGAGATCACCACATCGTCCCACGATAGCGTGAAGGACAGCAGCCAGCCAGAGACGATCGCCGGCATGATCAGTGGCAGCGTGATACGGAAGAACACGATGTGCGGCCGCGCCCCCAGGTCCATCGCGGCTTCCTCCAGCGACTCATCGAAATTCGCGAGCCGCGACTGGATGATCACCGTCACATAGGCCATCGAGAAGGTCACGTGCGCGATCGTGATGGTGGTGATGCCGCGACCGGCAGGCCAGCCGATCAGCCGCTCCATGGCGACGAACAGCATCAGCATCGACAGGCCGGTGATGATCTCGGGCATCACCAGCGGCGCCGCGGTCATGGCGCCCAGCAGGGTGCGGCCTTTGAAGCGCCCGAAGCGCACCAGCGCCAGGCCCGCCAGCGTGCCGAGCACCACGCTGATGCAGGCATTGAGCGTGGCGATGCCGAGCGAGAGCCGCGCCGCACTCATGATCTGGGCGTTCTGGAACAGCAGCGTGTACCACTTCAGCGTGGGCGAATGAGCACTGTCCCACACGGTCACCAGGCGTGAGTTGTTGAACGAGTACACGATCATCGACAGGATCGGCACGTACAGGAACGCAAAGCCGAAGGCCAGCATGGTGGGCACGAAATAGCGCCGGTGGCGGATCATTTGTGCGCCATCTCGCGACCCTGCTGACGCTGGAAGATCACGATCGGAATGACCAGCAGCAACAGCATCGCTATCGCCACGGCGCTGGCCACTGGCCAGTCGCGATTCTCGAAGAACTCATCCGACAGCACGCGACCGATCATCAGCTGGTCGCTCCGTCCCAGCAGCGACGGGATCACGTACTCGCCGACCGCGGGGATGAACACCAGCAGTGCGCCGGCAATGATCCCCGGGAGCGACAGCGGCAGCGTCACGCGCATGAATGCCTTCCAGGGCCGGGCGCCGAGGTCGGCCGCGGCCTCGAGCAGGGTGCGATCATGCTTCTCGAGGTTGGCGTACAGCGGCAGGATCATGAACGGCAGATAGGAATAGACGATGCCGATGTAGACCGCGAAATCCGTCTGCATCATCACGATCGGCTGGTGGATGACGCCCAGGCTCATCAGGATGTTGTTGATCACGCCGTTGTTCTTCAGCAGGCCGATCCAGGCGTAGACGCGCAGCAGGAAGGAGGTCCAGAACGGCAGGATCACCAGCATCAGCAACAGGCTGCGCGTTGCGGGCGCGGCGCGCGCGATGCCATAGGCCATGGGGTACCCCAGCAACAGGCACCAGAAGGTCGAGACCGCCGCCACCTTGAGCGAATAGAGGTACGAACTGATGTACAGCGCATCGGTGGCGAGGAAGGCGTAGTTCGACAGGTGCACGCGCAGCGCCAGCACCCTGTGGTCGACCCATTCCCACAGCGGCGAATACGGCGGAATCGACAGCTGCGCCTGCGTAAAGGAAATGCCGAACACCAGGATGAAGGGCACCATGAAGAACAGCAGCAGCCACAGCATCGGCACTGCGGTGACCAGTTGCCGGCCAAACTTGCGCGGACGCACGCTTCAGCCCATCCCCACGACCGGACTGCCCGCGTCCCAGCACAGGTACACGGATTCATCCCATTTGAACTGTTCCTCGGGCTTGCGGGTGCGGTTGGCCTGCGTCACGCGCACTTCGCGGCCACTGTCGAGCCGTATCAGGTACACCGACATGTCACCGAGATAGGCAATACCCTGCACCACGCCGTGCGCCCAGTTGTCAGGCCCGGCAGGCTGAGCACGGCCCAGCTCGATTTTTTCGGGCCGGATCGCCACCCAGCAATCAGCCCCGGGCGGCGCGCTCATGCCGTGGTCGATGTACACCGGCGCCGGCAGCTGCGGGCAGCCCACGCGCACGAACTCCGGCTCATCCTCGCTCAGCTTGCCGTCGAACAGGTTCACCGAACCGATGAAGTCGGCCACGAAGCGCGTGGCCGGGAATTCGTAGATGTCGCGCGGCGTGCCTACCTGCACGATCTCGCCACGGTTCATCACGCCGACGCGCGAGGCCAGCGTCATCGCCTCTTCCTGGTCGTGCGTCACGACCACGAAGGTGACGCCGAGCTTCTCCTGGATGCTGATCAGCTCGAACTGCGTGTGCTCACGGAGCTTGCGGTCGAGGGCACCGAGGGGTTCATCGAGCAGCAGCAGCTTGGGTCGCTTGACGAGCGAGCGCGCCAGGGCCACGCGCTGGCGCTGGCCGCCGGAGAGCTGGTGCGGCTTGCGCTTCGCGTAGTCGCCCAGCTTCACGATATCGAGGATCTCGGCGACGCGCCGCTTGATCTCGGGGCGCGCAATGCGCTCCTGCTCGAGGCCAAAACTGATGTTGGCCTCCACGCTCATGTGCGGGAACAGGGCGTAGGACTGGAACATCATGTTGACCGGTCGCTCGTAGGGCGGAATGTCGGCCAGGTTCTGCCCGTCGATGTACAGCGCGCCGGAGCTCGGTGTCTCGAAGCCCGCCAGCATGCGCAGCAAGGTGGTCTTGCCACAGCCCGAGCCGCCCAGCAGGCAGAAGATCTCGCCTTGGTTGATATCAAGCGACACGTTGTTCACCGCCACGGTGTCGCCGTAACGCTTGCTGACGTGATCGATGCGCACGTAGGGAGTGGTCATGTTCAGAGCCCCGATTTGAATCGTGTCCACATACGGTTGACGTTGCGCGTATAGGCCTGGCTGTGGCCACGGTTGGCATGCAGCCGGTTACGCAGTTCGCGCGGCGGATAGAAATTCGGATTGGCGAACTGCACCGGATTGATCAGTTTGTAGGCCGCGGCATTCGCGGTCGCCGAATTGATGGCACCGGCATTGCGTGCCGCGATGTCGGGCCGCAGCATGAAGTTGATGAACAGGTGCGCATTCTTCGGGTGCCTGGCATCGTTGGGAATCGCCATGTTATCGAAGAACATGATCGTGCCTTCGATCGGGATGCTGTAGCCGATTTCCACCTGGCCACCGGCTTCCCTGGCGCGCAGGCTCGCCACGCCGACATCGCCGCTCCAGCCCAGCGCCAGGCAGGTCTCGCCATTGGCCAGGTCGTCGATGTAGCGCGACGAATGGATGTAGCGGATGTAGGGGCGGATGCCGCCCAGCAGCTTTTCGGCGGCGGCCAGATCTTCGGTGCGCTCGCTGTTCGGATCACGCCCCAGGAACACCAGCACCGTGCTGATCACATCCTCGGGCGCATCCAGCACCGTCACGCCGCAGCCCTTGAATTTGCTCACGATCGCCGGATCGAACAGCAGATGGAAACTGTTCACCGGCACGTCGCCGAGCACCGCGCGCAGCTGCTTGACGTTGTAGCCGATACCCGTGGTGCCCCACAGGTAGTTGACCGAATAGCGATTGCCGGGGTCGCTGAGCGCGAAGCGCGCCGCCATGTCCTCATCGACATTGCCGAGATTGGTCAGCAGCGATTTGTTGAGCGGCTGGTAGACACCGGCCTTGATCTGCCGCTCGAGGAACGAGGTGGAAGGCACCGCGATGTCATAGCCCGTGGCGCCGGCCAGCATCTTAGTCTCGAGCACTTCGTTGGAATCGAAGACATCGTAGTGGATCTTGATGCCGTATTCCCGCTCGAACTCCTCGAGCACGCCCGGCGCCGCATAGTCGGACCAGTTGTACACGTTGAGCACACGCTCGGCTTCCATGTCGCCGGGTTTTGCGCCCACCGTAGTGGCCGGCGCGGCGCGCTGCCCACAGCCGGCCAATGGCAGGGCCGCCGCCAGCAGTACACCGCAGGCAGCCAGCCGCAATCTCACGCGCTTTGCATCCGCTCAGACATTGAGCAGCAGGTGCTCGCGTTCCCAGGAGCTGATCACCTGCAGGAACACTTCGAGCTCGGCCTGCTTGACGATCGAATAGGCGGCTACGAAGGGCTTGCCCAGCAGCTGTACCAGCGGCTCGCAGGCGTGCAGCCGACCGAGCGCGTCATCCATGGAACGCGGCAGATCCCACGGCAGGTCGCGGGCACTGCCGGAAATCGGCTCGCTCGGTTTCAGGTTCTGCACCATGCCCAGGTACCCGCAGGCGAGTGAAGCGGCCGTGGCGATATAGGGATTGGCATCGGCGCCACCGAGGCGGTTCTCGACGCGTCGCGCTTCTGGCCCCGAGACCGGCACGCGCAGCCCCGCCGTGCGATTGTCGTAACCCCACTGCACGTTGATCGGCGCCAGTGAAGCGCGCGTGATGCGGCGGTAGGAATTCACGTTCGGTGCGAACAGGCTCATGGCAGGCGGCAGATAGCGCTGCAGTCCGGCGATGTGGGCGAAAAACAGCGTCGAGGGCGAACCATCCGGGTTCGAGAAGATGTTCTCGCCGGTCTTGGTATCCACCACGCTCTGGTGGATGTGCATCGCGCTGCCCGGCTCCTTGCTGTGCGGCTTGGCCATGAAAGTGGCGTACATCTTGTGGCGCAGCGCCGCTTCGCGTGCGGTGCGCTTGAACAGGAACGCCTGGTCGGCAAGATTCAGGGCATCGCCGTGCAGCAGGTTGATCTCCATCTGCGCCGGCCCGTCTTCATGGATCAGCGTGTCGATCTCGATGTCCTGCGCTTCGCAGAACGCGTACAGGTCATCAAACAGCGGATCAAACTCATTGACCGCCGCGATGCTGTACGACTGCCGGCCAGGCTCCGAGCGGCCCGAGCGACCGATCGGCGGCTTGAGCTGGTAGTCGGCATCGATGTTCGGCTCGACCAGGTAGAACTCGAGTTCGGGCGCCACCACCGGTTGCCAGCCGCGCTGGGCGTACAGCTCGAGCACGTGCTGCAGCACCTGGCGCGGCGCCATCGTCACGCGTCGGCCGTCCGAGTAATAGCAATCGTGAATCACCTGCGCGGTGGGCTCGGCCGCCCAGGGCACCACGCGCACCGTCTTCGGGTCGGCCTTGAGCACGATGTCGATTTCCGCAGCGCTCATCGCCGAGCTGGTATCGCCCGGATAGTCGCCGGTCACCGTCTGCAGGAAGATGCTTTCCGGCAGGCGCATGCCCGCATCCTCGGCGAATTTTTCCGCCGGCATCAGCTTGCCGCGCGCGATGCCCGCCATGTCGGGAATGATCGCTTCAACCTCGGAGATACCGTGGTCGCGGAAGAATTGCTGGATTTCATTGGCCATAAATCACCACCTTGCTATATTCGCTGCCGACAGGCGGCGCCGAATTCGGCGAACAGCGCCTTCGAGAATTCATTGTTCATCACCTGCCATTCGGGGTGCCATTGCACCGCGAGCGCAAACTGCCGCGCCGCGCTGACGCGGAAGGCCTCGATCACGCCATCGCTGGCGCGCGCCTCCACGCTGAGGCCCTTGCCGAGTTCACGCACGCCCTGGCTATGGAGCGAGTTCACCCGTACGGCGCTCGCGCCACCGGCCAGCCGCTGCAACAAGCCGCCCGGTGTCAGGCTGATCTCGTGCGCCGGCGCGTACTGCGACTCCAGCGGCAATTCGGGCTGCTCGCGATGATCGAGAAAACCCGGCACTTCCTGCAGCTTCTGCCAGAGCGTGCCGCCGAAGGCCACATTGAATTCCTGGAAACCGCGGCAGATGCCCAGCACCGGCACGCCCGCGGCCACCGCCCGCGGAATCAGCGGCAGCGTGGTCTCGTCGCGATGCGGATCATGCAGCGTGCCCTCTGAACTGGGCTCGCCCTGGTAGCGGTGCGGCTCGACATTCGATGGGCTGCCCATGAACAGCAAGCCGTGCAGCGCATCGAACAGGCCGTCCATGTTCAGCTCGCGGCCGATCGCCGGCACGATCACCGGGATGGCGCCGGCCGCATCGAGTGCGGCAATGAGGTATTTCTCTCCCACCAGGTGGTAGGCCTGCGGCCCTATCATGCGGCGATCCGCAGGAATACCGATCAGAGGTCGTTTGGCAGACATGGATGCAAGGACTCCGGCTGGGCCGGGTCGCGCTGCGGTCCCGGGTGCCGACTGGTGTGAGCTGACTACTTAACATTAGAGCATAGGCTCCGTGCACAAGTCCCCGGGGATAGCCCGGTTTTCGACCCTCGGCAACTATATTTCTTGCATCGTAAGTCGTTGTTTTAGATAGTCAATTCGCCATCCGCGGGGCCGACGAGTATGCTGGCCGGATGGCGAAATCGCTTGCCAATTACCCCGAGAGCTACTACGCCGCCTCGGCCCTTCTGCCGCCGCCCCGCCCGGCCCTGCAGGGGAGCGCCACCACCGACATCGGCGTGGTGGGCGGCGGCTACAGCGGCCTGTCGGCCGCCCTGGCGCTGGCCGAGCGCGGCTATCGCGTCACGCTGCTCGAGGCGCAGCGCGTGGCCTGGGGCCCCTCGGGGCGCAACGGCGGGCAAGCGCTGGTGGGCGTCGCCTGCGGGCAGCAGAAGCTCGAACGACTGCTGGGCCCCGCCGGTGCGCGCGCGGTCTGGGATATTTCGGTGGCGGGCCTGAGGCTGCTGCGCGAGCGCATCGCGCGCTACCAGATCGACTGCCACTGGGCGGATGGCACGCTGGCCGTGGCCGAGAAGCCGCGCCAGGTCGTGGAGCTGGCGCAGATGCAGGAAGAACTGCAGGCGCTCGGCTATCCGCCCACGCAGCTGTTGAGCCGCGATGAGCTGGCAGCGGTGCTGGCCAGCACGCGCTATCTCGCCGGCCTCTACGATGCGCACGGCGGTCATCTGCATCCGCTGCGCTACGCACTCGGGCTGGCCGCTGCCGCGTCGCAAGCGGGCGTGGTGATCCATGAGAACACCTGCGCGCTCGACTATCGCCGCACGAATGAGGGTGTGTCGGTGCGCACCGATGCCGATGGCGTGGCCGGTACACTGACCTGCCGGCAATTGCTGCTGGCCGGCAACCTGCGACTGGGCAGGCTCGCGCCCGCGCTCTCCTGCAAGATCATGCCCGTGGGCAGCTTCATCATCGCCACCGAACCGCTGGGCGAAGCGCGCGCGCGCGAACTGATCGCCAACAACGCCGCGGTCTTCGACCAGAACTGGATCATCGATTATTACCGGCGCTCCGCCGATCACCGCCTGCTGTTCGGCGGCCGCGTCAGCTATTCAGGGCTGGAGCAGTTCGAGGCGGTGCCCGTCACGCGTGCGCGCATGCTGCGCGTGTTCCCGCAGCTGGCCGGCACGCGTATCGACTATCACTGGGGCGGCACGATCGACATCACGATGAATCGCGCGCCGCATCTGGGTCGCCTGCATCCCGATGTGTGGTTCCTGCAGGGCTACTCCGGCCACGGACTGGCGCTCAGCGGAATCGCCGGCAGCATCATGGCCGAGGCCATCGCCGGCGTCAGCGAACGCTTCGATCTGATGGCCCGCATTCCGCACCACGACTTCCCGGGCGGCGCATGGCTGCGCCGCCCGGTACTGGTGCTGGCGATGCTGTGGTTTCGCCTGCGCGATCTGCTCTAGCGCGCTCTCAGAAGCGCCAGGACACGCCGATCGAGGCCATGTCGTTGGTGTAGTCGTAGCCCAGGTTGTTGCCACCGGGCAGCCGCACCCACTCGGCATTCAGCGACGCGCCACCTGGCAGGTCGAATTCGGCGCCGACGCCGGCACTGAGGCCCGTGTCATGGGTGGTACCCAGGCCGAAGTCGCGCTCCAGGTTCACCGCGCCAATACCACCGAGTGCGTACAGCGAGAATCCCGGGGCCAGCGGCAGCGAGCCCTTGAGGTAGCCCGTGTACGCCGAGCGCAGCTGCAAGCCGTAGCCATCCGTCGAACTGTTGCCGAAGCTCCCGGCAATGCGCCCTTCGATGGAAAGGTTGCGACCGAGCTGCGTGCCGATGCGCACCATCGCCACCGTCGGCTTGATGGTATTGAGGCCATCCTCGTTGTAGCGCAGTTCGCCGAAACTGAAGCCGACGTAGGGACGCGGCCGCTCCGCACGGGCGCGCCGTGCGCGCTCGTGATAGTCACGGTTGTCGCCATCCCGGTCGTAGCCGCTGGCCATGGCGGTGCCGGCAGCCAGCACACCGCACACAACGATCGACAGCTTTGCAATCTTGTTCACAAGTACCTCTGAGTTG
>Ga0075018_10000588_pt1 | contig 11317 bp, 9 predicted proteins | sample ColStrG_CSR_2014_FD_71471 | JGI IMG/M metagenome (GOLD analysis project Ga0075018, IMG submission 71471) | Freshwater sediment microbial communities in response to fracking from Pennsylvania, USA - Cold Stream Run_MetaG_CSR_2014 | ecosystem: Environmental > Aquatic > Freshwater > Creek >... | reverse complement strand
GTCGATGACCTGGCCCTCTTCGAGATTCTGCACCAGCTCCTGGCGCTGCTCGGCGCGCGTCTCCTCCAGCACGGTGCGGCGCGACACCACGATATTGCCGCGGCGGCGATCCATCTTGAGGATCTGGAACGGCTGCGGCACGTTCATGAGCGGAGTCACGTCGCGGATCGGCCGGATATCGACCTGGCTGCGCGGCAGGAACGCCACCGCGCCGTCGAGATCGACCGTGAACCCGCCCTTGACCTGGTTGAAGATGACGCCCGTCACCTTCTCGTTGCCCTGGAACGCCTTTTCGAGCTTGCCCCAGCTTTCCTCGCGGCGGGCCTTGTCGCGCGAGAGCACCGCTTCGCCGAGCGCGTTCTCGACCCGCTCCAGATAGACCTCGACGGTGTCGCCGACCTTGAGCTCATTCGCCCGGCCGGGCCCGGAGAACTCGCGCAACGGCACGCGGCCCTCGGTCTTCAAGCCGACGTCGATGACGGCGACGTCCTTCTCGATGCCGACGACGGTCCCCTTGATGACCGATCCTTCTTGCAGGTTGCCGTTCCCAAACGACTCGTCGAGCAGCGCTGCAAAATCCTCATGCAACGGCGCGGCAGTGGCGACAGCAGTGGCCATGAATACTCCCAGATAGCGGTCAGCGCCGGATTTGCGTTGATGAACGTCCCGAGCGCGCGCACCGAAAGTCGTGAGCGACTTCAAGTCTCTGTGACTTCAAGAAAGTCTCGGTGACTTCAAGCCTTGGCGACCTTCGGCGCCCCCGATCAACGGAGGCCCCGGCGCATAAACGCGCGATCGAAACGATGGTTCGGATCCGGTAGGCCGTCAGAGATCGGCCAACAGTGAAGCGGTCGGAGCAGGCTTAACCCTCCACGACGGAAGCGCGGTCAGCCGCGCTTCCGGCCTGCTCGGACGGCTTCGACGATTTCGACGGCGGCCCGGAATGCGGCGTCTATATCCAAATGCGTGGTGTCGAGCAAGTGCGCATCGGGGGCGGCTTTCAGAGGGGCGACTGGCCGCGTCGTGTCACGCTCATCCCGGCGCAGGATATCGCCGAGAATCTCGGCCTCGCTCGCCGTGCCGCCAGCCGCCTGCAGCTCCCGGGCCCGGCGGCGGGCGCGTTCCTGCGCGGTCGCGGTAACCAGAATCTTAACCTCCGCATCCGGAAAGATGACGGTGCCGATGTCACGGCCGTCGAGCACCGCGCCGGGCGGGGCGCGGCCGAAATCCCGTTGGAAGGCCAGCAAGGCGGTTCGCACCTCGGAAATGGACGAAACCAGCGAGGCGGCTTCGCCTATGGCATGGCTCTTTAGGGCTATTTCGTCGAACCCCGCGGGTTCGAGCGACCGGGCGGCGGCCACCGCACGCGCCGCGTCATCAAGCCGATGGCCGCCGTCCACCATGGCCTTGGCGACCGCCCGGTAGAGCAAGCCGGTATCGAGATGCCGCAGCCCGTAATGGGCCGCCAGCCGCTTGCCCAGCGTGCCCTTGCCGGAGGCCGCCGGCCCATCGATGGCGATGATCATGACAGGTCGGCCCCGAGACCCCGCAGCATCGGCACGAATCCCGGGAAGCTGGTGGCGATGAACGAACCGTCGTCCACCTTGACCGGCTTGGCGGATGCGAGCCCCATCACCAAAAAGGACATGGCGATGCGGTGATCCATGTGGGTCGCCACCAGCCCGCCGCCCGCCACCGTCCCGGTGCCGTGCACGATCAGGTCGTCGCCGTCGATCTCGACCGCGACCCCATTGACCCGCAGACCCTCGGCCACCGCGGCGAGCCGGTCGGATTCCTTGACCCGCAGCTCCCTGAGGCCGCGCATGACGGTGGTGCCGTGCGCGAAGGCGGCCGCGACCGCAAGGATCGGATATTCGTCGATCATCGAGGGCGCGCGCGCGGCCGGCACATCGACGCCATGGAGCCCCGATGCCTGGATGCGAAAATCCGCCATGGCCTCGCCGGCATCGCCGCGGACATCGAGGGTTTCGATGCGGGCGCCCATCTCATGCAACGTGGTGATGAGCCCGGTGCGCAGCGGATTTGTCATGACCTCGGTCACGATCACGTCGGAGCCCGGCACGATCAGGGCGGCCACCATCGGGAAGGCCGCCGAGGAGGGATCGGCCGGCACCACGACCGGGGCGGGGCGCAACTCGGGCTCGCCTGTGAGCGTGATCTTGCGGCCATGCGGGCCCTCCTGCTCGACCGTGATCTGCGCTCCGAAATGCGCGAGCAGGCGCTCGGTGTGATCGCGGCTCGCCTCGGTCTCGATCACGATAGTCTTGCCCGGGCAACTGAGGCCGGCGAGCAGCACCGCGGACTTGATCTGGGCCGACGGCACCGGAGTGCGATAGAGAATCGGGATCGGATCGCGCGCACCGATGAGCGTGATGGGAAGGCGGCCACCCTCTGCGGCGCTGACCGCCCGCGCCCCCATCAAGGCGATCGGATCGAGGATGCGCTGCATGGGCCGCCGGCGCAGTGAAGCATCGCCATCGAAGGTCGCGGAGATCGGGCACCCCGCCACGGCGCCCAGGACCAGGCGGCAGCCGGTGCCGGAATTGCCGAAATCGAGCACGTCGGCCGGCGCCCGGAAGCCGCCGACCCCGACCCCATGGACCCGCCAGGCGCCTTCGCCGGTGCGCTCGACCTTGGCGCCCAGCTCCCGCATGGCGTTGCCGGTATGGAGCACGTCGTCGCCTTCGAGCAGCCCGGAGATGCGGGTTTCGCCCACCGCCAGCGCACCGCAGATCAAGGCCCGATGGGAGATCGATTTATCGCCGGGCACGCGCACGCGGCCCTGCAACGGACCGGCGCGGCGAGCCGCGAGTGGGGTTTGGGCGGGTTCGGTCACGCGGGTTACCTCGGTCGGGGGGAGCGCCGTCCTATCACGCGGCCCCGGCCGCGTCATCGGCGGACCGGCAAGGCTGGTGCCGATCGACCGAGATTGCCGCCCCCGCGCCGACACGGCATCCGATCCTATTGACAGAGCCGGCGCGACTAGCCAAGTGAAGCAGCTTCTCTTCAACACGTGCAAGGAACCCGGACCGTGGCAAAACCCGAGCTCGGCACTAAACGCCTCTGCGGCAATTGCGCCGCAAAGTTCTACGACCTCGGCAAAGACCCGATCGTCTGCCCGAAGTGCCACACGGTCCTGCAGCTCGCCGCCGTCACGACACGATCGCGGCCGGAGCCGGCGCGCGCCCAGGCGGCCGCCGAAGAGGTGGTGGTGCCGGAGACGCAGGAGGCCGAATTCGTTTCCCTCGAGGAGGCCGATGCCGAGGTCGAGGGCAGCAAGAAAGTCCCCGAGGGCGAGGCCGTGGACGGCGCCGACGAGGAGATCGAGATCGAGGACGAGCAATTGGACGACGCCGCCTTCATCGAGGAGCAGGAAGAGGGCGACGATGACGTGGCCGACATCATCGGCGATGTCGACAACGAGGAAGAGCCTTGAGGTCTCGCTCGATCTGTGATTTCAGGCTTGAAGACTGCATGATGGCTTGAAGACTGTAAAATGTCGTAGGATCGCGCGATGTCGTTTCCGGACGTGGGCATTCCCGACCCCGCGTCCCAAGTTGGGGCCATAGCTCAGTTGGGAGAGCGCTTGGATGGCATTCAAGAGGTCGTCGGTTCGATTCCGACTGGCTCCACCAACACCCCCCGCTTCCCGCCGGACGAACGGGCCGTTTTTTCGCGGCACCGGTCGGCGCGGCGTCCAGCTTGATTAATTTTGCTCTAATTCCGCGGATTCCTGCAGTTGTTCTACGTATGCGGCTCGCGAAAAAAGTTCATAAATTGCTAGCTGCTGCTCCATATGATGAGTGGCTTCACGCAACGGGGCTACAACGCGGATGTCCGATTCGCAGCCTTCGGGGGTCGGTTCGAGTTCGACCGGGCGGCTCGCCTATGTCCTGGACGATGAGTCGCAGGTTCGGGCGATCGTGTGCAAGATCCTGGCCTCGATCGGTTTCGAGCCGCGCGAGTTCGCGGCTCCAGCCGGCCTGTTCGCGGACCTCAAGACGGCTTCCCCGGAGCTGATCGTCCTCGATCTCGCGCTCGGCCACTCCGATGCGATCGATGTCATCCGGAATCTCGAGACCTTCCAATACAAAGGCAAGGTGCTGCTGATCAGCGGCCGCGACTACGTCACGCTCAACGAGATCCAGCGGATCGGCGAGCAGCATGGCCTGACGATGTTGCCGCCGGTGCAAAAGCCGTTTCGCGGCGTCGACATCAGGGCGAGCCTCGCCGCCGTTGCGGAAGCGCAGAAGGCGCCGGCACCGAGTCCGGATGCGGAGCGAAGGGACCGCATGCAAATTCGGATCGATCCCGCCGAGGCGCTGAAGAACAGCTGGCTCAGGCTCTGGTACCAAGCCAAGATCGATCTCAAGACCATGACGGTTTGCGGCGCCGAGGCCTTGTTGCGGGTGCGACATCCCGAGTTCGGCATCATCTCACCCGCCAATTTTCTCCCCAGCACCCAATCGGGGGTCTATCAGCCTTTGACCAAATTCGTCGTCCTGCAAGCGATGGCGGATTGGGGAAATTTCGCCGAGCAGGGACAGCCGCTCAAGCTGTCGATCAATGTCCCGATGTCGACCCTGCAGTCGCCGGCGTTCGTCGAGCTCATCCGAAGCTCCCTGCCGAAGAAGCCGAATTTTCCCGGCCTGATCATCGAGGTCACCGAAGGCGACATGCTGCTCGACCCGAGCGGCATCCGTGAAATCGCCACCCAATTGAAGCTCTACAAGGTCGGCATATCGATCGACAACTTCGGCGGCGCCCATTCCTCGGTGGCCCGGCTGAACGACCTGCCGTGCGTCGAGCTCAAGCTGGACCCCGCCTATGTGACAGGCTGCGCCACGGACGGAGCGAAGCAATCGGTCTGCACGGCCGCCATCGAGCTGGCACACGGCTTCGGGCTTTCGGTTTGCGCCAAGGGCGTGGAGAACGTGGAGGATTTGCGGACCCTGATCCACCTCGGCTGCCATTCGGGGCAGGGCTTCCTGTTCTCGAAGCCGATGGATTCCGTGAGCTTCGTCAAGATGCTGCATGGCCGCGCCGCCGAAGCAAAGCCGCCGAGCGGGGCGGTGGTGAGCCAGAAGCTGCGGGCCTGAGCGCGGGGATCGGCCGGGTCCGCGCTAACTTCCCGTGCGAAAATAGGGCTCGACCACACCGGTCAGCTTGATGGTCATGGGATTTCCGTTGCGGTCCTTGGCGGTCGCATGCGCCACCCGAACCCACCCTTCGCTGACGCAGTACTCCTCCACGTTGGTCTTCTCTACGCCCTTGAAGCGGATACCGACGCCACGCTCGAGCATTTGGGCGTTGTAGAAGGGACTGCCGGGGTCGTTGGAGAGGCGGTCTGGGGGGTTGTCGTCCATGGAAACGATCCTGAAAGCCAAGGTGAACAGCGGAGGGAGTAGATAGCTTCTCCGGGCCGGAATGCCAATTCGACCTGTGGCGAATAGGGAAGCTGCGGCTTCGCCACGCTCTATTCGCCGCCCGGCGTCAGCACGGGCGGCGACACCGGTGCGCCTTTCGGCAGATCGAACATTCCGTCCGGCAGGCCGTCGAGAAACGCCAGCGCTTCCGCGGTCTTTACGACATCGGCGTATTTGGCGTTCATATCGCAGAGATTGATGGCGTGGCTGGCCTGCGAGCGGTCGAAGCAACCTTCCTCGGCGAGCGCGACCCGATAATTGAGGCTGAACGCGTCGAGCACGGTGGCACGCACGCAGCCCGACGTGGTGGTGCCGGTGACGATCACGCTGTCGCAGCCGAGCAGCGTCAGATAGCTCGCCAGATTGCTGCCGAAGAAGCCCGACGGCTTCTGCTTGTACACCACGATATCCTGCGGACCCGGCGCAATCGGAGTGACGATTTCATTGCCGTTGAGATTGCTCGACCGCGTCCCGGTAGCCCCTGATGCCTCCCGACTGCGCGCGTTCTTCCACAGCCAGGAGCCGCCGTCCCAATTGTCGTCCCGCCGCGCCCCGGTGGTGTAGATCACCGGGACACCCTTCTGGCGGCACTTGTCGATCAGCGACTTGATATAGGGCAGCGCCAGCCAGGCATCCTCGCCGCAGGAATTCCGCCAGCGCTCGATGGATTGCAGGATCGGTTCCGGCTTGTCGCCGCAGAAGGCCCAATTGACGTCGATGACCAGGAGCGCGGGCCGCTTGCCGAAGCCGCCGCGTGCCCCGTAGCCCGACGCCGCAAAGACCGCTTGATCCCGCGGCGTGAGGAACCGGTTCCAGATCGGCTCCGACATCGTCGACTCCGACGTAGTCGGCTTTGGCGTGATCGGTTTTGACATGATGCTCGGCTTGCTCCTGCGATTTCGCCGATCCTGGCTCGGCGCGATCGGAGCATAGCGCGACCGGAGGCGCTTTTCCGGCCAATCTCATCCGGCGGACCGTGATAGCGGTTCGCCCGCCTTGCCGGCGCACGCCGCGCGGCGACCGTCAATCCCGCTCACTCTCGCGTCGCGATCTGCGGCTTCTCGTGCAGCAGCATATTCAACAAGGATCTGTTGACCTTGATCTCGCCGTTGTATTCGATGAAGCCGAGTTGCCGGAATTTGTTCATGAAGAAATTGACGTGGGTGCGGCTGGTGCCGATCATCTCGGCGAGCGTCTCCTGATTGATCTTGGGCACGATCGGATCCGGCCGCTCTTCCTTGCCGTAATTCGCCAAGATCAGCAGAAGGCGCGCCAAGCGCTTTTCGGTCGAGTTGAGCAATTGGTCGACCAGATCCTCCTGCACCCGAATGTTGCGCTCCATCAGATACATGGTGAACAGCTCGGAGAATTCATGGTCGTCGTGGAGCGCGCGGACGACGCTCGCCTTTGCCAGCCGGACGAGCCCGCATTCGGACAGGGCCTTGACCGTGGTCATGCGCATCTTGTGCCCGGTGAGGCATTCCTCGCCGCAAAAGCTGCCGGGCGCGAGGATCGCGACCACGGCCTCCTTTCCGGCTTCGGACACCACCACCACCTTGACCTTGCCGGACTGAACATAAAAGACGCTGTCGGCGGGATCGCCCTGGGAAAAGACGATCTGATCCTTTTGATATTTTGCTTCTGACCTTCCGCCATTCAACCTGGCGATGATGGCTTCCGGATCCGACGGATGCTTTTTTGTCCTGACCATGACAAGGCTCCAAATCAACAACTGACCCTGACGCCAGAGTTTTCGCGAAGATGGCCGAACTCGTACACGATCCCAATCGGGAGGCCCGGTCCGTCACGCCCTGCCCGAGCCAAGTCAAGTTAAATTGTTTTTACGGAACCACAGGCGCTAACGCTTGGCCGGCGGACCGGTTCCCGCAACGTGCCGGGACCAATAGCGTCAATCTCGTCACCGGCAACTCCTGATCGCGTTCAGTTGGGCGGTCCGGCTGGGCACGAAGCGGTGGCCGATCGCGAGCGACCTGTCCGAATTCGTACAGATACCAGAAGTTGTGAGTCGGGCAAGGACTTTTGCAGCCATGTCAAATTTTTGTCAGCCGGCTATCACAACCATAGCAAAGTCCGTCTTGGTTTGGTCGGGCAGAACGGCGACCAAGGGGCCGCGCCCCGAATTCCCGCACAAAGGTACGACGGCAGGGGCGCATCTGCCTTCGAAATCCGCCGCGACTAAACGATCGTTCAAATCCGGGTCAATCCTGCGCGGCCAATGGCTGGCCGGCATGCAGCAGCATATTCGACAAAGATCTGTGGACCTTGATGCTGCCGTTGTAATCGATGAACCCCAGCTGCCGAAATTTGTTCATGAAGAAATTGACGTTGGTCCGGCTGGTGCCGATCATCTCGGCGAGCGTCTCTTGATTGATCTCGGGTATGATCGGCTCCGGGCGCTCTTCCTTGCCGTAATTCGCCAAGATCAGCAGAAGCCGCGCCAACCGCTTCTCGGTGGAATGGAGCAATTGATCGACCAGATCTTCCTGCACCCGAATGTTGCGCTCCATCAGATACGAGGTGAACAGCTCGGAGAATTCCTGATCGTCGTGGAGCGCGCGGACGGCATCGGCTTTTGCCAGCCGGATGAGCCGGCATTCGGTCAGAGCCTTGACCGTACTTATACGTAGCACATGCGCGGTGAGGCATTCCTCGCCGCAGAAGCTGCCGGACGGGAGGATCGCGACCACAGCCTCCTTTCCGGCTTCGGACAGCACCAGCACCTTGACTGTCCCGGACTGAACATAAAAAACGCCGTCCGCGGGATCGCCCTGGGAGAAGACAATCTGATCCCTTTGATATTTCGCTTCCGACCTTCCGCCGTTCAGCCTTGCGATGATGGTCTGCGGATCCGGCAGGTACCTTGTGGCTTGAACCATGACGACCCCTCCACCTCGCGCACAAACCGGGAGGCCCAGCTTGCTATACATCGCCGCAAGCCGATCAATTTTACAAAATTCAGGTGCGTAACGCGCCGAGCGGTGCCGGGGCTTCGAACCCGCATCGTTACCGAGAATTGCTGATTGAGCCAACCGGATTTGCGTGCCTGTCAGGCTTTTGTCAGTAACCGATGCAACGATTGCAAGGCGTTGCCTGCGAAAGGTGAACGCGAGACCGAAGACAGTTGGCGCCGTGCCGGCGCGGGTTTTGCGGATTGCGACCGAGAACCTGCGGAATCGGGGTTGATGAACGTCGCGCGGTCCGCGTTTGGCGTCCTTACGCGCAGCAACTCGGATCAAGTTCGGTGATGGGACATTCGCACGACCGAAATCAACTTACTTAGCCGTAAGTTTGACATAAAAGATCCACGCTCACGACAAATTTAATCTCGGCACGTCTATTTTTTGACAGCGCAACTTCTCCGAATGAGTGATTCTAGCAAGAGTGATTCTAGGGAGATCCCGTTCGCATCAACGAAAAGGAGGGACACAATGATGGAGCAGCAGCCCAATCGCGAGATATTCATCGTCGATGACGATCCGATGGTGCGGGATGTTCTGTCCGAGGTGTTCGCGCAAGCCGGTTACCAGGCCATCAGCTTCGTGGACGGCGCGTCATTCCTCGCCGCGGCGCGCGAACGGATTCCGGCTTGCGTCATCCTCGACATCTTCATGCCGGGCCGCTCCGGACTGGAAATTCTCAAGGACCTCGACGCTTCCAATTATCCGGCCCCGATCTTCGTGGCTTCGGGCCGCGGCGACATCCCCAGCGCCGTCGAGGCGATCAAGAACGGCGCCTTCGATTTCATTGAAAAGCGGCAGGATGCGGAAACGCTGGTGGAGCGGGTGGGCGACGCGATCAAAGCCCGGTCGCAACGGCAGAACCACAATGGCTCCGAGACCCTGTCGCAATCCTTTCCGGGCTGCGACCTTCTGACGCGCCGCGAACGTGAGGTCCTTGCCCTGATCGCCGCCAGCGCCACCAACCGGGAGGCCGCGACCAGCTTGGGCATCAGCCAGCGCACCGTCGAGATCCATCGCGCCCACATCATGCACAAGCTCGGCGCCAAGAACTCGGTCGATCTCGCCCGCAAGGTGATGAGGCAAGAGCGCCGGGCATGATTTCGTGCGGCGCCCCGCGGCGGCCGTGGAAAGTATCGGATTTGGCTCCGCGTCGGAGCGCGATACGCCGTCACGCCGGAATTTTCACAGTACTCAGATGTGCATCCCAAACTCAAATATTCATGTGCGTAAGTTAGATCACGTAGCGATTTACACCTAGGCGATTGTGCACGGACGATCTCTGATTGTGGCACATTCTTTTACTCTTTGAATGGCACAGTCTCCAACGTCGTTGCCATTCTCGGAGCGGCGTTTGTTCGAGGGCATTCGGTACCAGCGCACCCTGGACCAACCATCGGTGCGGATTGAACAACCGCCTGCGCCGCGTTCGTGAGCACAAGGTTTGGCGACGCAAGCGCGAGAAAAAATTGATCGCCGACCCGGTTGGTCGACAGGATGTGACGTCATGGCGCTCGCGACACGGCTGATGGCGACGATGACCGGCCTGGTCCTGCTCACCGCGGCCGCACTCGGGTTGCTCGCCTATCGCAACATCGAGACGCCGACTCTGTTGGCCGGGCTCGCCGCCGTCGCCGGCATTCTCGTCCTGGCAGTCCCGCTGGCGTGGACCGTGGTCCGCAATTCAGCCGACGCCGCGGCGGCCGAGCTGCACGACCAGACCGCCGCGCTCCTCGACGAGCGCGGCAAGCGACGAGCCGTCGAATTTGCACTGGACAAGCACGTGCAGCGGGAACGCATGTTCTCCGCCAGCATTGAATCAGCCAGCTACCCGATCATCACCAAGGCGCTCGACGGCACGATCACGACCTGGAACCCGGCGGCGGAGCGACTCTACCGGTACACCTCGGCCGAAGCCATCGGCAACAATATCGACATTATCATTCCGCCCGATCTCCGCGACGAGCATTCGGCCATGGTCGAGATGTCGCTGGCGGATCAACCGGTCGAGAATTTCGAGACGGTCCGGGCCGCCAAGGACGGCCGACGAATCGACGTTTCTCTCAGCATCCGCCCGGTCAAATCGTCCTCCGGCGAGATCGTCGGGCTGGCGAAGATCACGCGCGACATCACGGAGCAGAAATTCGCCGAGGAAAAGTTCCGCTTGGCCGTCGAATCGTGCCCGAGCGGAATGCTCATGATCGACCGCGCCGGCAAGATCGTGCTGGTCAACACCGAGATCGAGCGGCTGTTCGGCTACCGGCGCGACGAGCTGATCGGCCAAAGCGTCGACCTTCTGGTGCCGGCGCGGGTGCGTGGCCAGCATGGGCGACACCGCGACGGCTTTGCGCGCCAACCCGAGACCCGCCGCATGGGGGCCGGCCGCGATCTGTTCGGGGTGCGCAGCGATGGAACCGAATTCCTGGTCGAGGTCGGTCTCAATCCGATCCAGACCAAAGAGGGCCTGCTCATTCTCGGCGTCGTCGTCGATATCACCGAGCGCAAGCGCCTGGAGCGATTGAAGGACGAATTCGTCTCGACCGTCAGTCACGAGCTGCGCACGCCGCTGACCTCGATCTCCGGCTCGCTCGGCCTGCTCATCGGCGGCGCGACCGGCAAGCTTCCCGACGCGGCCGAGCGCCTGCTCGCGATCGCGCAAGCCAACAGCCAACGGCTGGTCCGGCTCGTCAATGATATTCTCGACATCGAGAAGATGGAATCCGGCCGGATCGCCTTCCATTTCAAGCGCGTCGAGGCGCGAGCGCTGGTCGAGCAGGCGATCGAGGCCAATCGGGGTTTCGCCGACGGCTTCGGGGTACGGGTTCGGCTTGACCCGGCATCAACGGCCGGCGAGGTGCATGCCGATCCCGACCGGCTGGTCCAGGTCGTGAC
>Ga0075018_10000584_pt1 | contig 11328 bp, 10 predicted proteins | sample ColStrG_CSR_2014_FD_71471 | JGI IMG/M metagenome (GOLD analysis project Ga0075018, IMG submission 71471) | Freshwater sediment microbial communities in response to fracking from Pennsylvania, USA - Cold Stream Run_MetaG_CSR_2014 | ecosystem: Environmental > Aquatic > Freshwater > Creek >... | reverse complement strand
TCATCGTCGTGTTCGACCAGTCCGAGCCAAACCTGTGCCTCGCGGTCAACGACGCGCAGCGGCCGGTCATGGTGGTCGCCAACACCCGCAGCCCGGGCCTGGCCGGCGGCCGCAACACTGGGCTGCTCGTCGCAGACGCCGAGCTGGTCGCCTTCTGCGACGATGACGACACCTGGCTGCCGGGCAAGCTGTCGGCTCAGGTGGCGCTGCTGCTGTCCGAGCCCCGCGCCGCGCTGGTGTGCTGCGGCATCCGGATCTCTTACGACGGCACCGAGGTCGACCGCGTCCTGCCCACGACCAGGATCGATCTGCCAGACCTGCTCCGCGACCGCCTGGTCGAGCTGCACCCGTCGTCGTTCCTGATGCGTCGCGCGGCCGTGGTGGCCGGGTTCGGGCTGGTCTCTGAGCAGATCCCGGGCTCGTTCGGTGAGGACTACGAGTTCTTGCTGCGGGCCGCGCGCACCGGGCCGATCCTGACGGTGCCCAGGGTCGGGGTGGTGGTCCGCTGGCACAAGAAGTCCTACTTCACCAGCCGCTGGGAGACCATGGCACAGGGCCTGACCTGGCTGCTGGACACCTACCCGGAGTTCGCCAGCGTCCCGGCGGGCAAGGCGCGCGTGTCGGGCCAGGTCGCCTTCGCGCGGGCGGCCGGCGGCCAGCGCCGCCTCGCGGTGCGCTGGGCCGGGCGCACCGTCCGCCGCAACCCCCTCGAGCCTCGTGCCTACCTCGCGCTCGCCGTGGCGTCCGGGGCCGTCAAGTCGGACACGATCGTGCGCCAGCTGCACAGCCGAGGTCGCGGGATCTGACCTGGGGCCGGGGCGATCGCCGCCGGCTGGTCCCGGAGCACCGGCCAGGCCAAGGGGCTGCCGGGGTTCCACGCCCGTCGCCGGCGGCCACAACACTCGCCCGGCGCCGGCGGCCACAACACTCGCCCGGCGCCGGCGGCCACAACACTCGCCCGTCGCCGGCGGCCACAACACTCGCCCGGCGAGGGCGGCAGTCAGGGCACGCTCAGGGCACGCTCAGGACTGCTCCACCGTCCGGTCGACCGTCGGGGGGCTCGCCGGCTCGGCAGGGGTGGCCCGGCGTCGCAGCTCGGTCCGTGCCAGGGGGGGAAGCCCGAAGGACGAGCGCACCGCCATCCACACCAGCGACCCGCCGATCGCCGTCGCGAAGAGCACCCACGCCAGGGCGGAGTTGGACAGTCCGATCAGCTTCAGCGCCGAGGCGAGCAGGACGAAGGCCAGCGCCCGCTTGATCAGGCCCGCGGGCGCCCCGGCCGACAGGCGGGCTCCGACGTACACCCCCGGGATGCATCCCACCAGTAACGAGGCGGTGACAGCCATCTGGAAGTCCCCGTAGAGCAGGTGACCGGCTGCCGCCGCCGCAACCAGCGGCACCGCCTGGACGAGGTCGGTGCCCACCAGGTTTGAGGCTTGCAGGGCCGGGTACAAGGCGATCAGCGCGATGATGATCAACGAGCCGGACCCGACGCTGGTCATGCCGACCACGAGCCCCCCGACCGCACCGACCAGCACCGTCGGGATCGGGCGCACCTTGATCGACAGCGCGCCGGTGGGGCCGCGATCGGCCAGCTCCCCCGAGGCGCGCCGACGCGCCCGGTCCCGAAGCGACATGTACGTCTTGAGGATGAGCCCGAGCGCTGCGATCAGCAGCGCGTAGCCCAGTGCCAGCTTGACCCGGTCCTGCAGATGGTTGCCGCCGAGCGCCTTCAGGACGAACACCCCGGCGAAGGCACACGGGACGGAGCCCACGCACAGCCACTTGACGAGCTCGAGGTTGACAGTGCCCCGGCGCATGTGGACCGCGGCCCCGACCGGCTTCATGAAGAAGGACGCCACCAGGTCGCTCGACACCGCGGCCAGCGGCTGGATCTTGAAGACCAGCACCAGGACCGGGGTCATCAGGGCCCCGCCGCCCATTCCGGTCAGGCCGACGACCACGCCGACGAGCAGGCCGGCCAGTGCCAATGACCAGTCCATCAGAAATCCTCTCCACTAGCTGCGCGCGCGGTGCTCGCGGTGCTCCCGGTGCTCCCGGTGCTCCGGGTGCTCGCGACCGCGGCATGCCGGCCCGCCGCGGCGCCAGGTGTGGCGACCGCGCCGGTATCGGCCGCGGTGGCCGCGGGCAGATAGCCGCCGCCGGTGAGCAGTGCCACCACTGCATCGACAGCATCGTCGACACTCTGGACCGAGGTGTCCAGGACGAGGTCGGCGTCCACGGGCACCTCGTACGGGTCGCTGACGCCGGTGAACTCCGGGATCTTCCCGGCCCGGGCCAGCGCGTAGAGCCCCTTGCGGTCACGTGCCTCGCATACCTCGATCGGCGTCGCAACATGAACGAGCAGGAAGTCCCCGCCTGCCTCGGTGACCATCGCGCGGACCGCCGAGCGGGTGCCCGCGTAAGGGGCGATCGGTGCGCAGACCGCCAGGCCACCATGTCTGGCCACCTCTGCACCGACAAAACCGATCCGGCGCACGTTCAGGTCCCGGTCCGACCGGGAGAAGCCAAGGCCCTGGGAAAGGTTGCGCCGCACCACGTCCCCGTCCAGGTACGTCACGTGGCGCCCGCCCGACTCGGCCACCAGGTCCGCCACCCCCCTGGCAACCGTCGACTTGCCCGAACCCGAGAGCCCAGTGAACAGCACCACCAGGCCGCGGGACCGCGGCGGCGGCCGGTGCCGGCGCAGGACCTGCAGCACCGCCGGAGCGAACACCTCGCCGGCGGCGACCGCCCGGTCAAGGGAGTCAACGTCCGCCTCGGCCTCGACGATCACCTCCACCGCGCCGAACGCGCGGGCGACATGCTCCACCAGCCGGGCGTCGGCATCCGCACCGGCCAGTCTGGGCACCGGGACCGGCACCACCAAAGACCCTGGGGGCAGGTCGGGCAGCCCGGCGAGCAGTGCCTGGACCAGCCCGACCGGTCCGGGGTAGGGGCGGCGGCCGGTGCCCACCAGCGCCAGGACGAGCACCGGTTCGCCACCGGCCTTGTCCGCGACACCGGCAGCGCTGTCCCGGGCGAGCGGGGCGGTGGCGACCACGGCCAGGCGTGGCGGGCGGCCGAGGGTGTCGCTGACCTGCCCGGGGGTCAGGCGCAGTCGACGAAAGCCGCCATGACGCAGCGCCTGCAGCGCCGTCAGCGGCCCGGCAGCGAGCAGGTCTGGACCGGGGCCGGCCCACATCTCGGACACGCTCACCGCGGCGACCGGCACGCCCTCGGAGTCCTCCAGCACCGCGGCGCCGCGGGCCCGCACCTCCTGCGCGAGCGCCGCCGGGACGGTCAGGGAGACTGGCAGGGGCGCCACGTCCAGGTCGGCACGGACCGGGAAGCCGCCGCCGGCGAGCAGGCCGGCCAGGCTCAGCTCGACCAGGTCCAGCGCCGCGCCGTCGACGTGCAGCGTCGGCAACGTCTGCGGGCCGGCCACCTGGGCGTCTGCGGTCACCTCACTCGCCAGAGGTGATCATCCCGGCACCCACGGTGCGGTTGGTCGCCTCGTCGATCAAGATGAACCCCCCGGTGGTCCGGTTGCGCGAGTACGGGTCGCACAGCAGCGGCTGGGTCGTGCGCAGCCGGACCCGGCCGATCTCGTTCAGGCCGAGGTGGGTGGCCTGGTCGTCGCGGTGCAAGGTGTTGACGTCCAGACGGTAGCGAAGGTCCTTGACCAGCGCGCGGGCGTTGCGGGTGGTGTGCTTGACCGCGAGCTTCTGGCCGGGCCGCAGCTGTGCTGCGGAGTCCATCCAGCAGACCATCGCCTCCACGTCCTGGGTCACCAGGGGCTGGTTGTGCGGGCGGCACAGCAGGTCGCCGCGGGAGATGTCGATGTTGTCCTCCAGACGCACCGTCACCGACATGGGCGGGTAGGCCTCGTCGACCGGGCCGTCCGCGGTGTCGATCGACGCGATCCGTGAGCTGAAGCCGGACGGAAGCGCCACGACCTCGTCGCCACGCTTGAGCACCCCGCCGGCCACCTGGCCCGCGTACCCGCGGTAGTCCGGGTGGGTCGAGGACATCGGCCGGATCACGTACTGGACGGGGAAGCGGACGTCGACCAGGTTGCGGTCGGAGGCCACGTGCACGTTCTCCAGGTGGTGCAGCAGCGAAGGCCCCTCGTACCAGGGGGTGTTCACGCTGCGGGTGACGATGTTGTCGCCGTTGAGCGCGGACACCGGGATGAAGGTGAGGTCGGAGATGTTCAGCTTGGTCGCGAAGGCGGTGAACTCGGCCCGGATCTGCTCGAAGACCTCCTCGGAGAAGTCCACCAGGTCCATCTTGTTGATGCACAGCACCAGGTGCGGGACCCGCAGGAGAGTGGTGAGGAAGGCGTGCCGGCGGCTCTGCTCGACCAGCCCGTTGCGCGCGTCCACCAAGATGATCGCCAGGTCGGCGGTCGACGCCCCGGTGACCATGTTCCGGGTGTACTGGATGTGCCCGGGGGTGTCGGCGATGATGAACTTGCGCTTGGGCGTGGCGAAGTACCGGTAGGCCACGTCGATCGTGATGCCCTGCTCGCGCTCGGCACGCAGCCCGTCGGTGAGCAGCGCAAGGTTGGTGTACTCGTCGCCACGCTCCCGCGAGGTGCGCTCCACCGACTCGAGCTGGTCGCTGAAAATGGCCTTGCTGTCATACAGCAGGCGCCCGATGAGCGTGCTCTTGCCGTCGTCGACCGAACCCGCGGTCGCAAATCGGAGCAGGTCCATCAGAAGTAGCCTTCCTTCTTGCGGTCTTCCATCGCGGCCTCGCTGACCTTGTCATCGCCGCGGGTGGCCCCGCGCTCGGTGATCCGGGTGGCCGCCACGTCCTGGATGATCTTGTCCACCGTGTCGGCGTCGGAGCGCACCGCCGCGGTGAGCGTCGCGTCGCCGACCGTGCGGTAGCGCACCTGCTCGACGAACACCTCCACCCCCTCACCGGGCTGGGAGAACTCGGTGACGGCCATCAGCATGCCGTCGCGGACGAAGACCTCGCGGTGGTGGGCGAAGTAGATCGAGGGCAGGGCGATGTTCTCGTGCCTGACGTACTGCCAGATGTCCAGCTCGGTCCAGTTGGACAGCGGGAAGACCCGGATGCTCTCGCCCCGGTGGACCCGGCCGTTGTACAGGCCCCAGATCTCCGGCCGCTGGTTCTTGGGGTCCCACTGGCCGAACTCGTCACGGAAAGAGAAGACCCGCTCCTTCGCTCGCGCCTTCTCCTCGTCGCGGCGGGCACCGCCGAACAGTGCGTCGAAACGGTACTTCTCGGCCGCCTCGAGGAGCACCGGGGTCTGGATGCGGTTGCGCGAGCCGTTGGGCTCCTCGCGGACCACGCCGCGGTCGATCGCATCCTGGACGGATGCGACGATCAGCTGCAGGCCGAGCTCGGCGGCCCGCAGGTCACGGTAGGCCAGCACCTCGGGAAAGTTGTGGCCGGTGTCCACGTGGAGCACCGGGAACGGGATGGCAGCGGGGTGGAAGGCCTTCTCGGCGAGCCTGAGCATGACGATCGAGTCCTTGCCCCCCGAGAACATCAGCGCTGGCCGCTCCATCTCGGCGACCACCTCACGCATGATGTGGATCGACTCGGCCTCCAGCGTCCGCAGCTGGGACAGGCTGTAGTCGGCACCGGGCGGGCCGGTGAACTCCGCCGGCGTCACGCCGGCACCCCGCTGCTCATGTCATGCCCTTCGGTTCGTGCGATCGAAGCCAGCTCGGTCAGGATGGTCTGCGCCAGCTCGCGGCGGCAGACCAGCAGGTCGGGCAGCAGGACGTCGGCCTGGTTGTAGACCAGGGCCGACCCGTCGATGCGGGACGCGTGCAGGCCTGCGGCCAGCGCGACCGCCACCGGCGCGGCGGAGTCCCACTCGTACTGTCCCCCAGCGTGCACGTACAGGTCCACCTCGCCGCGTACCACTGCGGCCACCTTGTACCCGGCCGAGCCCATCGGGACCGGGTCGAGCCCCAGCCGGCCGGTCAGCGCCTGGGCCACGGCTGGGGGGCGGGTACGGCTGACCGCCATGCGCAGCGCCCCGGCGCCGGGCCGGCGGGCCGGGACCACCGGGGCCGGTTCGGTGCACAGAACCGTGTCGATGCCGGGCAGGGCCACCGCTGCGGCCACCAGGCTGCCGCCCTCCCACAGGGCCACGTGCACGGCCCAGTCGCTGCGGCCCTCGGCGAACTCCCTCGTGCCGTCCAGCGGGTCGATGATCCACACCCGGGACGCGGTCAGCCGGCGGCGGTCGTCGACGGCCTCCTCGGACAGCACGCAGTCTTCGGGCCGGGCCGTCGCCAGCCGCGCCGACAACAGCTCCTGGGCACTGCGGTCACCCAGGTCCTTGAGCTCGCCGGGGTCGATCCCGGCGTTCTCGGCGCGGACGGCGAGCAGGAGCGCTCCAGCCGCCTGCGCCAGCTCACTGGCGAGCCTTGCGTCGTCGGTCACGGCTTCTCCTGCTCTGCCCGCCGGGAGCGGGCGCCCGACCGGCGGCCGGGACGGGTGGGCGCCGTCCGAGGCCCTCCCGGACGGCTGCGCACGGGCTCGGGTTCGGTGCGGCGGACAACATCGGTCGATCGGTCGATACTCATCGTACGAAAGGCGGTCACGCTGCGTGACGGGGCCTGGGCGAGGCGCACTGACGAAGGGGTCGGGGACATCGGGGTCCGTCGCCGCTAGTAGGCGCCGCTGGCGCGCACGACGGCGCGAGCGGTCTTCCACAGGATCAGCAGGTCAGCGGCCAGCGACCAGTTGTCCACGTAGCGAAGGTCGAGCCGGACCGACTCCTCCCAGGACAGGTCGGCCCGTCCGCTGACCTGCCACAGGCCGGTCACGCCAGGCTTGACCAGCAAGCGCCGGCGCACGTCGTCGCCGTAGCGCTCGACCTCCTCCGGCAACGGCGGGCGGGGGCCCACCAGCGACATCGAGCCACCCATGACGTTGAACAGCTGGGGGAGCTCGTCGAGGGAGTAGCGCCGCAGCATGGCACCCACGCGGGTGACCCGGGGGTCCGCGTGCATCTTGAACATCAGCCCGTCGCGGTCGGACTCTGCGACGAGCTCCTCGCGCCGCTGCTCGGCGTCCACCACCATCGACCGGAACTTCACCATCGTGAAGGGGGCCCCGTCGCGGCCGATCCGCTGCTGGGTGAAGAACGCCGGCCCGCGGCTGGTCAGCCGCACGGCCAGGGCGATCGCGAGCAGGACCGGGGAGAGCAGGACGACCGAGCACAGCGCGATCGTGCGGTCGAAGGTCGACTTCACGATGCGGCGGCCACCGGCGAACTGCGGCTGCTCCACCTGCAGCAGCGGCAGACCGGAGACCGGGCGGATCGACAGTCTCGGGCCGGCCACCTCGACCAGGGACGGGGCGACCATGAGGTCGGCGCCGGTCGGCTCGAGCTCCCAGGCCAGTCGGCGAAGCTGCTCGGGGCCGAGGTCAGGGCTGGCCAGGACGGCGACCGTGTCGGCGTCGGTCAGGCGCACCGCCTGGGCCACCGACCCGAAGCCACCCACGACCGGGACGCCGCGCTCCATCAGTGAGGGCCGCTGCCCCGGCATGGGCAGGCATGCGGCAACCACCTGCAGCCCGTGGTAGCGCTCGTCGCCCAGGCGCCGGAGCATCTCCAGGACCGGCAGCTCGTGGCCGACGACGACCACCCGGTGCAGGTAGGCGCCTGGGCGCGGCGCCGGTGAAGCCAGCGCCGCAGCGCATACCGCTCGCCGAGGGTGAGCACGGTGACCAGGGGAAGGCTGATCAGCACGTAGTGCCTCGCGACGTCGATCGAGGTGGCGTACGCGGAGAACGCCACGATGGCGATCAGTGCGATGCCCGCCCGGCCGACCCGCCGGAACTCTTCCGAGCCCACTCCGAGGAACCGCGGCTCGTAGGCCCGGTTGAGCGATATCGCCAGCAGCCACACCAGGGGCAGCAGAGCAGTGAAGATCAGGTAGTCGCCATGCACTTTCGAGCCGAAGTGCAGCAGGTAGGCGGCCGCACCGGAGATCAGGGCGACGATGGCGTCAGCGGCCATGCAGCGCACGACGTACCGACGCTGCCAGCGGCTCTCGGGCCGGCGCACGGACAGGTCGTTGGAGCTCGTGCTGGCGGTGCGGGTCTTCGGGGCTGTGGTCGGCGCCGCAGTCACGCCGTGCCGGTGATCCAGGACCGCCATGCCGCCCCCTTCCCACCCCGGTAAGCACCCGCTGCAGTCGACCAAGCGGTCGAGGACCGACTCCCCCTCGCGACTGACGACGTGAGTCTAGGGAGGGGTGGCCGAGGGGTTCCAGCGCGCCGGGCCGGAATGGTACGAACGTAGGACAGCCTCAGCCGTTCGGCTCCCCCACCACGCGACTTCCCATCACGCACCGTGGCTGCGCACACCTATTAGAGCGATATCGGGGCGCCGGACGGCCCTCAGACGGGGTCGGCGTTGAACGCGTTCTGGGCCCGCTCGAGCCCGTCGGTGATGACGGCCAGCGCCGCGTCCGCCGCCCGGTCCAGGTGGTAGGGCAGGTCTGGTTGCTCGGCCGCGCTGAACGGCTTGAGGACGAAGGCGGCGGGGTCCTGGCTCCCCGGAGGGCGCCCGACCCCGAACCGCACCCGCAGGTAGTCCGGTCCGCCGAGGCTGCGGGTGACCGATCGCAGGCCGTTGTGCCCGCCGTCGCCCCCGCCCTGCTTCAGCCGAAGTGACCCGTAGGGCAGGTCCAGCTCGTCGTGCACGAGCACGATGTGGTCGAGCGGGACCTTGAAGAAGTCGCGCACGGCGGCCACGGGTCCACCGGACTCGTTCATGTAGGTCTTGGGCTTGGCCAGGACCACGGTGACCCGCACAGCTGAGCCGGGAGCGCCCAGCGCCGTCTGGACGAGGTCGGCCCGCCCGCGGTGCGCCTTGAACCGCCCGCCGAGCCGCCGGGCGAGCAGGTCGGCGACCATGAAGCCGACGTTGTGCCGGGTGCTGGCGTAGTCCGGTCCGGGGTTGCCCAGCCCGACGACGAGCCAGCGGCGGTCGGTCGGGCCGGTGTCCTGGTCGGCCACGACCGGTGGGTCAGGCCTCGTCCGGGGACGCGTCGTCGCCCGGCTCTGCCGCGGGAGCCTCGGGCTCCTCCTCCTCGGCGGTGGGCGCGGCGAGGGTGACGATGATCTGGTCCGGGTCGGCGCTGAGCGTGGTGCCGGCCGGCAGCACCAGCTCGCTGGCCCGGATCACGGTGCCCACCTCGTGGTCGTCGAGGTCCACGACGATCTCGGTCGGGATGTGGGTGGCCTCCGCCTCCACCGTCAGGGCGGCCACGTTGAGCTCGACGACCGCGCCGGCGACCCGGCCGGTCACGGTGATGGGGACGTCGACGGTGACCTTCTCACCGGAGCGGACGATGACCAGGTCGACGTGCTCGAGCACCTGCCTGACCGGGTCGCGCTGGACCGACTTGGGAAGGGTCAAGAACTGGGTGCCTTCGAGGTTGACCTGCAGCAGCACGTTGGCGGTCTTCAGCGCGAGCATCAGCTCGTGGCCTGGCAGCGCCACGTGGGTGGGGTCGGAGCCGTGTCCGTAGATGACGCCCGGGACCTGGCCGGCACGCCGGACCCGACGCGCTGCGCCCTTGCCGAACTCGGTGCGTGGCTCGGCTTTGATGCGGACCTCGGACACGGGGACTCTCCTGATCATGGTTGCGCGGTGGCAAGGGGCCGGACTCGTGCAGCCTCGGAGGGGCGCAGGACGACCCAGACCGCGTCGATCACGGAGACCTACGGGCTGGCCGTCAGGCATCCCTCGCCGGGGCAACCCCCGAAGTCTAGAGGACCGCAGGACCCGACCCAAACCGAGGCCGCGCCAGGGAGATCGCAGGCCGACCGGGAACCTCCTGGAGCGCCGCGTCAGGCGTTGCCGTCGAACAGGCTGGTCACGGAGCCATCGTCGAAGACCTCGCGGATGGCGCGGGCGATCAGCGGGGCGATGGACAGCTCGGTGAGCTTGTCGAACCGCTTCTCCTCCGACAGGGGCAGGGTGTTGGTGACCACGACCTCGCTGATGCGGCTGTTCTTGAGCCGGTCGACCGCCGGACCGGAGAAGACGGCGTGCGTCGAGGCGACGATCACGTCCGCCGCGCCGCTGTCGAACAGCGCGTCGGCCGCCTTCACGATGGTCCCGGCAGTGTCGATCATGTCGTCGATCAGCACGCAGATCCGCCCACTCACCTCACCCACGACCTTGTTCACCAGCGCCTCGTTGGGAACCAGCGGGTCGCGGCTCTTGTGGATGAAGGCCAGTGGCGTGCCGCCCAGGATGTTCGTCCACCGCTCGGCGACCCGGACCCGACCCGCGTCCGGGGACACCACGGTCAGCCGGGACACGTCGACCCTGCCCCGCACGTACTGGGCCAGCAGCGGCAGCGCGAACAGGTGGTCGACCGGGCCGTCGAAGAATCCCTGGATCTGGGAGGTGTGCAGGTCCACGGCCATGAGCCGGTGCGCGCCGGCAGTCTTGAGCAGGTCCGCGATGAGCCGCGCCGAGATCGGCTCTCGGCCGCGGTGTTTCTTGTCCTGCCGGGCGTACGGGTAGAAGGGCATGACCACGGTGATCCGCTTGGCGGACGCCCGCTTCAGGGCGTCCACCATGATCAGCTGCTCCATCACCCACTTGTTGATGTCGTTGGCGTGGCTTTGCAGCACGAAGGCGTCGCTGCCACGGACCGACTCCTCGAAGCGGACGAAGATCTCCCCGTTGGCGAAGTCGTAGGCGGACGTCGGTGTCACGTCGATGTCGAGGTAGTCGGCCACCTCGTCCGCGAGCTCGGGATAGGCGCGCCCCGAGAAGAGCATCAGCTTCTTCTCGCTGGTCGTCTTGATCGAGGTCACGGGCTCTGCCCTTCGCTGCTTTCACCGGGTGTCAAGGAGGAGACAGGCTCAGGGGCCGGCCGCAGGCCGGCCTGTTCGGCGGCCAGCGCCGAGGCGGTTCCGGCCCGCTTGCGGGCCACCCAGCCTTCGATGGTGCGCTGGCGTGCCCGGCCGACCGCCAGGGCCCCGGCCGGCACGTCGGAGTCGATCACCGACCCGGCCGCGGTGTAGGCGCCGTCGCCGATCACGACGGGGGCGACGAGCATGGTGTCCGAGCCGATCCGCACGTGGTCGCCGACGACGGTTCGGTGCTTGTGCACCCCGTCGTAGTTGACGAAGACGGTGGCCGCCCCGATGTTGGTGCCCTCGCCGATCTCGGCGTCACCGACATACGACAGGTGCGGAACCTTGGTTCCGGCGCCTAACACCGCCTCCTTGGTCTCGACGAAGGCCCCGATCCGCCCACCCGTGCCAAGGCGCGTGCCGGGGCGCAGGTGGGAGAAAGGC
>Ga0075018_10000583_pt1 | contig 11334 bp, 7 predicted proteins | sample ColStrG_CSR_2014_FD_71471 | JGI IMG/M metagenome (GOLD analysis project Ga0075018, IMG submission 71471) | Freshwater sediment microbial communities in response to fracking from Pennsylvania, USA - Cold Stream Run_MetaG_CSR_2014 | ecosystem: Environmental > Aquatic > Freshwater > Creek >... | reverse complement strand
CGCCCTGATTTCTTGTCCATGGCTTCCACCAACGTCCAGGGTTTCCGCAGGCTTCGTAGGATTTGCGTAGCTCTATCTGACCCTGATCTCCCGATGCTCGATCGCGGCTGCGCCCTACAGGCCCTCGAAAACCTTTCCGCAGATCAGGCGAGGTCGAAGCGATCGAGGTTCATCACCTTGTTCCAGGCAGCCACGAAGTCCTCCACAAACTTCTCCTTCGAGTCCGCGCACGCGTAGACTTCCGCGAGGGCGCGCAGCTGCGAGTGCGAACCGAAGACGAGATCGGCACGCGTGCCGGTCCACTTGGCCTCGTTCGTCTTCCGGTCGCGCCCTTCGAACACACCTTCGGACCCAGCAGATGCCTGCCAAGTCGTGCTCATGTCGAGCAGGTTGACGAAGAAGTCGTTCGTCAGCGTCTCGGGCTGCTTGGTGAAGACGCCGTGCTTGGACTGTCCGGCGTTTGCGCCCAAGACGCGCAGACCGCCGACGAGAACCGTCATCTCGGGCGCCGTCAGCCTCAGCAATTGGGCCCGATCCACCAACGCCTCCTCAGGCGACATGAGTTGCTTGCCGCGGAGATAGTTGCGGAAACCGTCAGCTACCGGCTCGAGTGGGGCGAAGGAGTTCGCGTCGGTTTGCTCCTGCGACGCGTCCATGCGCCCCGGCGTGAAGGGGACCTTCGCGTCGTACCCGGCCGCCTTCGCGGCTTTCTCGATCGCCGCGCCGCCGCCGAGGACTATCAGGTCGGCAAGCGAGACCTTCTTGCCGCCGGACTGCGATGCATTGAATTCCTTCTGAATCGCTTCGAGTTTCTGCAGGACAGTCGCCAGCTGCGCCGGCTGGTTGACCTCCCAGTCCTTCTGCGGGGCAAGGCGAATGCGCGCGCCGTTCGCCCCGCCGCGCTTGTCGGAGCCGCGGAACGTCGACGCAGACGCCCAAGCCGTCGAGACCAATTGCGAAACGGATAGACCAGACGCCAGAATTTTCGTCTTCAGCGCAGCAAAGTCCTGCTCCCCGATCAGCGGATGGTCAACAGCCGGGATCGGATCTTGCCAAATCAGCGTCTCCTTCGGCACGAGCGGGCCGAGGTAACGCACGATCGGGCCCATGTCTCGGTGCGTGAGCTTGAACCACGCGCGGGCAAACGCATCCGCGAACTGGTCCGGATGCTCGTAGAAGCGCCGCGAGATCTTTTCGTAAGCCGGGTCGAGCCGCAGCGAGAGGTCGGTGGTCAGCATGGTCGGTACATGCTTCTTCGACTTGTCATGGGCGTCCGGGATCGTGGCAACGCCGCCTTTCGCCTTCCACTGCTGCGCACCGGCCGGGCTCTTCGTCAGCTCCCAGTCGTTGTTGAAAAGGTTGTCGAAGAAGTGGTTGCTCCAGTTCGTCGGCGTCTGCGTCCAAGTGACTTCGGGGCCGCCGGTGATGGCGTCCGCCCCGAAGCCCGTACCATGCTTGCTTTTCCAGCCGAGGCCCTGATCCTCGATGGGAGCGCCTTCCGGCTCCGGGCCGAGCAATGACGGATCGCCGGCGCCGTGGGTCTTGCCGAAGGTGTGACCGCCGGCAATCAGCGCGACGGTCTCCTCGTCGTTCATGGCCATGCGGAAGAACGTTTCGCGGATATCCCCGGCTGCCGCAATCGGATCCGGCTTGCCGTTCGGCCCCTCCGGATTCACGTAGATCAGACCCATCTGCACCGCGCCGAGCGGATTCTGAAGCTCGCGTTCGCCGCTGTAGCGCTCGTCCGCCAGCCACGTCCCCTCAGGACCCCAGTAGAGTTCTTCGGGCTCCCAGACATCGGCGCGCCCGCCGCCGAAACCGAACGTCTTGAAGCCCATCGAGTCGAGAGCGACATTGCCGGCGAGAATCATCAGGTCGGCCCAGGAGATTTTCCGGCCGTACTTCCGCTTGATCGGCCACAGCAGCCGGCGCGCCTTGTCGAGGTTCGCGTTGTCCGGCCAGCTGTTGAGGGGCGCGAAGCGCTGCTGGCCCGCGCCGGCGCCGCCGCGGCCGTCGGCGATGCGGTACGTGCCCGCGCTGTGCCACGCCATGCGGATGAACAACGGCCCGTAGTGGCCAAAGTCGGCCGGCCACCAATCCTGAGATTCCGTCATCAAGGCATGCAGATCCTTGATCACGGCATTCAGGTCGAGGCTCTTGAATTCCTTGGCGTAGTCGAACGCCTCGCCCATCGGATCGGACAGGGTGGCGTGCCGGTGGAGAACCTGAAGGTTCAATTGGTTCGGCCACCAGTCACGATTCGACCTTGCTACAACGGTCGTGTGCATGACCGGGCATTTGCTATCGTCCATGTTGTCTCCTCGTCGGTGTATGCGATCAAGCAGTGTCGGCGGGTAGCGACACGCTACGACAAGCTCGCGGCGAATTGCCTCGCCTTCATCCAGCTTGCATCCATCAGGCTATCGCTGCGCGTCAATGAGTCCGGTGAGATTAAGATAGAATCCGCACCACCGGCGATCGGGGGGTGCCGGCCGGTCGGATCACGCTTGCATATTGCGCGGTGCAACAGATAAGGTCCAATAGTATTTTTTGACTGCACCGATAAGTATAATTTATGATCACCCTTAAGCAGCTCCGCTATCTGAGCTCGCTGGCAGAGCATCGGCATTTCGGCCGCGCCGCCCGTGCCTGCGCGGTCACCCAGCCGGCACTTTCGATGCAAATCCAGGGGTTGGAGAAGGATCTGGGCGTCGTGCTGGTTGAGCGTCGCCATTCCGACGTCACGCTGACCGAGACGGGGCTCGCGCTGGCGCGGCGCGCCCAGACCGTGCTCGCGGGAGCGCACGATCTGGTCGATCTCGCCCGGCTCGGCAGCCGGCCGCTCAGCGGCGGCCTGGCGCTCGGGATTATTCCGACGCTGGCGCCCTATGTGCTGCCCAAGGTCTTGCCCGCCCTGCAGAAGCAATACCCGGACCTGCGGGTCGAGCTGCGTGAGACGCAAACGAAGGTTCTTGTCGACGAGCTGATGCGTGGTTCCCTCGATGTGCTGATGCTCGCGCTCCCGGTCCTGGAGGTCGAGACCGCAACGCTCGCGCTGTTTGACGACCCGTTTCTGCTGGCGGTGCCAAGCGATGACCGGCGGCCCGAGGGAACAATCGTGTCCGCCGACGATATCGACCTGGCGAAGCTTATCCTGTTGGAAGAGGGACACTGTCTGCGCAATCAGGCGCTCGCCTTCTGCGCTGGAGATCGCCGCGACAAATCGTATGGGCTAGGCGCAACCAGCTTGGCGACCGTATTGCAGATGGTTGCCAACGGCTACGGCATTACCTTGTTGCCCGAGGTCGCCGTCAATGTCGAGGCGCGCGACGAGCGGGTCAAGCTGTTGCGGTTCGCACGGCCGACGCCAAGCCGCACCATCGGGCTCGCATGGCGGCCGACGTCGCCGCGCAAATCCGATTTTGTCGCGCTCGGTCGGATCGTGGTCGATGCGCTCGGCGCGCGTGACGAGGATTTCCATGGCAAGCCCGTCGCGCAGCGACGGGTACCGCGCCGCCGCCCAAAGAGCCCATGAAAATGACGAATTTTGCTTGCCTAAAGCCTGATGGTCGCGCGCGATCTCGCAACGTGGATGAAGGAGCGGTCGCGTGAAATATATCAAAGCTGTGACATGGGTGACGATCGCCGCTTTGGCCGCCATCGGCGGCTGGTGGTGGATCGGGCGCGGCCCGGAGATCACCGCTGTGGCGACGATCCGCGGAACCGCGGTCGAAATCGTCTATGCGACCGGTGCGGTCGAGCCGATTCACTGGGCCAAGGTGGCGACCCTGCTGCGTGGTCGCATCGTCGATTTCTGCGACTGCGAGGGCAAGCCGGTGGCCAAGGGCGACGTGCTGGTCCATCTCGACGAACGCGAAGCCCGTGCTCAGCTTCGCGAGCTCGTGGCGCGCGAGGAATTCTTGAAGCAGGAGATGTCGCGCGTCAGCGCGCTCGTTGGACGCGGCGCGGCGACAGCGCAAGCCTATGAACGCGCATCCATGGACCTGCAGCAGATTCAGGGACAGATCTCCGTTCAGATGGAGCGGATCGACCAGTACACGATTGTCGCTCCGATGGACGGGATCGTGCTGCGTCGGGATGGCGAGATCGGCGAAATCGCCGACGTCGGACAGATCCTGTTTCGCGTCGGCGTGCCAAAACCGCTTCAGGTCGTCGCCGAGGTGAACGAGGAGGATATCCCGCGGGTCACCGTCGGCCAGACGGTGCTGCTGCGCACCGATGCGTTTCCAGACCAGCGGCTCGTCGGCACGGTCCAGGACGTCACTCCGATGGGGGACCCGGCGAGCAAGACCTACCGGATCCGGGTTGCCCTTCCGGACGATACGCCGCTCAAGCCCGGGATGAGCGTCGAAGCCAATATCGTGACGCGCGAGCATCCCGACGTGCTGCTCATCCCCGCGGACGCAGTGCAGGGCAAGACCGTGGCGGTGGTGATCGGAGACCGGATCGGAAGACGCCAGATCGAGGTGGGCATTCGCGGCACCCAGGCCGTGGAGGTGCTGGCAGGGCTGTCGGACGGCGATCGCGTGGCTTCGCCCTTCGGCGCCAATCTGGTCGACGGTGCGCCCGCGCGCATCGTCGAAAAGCCGCCGGCCAAGCCGTGAACCTCATCTTCGATATTGCCGTGACCCACGTGAAGAGCCGCGCCCGGCACACCTTGGTCGCGGTCGCTGGCGTGGCCACCGGCGTCGGCTTCTCGATCATGATGGCGGCGCTGATGCAGGGCTCGCAGGACGATTTCATTAGCCGCATGGTCGACGCCATCCCGAATATCACCGTGTCCGACGAACGGCGCGTGCCGCCGCGCCAGCCTGCCGAAACCGCCTATGAGGCAACCGAGATCCACGGATTGACTCCGTCCGTCCTGCGGCCCGGCATCAAGAACCCGTTGGCGATCATTGGAGGCATCGAGCAATGGGTTCCGGGCGCGGTCGCACCATCGGTTCAGGCCAAGGGGGTTCTACGCTACGCCAACCGCGACGTCAGCGCGAACATCACCGGCATCGATCCGCACCGGGAGCCGCGCGTCTCCTCCCTGGTCAAGCAGATGCGCACCGGAACGCTGGCGTCGCTCTATCGAACCACCAATGCGATCATCCTGGGCGATCAGCTGGCCGCCAAGCTCGGTGCCAAGATCGCGGCCAATATCACGGTGCAGACGGCCGAAGGCGCCAGCATCACCGCGGAGGTCGTCGGCTTCTTTCATTCCGGTGTGCGGCAGATCGACGAACAGACCGCCTATGTACTGGTGAAGACCGCGCAGGTGCTTGCCCGCCAGACCGGGCTGGTGAACGAAATTCGGGTGAAGGCGAACGACCCGCTGGCCGCCCGTGACGTCGCGGCGCGGATCGAACGGGAAACCGGCTACAAGTCGGTGTCCTGGCAGGAGGCGCAGGAGGATCTGTTGAGCACCTTCGTGATCCGCAACGTCATCATGTTCACGGTGGTCGGCGCCATTTTGCTGGTGGCGAGCTTCGGAACCTACAACATCATCTCGACCATCACTTACGAGAAGGCGCGCGATATCGCCATCATGAAATCGCTGGGCCTAACCGAGCGCACGGTCCGCGGCATATTCGTGGTTGAAGCCGAGATCATCGGCCTTGCGGGTGCGGGTCTCGGATTCGCGCTTGGCTATGCGCTGTGCCGCACGCTCGGGGCGGTCGAGTTCAAGAATCCGTTCTTGGACGCCGATCACCTGCCGCTGGCCTATACGGTCTGGCACTACGCGATCGCCGGTGGCGTTGCGCTGGCCTCGTCGTTTGCGGCCGGATACGCGCCGGCACGCAAGGCCGCCCGGCTTCATCCGGTCGACATCATTCGAGGTGCGACGTGAGCGCTGCAGCCGCGTTTCTCCTCGAGGCGCGGAACGTCACCCGCATCTTGCCGGGTATCGTCCCGACCACCTTGGTTCACAACATCAATCTCGTCATCGATCCCAAGAAGTTCGTCGCCATCACCGGCCCCTCCGGCTCGGGCAAATCGTCCTTGCTCTATCTTCTTGGTCTGCTCGATCTGCCGACGTCGGGCGAAGTGCTCATCCGCGGCAAGTCGACGGCCCGCATGGACGAGAGGGAGCGCGCCTTGAGCCGGCTATCCATGCTCGGCTTTGTTTTCCAGTTTCATTTCTTGCTGCCCGAGTTCAGCGTGCTGGAAAACGTCACGCTGCCGATGCGCGCGCTCGGAGCGCTGTCCAGCGCCGCGATGCGCGAGCGCGGCCGCGAATTGCTGGCGTCGCTGGGGCTCGAGGACCATATGAGCAAACTTCCCGAGCAGCTTTCCGGGGGTCAGCGCCAGCGCGTTGCGGTGGCCCGCGCACTTGCAAACGATCCGCCGATCATTCTGGCGGACGAGCCGACAGGCTCGCTTGATTCCAAGGCGAGCGAGCAGGTGTTCCAAATTCTCCGCGATCTCGTGGACCAGCACGGCAAGACCATTGTGGCGGTGACGCACGATCGTGGACTTGCCGCACGCATGGACCAGCAAGTCGAGCTCGTCGATGGCGGCGTCGTCGGAAACAAGGCCATGACACATGGGTCCGGAGCGGACCGCGGAGGGGCCGACCCGACCGGTGGCTCGAGGGACCGGCGCCCGGGATATTGAATTCCCGGGCGACCTATGACCAATCGGCTCGCGCTATGCCGAAATTGGTACCGCGGTCGGTCGAGACCTCGTGGGCCTGCTCTCCGGCTCGCGTTCCAATTGGAACGCGCTGACCCGTTCGTCCATGACCTGGGCTTGCTGATCGAGCATCCTTGCCGTCGCGGCGTTCTCCTCGACCAGCGCGGCGTTCTGCTGGGTCACGCTGTCCATTTGCGCGAGCGCCTTGTTGACCTGGTCGAGGCCGCTGGTCTGATCGGCGCTGGCCGCGGCGATATCCGCCACGATGTCGGCCACCGCATCGATGGAAACGAGGATTTCGCCGAGCGCCGCACCCGCCGTATTGACGAGGTCGACACCCTCGCGGACCTGGCGGGCGCTGCTGGTCAGGAGCTCCTTGATATCCTTGGCCGCCTGCGATGATTGCTGAGCGAGGTTACGTACTTCGGACGCCACCACCGCAAAGCCCCGACCTGCGTCGCCTGCACGGGCGGCTTCAACCGCTGCGTTGAGCGCGAGCAGATTGGTCTGCCGTGCGATCTCGTCGATCACGCCGATAATGTCCGATATCTTGCGTGAGGATTCATCGATCCGTGCCATGGCCTTGACGGCCTTGGCCACCACCTGCCCGTTGCAATTGGTGCTCTCGCGCGCCTTGCCGGCCGACGCGCTGGCATGCTGGGCGTTCTCCGCGGTCTTGCGCACGACCGCCGAAATTTCCTGCAATGAGGCCGTTGTCTGTTCCAGGCTCGCCGCCTGCTCCTCGGCGCGCTGCGACAGATCCGCCGTACTGGCGGAAATCTCGGTCGACGCACTCGAGACCTCGCGGGTAGAATCCGCCAGAACCTGGATCGTCTCGCGCAAACGCGATATCGTAAGGTTGAACTCCTCTTTGATCTCCTTGTAAGCCTGCGGAAAGTCGTCGGCCAGACAAAATGTCAGGTCACCGCCGGATAGCTTGCCGAGGCCCACCTTGAGCGCGCGGACCACGTGCGCCTGCTCTTGCGCACCCCGGCGCTGCTCGTCCATGCTCCGGCGCTGCTCTTCCGCAATCTTGGCCTGCGTTTCCTCGTGGCGCCGCCGCTGCTCTCCAGCTTCGCCCTCGAGACGCTCCCTGGCGAGCGCCCCGTCCCGGAATACACGTACCGCTCGCGCCATCGCGCCAATCTCATCTCGATCCTCGGCCGCGGGCACGTCGAGGCCGGTGTCGCCCGCCGACAAGCGGCGCATCGTGTCGCCGATCGCGCACAGGCGGCGTACCAGATTCCGCTGGACGTAAAATACGGCGATCGCGCCGGATGCCAGCAGGCTGAGCACCGCGACGATGATCAGCAGAACACGGTCGTGGTCGAGCTTGTCGGTCAGCTGCCCCAGGCCCTGATGCATCCGGTGCTCGATCTCATCGACCAGATTCGACACCGCCTGATCGAGCTCACGTTGGATCTTTGCATTTTCCTCGATCGTTCGTTCGGCACGCAGCGCGGCCGCCAGCTCTCTCCCGCGCAGGGCCGGAACGCTTTCGTCACCCCGGCCAAACGCAAGGAGATCGGCGATGGCCTTCCTGATCTGCTCATCGTGAACGGTCTCGGATAGCTTGACCAGCAAGTCCGACGAAGCCTTGAATTTTTCCTGGAACGGAACCAGCATGGCGGCATCCTTGGCCGTCGAGGCTTCGCTGAGCACGCTGGCGACGAGGTGGGTCTGTGCCGCCACGTCGAGCGCATTCCGCAAGCCGGCAATCTGGTTCGTCACCAGGTCCTTGATCACCTTGCTCGACTGCTTGATCGCATCGTCGCTCTGCGTCACCAGATCGAAATTGAGATCGTCGACGAGCGCGATCAAAACCCCGGCTAAGCCTTCATGCACGCGGAACACATTCTGCAGCCGCGCCATATCGTCGTCGCCGGCGGAACCGGATTTGAAATCGGCGAGCTGCACGATTTCGGCGACGCGTTTCCTCAAATTGGCGAATTTGGGACCTGGCGGGAGCTTGGCGAGCTGCTTCTGCACGCGAAGCGCGGAGGACGTGAACCGGTCCTCCAGCAAGGCGAGGATCGACGACGAGGATGTGAGCGTTCCGGCCGTGAGCAAACCGGTGACGAGGTTCGTTTCAGCGCCGATGTCGACAATGGCCTGCATGACCTGCAGACCGTCATTGACCAGCGATTTTACGATCTTGTCCGCCGTCTTCCCCACGTCTTCGGCGGTGGTGACGACGTCGAAATAGGAATCGTCCACGACGGGGGTGAGCTTGTCTCCTACTCTCGCGTGCGATCGATTCAAGTCATCGAGCTTGGCCTCGAGGCCGCTGCGGAGCGTCGAGCGCTCCTCGATGGCGGCCGCGAGCGCCTTTAGATTGACACCGAGGCTCTGGGCAGGCACCTCCACGGCGGCGAATGCCGGATTTTTGCGCCCCTCGCGCATGTGGTCCAGCATCGCGGTGAACGCCTCGTAGCGCTCGCGTATCCTCGCCGCGAGCGCGCTCTGTTCGTCCGCCGTTTTGGCGTTGACCAAACGCGCAGCCGCGGCCGAAATTTCTCCCGATATGGCCGACAGCCGCAGGGCGTCGGTCATCAGCGGAACTTCGCGGGTGGCCATGGTCTGGACGCCCGTTTCAGTCGCCGAGAACGACGTGATTGCGACTGCCGTCGCGGCCAGCGTCATGATCGACACGGCGGCGAAAGCAACCGGCAGCTTGACTTTGATTCCCAAGCCACCAATCCAGGTCGACAGCCTGAACCGCGGCTGGCGAAGGTGCGGTGCGTTGCTTCCCATCGCCTCAGCTTGCGGCCCGACTCGTGGATCGTGGAGCGTTTTCATAGCCGTCCCCGCGGCCGAAAGTCCCCGCCGCATTCGATTTCAAGTTCAAGCTCGACTTCAAGAGCCGCCGATTGCGCGGACCCGGTCGGGACCTCGCGGGCAACCCATCAGTTCCGCGATAGCTTGACCAGCTTGTCGACGGCCTTGAACGAGCCATCAGGCTGAATGACGGTCATGAATACCGTGTCGAGCCCCTCGCCGTGGTCCGCGCCGTAAGTCATTTTCAGGCCGCCGATATCGAAACTGCCGGTCTTGATGGTCTTCAGCAGAGTCTCGCGGGACAGATCCTTGCCGGTCTTCTCGATTGCGGCGATGGCCAGACGACCGGCAAGATAGCCTTCGAGCGACACGAAATCCGGCTGCGTCTGGGGATCGAGTGCCTTGATCGCGGCCTGGTAGTCGGCCACTGCCTTGATCGAGACATCCCATGGGAACGGCACGACTTGGCTGATGACCACGCCATTGCCGTCGGCGCCCAATTCCTTGGCGAGAGCAACCGCCCCGACGAAGGAAATGTTCACGAACACGGGATTGAAATCGATCTTGCGCGCGAGCTTGATGAACTCGGCGGAGGGCTTGTACGGGCCGACCATGACAACCGCCTCGGGCTCTGCGCGTTTGATGGCGAGAAGTGCCGATTTGACGGCGACCGTATTGCGCTCGAACGTACCTTCGGCGGCGATCTCCATGCCGCGCTTCTCCATGGCCTTCTTGAAGCCCGAGAGGCCGGCGCGGCCGAAGGAATCGTCCTGGTAGAAAATGGCGATCTTCTTGATCTTGAGATCCTCGACCAGGTGCTTGGCCCAGGCCTCGGTTTCGGCATCGTAGCTGGCACGAATATTGACGACGTTGGTGAGCTTGCTGTCGCGCAGGAACGTCGCACCAGTGAACGCTCCGATGAACGGAACGTTGGCCGCGGTGGCGATCGGCTGGGTCGCAGCCGAGGTCGGGGTGCCGACCGGACCGATGAGGGCGAAGACCCTGTCCTGCTCGATGAGCTTCTTGGTCGCGGCGATCGCCTTATCCGGCTCGTAGCCGTCATCAACGCTGATGAGCTTGAGCTTGCGGCCATGGACGCCGCCCTGCTTGTTCGCTTCCTCGAAGGCGGCCTGGATACCGGCGCGCATGCCGGTGCCGAGTGCAGCCGCCGGACCCTCGAATACGGCCGCCTGACCGAACGTGACGGTGTCGGCCGTGACGCCGTCTTCGGCCCGGGCGATGGTCGTGGCCAGCAGCGATGCTGCGATTGCGGCGGTGATCAATACGCCTCGGCGGACGTCGATGGTCGGTTGCATGAGATCTCTCCAGCACCTGCCGCACTTCGGCACAGCCTAGGAGGATAGACCACACGCGTAAATTTCCCGTTTACTTCCATTACGAGCGCTTAGTATATAAGCTCTTATTGCGTGTAATTGCGTAGAGAGTGTCGTGGAACCAAGAGAAAGCCACTCGGATCTCCGGGACATTGCCTGGCGCGTCCTGCGGGAGCGCCGTCAATCCTGAGTCAAGGTGGCGCTGAAAGCGTATAAGCTTCACAATCTGCGACGTTTCGACGGACGACTCGTTCGTGTCGTCGAACCGCGACGGATGCGCTCATTGAATGAGTCGAGCCGTCGAGATTGCGGGGACGAAAATGGACGGAAATGGTTATGGAGAGCCCGTAAGGGATTTCTGCCGGCAAGAGCGAGGGCGGGACCGAAGCATGAGGGTCCGGATCGCCGCAAGAGCGGTATTTCCCCTCACGCTTTTGATCGCCCTTGCGCTGGCGCCGTTGCCGGCGAGAGCCGCCGTCTTCGACGAGAACGATACGTCTCGGCTGGCTGGCATAAACGAGGCGATCAAATCATTCGAAGACGATGTCAGCTCGGCGCTCCACGACTTGCCGCCGAATGC
>Ga0075018_10000580_pt1 | contig 11358 bp, 13 predicted proteins | sample ColStrG_CSR_2014_FD_71471 | JGI IMG/M metagenome (GOLD analysis project Ga0075018, IMG submission 71471) | Freshwater sediment microbial communities in response to fracking from Pennsylvania, USA - Cold Stream Run_MetaG_CSR_2014 | ecosystem: Environmental > Aquatic > Freshwater > Creek >... | reverse complement strand
CTGCCCGGGCAGCGGACGACGATTCTGCTCTGTGGAATGGAGACACACATTTGTGTGATGCAAACGGCGTTAGCCGCCTTGCGGGAAGGGTACCTGGTGCACGTGGCGTCGGACGCAGTCGGTTCGCGCGCGGAATCAAACTGGCGGATCGGACTGGATCGGATGCGCGCGGCGGGAGCGGTTATTTCCTCGGCGGAAATGATGATCTACGAAGTGTTGCGCTCGTCGGGCGCACCGGCGTTCAAAGAGATGCTGCCCTATCTCAAGCGCTGACGCGGGAATGGAACTCGCAGCCGCCTACTCGCTCTCTTTTTGCTGCTTAACTCGCACCACCGTGAGCTTTGAGAACCCCTCGTCGAACGTGGGCGGCTTCAGCTTGGCTGCCATCTTGCGCATGACGTCTTCGGAAACCACGCGGCTCCGGCGATGATGGCGTTCCATGCATACTTCCAAGGGCACGTCGAAGAAGACGCCTTGCACATCGTAGCCGTAATCTTTGGCGAGCTTGATCCAGCTTTGGCGGTCGTGGGGCGTGAGGTTGGTCGCGTCCACGTAGCTCATGGGCCGGCGCGCAATCAGCCGCGCCTTGAGCATGGAACGTAAGTTCGAAAAGACCAGATCCTGAAAGCGCTGCTCCTCGGCATCGTCGAAAAGAAGCTCGCGCAGCAGGTCGCTCGAAAGCGGACGGATGTTGTGCCGCTTGAACCAGGAACTCTTACCCGATCCGGGCAGTCCGATCGCCAACACGACGGTCCCCTTGCTGGCACGCGCGGGAGCAGTTACCGCATCGTCCATTGCCTGCGCCGCCGGTGCCGGTTCCGCAGACGGTTCAACTTCTACTACCAGCGCTGGAGCACCCGCGGACCGCGCACGCGACCGGCCTCCACGGCCACGGCGACGCCGAGAAGTACGTGGCTTGGCATCAGCTGCCACGTTCCCCGCGGCGGGCTCTGACGCTGGTTCCGGTGCCGTCTGCGGCTCGGCCAACTCGGCGGCCGGCGCCTCCGCCACTTCACTCTCAAAGTACTTCGGTTGTAAAGGCTCAGGGGCATTCACCTTCTCCTGAGATTGGCCCTCCGCGCCCTTTTTGGGGCGCTTCAGACGCTCGCGCATCCATTTACGCATATAGCGCTTGTAGCATACCTGAGCATCGGGTAGCAATCTCGTCCCCGTGGCGGCTAGGGTACATTCGCGTCGATGCGTCCAAGCTGCTCGATTTACAATGATGTTCTAGGTACATTCATGAACCCAACGCACCCCTTGACCGCTCTTGCTGCCACCGGCCAGCTTCCCGCTGTGCCCCTGACCCTTGAGGGCTATGCCTGCCTCCACCAAATGATGCGTTTCCGCTGGTCCGCGTGGCGCGCACTGGAACAACCCAAGCGCCTCCAGATCGCGAACGATGCCGCGAAGCTGCTAGGTGAGATGGAAGCGAAATCGGGCGGGCAGTCTGCCTTGTTCTCGCTCCTCGGCCACAAGGGCGACCTGATGCTGGTCCACTTTCGCAGCAGCTTCGACGAACTGAACCAGGCCGAACTCGCGCTCACACGCCTTGGGTTGAGCGACTATCTTGAGCCCACGACGTCTTACCTGTCGGTTGTCGAGTTGGGTCTTTACGAATCCACGCTGAAAACGTACAAGGCGCTCTCTGAACAAGGCATCGAACCGCACTCTGAGGAATGGAATAAGTCGATTCAGGAAACGATTGCCAGGCAGAAAGAAGCGATGAAGCCACGCCTATTCCCTTCCATGCCCCCGAATCGCTACATCTGCTTCTATCCCATGGATCGCAAGCGTGGCGAAGACAAGAACTGGTACACGCTTCCCATGGAAGAACGCCAGCGCCAGATGAATGAGCATGGCATGGTGGGGAGGCGCTATGCCGGCGAGGTGAAACAGATCATCACCGGTTCAATCGGCTTCGACGACTGGGAGTGGGGCGTGGACCTGTTTGCCGACGATCCCGTGGTTTTCAAAAAGCTGATCTATGAAATGCGCTTTGATCACGTCAGTGCCGTGTACGCGCTATTCGGGACTTTTTATGTAGGCTTGCGCTGCCCTGCCAACGGCCTGCACCAATTGCTGGAGGGAACGCTACCGCAACACACCGTAGCTGGAATCTGACGAAATAGCCGGACCAATAGCGCCTGCTGGATCGACGCACCGCGCCGCCAATGGCGGGCGCACGGAACGATACTTCCAGGTCAGATCAGGTCTTTATTCGCCTGCGAGACTTGGCGGGGAATCTGTATTCGTGTGTGGCCATGTCCACTCGCGCACCGCGAAACGTTACGCCTTCCATGCGCAGGCGGAATCTCTGTTCCGCTCCGCTCTCGCCGGGCAGCTTGATGGCTCCGCCAGCACCCACCACCCGATGCCACGGTAGTCCGGGAATCTGATTCAGAACACGGACCACTTGCCGTGCCCCACCCGGCCATCCTGCGGCCGCCGCCACCGCTCCGTAGCTCGACACGGTCCCGCGGGGTAGGCCGCGAATACAAAGAATGATGCGCTCCCGTTTCTCCTGCAGAGCGGATTGTGGTGGCCGGCTCATGCGCTCTTTAGACTACTGTCGCCGCGCGAGGGCCGCAGCCCATACAAACTTTTACAAAACGGATCAAACCCAGAGTTGTGACGAGTGCATCCTACAAAGTCACTTACCAGAAAACTTCTTCGGAGGAACAATGTTTCGCATGTTGAGAACCCTGCCTTTCGCACTTACGCTCGCCACTGTGAGCTTGTTCACCGGCGGTTGTGGATCGAGCACCGCCAAGTTCCGAATGTTTTACGCAGTCCCGAACGGTGTGGCGGTGGATGTCCTCATCGATGGAAAAAAGGTGGAAACGGCGATCCAGTTTGGGACGGCAACTCCAGCCAGCGGATATCTTTCAGTGTCATCCGGCAGCCGGCACGTCCAAGTGTTTCCAACCGGAACCACCAGCGGCGCCTATTTCGACGGGACCGTCCCGTTCAATAGTGGCACTCCTTACACCTTTCTCCTGACCGGCCCCACCGGAAGTATTCAACACCAGCTCTTTACTGACAACAACACGCCTCCTACATCCACGAATGCAGCCCTGCGAGTGATTCACGCTTCGCCCAGCGGCCCTACCCCTGTGGACGTCTACTTGTCCGCGCCGAACACAACGACTCTCGGCACGGCTTCGATTTCCAGCCTCGCGTTCGGAGCCACAAGCTCTTACGTGACCGTTCCTGCCAGTTCGTATGCTTTCCTTGTTACCCCGTCTGGCATTCAGGCAATCGATATTGACGTCCCCAGCGCCTCCTTCGCCCAGGGCAAGATCTATACCTACGTTCTCGTCGATGTTTTGGGTGGGGGTTCGATGGCAGGCACTCCAATCGTGTTGAATGACAACTAAGTAGAACCGAGCGTGAGGGCCCCAGCCGATCCCGGCCCTCCCGATCAGGCAGCATCCTTGTTGAAAGACTGCGCTGCTGCATGCTCATTGTCGAAAACCTCGAAAATGCTGACCAGCTTGGTGAGTTGCAGGAGGTCGCCCACGCGTTGCGTCAGGCGGGCGAGTTTCAAGGCGCCACCGGCATTGCGCGCCGTCGTGTAAAGAGAAACCAGCGTTCCGAGCCCGCCGCTATCGATGTGGTTGACTTCAGCCATATTGAGCACGACCCGCGGGCTTTGCGCCAGCACCTTCTTGACCGTGTCGCGCAGCGTCGCCGACTCTTCGCCAAATACCACCCGTCCGCTGCAATCCACTACCATCACGCCCTCCAGGGCCCGCGTGCTCATCCGCAGTTGCATCCGCGCCTCCGCTACAGAAACCACTCAAAACCAACGTAGAAGCCTACCTCGCCAGAACTCGCCTTGCAAGCGGGTTCGGCCTGCCTGGGTCTGCGTATCTCTCCTCGACCCGTGGGGAAACCGCACCTTCCGGCACTGTATAATCGGAAATCTCGCATGAGCTACCAGGTCCTGGCTCGCAAGTACCGCCCGCAGAAGTTCGCCGATGTCATCGGTCAGGAGCACGTCACCCGTACGCTCAAGAACGCCATTGAGCAGGAGCGCATTGCCCACGGCTACATCTTCAGTGGACATCGCGGGATCGGCAAAACCACCGTCGCTCGCATCCTGGCGATGGCGCTGAATTGTCGCTCTTCGGAAAAACCGGTCCCTGAACCCTGCGGCGTCTGCGATTCCTGCACTGAGATCCGCGCTGGCAATTCCGTCGACGTGATCGAAATCGACGCCGCCACTAATCGCGGCATCGATGAAATTCGCGAATTGCGCGAGGGCGCCCGGTATCGCCCGGCGCGGGACCGCTTCAAGATCTACATCCTCGATGAGGCCCACCAGATCACCGACGCCGCCTTCAATGCCCTGCTCAAGACGCTGGAGGAACCGCCGGGCCACGTGATCTTCATGTTGGCTACCACCCAACCGGAAGATTTCCCGCAGACCATCCGCTCGCGCTGCCAGCACTTCAGCTTTCGCGCCGTCAAGTTCGAAGACATTTTGGGCCAGTTGCGCGACCTGGTGGGCCGGGAAAAACTCTCTGCTGACGAAGACGCCCTGGCTCTGCTCGCTGAAGCCGGCGATGGCTCCATGCGCGACGCGCTCTCCATCCTCGACCAGGCCCTTGCGTCCACCACGGAGCACCTCACGCTCGAGGCCGTCCGCGGACTCATCGGCGCAACGCCAGCGGGCGTGCTCGAAAGCGTAATGCAGGCCGTCTCGGAGAGTTCGAGCGAGACGGTCCTGCGTCTCGTCGATGAACTGATCAACGAAGGCCACAGCCCGACTCATTTTGCGCGCCAACTGGTCCGCTTCCTGCGCAACACGACGGTTGCGAAAATCGCCGGCAAGGATTCTCCTTTATTGCAGATTTCCTCCGATGAGCGCGCCCGTGTGGCCCGAGTTGCCGAACTTTTCAGCGAAGAGGACCTGGCGCGACATCTCCAGATCGTGTTGCGCACCCACGGAGAACTCGGCTACCGTCAGGAACAGCGCTTCCATCTCGAACTCGGCCTCCTCAAAATGGCGCATGCGCAGCGCCTGCTGCCGATCGAACAGTTGCTGAGCGAGGTAACGCTCACGGCCCCAAGTACGGCACGGCCAGCTGAAATCCCGCGCCTGGCAGGATCGGCGGAGATCCGCCGGGCCGAGCCTCCTGCTCCTTCTCGCTCCAGTTTCGTTTCGCCATTCGCTGCCGACTCCGCCCGCAAGAACACTCCGAAAGCGGAATTGTCGAGCGAAGCACCGAGACCAGGGCTTCCGGCGGCTTCCGGCGGAGCAGCCGCCAACCTTGTCATCATGGGTTCGGCCGCGCCCGCTGTTTCCGAAATCGCCCCTGAACCCGCGGCTGCCGCTACCACCACTGTCACCGCCGAGGCGCTGCGTGACTGTGTCCTCTCCGCCTTGAGCCAGCAACCGATGCTGGTCTCTATGCTGGAGGCTGCCCAGTGGGCGCTTGAAGGCAACTCGCTCGTCGCAAGAGTGGCTGCTTCAAACACGATGATTGAGATGTCGTTTACCGCCGATGCCCGCCGCGTCGCGTCCGCCGCCGCCAGCGGTTTGGCGGGAAAACCGATCAAGATGTTGGTGCAGCCCGCAGGCACGCTGCAATCCGTATCCCCGGCGCGCCGGCCAGCATCGAATGGCAGTGCGCGCAGCCGCGCCGAACAAGACCCGGTCGTCCGCCGAATGCGGGAAAAATTCGGCGCCGAGATTCGCACCGTGATCGACTACCGGGAGAAGGAGTGAATTTGCGATCGGTAATTTGTAATTGGTAATTGAAAGGCTCGCTGCGTCGGCATGGTCTTCAAATTACCAATCACAACTTACCAAATTACAAATTCTTTTATGTCCGCATTTAACTTGCAAGACCTGATGTCGCAAGCCAGGCAGCACTACGAAACGCTACAGAAAAAGATGCAGCAGACCGTCGTCGAAGCGTCCGCCGGCGGTGGCACCGTCACTGTAAAGATGGACGGCCGCAAGCAAGTGCTTGGTATCCACATTGATCCCGAAGCCGTGAAGGCTGGCGATGTCGAAATGCTCCAGGACCTCGTGATGGCAGCACTGAACGAAGCCAGCCGCAAAGTCGATCGAGAAATTCAGGCCAGCATGGGTGGAATGCTTGGCGGACTCAACCTTGGCGGATTGTAGCGCGGGCCCAGCCTATTTTGGACTCGATCCCAAGGAGTAGGATGAAAAGCAACATTATCACTATCACTGGAGGTAGGACCGCCGTCGCAGCTCTCTGCCTCTGCTCCAGCATTTTCTCCTACTCACAAACCCAGCCCGCGGCTCCCGATTCAATGCGGAAAGAGGCAGTGATAATGGCTCATGCTCGTGGCCCGTTCGATGTCAAGCTCACCCCGCAACCGTTCGACGACAAGGCGGAGGACGCACTTCTCGGTAGCATGTCCATCGGCAAACATTTCCACGGCGATCTCGAAGGCACTAGCCGCGGCGTGATGCTAAACGCAACCACTAGTGTCAAAGGCTCAGCTGGCTATGTGGCCATCGAACGCGTCACCGGAACCCTCGGCGGCCGCAGTGGCAGCTTCGTCCTTCAGCACAGTGGAACGATGGACCGCGGCGCGCCGCATCTGACGATCACCGTGGTACCCGACTCCGGCACCGGCGAACTCGCGGGACTGACCGGAAAGATGAACATCAATATCGCGGACGGGAAGCACTTGTACGACTTTGAGTACACGCTCCCGGAACCTCACTGAGAACCGGCAATGGAGAACTGACTTCCATGTCCAAGTTTGCCGAGCCCATGACCCGGCTCATCGACGAACTCAAGAAACTGCCTGGCATCGGCAGCAAGAGCGCACAGCGGCTGGGGTTTCATATTTTGCGCTCCAGCGACGACGACGCGGAAGCCCTCGCCTCCGCCGTGCGCGACGTGAAGGCCAACCTGCGCCTGTGCTCCACCTGCAACAACATCACCGACGTGGACCCCTGCGTGTATTGCAGCAGCCCAACCCGGAATCAAAAGCTTGTCTGCGTGGTCGAAGAGCCCACCAACATCGCCGCCGTGGAAAAGACGCGCCACTTCAACGGCGTCTATCATGTGCTACACGGCTCCATCTCCCCCCTGCACGGCATCGGCCCTGAGCAGCTGCGCATTGCCAACCTGATCAGCCGCGTCGCCGGCGGACAAATCGAAGAAGTAATCCTCGCCACCAATCCCACCGTCGAAGGCGAAGCCACTGCCACCTATCTGGCCCAGCAACTCAAGCGCCACGGACTGCGCGTAACTCGCATCGCCATGGGAATCCCGGTCGGCAGTGACATCGAATACACCGACGAAGTCACCATGCTCAAAGCCATGGAAGGCCGGCGGGAAGTGTAGTGTCGGATCGTCTCCACGGACTCATCGAGCGGCGCCCCGCCCTTCACTTTCCAAACGGCGGCGGATGCAAAATGCTCGCATGCCCCGATTGTGCCCCATACCGACACACGATTCCCGCCTGAGAAGTTCCGGGTTCCCTGTGCACCCTTCCGAGCACTGTGCCTCGCTTGACGACCGTATGACGCCCCCTTAAGATGAAGCCACCTGAGGTTCACACCGTCTCCAGATGATCGACCAGAACACTTCGCACGGCTGTGTCGTTGAGAAATTGAGCGGCGGCTGTGCCGGGTGGCGTACAAGGTTGGACGCGGGTCGATTACGCACGACTTGGTTCCAGCAATCTCCCCCCGAAGGACTCGCCAAGGGCCAGCTGGCGTTAGCGTTTCACCAACACCAGCCATTGCGGCCCTGGTACGGAAGCATAAGGAAAATGAATTTAGGCAGAGGGAGTGGTGCATGGATGTGACGAAAAGCAAGGCTGGGGAGCTACCCCAGCGGGCAGATGCTGCCGGTGCGGAAGCCGAACCGACGCGCAGCAGAAAACCTTATCGGAAGCCGGCGTTTCGGTGCGAGCGTGTGTTTGAGACGACGGCTTTGGCGTGCGGGAAAGTGTCCGACTTGCAAAAGCACTGTCGGTTCGGCCAGAAAAAGACTTCGTAGCAAGGTTGGTGGCGGCAAGATGAGTAAATTGGACGAAAAGCAGATTCACTGGGATCAAGACCGTCCTGGATGCAGTTTCGAGGTGGCTCATGATGCGAGGCAGAGCGTACGGTTGGTTCTGGGTAGCTGGCATGCTCGTGCTGGCCGTTCCCTTTTGGATGCAGGCAGGAACAGCGGCGGCAGATCCTGCCGGGCAAGGGCAGCCGCGTCTGGGGTATCCGCAGGACTGGAGTTCGCGCCATTTGTTGATGCCGGGTGTTAGAGCCGAAGATGCGCTGGCCGCCCGCGACCCACGGCATGTCTACAACATGGTGATGCGGCAAGTCGCGATCCGGAACGCACGTCAGAAGGCGGCACGCCATCGTCGCCGGATTAAGATCGACTGGTCCGTCTCCCTGGAGAATGGGTTCATGCCGCAGAATCAGTTCCCCGCGAAATACCGGTTCGACATAAACACCGAGAGTTGCAGTGCCGACTACGTTGTTTTTGGCCTTACAGTAAATTCGGGCACGCAGGCCAACTTGGTCGGCATCAACAATCTCTACACGGAAGCGACTCCCAAGTGTAACGGCGGTACGCCTTGGGTGGCATTTGCGTACAACACCGTGACCCACACCGGCGGACAGATACGGAACTCGCCCACTCTGTCCCCCGACGGAACGAAAGTAGCATTCGTGGAGAGCACGGGCACGGCTTCGTACTTCCATGTGGTCGTCCTGCCAAATCCCATTCCAACGCCGCCGTCGCAAGCGGGAACCGTCTTGAGTCCACAGACACCGACTTCGTGCGCGACACCAACGACGCCAAGCTGCATGACGACTCTCACCATATTAGGCGCTGCTACCAACACAAATTCCTCGGTGTGGGTGGACTACAACACAGACACCGCCTACGTGGGCGCAGATAATGGCCTCCTCTACAAGATCACGCCGGTTTTCGGTGGCGGCGCTCCGGCTCTGGTCAGTGATGCAAACTGGCCCGTCACGGTCTCGACGCAGACCAACAGGGTGTTGACCGATCCGATTGTGGATGTAAGTTCGGGCAGGATCTTTCTCGGAGACGGGCAGGGATACCTGTATGCCGTCAGCCTCGCCAGCCCAGGGAAGACATACGCAGCGCGGCAGACCATCGGGTGGGCGGGACACGGAGCCGGAACGGGAATTGTAGATCCGCCAATCGTGGTCAACGATCCCGCCAATCCCGCCACCAACCAGGTGTTCGCTTTTACGGGCTGCAGCCAGGTGTTGTCCATCGGCGGAGCGATCAGCCAGCTTCCAGCGAACTTCACCACAGGTACGCCAACGACCGCCAACACCGTAGACCTGGGGTCGGCGACCGGGGCCGGGGACTGCACGGGTAAGAACGTACACTCGGGAACGTTTGATAACGCGTTCTGGGTGAACGGGTCGAGGTCTGGGCACGTGATTGGCTGCGGATTTGTACAGTCAGGAGGTGTGCCGTCGAACCCAAGAATGTATTTCTTCCCGTTCAGCACCAGTCACATCGTTACGAGCACGGGCTCGTCGTCGTTTGTCGTAAACAATACGCGCGGGGACGAGTGCTCTCCTCTGACCGAGTTCTACGACGGAACGACCGACCGGATGTTCTTCGGCGTCGGCGGCACGACCGACGGATTCCTGGAGAGTTCGACCATTACAACCTCGTTGAGCACTCCAAACTGCACCGGCGTACCCACCTCAAGTTGCGTGACGGCCCCAAGCGCTCTCGGAGGTACCAGCGGCATTCTGATCGACAACCAATTGTCGAACGGGGGGACGAACATTTATTTCACGACCGTAGCTCCCGGTTCAGTCAATGGCCAAAGGTGCAACGTGTCTGGCGGCAGCGCGAACCCATACTGCGCCGTAAAGTTGACCCAGGCCGGGTTGCAGTAAGGCCATTCGAGGGCGACGATTTTGCAGGATTGTCGATTCACCCCGCCCACGGGTTGCACCCGCGATTGTGCAACTCTTTGATCATCCAGACGCATCATGCCCATCCCGAAGAGCCCGCACTGGCCTGGGGAGAATCGCTCAACACACTATTTATCAATAGATTACATTTACAATTGAAACCATCACGCGACCCATCACGCGACCCAGAAAAATGGGTAGTCACGTGCATCTCTCCCCATCGGTGTTTTCTCGCTCCTCTTGATCTTGCTGGCGCGGGGTGCACAAGCTGGCGCGAACCGTGCCAGTACAATCTCCGAGCTGGCGCGCCGCGCTTGCGATGTAACCGCATCACAAACCGACGCTACGAAACCGGGCCCAACAGCCCGGTTTCATTTCTTCTAATCGTTAGTCGCCCTGACCGGCTCCAAAAAAAGATTGGACTCCCGATCCGCCGCTACCAGTCCCTCCGGCAGGGCGCCCCGATTGTATTCCACCATGCGATTCTTCCATTTGAGAAAGTCGGTAATGCTCTGCGGCTCGATGCGGACTTCCACCCGCCGCAGACTCGCCAGCAGCAGGTTCATTTCGTGCCCAAACCCAATCTCAGAGCGCAGGTTCTTCGCTGACGGCCTGACCTTCTCGATCTCCGGCCCGCACATTTCCAGTAGTCCCCAGCCGGATGCGAGCTCGTCAACTTGGATCAGTCCCTTGGGCGCCAGGTAGTACCGCTCGCAGCCCACGCCAGTTTCCGGTTTTTGGCGAAAGGGCTTCTCCCGGTCCACCAGAAAATCCGGGCGCGCCGTTTTACACTCCACCAGCACCGAATGACAAGCCTTCTTCCACCCGATGGCATCGGGCATCTCGCCACTAACGCATGCCTGTTCGCTCAGCACAACCCCGCAGCGATACCGCCGCAACCAGTCCACCGCCATCAAAACCAGTTTTGCGTGAGTCACGATAGATAGCTTGAAACGAAAGTTGCCTTCTGAACAGTACCAGACGAGCTACGAGCACAAAACTACGAACCACGAGCCGCTCGCAACCCCCGCACCAGCACCGGCCTCCGCAGCACCGTCTCCAGTAGATGCCGCGCCGCTGCCACTTCCTCCGCCGACCCGTCCAGCGCCGAATAACCCGCGGCCCGCACCAGCACGGCGTATTTTTCGACTGAAACCTGAAGTGCCGGCTCGTTGCCATTGCGCAGATCGAGCGTGTTGGCCAACCGCAGCAGACCCGCCAACTGCAACGCGATTCGCCGGTCCGGCAACTCCAGCCCCTGTAGCGTCTTTCCCCGCGGACGCGGCAGCGCCCCTCGGTGATACCGCGCCACGACAGCCACCAGTTCCATCTCCCGCGCCGTCCATCCCAACAGCAGCGGCAGCGCGCGAATCATCCGAAACGAGTCTTTGTGATGATCGTCGTTCCCCCGAGCCCTGCCGACATCGTGCAGCAGAGACGCC
>Ga0075018_10000577_pt1 | contig 11382 bp, 12 predicted proteins | sample ColStrG_CSR_2014_FD_71471 | JGI IMG/M metagenome (GOLD analysis project Ga0075018, IMG submission 71471) | Freshwater sediment microbial communities in response to fracking from Pennsylvania, USA - Cold Stream Run_MetaG_CSR_2014 | ecosystem: Environmental > Aquatic > Freshwater > Creek >... | reverse complement strand
CCCCATGCCGGATGATCTAGCCCGGTTCCCAGCTGCGCGGAACAGTGACAGGATCCAGCTGTCATTATGGCTCCGCACAGCATAATCTTGGCGCACAGCGCCGTGGCGTTGCGGCACCGTTCGACCGGACAGCTGAACAGAAGTTGAGCAACGCGATGAGAACCGGTAGCGGCAGCATCATGAGCAGAAGGTCGCCGGGGACGGCGGATCGTGGGGCAGGTTGGGAGTGCATAACCCGCCTCGTGCGAGGGGATCAAACTCTGTGAGAGGTCGGTGATGGCGTACAACATCAGTCTGCGCCAGCTCGAGGCGTTCCTCGCGGTCGCCGATGAGCGGCATTTCGCCCGCGCCTCCGAGCGTCTGAGGGTTTCTGCGCCGTGGATGAGTCACACGATCCGAGATCTTGAGCGCGCCTTGCACGTACAGCTTTTGACCAGGACCACCCGCACGGTCGAGCTGACTCAGGCAGGGGAGGTGTTCGCCGGTCTCGCTCGTCAGGTCCTTGCCGACCTGGCCGCTGCTGTGAGAGCCACGCAAAGCGCAGACCGTCGCCTGCAGACGGCCCTTCGTCTGGGCTACACCATCGGCGCTGGACTCGAGGTGGTTCCCCGGCTCATCCGGACGTTCTATGACCGCAATCCAGATGTGAGCATCGACTCCGAGGAGTTTGACTTCACGGATCCTTCCGCGGGTCTTCGCGACTTCCAGGTTCAGGCCGCAGTCGTGAGGCCTCCACTCGGCCTCGTCGGGCTGGTAAGCGTCGAGCTTGTCACCGAGCGGCGGGTCGCGTGCCTGCCAGACAACCATCCACTCGCGGGTCGCAAGACAGTGGAAATCTCAGATCTGCTTCCCGAGCCGATCATCGCCGCCCCCGTATCTCCGGGTCCGTGGCGCGACTATTGGATCCTGTCCGAGTACCGCACGCAGTCGCCACAGATCGTCGATGAGGCCCCCACGTTGGATGCCGAACTGCACCTGGTCTCCCGTGGGGTCGGTATCAGCATCACATCTGAGGCGATCGGGCGTTGGTACAGGCGGCCTGGAGTGATGTTCGTGCCCATACGGGACCTCAGCCCGTGCACCGTTTCGCTGGCCTGGTGGCCGCAGGAGACAGCGGCAGTTGCGCACCTGGCGGCCATAGCGAACGAGTTTCGGTCCGTCGACGAGACTGCGCCTGGGGTGCGGCCCGGTTCTCGCCGGCGGGGCGGAACGTGATGCGCGATCGGCTCCTCGTCGACGCCGCGGACGGCGCCCGGGCTCATGCTCATGTCTGGCATTCGGTCGAGGGCGAGTCCACATCCGTCGGGGACCAACCGCCCAGTAGCTCCTGAGCACGGCGATCGGGCTCGCGCGTGACCGGTCATGCAGGACGGCCCCGAGCGGTCGCTACCGGCGAGGCGACCCGGACGGCTAGTTCCCAACCAACCCCCGCACTGGTGGGACCTCTTCAGTACAGGGATGGAGCGATCGGGCCGGGCAGAGCGATGTACACCGTTTAGACCCGGCAGGGGGGATGGGACTTAAGTCCGCTGGGTCCGCGCCGATACCCACCGAGAGCAACACCAACCAACAGTGGTTGCGTCACACACATAGGGCTTGGTTGGTGTGCCACGAGCAGACGAGAGAAGTATATGACCGCCTTCGTACCTGACTACGGTCGCCATGAGGTTCACGATCGGGTGCGATGGACGTTCCGCATCAGTGCGGCGATGGTGGTCGCCTTCCTGATCTCTTTGATCGTCAGGCGTGCCGGTTCTGACTACAAACCGGTGGACGGGTGGGGCGTTGCCCTGTTCGAGATAGCCATGGGTGCGCTGTGCGTCGGCCGATATTTCGACAAGTCGTGGCGGACGAGTGAATCCGTTGCCCAGGCCTTCCCTCTCGTGATGGGAGCAGCGTGCATCGCCTGGGGCCTGGGAGACCTTGTCCTGACGATCGAGTCGCTCGCAGGAGTGACACCGTCGGTCCCGTCGACCGCCGACGGGTTCTTCGTCGCCTTCTTCCCGCTCTGCTACCTCAGCTTCATGCTGGTCATCCGGCGGGGAAACAACGGATCGCTGGTGGCGACTGCACTGGACGGATCGATCGCGGGGCTCGGTGCGGCCTCTATCTCCGCGGCATACGTGTTCAACGCCGTCCTGCGTGCGGACGGGGGGAGTGGCCTGTCGGTCGCCACGAGCATGGCCTACCCGGTCGGCGATCTGCTGCTGCTCGCCCTTGCAATCGGTGGGCTCACCATCCTCCCCAAGGAATACAGAAGCTTTCTCACGATCGCCTGTTTTGCCATGGTTGCCAACGCCACCGGCGATATGTACAGCCTGCTGCAGCCGAACAGCAAGGTCGGCTATGTGGCCAACGCCGTGGCGTGGCCAATTTCTTTGCTGCTGCTGGCGATTGCGACCTGGGTCCAACCCGCAGGCGTGCGGGTTGCCCGCGTCCACGCGGGGACTGTCACCACGGAACGAACCGCCGGATTCACGCTCCCGGCCCTCGGCGCCCTCGCCAGCATATTCGTGCTGTTCTCGGCTAGCCTGGGGCACGTCGGCAGGGTCGCCTCAATCCTGGCGATGGCGACTCTGCTGGTCGCCGGCGTGCGACTCACGCTGACGGTGCGCGCGGCGCAGGCGTCAAACTCGTCCCGCTTCCGATCCTTGATCGACAACGCGTGGGACCTCATCGTGGTTGCCGAAGCCGACCTCGATGTCGCCTACATAACCCCGTCGTCGCAGCGGGTGTTGGGCTACCTGCCGGCCGACCTGCACGGCAGCCCCATTACCGACCTCATACATCCTGATGACACCGAGGCCGTACTTGGCCATCTCGGCCAGCTTGCGGCCGCGCAGACGACCTCCTTTGAAACCCGCATGCGCCATCACAACGGCGAATGGCGGATGATCGCCTGGTCCGCCACGAACCTACTCGCGGACCCCTCCGTGCGCGGCTACGTTCTGAACGGCGGAGACGTCACTGAGGCACGCCTGGCAGCCGAGCACTTGGCCTCCCTGTCTGCCTCGTTCAGGGACACACTTTCGCGCAGCGCGGGCGAGCTGTTGGCCACGGCCGAGGAGCATGCCGCCAGTGCCACACAGCAGTCGTCCGCGGTCGCCGAGACCAGCGCCACGATCGAGGAGCTGGCCGCGACGGCAGCGCAGATCGCCGACACCGCCGAGTCGGTCGCCCGCTACGCAGCCGAGACCTTGCGCTACGCCGAGGACGGGCGGGTCGCGGTCACCGCGTCGGTCAACGCCATGGACTCCATCGCCGCGCGGGTCGACTCGATCAGTGTCCGGGCCCTGTCCCTGGGTGAGAAGAGCCAGGAGATCGGACGGATCCTGGTCGTGATCGACGACCTGGCCGATCAGACCAACCTGCTCGCCCTCAATGCTGCCATCGAGGCCGCCCGGGCGGGCGAGCACGGCCGCGGCTTCGCGGTGGTGGCTGCGGAGGTCCGAAAGCTCGCCGAGCGTGCCCAGGAGTCGACTGGCCAGATCCAGAGCATCGTCGCCCAGATCCAGTCCGAGACAAGTGCGACGATCCTGGCCAGCGAGGAGGGCACTCGCGAGGTCCGCAACGGGTCGGCCCTGGCCCGGGATGTGGTCGACGCGCTAGGTCGCATCTCCGGGATGGTCGACGAGACCACCACTGCGGCGAAGGAGATCTCGATCGCGACCAGCCAGCAGCGGTCGGCCTCCGACCAGGTCGTGTCCGCTATGACCCAGGTCACCAACGTGTCCCGCCAGTATGTGGTCGGGTCCAAGCAGTCGGCGGCTGCCGCCGCTCAGCTGAATGATCTGGCCAGCGAGCTGCGTGCCTCCATCGCCCAGTTCCAGATGTCATAACAGTGGCTGGCTAGGCGAGCGATCCGGAGCTGGTCGCGATCTGCGCGGGTAAGTCGACGAGAAGATCACTTCCACCTCGTCCATGGTTCCCCGAAAGTCTTGCAGATCCAATGCAGTGGAGGCTGGCGCAAGACTAAGAGAGAACTCCGCCCTGCGGGCCACGCCTACCCAGTGCCACCCAGGCTTCGCCTCCCGATCTGGCAGGTCCGGAGCGCAGGGCGACCGGAGACGATGGGATCGCGTGTGTCCCGTCGATCATAGGGGCGCGTCATCGGCCGGGAGCAGGATGAAGGGCGCGCCCTTGAGCGAACGCAGCGCTCGGAAGTGGCGCTCATCGAATGTGAGGACGCGTCGGGTGTTGAGCCGGCCGGCGAGCACGACCACTGCGAGGTCGGCCAACCCGACGTCAAGATCGGCGTACTTCCGCTCGAGGCCCGCCACCACGGAGTAGTCGTCCGGCTCAAGGCAAGGCACCGTAAACCTCCCTGCGGAGAGGTCGTTGAGAAAAGCCACTCTCGCCACGCGACCCATGCGCCTGCCCAGTAGGTAGTCCACCTCAGCGCACACCGGGGCTGGGATCACCAGGTCCCCCGGCTCGTTGCGGAGAGCAGCCTCGACAGCGCCGTGCCCAGGATCGGCCCGGTCGGCGAGCGCCACCAGCGGTGCGGCGTCGAGCACCAACGTCACGCGCCGAAACCCCTCATCAGGTCCTCGTCCGTCAGTGCCGCGACAGAACTCCCGTCACCTTCGGCAACGCCCGCGAGCGCAAAGTTTCGGTCACCGCGGCGTTCCGGCTCATAGTTCTTGATCGCGCGGCGAATGACCTCTGCCTGCGACGTGCCCTCACGCTCAGCCAGCGCGGCCAGCCGCGTGGCCTCCTCCGAAGACAGGTACACACTGGTCTTGTTCATGAATGTAGGGTAACACGTAGGGTACGACTCAGATCGGGGGCCGAACGTGATGTAGATCTTGCAACGGATCGCGGAGCTGACGGGATGGCTTTCACACCAAGCCGACTCCGTCGCCGGACGAGGCCCTTTTACCCCATCGGAGCCAAGGCCGCCAGACCCACGACAGCCGCAGCCCCCGCCAGGCGCGTGTCGTACGTGAGGAGTGCGTCTGCGCCGACGGCGATGGCCGACGCTAGATGGATGGCATCCAAAGAACGCAGTTCGTCTGCACCCAGGAGACGCGCTCGCTGGAGCACCGCCTCGTCAAGCCTGTGCTCAGCAACACCAGACAGGGCTGCCTTGGCGACTTCCTCAACGTCCGCCACCCCCGCACGACGCAACGATCGCCACACCTCAAGCCATGCGAGCGACGACGCCGTCAGCAGATCTCCAGCCAGGTGGCGTTCTCTCAGCAGCGCCCGGACCGCCAGCGACTCGGCTTCAACAACCACCCGTTTGAGCAGAGCACTCGAATCCACGTCCAGGACCGTCACCGCTCGTCATCGCGATCGAAGAGATCCAGGGTCGACAGGCCCACGGCGAGCCTGATACTCGGTTCGGCGTCGAGAAAGGGCGAGGGGGACTCACCGGTGCCGATCCGCCGGCGCCGCCACGACAGGAGGACCTGACCATGACTCTCGAGACCAATCGCACCGGGGTCGCCACCCAGACCCTGTGCTTCGCCGCGCCCCTCCTGCCCGGTAGGGCATCGACCGATCGTGAGGAGATGCTCTCCTGCTGGGACGGCGAGCGCAGCGAGGAGCACTCGGCCTCCCGTCGCCGTCACGGCATCACCCGTGAGTCGGTCTGGATCCAGGGAACGCCGGCCGGAGACCTCGCCGTGGTCCCGATCGAGTCGCCTGACCTGTCCCACGCCCTACTTGGGCTCGCGACGTCGTACGACCCGTTCGACGTCTGGTTCCGCGAGCACTTGCTGGCTGTGCACGGCATGGACCTGACAGCCGGGATGTCACTGCCGGAGCAGGTGCTGAGTTTCCGCGACTGAGCCGGCGGGCTGTGAGACGAGGAAGACTGCCCCAGTCTCAGCTCGGGAAGAACTGAGGCGCTTCGTTGTCGATCTTGTCAAGCCAGCGGAGCTGCTGGGATGGCTTTCACACCCTGACTTCCCGTGGACTTCGAAGTGGAGAAGCCTGCCCCGGTCTCAGGCCCGGCGCGCATCTCGCCGATGGTCGACGCCAAGGACGACCACGACGCTGTTCTCCTCGTCGATGCGGTAGCGGTCGAGATCGCGGCGAGCACCGTGGTCATCTGGGAGCGCTCCGGCACGGGTGAAGCCCGGCAGCGCCGCGCTCTCCGGATGGTTGGTGCTGCCTTCGTGGCTCGCGCGGTCTACCTGCTACTCCAGTCCGCCGTCTTGGTGTTCGCAGGATGGCACCCTCGGCATAGCCCGGTCGGCATCGCCTGGACGGGGTCACGGCCGTGGTGATGTTCTGTCTCGCGGCGGGCAATGCCCGGGTGGGTCGGGCGCTGGACAACCCGCTCCTGCGCACCGAAGGCCTAGTCACATTGATCGACGGGCTGCTGGCCACCGCGGTGCACGTCGGGATGATCCTGATCGCCACGCCTCGCTGGGCTGGTGGTTGGCCGACCCGCTCGCCGGCCTGGTGCTGACGTACCGCGCGGGCGTCGAGGGACGGCAGCGCTCACACACTGACACTAGGTCAAAGGCTTTTCCGTCACTGGCGCGAGGGTCGCCCGTCACGCGCGACTTCAACCGGACGCAGCGTCGGCATCGCCAGACTGACGACCCCCGCCGGGGTCTCGCAGTGGGTACGGGACCGCTGGCGCAGCCACCAGATCCCTCCCCCTGCGCCGACAGCGACCACAGCCAAAGCTGGAAGGAAGACCGCAGCCACAGCCGACGCAACGCCGATCGCCGCCAGGAACGCGAGCAGCGGCCCGGCGCAGCACACCACACAGGCCGCGGCCACCACCGCGAGCACGCCCTTGCCACCTCGGGACATCCGGCCGGCCTTCATGCCGGGATCTCGAACAAGACTGCCCGCGCGTCCTCCGGTGCCTGTACGTCCACGGTTACCGCGTCGGGCGCCAGGTGCAGGGTGAAGATGAAGAACGAGCAGCACGCCTGCTCGCGGACCGCGAGGTCACCCAGGCGAGCGGCGACAGCAGGGTCGGGTGAGAACCGCAGCCGCAGCCCACCAGGGACCGGCGCGCGGTCGACGGCCAACGCCAGCAGCTCGTTCCACTCGCCCAGTCGCGCCCGCTGGTCGGCGGCCGACAGGGAGCACGACACCGGGCTCCGGGCCAGCGCCTGTTCCGCGACAGCACCGTCGATCAGGCCGGTACCCGCGTCCGGCCCGGGCCGCGTTCGCGTCAACTCGACGAGTTGCGGGACCCGGATGCCAGCTGGCCCCTCGGGGACGCAGCCACAGCCGTCGCCGCACCCCCCGTCCGATGATTGCGTTTCCAGGTCGGCCTGGGCTGCATCCAACTGCGCACCGAACGTGGTCAGCTCCTCGATCCGTGTCTTCACCTGCGCCGACCGCGCCCCGATGTGCCCGTGAAGCTTGTCTTGGACGTGCGCGCACTGGCCCTGGTCCCAGATCCCCACGAGCTCGCGGATCTCCCCCAGCGGCAGGCCGAGCTGTTTGGCCCGGTCGATGAACCGCAGACGGGTCACCGCCGCCTCGTCGTACCGCCGGTAGCCAGCCGGTGTCCGATCAACCGCGGCCAGCAGACCGACCTGCTCGTAGTAGCGCAGCGTTGACGCAGTGAAACCGCTACGGGCCGCAACCTCGGAGATTAGCAACGTGTCGCTCATGTCTCGACCGTAAACCTTCAAGTGCGCTCGAAGGTCAAGCCCCGACGGCCCGTTCTGGGGAACGTGAGTTCGCCCGATCTTCTCGATCCGGTTCGGAGGCGACGGCTGGCGCGCCGACAGAACTCGACACCACGGCGACTGTTGCGCGTTCGTGCACTCAGGCTTGGCCAGTCGTGCCTCATCCTGCCAACATCTGCGAGGACGGCGCCGCTACGTTGGGCGGCATGAGCCACCAGGCGGGGCACCCCTCAGTCATCGACGAGGTGCTGCAGGCGCAGCCACCGCGGTTCACCGAGGAAGAGGCGGCGCGGATCGGCGCCGACACCTTCGGCATCGCGGCGGCCGAGGCCCGCAACCTGGGCAGCGAGCGGGATCAAACGTTCATGCTGCTCGACGCCGCGGGCGAGGGGCTGTCGGTGCTCAAGGTGTCCAACCCCGCCGAGGCCCCAGCGACGTTGGACATGGAAGCCCTGGCCGCGTTCCACGCTGCCACGGTCCTTACCTCCCAGCAGGCCGGGACGCCGGACGGATGGCCTCCGCTCGCCGTTGCGCAGCCGCGGCGGTCGCTGGACGCCGCTTCTCCTAGTGCGGATCCGCAGGCCTTCCGCGCCCGGCTGGACGATGGGGGGGCGACGTACTGGGTCCGGGCGTACGACGTCCTGCCGGGGCGCGCCCGGCTCGACCCCCTGACCCTCGCCGATCCGGCGCTCGTCGCGTGGGGCGAGACGACCGCGCGGGTGGGGCTCGCGCTGCGCGCCTTCATCCACCCGCGGGCGATCCGCACTCTGCCGTGGGACGTCCAGCACGCCGCCAGCGTGCGCCCGATGCTGGCAGCGGTCTCGGACCCCTCCGTGCGGGCGACGGTCGAGGCGGTGCTGGACCGTTTCGACGTCGCGGTGGCGCCCCGCTGGTCGCTGCTGCGGGCGCAGGCCATCCACAGCGACCTGACCGTGGACAACGTCCTCGCGGACGAGGCGGGCCGAATCACGGGGATTATCGACTTCGGCGACCTGAGCCACAGTGCGCTCGTGGTCGACCTCGCCTCGGTCCTCGACTCGATAGCCATGGGGCGTCTCGGCGACGACATGTTCCGGGTCGCCCGGCTGGTGGTCGATGGGTACGAGCGTGTGATGCCGCTCGAGCCGCTGGAGCGCGAGATCCTCGGCGAGCTCTGGGCCACCCGGGCCGCGGTGGGCGTCGCGATCGGGTCCTGGCGGGCCGCCGAAGGGCTCGAGCAGGCCGACTACGCGTTGCGCCTCAAGGACACCGCGATGGTGATGATGGAGCACGTGCTGTCGACCGGCTGGGCGAGTACGGCGCGGCTGCTCGGCGCCGACCCGGCCGCCGGCTCGGCCGCCTCGAGCAGGCCGGGTGCGCCGGAGGCACTGAGCACGACGGCGCTGTCCGCGCGCAGGGACGCGGTCTTCGGCCCGGCGCTCGAGCCGCTGAGCTACGCCGAGCCGATCGAGATGGCCAGTGCGAGCGGGGTGTGGATGGTGGACACCGACGGGCGGCGGTACCTCGACGCGTACAACAACGTCGTCTGCCTGGGGCACAGCCACCCGCGCGTCACCGGTGCGGTGGCGCGCCAGTGGCGGGTGCTGAACACCAACATGCGCTATCTGCACCACGCTGCGATCGAGCTGGGGGAGCGGCTGGTCGCGACCTGCCCGGAGGGTCTCGACACGGTCCTGTTCGTCAACTCTGGCTCCGAGGCCAACGACCTCGCCTGGCGGCTCGCGCGGATGCACACCGGCAACCGGGGCGGGCTGTGCACTGACTTCGCCTACCACGGCATCACCGAAGCCGGAGCGGACCTCTCGCCCGAAGTGCTGCCGGACGGCCTGCTGCCCGACCATGTCGCGACCTGGTTGCCGCCTGACACCTACCGCGGCATGAACCTCGGGACCGAGGGGTTCGCCGTGGCAATCGACCGGTTGGCGGCAAAGGGGTTCGCCCCCGCGGCCACCATCCTCGACGGGGTCCTCACTAGCGACGGCGTGTACGACCTCGACCCGGCGTACGCGCAGGAGCTCGTGCGGATGACGCGGGCGGCGGGCGGTCTGTGGATCGCGGACGAGGTGCAAGGTGGGCACGGCCGGACCGGCGCGGCGATGTGGTCCTTCTCTCGGCTCGGCATCGAGCCGGACTTCGTGACGCTCGGCAAGCCGATGGGCAACGGCCAACCGGTCGGGGCGGTGATCACCCGACGTGAGCTGGTCGAGCGCTTCGCGGCCGAGACGGTGTTCTTCTCGACCTTCGGCGGAAACCAGGTGTCGATGGCGGCCTCGCACGCGGTGCTCGACGTCCTCGCTGACGAGCGGGTGCTCCCGCGCGTCGTGCGGCTCGGCGAGGTGCTGCGGGACGCGGTTCGCACGGCGACGGCCGGGCACGACCGGGTCGGTGACGTCCGTGGGGTTGGCCTGGCCAACGGGATCGAGATCGTCACCGACCGAGGCTCACGGACCCCGGACCGGGTGGCCGCGGCCCAGGTCCGGGACGGGCTGCGCGCGCGGGGGGTTCTCGTCGGCACGACCGCGCGCGCTGTCAACGTGCTGAAGGTGCGGCCGCCGCTGGCCTTCGCGGAGGAGCACGTGCCGGTACTGGTGACGGCGCTGTGCGCGGCGCTCGAGGACCTCCCGAGCGGCGATCGACCGGGGTCCCGGCGTGGGTGAGGTCAGCGCCGTGGCGGACGGCGCCCCTTTGGTGCCGGATATGCCCCCGTTCACCTAGGCGCCGGGCGCCGAACATCGGCTCGATCACAACGTCGGGACGGTCCGGCACGAGAGCGCGGAAGACTGCCGTGTCCTGCTCCGTCGGCTTCGGGATCTACACGAGCGCGTCCTACATGCCCGGCTGCGGGAGGACCTCAAGGACCTCGATCGTGCCCATCGCCTTGTGTGGGTGGCCCTCCAATACGGCGTCCAGGGAGGCCACGTCGTCGGCCTGCAGGAACGAGTACCCGCCCACCCATCCGGCCGGGCCTGGGTCGCCATCACTGACTGGCTGAGTCGGGGAGCCGAAGTCGACCAACGCCTCGCCTGCCCTGGCCCCCCAAGCCATCCAAGCCTCCATGCTTGCCTGCATCGCCTCGGGTGTGGCCGCGGCCATCTGCTCCCCCGCCGACATCGTCGACCGGTACAGAACCAAATATCTGGGCACGGGCGCTGCCTCCCACGTTCGTCCGCGCAGGCCCTGCGCCAAGCGCTGTCTCCCACCTTTGCCTGGATTCTGCTTTCACGTCCACCCCGGCTGCAGCCAAACCCCGCGATGAGCTGGAAGAAATGTGCGCGCTCAGGGAGCGGCGACAGCGCCGTGAGAGCCCAGCCAAGGCTCCGATGGCACCGGCGTCTCCGGCGTGCTCGCTGGATATAGGACTCCCCACCCGGTTTCGACGGCTCCGGGCCGGGTTTGCGGCAGGGCGATCATCGCGGCTCCGTGGCGCGTCCGACGTGGCGGGCCTGTCCATCGACCGCAACCGACCGGGCTACTCCCCTATTGGCCCGTTCGTCAGATCTTCGTAAGGCGGCGGGCGTCGACGGCGTGTCACGAACATGGTTTCCTCATTGTGTCGTCGCCCCCCTGCCAGCGCGAAGGAGTGCCGGGCATGCTGCCGCCGTCGGTCCAGTCATTCATCGATGCCGAGATAAACGCGAACGCCACTAACTACTCCGATCTACGTGCGGTCTTCCTGAACGGATCACTCAAGCGGTCGCCCGAGACCAGTAACACCGACGCACTGATCGATATCAGCGCCCATATCTTGCGGGGCGTCGGGGCTCGAGTCGAT
>Ga0075018_10000576_pt1 | contig 11384 bp, 10 predicted proteins | sample ColStrG_CSR_2014_FD_71471 | JGI IMG/M metagenome (GOLD analysis project Ga0075018, IMG submission 71471) | Freshwater sediment microbial communities in response to fracking from Pennsylvania, USA - Cold Stream Run_MetaG_CSR_2014 | ecosystem: Environmental > Aquatic > Freshwater > Creek >... | reverse complement strand
TCTTCAAGGTACGGCGCAAGATCACCATTCACGAGTAATCGCCGGGGTGCGGGCCACTACCAGATCGGCGCGCCGTCCTTATCGCGGAATACGAAGGTTTCACTGCCGCGGGTGATTTCCCGGGCAAAGATCGTTTCCACACCTTCAAACTGCACCTTCGTGCCGACCACCGTGACCGCGTCGCCCTTGTTGAAAACCAGATCGTAGGCCTTTACGAATTTTGTGGTTGCAAGGTGAACCTCAATCGTCTTGTTGGCGGACAACTTCAAGACCAGGTGCGAGCCCATGCCACCGCTCACCGGGCACTGACGGTCTCTTACCTCTTCCACCGTTCCTTTGAACGTGGCTTCGGCCGCCGGATCATACTTCGGAACTGCGACACCTGGTTCGGACTTCTGTCCCGCAGCAACCGGGGTTATGGTGAGGACCAGCGCAACAACCGTAAGAATCAGAATGATGATGCGGAAGGTTTTCATGAGCCACCTCCTGTTAGACATTCAACTTCTGACTTAAGTGTGGCCCTCTCAGGCCTATCGCGCTGTGATGACGATCACCGGGCATCGTGAGAAACGCCGGCGGCGAAGAGATGGAAGCGCGGGATGTGATGCTCCTCACTACGACTAGTGCTTAAAGTCACCGCCTCAGCCCGGGGGAAGCCGTTTAATCGAGACTGACCGGATGCGCGGCGGCCGTGGTAACAGGAATCTCGCGCTGGGAGTGAAGCGATGAACGACCAGGATCTTCTACGATGTCCGTTACTCCAGGGCCTGGATCCGATGCACCGGGCCGAGCTCATGGGCCTGCTGAACGACAGCGGTGTCCGCGAAAAGCTCGAAAAGTGTTTGGCCGAACACGCCAGCGCAGCGGAACCGGCAGCGGTGTGTGCCCACGAAAGGCAGCCTGGCGATTTTGAAAAAGAAGTTCATAGCTGGAACCCGCAACACTCCCCCTGGAACAGAAGCCCAAAGGAGTGAGGCACGCAAAGAGGCTGGGAAACAACGGGACCCTCGGGAACCTCTGAGCAAGTTGCCTATGTAGGCGCGGGCGCCCACGCCGGTGCTGGCGCCACGACATCCTTCCTTTGCGTACGTTGGTGTCTTTTGTGGTTCTAGCATTTGCAGTTCATCAACCACAAAGGACACAAAGAGAGATGCAACTTTACCACTCTTCGCCAGCGCCCCAGTTGAGAGCCATACTTTCTGGATTTCCTGGTTTGTGTGACCGGTATCACAGCCAACTGTGCCCCCTGCCCTAGCCGTTCCGAAAGCTAAGGCCGAACATTGCCTTAGTGAAGGAGGGGCGGCGATGATGCTGGCATACAGGCTTCTCCGCTTGGTTGAGACCCACTCGGATGCCCTGGCGGCAGGGCTTCTCGAACGAACCCGAAAGTCCCCTATGCTCCCCGGCTACCGCAACGTTCCGCCCGAGGAACTCAAGCAACGGGTGCATGAAATCTACCGGCACCTGGCCGACTGGTTGCTGGGCAAAAGCGAGTTGGATATCGAAAGGCGCTACCTGGAGGTTGGCGCCAGGCGCGCCCAGCAGGGCGTGCCGCTAAGTCAGCTTATCTGGGCGATCGTCCAGACCAAGAAGAACCTTTGGGATTTCCTGAAACAAGAAGCGGTTCTGGATCGGCCCGCGGAGATTTCCGGCGAGCTCGAGGTAGAGGAGTTGCTGGATCAGTTTTTTGACCGCGCCATCTACTATGCCGCGGTTGGTTATGAACAGTCGTGTATGGATGAGCCGGTGCGGAGGGTAAGTGCGGTTGTATAGGGGAGGAAGAATGTCCTGGGAACTTGACTACAAGCACAAGTTGCGGACCGCAGAGGATGCGCTGCTCTGCGTGAAGGCAGGAATGCGCGTCTACATTCAGCCCGGGTGCGCTGAGCCTGAAACTCTGGTCGAGGCGCTGATGCGCCGCGCTCCCTATGTGGAGGACGTGGAAATCGTTCACATGATGACCATGGGCGCGGCCCCTTACGTGGCTCCGGAGATGGCTGGGCACTTCCGGCACAACGCAATGTTTATCGGCCCCAATGTGCGCGAGGCCATCAACGAAGGCCGCGCCGACTACACGCCCATCTACCTGAGTGAGATTGAAGAAATGTTCGAGAGCGGCGCCATGCCGATTGATGTTGCCCTGCTGACTCTCTCTCCTCCTGACCCGCACGGGTTCTGCAGCTTCGGTGTGGGTGTGGATACGTCGCTCACCGCGGCAAAATGTGCCCGCTACGTAGTGGCGCAAATCAACGATCAAATGCCACGCACCTTCGGAGACAGTTTTATCCATGTGAGCGAGCTTGATGCCATTGTGGATTCCTCCCGGCCTCTGTGCGCCATGAAACTGCCGCAAGCCACGGAAATGCACAAGGCAATTGCCCGCCAGGTCGCGGATTTGATTGAGGACGGAGCCGTGCTGCAGACCGGTATTGGTGGAATCCCGGATGCGGTGCTGCCCTTTCTCATGGATCGCAAGGATCTCGGAGTGCACAGCGAACTGGTTTCCGACGGCGTGATTCCCCTGATCGAAGCCGGCGTCATCACGGGTGCACGCAAGAACTTCAAGCCGCGGAAGATCATTCTGGGATTTGCCATCGGCACGAAAACGTTGTTCGATTTCGTGGACAACAATCCCATCTTCGAGTTCCATCCCACCGCCTATAGCAACGACCCCGGACTCATTGCCCGCAACGACAATATGGTGGCAATCAACTCCGCGCTGCAGGTCGATATCACCGGCCAGGTGTGCTCCGATTCGATCGGAAACCAGTTCTACAGCGGCATTGGCGGGCAAGTGGACTTCCTGCGCGGGGCTTCGCGCTCCCGGGGCGGCAAACCGATCATCGCCATTTCATCGACCGCAAAGGATGGAGCGATCTCGCGGATCGTGCCCATGCTGAGCCCCGGCGCGGGAGTGGTTACTTCGCGCGGGCTGGTCCGCTACGTCGTCACCGAATATGGTGTCGCGTATTTGCACGGCAAGACCATCCGGGAACGGGCGCAGGCGCTGATCAACATTGCGCATCCCAAATTCAGAGAAGAACTCTATCGATTTTGCGAGAAAACCAGGTGGCTGCAGCGACCCTTAGCTGCGGAGACAGCAGCAACGAGGTGAAAGATGGCAGGCCAAGCGCGCGGTAAAGTCACGGTCGATATCGAGGAATGCAAAGGCTGCGGGTTGTGCGTGGAGTCTTGTCCGCCAAAGTGCCTGGAACTGGCGCCGGAGTTGAGTTCTTACGGGTTTCATCCGGCACGCTACACCGGGCAAGACTGCAGCGGTTGCGGAATCTGCTTTTACTGCTGCCCGGAGCCGGGCGCGATTACCGTCTACCGCATAAAGGCAAAAGGAAGAGCGTTTGCGGCGGCCCAGGGAGGCGAACATGCGGCAGCTCTGTAAGGGAAACGTGGCGGTAGTGAAGGGCGCGATCCTTGCCGGGTGCCGTGCCTACTACGGATATCCCATTACTCCAGCCAGCGAAATCGCCGAGTCTGCCGCGCTCTATTTCCCCCAGGTCGGCGGAACTTTTCTGCAAGCGGAGAGCGAAGTTGCCGCCATCAACATGGTGTACGGTGCGGCGGCGGCCGGAGTCCGCGTCATGACTGGGTCTTCTGGCCCCGGCCTCAGCCTGATGCAGGAAGGCATGTCCTATCTGGCCGGCGCGGAACTGCCGTGCGTGATCGTTGATGTAATGCGCGGCGGTCCGGGCCTGGGCAACATCGCGCCCGAACAAAGCGACTATTTCGCCATGGTGAAAGGCGGCGGCCATGGCAACTACCGCAATATCGTGCTCGCGCCCGCATCGGTGCAGGAAATGGCCGAGCTCACCATGCTGGCATTCGATCTCGCCGACAAATATCGCAATCCGGCCGTGGTGCTCGCGGACGGCTTCATCGGACAAATGATGGAGCCTCTGGATCTCGAATATCGTGAGATTCAACCACCCGACAAAATCTGGGCCGTAAAAGGAACACCAGCGACACGTGCCAACCTGGTTACTTCCATTTATCTCGAAACCGATGAACTGGAAGAACACCAGCGCCGAATGGAAGCCAAATACATCCGCGCGCAAGCAGCCGAGCCGCGCTGCGAGCTCTGCCACACCGAGGACGCCGAGGTGCTGCTGGTAGGGTATGGCATCGTGTCCCGCGTGTTGCTTTCTACGGTGGAGGCGCTACGCAAGCAAGGAGTGAAAGCAGGGATGTTCCGCCCTATCACTCTGTGGCCCTATCCTTCGAAGGCTTTGGCGCAAGCGGCCTCCAAAGTGCAAAAGGTCCTGGTCGTCGAACTGAGCAACGGACAAATGCTGGAAGATGTCCGCCTGGCGTTGAACGGCAAAGTGCCGGTGGACTTTTACGGGCGAGTCGGAGGCAATGTGCCATCGGTCGCGGAACTGCAGCAACAGGTATTGGAACGCATGGCGGTAGCGGTGTGAGGCCAGAACCGGTCTCATGAGCGGGTTTGAAAGGGCCCGGCTTCCGGCCGTGCCAATAGCGGGTCCGGAAAGGACAACGAACATGGCTAACCAGAGCGTGATCAACTCGGCGGATCCCGAGATTAACAACGACGGATACGAACCAGTCCACTCCAAGTCGCCGCTGTTCTTTGACCTGTACGAGCGCAAGTCAGAACTCAAGCACCAGACCCACTACTGTCCCGGCTGCGGACACGGCGTGGCCCACAAGCTGATCGCCGAGGCGCTCCAGGATCTGGGGCTGCAGGACAGAACCATCTTCGTGAGTCCAGTGGGCTGCTCCGTGTTTGCCTACTACTATTTTGACGTAGGCAATGTACAGGTCGCGCACGGCCGTGCTCCGGCTTCGGCCACGGGAATCAAGCGATCCTGCCCGGACAAGATCGTCATTTCCTACCAGGGAGACGGCGATCTCGCGGCCATCGGCACCGCCGAGATCGTTCACGCCGCCAACCGGGGGGAAAAGATCACCGTCTTTTTCGTGAACAATGGAATCTACGGCATGACTGGCGGGCAGATGGCGCCCACCACCCTGGTCGGGCAGAAGAGCACAACTTCTCCCTGGGGCCGGCGTCCGGCGAATGAAGGCTTTCCGCTGCACATGGCGGAACTTCTCGCAACCCTGGAAGCGCCGGCGTACATCGAACGCGTGGCGCTTTCGGACAACAAGAACATCATGAAAGCGCGGCGGGCGATCCGCAAAGCGATCGAGATCCAGCGGGATGGCGCGGGCTTCTCGTTTGTTGAAATCCTCTCGCCGTGTCCGACAATCTGGGGCAAAGACCCACTGGAAGCGCGGCGCTGGGTTCTCGATACGATGATGCCAGCCTTTCCGCTGAACGTTTTCCGCGACCGCCGGCCGGAAATTCCCGCGGGCAATGAACCGCCACAGCGCCCCGTGGCGGATGTGCTTGAGATCTCTCCGCAAGCGGGTGCGCACCATGCTTCCAGACCGAAACACGCGCATCACTTCAAAGACGTGAAGATCAAAATCGCTGGCTTCGGCGGACAGGGCGTCCTGCTGCTGGGCCAACTGCTCATCGAAATGGGCATGCGGGAAAGCCTTGAAGTAAGCTGGCTGCCGTCATACGGGCCGGAGATGCGTTCGGGCAGCGCGCACTGCCACGTGTGTTTGTCAAACGAACGGATCGGGTCACCGCTGGTCTCGCGCCCGGATGTGCTCGTGGCCATGAATGAGTTCTCGCTGCGCAAGTTTGCACACGAAGTCGCAAGCGGCGGGCTCATCCTTTACAACGGCGGCAGCCTTCCCGCCGACTTTGCCGCGCCAGGAGTGCAGGTGGTCGCGATTCCGGCGGCGGAGATCGCCGACAAACTCGGTTCGACCAAGGCAACCAACATCGTGATGATGGGCGCATTGCTGGAAGAGACCGAGTGTCTGGCTCCCGGCACTGCAATGAGCGTGCTCGGGGACAAGGTGAAAAAACTCGATCTGCTGGACATTGACCGCAAAGCACTCACTGCGGGACGCCTGTTTATCGATGACCAGGCTCACATCGGTGCGGTAAGCCAGCCCGACGGCTTCGCGTAGCTTGGCAGGCGAGAAGGAGGGTGGGAAAGCCATCATCGTGATGCGAGCCACAAACCGTTGTGCCTTTGATCACAGCAATCGGAGAAAAGCTGGACTAAGAATAAAAGGTGGTTGATGAATTCGCAGGTTTTCGGAAGAGGATGCCATGTTTGAAGCCGAGGTTGAGATGGAAAGGCGTTCAGCTTTCTTGCCACTGCTGCTCCTGGTGTGTCTGGTGGCGGGGATCGTAGGCATGGTGACTTACGTGGTGTTCCAGGCCCGGGCGAAAACTCCGCTCAGCGCGCGGGAAGCGAGCGGGATAGTGGCAGCGGCGCTCCAGGGACCGGGGCCAGCGACCATCCACTTCCGCAGCGGCCTGGTGATATCCAGTGTCGCGGAAAAACCAGGAGACCCTCACTACCGACTAATGGAAAAGGCGGGAATTCTGAAATTGGCCAAGGCTGCACGGGGAGACGAACTGGTTGCGCTCACGCCCGGTGGAGAGCGCCTTGTAACCGGAATCCCGGGTGTCAAGAAATGGAAAGAACCGGATGGCACCTTCTCCTATCAGGTCCCGCTGGCTCTTCGCCAACTGGTCAGCATCAGCGATATAACCATGAGCGGGGTGAACAACGCGACCGTCGAATACACCTGGAAATGGGTGCCCAACCAAATGGGGGACTTGTTCGACGCGGGTGGTTCGTTGGTGAAAAGCTTCAATCTGTGGGATCGCCAAACCCTCATCAATAAGTATGAAGCCGACTTCTATCATGGAAGTCCGACGAAATCCACGCTGGCGCTGGTGCGCGCCGATCAGGGATGGAGAATCTCGGCGCCATAGCTGCCCGCGAAGCGGAAAAGTAGCAATGCAGCCGCTTGAGTTCGGAGAAGAAGAGTTTAAAAGGAGGAATACGATGTCCATAAAGAAACTGAGTTGGCTGTGTGCCGCCCTGATCGTACTCACCTATACGGTCACCGCGCAGGAACAAACGCAGGATACACAGAAAGTCATCGAGCATGTCCCCATCAAGTCCACGTCGGCTGCATCCGGCAAGGAAATGTACACGACCTACTGTGCCGTATGCCATGGAACGGAGGGCAAAGGCGGAGGCCCGGCGGCCAGCGCGCTGAAGGTTCCTCCCGCTGACCTGACCATGCTGAGCAAGAACAACGGAGGAAAATTTCCCGCTCTGAAGGTTACCTCCGCCATCCGCGGCGAATCCGATCTTCCCGCCCACGGCTCCAAAGAGATGCCCATGTGGGGAACGTTGTTTCGGAGTATGAGCGGTGGCCACGAGGGTGAGGTGCAGCAACGCGTGGCCAACCTTGCCCACTACATAGAATCTTTGCAGGCGAAGTAGGCCGTCGGTTTAGCACCTGCGGGCTCGGGCACCGAACTGGTTGGGCAGACAACCGGCGGTGCCCGTTGTTTTTGTCTTGTCGCAGGCCAATTGTCGTTGGGGGATTTCCCGACAAGCAGCCTGTACCGGATCTTCTTGATTAGGGAAATTCTGATTAAGTCCGCCCCGCTTTGCTTTGAAAGGGCGCGGCTTCCAGCCGCGCCGTCCGAAGCTGCTCAACATGCGGCTTCAGCCGCTGCGGGTCGCTCCTTGCAGGTGTCTGATTGTTCAGACCATTCTCAGAAACAAAGCGCTATAAGATTCGCCCTACTCTGCGCTGAGAATTCTCCAGGGTTCGCGGCCAGTGGCCATCACATGCTGCGCGCTCTTGACCGCCTTCATGTATTGCGCGCGCTCGAAGGCTGCGGGATTGGGACAGCGGATCTGGCTCATGCTCCCCTTCATCTGCTGCACCGATTCGTATTCGTGCTTCTCCATCCATTCCAGCAGCCCCCGTTCGATGTACCGAAGGTGGCTGATGCCGTTGCGCAATAGAGTGGAGCAAAGCATGGTCACGTCAGCTCCCACCATCAACAGTTTGACAACATCCTCTGGGCCATGCACGCCGCTGGTAGCCGCCAGGTTGGCTCGGATGCGCCCGTAAAGGATACCGATCCAGGTCAGCGGAAGCCGCAGCGCTTGCGGTGTGCTGAGCAACACATTGGGTTGGATTTCCAACTCATCGAGGTTGACGTCTGGCTGATAAAAGCGATTGAACAGCACCAGCCCATTCGCGCCAGATTCGTCGAGTCGCTTCGCCATATTGGCCATGCTGCTGAAAAAAGGGCTGAGCTTCACCGCAACGGGAATCGTTACCGCCGACTTCACGGCCCTCAGGATGTCGAGATATTGTTGCTCGACCGCGTTGGAATTGAGTTCAGGATTTGTAGGGATGAAGTAGATGTTACATTCCAGAGCGTCCGCTCCCGCCTGCTCGATCTGCCTGGCGTATTGCGTCCAACCCCCGGCGGTTGTGCCGTTGAGGCTGGCGATAATCGGCACCGCCACCGCTTTCTTGGCCCGCTGGATGTGATTCAGATAGCCCTCAGGTCCCAACCGGAATTCATCAGGCTGGGGGAAAAAACTTGCTGCTTCCGCAAAACTGTCTGTCCCAGCCGCCAGATGGTGTTCCAGTTCGAAGCTCTCCTGCCGCAACTGCTCCTCGAACAGCGAATACAACACCACGGCCGAGGCGCCTGCATCCTCGAGGTGGCGGATGCCGTCGATTTCCTGCGAGAGCGGTGACGCTGATGCGACCAAAGGTGTGCGCAGCCGCATACCTAGGTACGTCGTTCTGAGGTCAATCATGATTCCTCCTCACGTTCTGTAGAAACGCAGCTTGCTGCGTCTCTGCCGGGCGACGGCGCCTCATTCGGCTTTGGCCGGTTCTTTTTCACCCTTCCGCTGCGCCAGATATTCATAAAGGTGAAAGCGGGTCTCGGCGTCGTGCTGCGCCTGACGCCAAAGCTGCTTGGCGTCGTCCGGTTTGCTCTTTGTCAGCATCTTGAAACGCGTCTCCATCAACATGTAGTCCTGGACTTTGCGCGTTGGCGCCCGTGAATCCAGGGTCAGCGGATTCTCACCCTGGGCGGCCCGTTCCGGATTGTAGCGATAGAGCAGCCACTGCCCGGAATCGACGGCCGCTTTCTGATTTGACATCGCCGTGGTCATGTTGATGCCATGAGCGATGCAGTGCGAATACGCGATGATAAGGCTGGGCCCGTCGTAAGCCTCAGCTTCAAGAAATGCCTTCAGCGTGTGCTCGTCTTTGGCGCCCATGGCCACGCTGGCCACATATATATTGCCGTAGCTCATGGCGATGAGCCCCAGATCCTTCTTGGGGCCGGGCTTGCCGCCGGCGGCAAATTTCGCCACCGCGGCGCGCGGCGTGGCTTTTGACGCCTGCCCTCCCGTGTTGGAGTAAACCTCGGTATCCAGCACCAGCACGTTCACGTTGCGTCCGCTGACCAATACGTGATCGAGGCCGCCGTAGCCGATGTCATATGCCCAACCGTCTCCACCAATAATCCAAATACTCTTCTTGACCAGCAGATCAGCAACGGCAAGTAGTTGCTTAGCATCCATGGAGTCCACGCCCTGTAGTTTTTCTTTTAGCAGCTCCACCCGCTGGCGTTGTTCATGGATATCGGCTTCGTCCTTCTGTGCAGAAGTAAGGATCGCGGTACTTAGTTCTTCCCCGATCGTTCCGGCCACCCGCCGAACCAACTCCTGCGCAAACTCGGTCTGCTTGTCAATGGAAAGCCGGAAGCCCAGCCCGAACTCCGCGTTGTCTTCGAACAGAGAGTTCGACCAGGCGGGTCCACGCCCGGCTGCATTTTTCGTCCACGGCGTAGTCGGCAGGTTTCCCCCGTAAATCGACGAGCATCCCGTCGCGTTGGCGATGATTGCCCGGTCGCCAAACAATTGCGACATCAGCTTGAGATAGGGAGTTTCCCCGCAACCCGAGCAGGCGCCCGAAAACTCGAACAGCGGTTCCTGGATCTGCTGCTGCCGGATGTTGGTGACCTTAATGTTGCGTCTGTCCATTTCCGGGATCTGGAGAAAGAAATCCCAGTTCTCGCGCTCGGGCACGCGCAACGGAGCCTGCGGCACCATGTTAATCGCCTTGAGCCTGGTTTCCGCCTTGTTCTTGACTGGACACACTTCGACGCAGATACCGCAACCGGTGCAGTCTTCCGGTGCCACCTGAATGGTGTACTTCAGGCCTTGCCATTCTTTATCGCGCGTCTCTGTGGACTTGAACGTCGCTGGCGCGCCTTGCAATTCTTTCGAGTCATACACCTTGATGCGGATGACGGAATGCGGACAAACCATGGCACACTTCCCGCACTGGATGCAGATCTGTGAATCCCACGCGGGGATTTCGAGCGCCAGGTTGCGCTTCTCCCATTTCGCCGTCCCGGTGGGAAAAGTGCCGTCTACAGGAAATGCGCTGACCGGCAACTCGTCGCCGCGCCCCGCATAAATCATGCCCAGCACGTCTCGCTCGAACTCCGGCGCGGAGGGAGAAAACGGTGGCGGCATCTCGATCACGCTGCTGAGCTCGGCAGGGACTTTCACCTCGAACAGGTGCGCCAGCGTCTCCTCCACCGCCTTCATGTTCTTCTGCACGATTTCTTCGCCCTTGCGGCCATAGGTGTCACGAATCGATTTACGAATAGCCTCGATCGCCTGCTCCCGCGGTAGAACTGCGGAGATGGCGAAGAAGCACACTTGCAAAATAGTGTTCATGCGGCTGCCCATGCCAGTGTCGCGCGCCACCTGGTAGGCGTCGATCACATAAAACTTCGCGCCCTTCGAAATGATCTGCTCTTGAACCGGACGGGGGAGATGGTCCCAAACGTCATCCGCACCGAATGGGCTGTTGAGCAGAAAGGTGCCCCCCGGGACCAGAGCGCTGAGCATGTCGTAGCGCTCCAGGAATATCCACTGGTGGCAAGCGACGAAGTTGGCGCTTGAGACCAGATAACTGGAGCGAATGGGCTGCGGCCCGAAGCGCAGGTGCGAAATGGTCGCCGCGCCCGACTTCTTCGAGTCGTACACGAAGTACCCCTGGGCATAGTTGTCAGTATTCTCCCCGATGATCTTGATCGAGTTCTTGTTGGCCCCTACCGTGCCGTCCGCACCCAAACCGTAAAACATTGCCCGCACAACGTTCCCAGGCTCGGTCGAAAATTCGGCCTTATAGGACAAACTGGCATGGCTGACGTCGTCCTGGATGCCGATGGTGAAGTGATCTTTGGGCTGATCCGCTTTCAGATTGTCGTAGATCGCCTTCACCATTGCCGGGGTGAATTCCTTGGAGGAGAGCCCGTAGCGTCCACCCACGACCACCGGTGGAGCTTTCCGAGAGCCATGGCCCCGTTTCTCTCCTTCATGAAACGCGTTTACAACATCGAGGTAAAGCGGTTCGCCAATCGCTCCCGATTCCTTGGTGCGATCGAGCACGGCGATCTTCCGCAC
>Ga0075018_10000575_pt1 | contig 11389 bp, 13 predicted proteins | sample ColStrG_CSR_2014_FD_71471 | JGI IMG/M metagenome (GOLD analysis project Ga0075018, IMG submission 71471) | Freshwater sediment microbial communities in response to fracking from Pennsylvania, USA - Cold Stream Run_MetaG_CSR_2014 | ecosystem: Environmental > Aquatic > Freshwater > Creek >... | reverse complement strand
TTCATTGTGTTGCTGCTGGCGCAGTTCGCGGCGGCTGTCGCGATCCCGGCGCCGCCGGTCCGCATCGCGTCAGCCCTGTTGGGCGTGCTGTTCGCGGTGGTAGCCATCCACATCTGGACAGGTTTCCATTACCTCTTCACCAGCGCAGGAGTGGAGATTCGTACTTTGGGATTCCGCTTGCGGTCCATTCCGCGGACCGACATCAAGCAATACGCGGTGGAACGCTGGAACCCGCTTCGCGGCTACGGGATCCGCGGCATTGGCAATCGCCGAGCCTATGTATGGTGCAACCAGGGCGTTCGCATCCAGACCGCCAGTGGCGAGGTTTTCCTGGGACACAAGGAACCAGACCGTATTGTCCGCGATCTGGATGCAATAACGCTGAACCAGGCAAGGGCGCAAGTTCCAGCAGGATGACGCGCTGATTTTCTTTGTGGACCTCGTGTCCCTAGTGGTTAAGGCCTTTTGTGTGGATTGAAAGAGGAGGCGATATGTTCGGCATGGCAATCGAGATTTGGGTAATGGTAGGGCTGATGGTGCTAGCTGTCATGCTCCTGATGAGCATGTTGGCAAAGCTCTACCGGAAGGCGGGCCCGCATGAGGCGCTGGTGGTATACGGCTTCCGCGGCACGCGTGTGGTGAAAGGACACGGCACGATCATCTTTCCCATGATCGAGAACTGCCGCGGCCTTTCGCTGGAGTTGATGTCCTTCGACGTGGCGCCGCAGCAGGATCTCTACACCAAGCAAGGTGTCGCGGTGACGGTCGAAGCCGTAGCGCAGATCAAAGTAAAGTCCGACACCGAATCCATCCTGACCGCATCGGAACAATTCCTAACCAAGACTGATCAGCAACGCGAAGGCCTGATCCGCCTGGTAATGGAAGGGCACCTGCGCGGCATCATCGGGCAACTCACAGTAGAAGAAATCGTAAAGCAACCGGAAATGGTCTCCGACCGAATGCGTTCCACCTGCGCCGATGACATTAGCAAGATGGGGCTGGAGGTGATCTCGTTCACCATTAAAGAAGTGCGCGACAAGAACGAGTACATCACCAACATGGGTCGTCCCGATGTGGCGCGCATCAAGCGTGATGCCGATGTGGCTGCGGCGGAAGCGGACCGCGACACGGCGATTAAACGCGCCCTGGCCCAGCGGGAATCCGCCGTTGCCAAGGCGCAAGCGGATCAGGAGCGAGTCCTTGCGGAGACGCTTTCCATGGCCAAGCAAGCAGAGTCGCAGCGCGATCTGGAAGTCAAGAAAGCCCAGTACCTCGAAATCACCAAGCGGCAACAGGCGCAGGCTGACAAAGCGTATGACATTCAGACCAACATCATGCAGCAGCAGGTTGTGGCTGAGCAGGTGAAGGTGCAGCAGGTCGAGAAGGAGCAGCAGGTCAAAGTGCAAGAGGCGGAAATCAATCGCCGCGAGAAGGAACTGATTGCAACCGTGCTCAAAGGCGCGGAGATTGAGCGTCAACGCATCGAAACATTGGCTGCCGCGGAAAAGCAGCGCCTGACCGCTGAAGCGGAAGGTCATGCGGCGTCGATTCGGGCGCAGGGCGAGGCCGAAGCCGAGATCGTTTTCAAGAAAGGCGAATCCGAGGCCAAAGCAATGAACGTCAAAGCCGAGGCTTATCAGGAGTACAACCAGGCGGCGGTGATCGACAAGCTGTTTACTAGCTTGCCGGAGATCGTGAGGGCGTTGGCCAGTCCGCTGGCCAATGTGGACAAGATCACCGTGGTCTCAACCGGCAACGGCGATGCCGCGGGATTGAACAAGATCACCGGCGACATTACAAAGATGGCGGCGCAAGTTCCGGCATTGTTCGAGACGCTTTCGGGGATGAGCATGACCGACCTGTTCTCGAAAGTGCGTACCATCGGCGACAAGACGGCGAAGCCCGATGTGCTTCCGCCAGCACCCAGTCCGGCGAAGTAAGGAGATAATGGAGGACGGGCGCTCTCGCCCGTCCCCCCGCGGAAACGGAGTGAAGACATGAAAAAGGCATCCATGCAAATCGGACTCGGCATCGCGCTCGGGGCAGGAATAGGCGTGGCTCTGTCGATCGCTCTAGGTACCGGAAGCGCGTGGCTGGCGCTAGGGATCGGCGTGGGCATCGCCATCGGCGCGGCGATCACTCGCACCAGTTCGCATAAGACGAACGACCAACGGCTAACAACTAACGACTGACCCAAAGGAGTTCACCATGGCATTACTAGAGAGAGTTTCGACATTAGTTCGGGCCAATCTCAATGACCTCGTCGACCGGGCCGAGCACCCGGAAAAGATGATCAAGCAAGTCATCCTCGACATGCATAACCAGCTCTTGCAGGTGAAGACGCAGGTGGCGATTGCCATCGCCGATCAGCATCTGCTGGAAAAGCGGCGCAAGGAGAATGAAGACAAAGTAGCGGAGTGGATGCGCAAAGCGGAACTGGCCGTCGACAAGAAGCAGGACGACCTGGCGCGGGTCGCACTCGATCGCGTGGAAAGCTACCGCGAGCTGACCGACGGCTTTGCCCAGCAGATCACCGATCAGAAAGCGCAGGTGGATAATTTGAAGACGGCGTTGCGGCAACTGGAGCAGAAGCTCACCGAAGCCCAGGCCAAGGCCGATCTGCTGATCGCGCAGCATCGCCGGGCGCGGGCTGTGGGCAAGGCCAGCGATGCGAAGATCGCCGCGGGCAACGGCTCGAGCGCCGCCGCTTTCGACCGCATGAAAAACAAAGTGGCGCACAGCGAAGCGCTCAGCCAGGCGAAGTCCGAGATCGCCGCCGACAACATGGAAGAGCGCCTCGCGGCGCTCGAAAAAGAAGATCGCATCGAGCAGTTGCTGGTGGAACTGAAGACGAAGCGAGGGGCGTAGGGTTGCGTAGGGACAACCGCCCTCGGCTGTGCGGCCGGGCCGAGGGACAAGCTCAGACCGTACCCCGGTGGTAGTGTGCGGGCTCTTGACTGACAAATATGACAACAAAAGCTAATAAAGCACGGGCCATCGGAATGGTGATTGGCATCGTCATTCTGGTCATGGCCCTGTTGTGGAAGCGACTTTTGCGCTAACGTATTCCTGCACGGATATCATAAAGCACATCGAGTGGCATCATTTGATGCTATAATGCGTGCTTGGAGATCCTATGAGAACAACCCTTGCCCTTGATGACGATCTCGTACGCATCGCCCAGGAGTTTACCGGGGTAGCAGAGAAGACGACGTTGATTCGTGAAGCCCTCAAAGCCCTTATCGAGCGGGAGAGCGCTCGCCGATTGGCGTCCCTCGGAGGTGCAATGCCGGGGTTGAAGAATATTCCGCGCCGCAGGGGGCGGCCGCGTTGATTCTCGCGGATACGTCTATTTGGATCGACCATCTCCGCTCGGGAAACTCGGAATTGCGTAATCATCTTGAACAAGGGCACATTGTGATCCATCCATTCATCATTGCGGAACTTGCCCTTGGATCGCTGCGGGAGCGTACCAAAACGCTTGCGCTGCTGGATCTTCTACCACAGGTGCGAATGGCGCAGATGAGCGAGGTGCGGCTAATGATTGAGGCTCGTCGTTTGTACAGCCTCGGCATCGGTCTAACCGACGCACATTTGATAGCATCCGTCTTTATCAATTCGTCCACGCTTCTGTGGACAAGAGATAAGCGGCTCCGCAAGGTCGCCGAAGCTCTTGGCATTCACGCCGGTATGGCTTAAGAAACAGGGACTAACTGTGGGCTTTAACGAAGTTGCTCCCTGAGGTCCACCACTTCAGAGGGTTTGCTGGAACACGGATTCATGGAAAAAGCCAAGCGGCGAGACTATTGATAGCGGACACCCCTGGAAACGTGGTTACGGAAATGAAGAGTGGAACTTCTGCACCACGGACGAACTCGACGGCAGCGTGTTCGGCTGGCTGTCCTGGCCTGCTAAGAAGTTTAAGGGCAAGAATTTCCAAGTTCTCTTTTGGACGATTAACCCACGCCGAGAGTGGGTACTTGTCGGTGCCTATCTCGCAGCCTGCAAGAAACAGCAGGTCCCTCCACTCCGCTTCTCATCCCCTTCGGGGATGAGAAGCTCCGGTCGGGATGACAATCCGTAATGGGCTACAGGAACGATAGAAACCTCTTTGAGGTAGTATAATAGTAGTATGAAGGAGAAGACCTCAATCACACTATCGAAGGACGTGCTCACCGGCATCGATCGGATCGCAGGATCGAAGCAGTCGCGTTCGGCATTTATCGAGGCCGTGTTGACTCAGTACCTGCGCAGGCGGGCGCGGAGGCAGGTTGAAGCGCGCGACCTCGAACTCATCAATAAGGCTGCGGATGAGCTGAATGCAGAGGTGGAGGACGTTCTCCGGTATCAAGCGACACAGGAATAGCAGAGGGCGGAGACGAGGAGATGAGACGAGGCGAAATTTATCGGGTTCATCATCCCAGCGGCGATCCTAAACTTTACCGGAGCTTCGTGGTGGTGAGCCGCCAGATCCTGATCGATTCCAGATTCCCCAGCGTCGTCTGCACCCCGGTACTCACTCGCGGGCACGGGTTCTCAACCCAGGTTTCGGTCGGCATCGACGAAGGCTTGAAACATGAAAGCTGGATTCTATGCGATAACCTCGTCAGTCTCCGCAAGGTGCAACTGACACGCTTCGTCGGGTCCCTGGCGCGCTCCAAGGTTGAGGAGTTGGACCGGGCCCTCAAAATGGCTCTCGCCCTGGAATAGCCGGACCAATCAGCCACCGCGGTGTCACCTGGACTGCCTGGTATCGAATCTTGAGGGAAACTACTTTGCCGCCATCGCGCCGACCAGGGATTCGAAGATCTTGAAGCCGTCGGTGCCGCCAAGCTCTGGCTCGCTGGAGCGCTCAGGATGCGGCATCATGCCGAGCACGTTCCGGCCTTGACTGCAGATGCCCGCGATATTTTCGAGCGAGCCGTTGGGATTGGCATCGTTCGTGATTTCACCGGTTGCGGTTGAATAGCGAAATACAATCCTTTGGTCCCGCTGCAGTTCGGCTAGAGTGGCCTGGTCGCAGAAGTAGTTGCCCTCCATGTGACCGATGGGGATGGTGAGCACTTCGCCCTGGCGGCAAGCGTGGGTGAACGGCGTGTCGGCGTTCTCCACCCTTACATGGACCGGTTTGCACACGTACTTCAGGCCTACATTGCGCATCAGGGCTCCGGGCAGCAGTCCGGATTCACAGAGGATCTGAAAGCCGTTGCAAATGCCCAGCACCAGGCCGCCACGGGCGGCGAACTTCCGAACCGACTCCATCACCGGTGAAAATTTGGCAATGGCGCCGGTGCGCAAGTAATCGCCAAAGGCAAAGCCCCCGGGAACAATGACAGCGTCACAGTTTTCGAGGTCGTGCGATTCGTGCCATAGAAAAGTGACCGGCTGCCTGGCTACCTGCTGGATGGTCCAATACGCGTCGTGATCGCAGTTCGATCCGGGGAAAATGATGACGCCAAATTTCATCCGGGTTTCCTCGCTGAAAATTTGAGTCTAACATAGGGAAAAAGCGGGGCGCCCCGGGGCTTGCTGGCGCGGGAATCGGATTGGTCACGTCGCACTGGAGTTTCAACCATGAATTTGAACGATCATGTTCGGGTCACGGGCAGTGCGCTTCGGAACTGGTTGATCGCGCAAATGCAGGACTCGCTGGCGGTGGGAATTCTGTGGCTGATCGGCCTCTACGCGCTTAAAGTGCCATGGGCCCCGCTGTGGGCGCTGCTGGCCGCGTCCTTACAGATTGTCCCGCACCTGGGGCCGGTGCTGGGGCTGATTGGCCCCGCTCTGGCTGCGACTTTGCGCTGGAGAGACTGGGAGCATCCGCTCTACGTTGTGATGCTTTACGCGGGAATCGTGGTCGTGGATGGCTTTCTGTTGCAGCCGTATCTCATGAAACGCACCGCCAAGGTGCCGATGTGGGCTTCGCTGCTGACTCCGATCGTGCTGGGCATTCTGATTCCGTTCTGGGGGGTGCTGCTGGCGCCCCCGCTGCTGGCGGTCGTGTATGCCTACAAAGCGTGGCACCGCAAGCAGGAGCCGCCGGCTCGAAGCGACGGGTAAAGCTCTATCCCTCCCTTATATGCTTTTGTGCGCATTGCGGTTCTAGCATTTTCCGTTCATCCCTTCGGCGTCGTTGAGCGTAGTGGCAGGTGAGACACCTGCCGTTACGCTGCAGGTGAAGATGTCGGGCGGCCGCACGGGCGAGGACGCCCGCGCCTACATTTGCAACGCGCAATGACGGTTTTTCCGCCTGATTTACGCAATGCGAAGTGGGAGTAGCCAGCGCAAGAGGCCGTCACTCTCAACGAAAAGGAGACTATGAGATGAATTCCATCCCGTCGGGCTTTCGGATTCTTGGTGTGGTGACGATGCTGGTGGCACTGGGTGGGTTTCGAGTGGCAACCACCCAGGCTCAAACGGCGGCGCCGGTTGCGAGCGGTGCTCCGAGCACGTTCTGCGGCAGCCAGCCCCTGTGCTACGAAACTAACGACTTTGCCGCGACCATCACCGATTTTCGCACCAGTACAGCGGGCGGTTACAAAGTCATCGATGTGATTGTGCGCTTCCAAAACAAGACCAGTCAGCCGCTGATTCTCGGTTACCTGGCAAACTCCGGAACCGCGCTCGACGACCGGGGAAACCGCTACGTGGTGTGGGGAGGCAACGGTTTTCGCGGGATCGGACAGGTGTACGGGGGCGCCAGCTTTGATCCCAAGTTCAACATCCGGGGAGGAGGGTTCGGCGACGCTCAGTTCGAGTTGATGTGGGCGCCAGGCCAGACCGCTTACGGCCTGACCTTTGAGCTCAATCTGACGGTGGACGAAATCAATACCATAGAGGGCGGTCAGCATCTTCTGGGCGGAGAATTCCCGTTGCATTACCGAGGATTGACCAACGGCGTGTCTTCGGCTGCGCCGGGGCAAGCGACTGCTTTCTTACCCCAAGGACAAGGGGCTGCCTCCCAGGGCTTGCCGCCCTGCGGCCCGGCCGGTTCTACATTATCAGGAGCGGCGAATTCCGCGAGTGGTCAAGTCCCCGCGAGCGCCAACGATGCGGTATCAAGCGCCACTGCTGCAATCTCCAGCTTTGGAGCACTTTTCGGAAAAAAGAAGACTGTGGCGCCTGCCGCACCGAATACTGCTGGACCAGGCACTGCCAGCGCCGCTCCCTGCGCTCCTGCGGCAACGTCCGCTGGGACCTCACCCCCTACGGGGACCTCAACGACTACATCGGTGTCCCCAGCCAACGCTGCGGGGACGAGCTCTGCCACCGTTGCGCATCACACTACGGCGACGCCTGCGGCTGCAACCAAGACTGCCGCCACCGCAACCACCAAGCCCACTGCGACCGTGGCCAAAGCACCAGCGCCGCCGGCCAATGCCGCCGCTAAGAAACCTGCGGCGACGCCAGCTCCGCCGAAGCCGGCGCCAGTGAGTCAGTGACTGTTACCTATGCAGCAGGCGCGGGCGTGCTCGCCCGCGCAGGCCCGCGAGATCCTTCCGTTCGCTGCGCCGCACGGGCGTGGACGCCCGCGCCTACAATTGGCACCTGGCGCTACCGCCTTGATTGGACCAAAATAAGTTCCGGCATGCTCCGTGCTATACTCTTAAGTCGCCTGCGTTTGTTTTCGAGGCAATCCCGAGGGTAATCCAGTGATCTTCTCTACGGGCGAATCCTTTACAGTTGGAATCAGGGTAATCAAGATCAGCGCAATCAGAGTTTATTGAACACGAGGTATCTCTATGTCCGGCCACTCAAAATGGGCCACAATTAAGCATAAGAAGGGCGCGCTAGACGCCAAGCGCGGCCAGATTTTTACCCGCCTGATCAAGGAAATCTCGATTGCCGCCAAGAATGGCGGCGGTGATCCGGACACCAACCCGCGACTGCGGACTGCCATCCTTGCAGGCAAGGCCGAGAACATGCCGGCCGACAACATCAAGCGCGCCATCCAGCGCGGCACGGGCGAATTGCCAGGGGTCACTTTCGAGGAGTTTTGCCTGGAAGGGTACGGGCCGGGTGGAGTCGCGGTGCTGCTCGATATCAATACCGACAACCGCAATCGTACGGTCAGCGAGATTCGCCACGTATTTGGCAAGAACGGCGGCAACATGGCGGACGCTGGGGCTGTCTCCTGGATGTTTCACAAGAAGGGTGACATCGTGATTCCGAAGTCAGCAGCCAAGGAAGACGATTTGATGGGCATCGTCCTCGATGTGGGAGCCGAGGATTTGCGCGATGATGGCGAAAATTGGGAAGTGTTGTGTGAACCTTCGGCCTACGAGGCGGTTCTGGAGGCGGTGAAAAAAGCCGGCATCGAACCCGCGTCCTCCAGCGTGGCCATGATTCCGCAAAACTACATCAAACTGGAAGGCCCCGCTGCCAGCACCATGATTCGCCTGATGGAAGCGCTCGAAGAGAATGACGACGTGCAGAACGTACACTCCAACTTCGATATCGATCAGAAATTGCTGGAAGAGGTTGCCGGGTAGAATTCTTGTTCGGCCGCGCGAGAAGAACAAATCTTCAACCACAAAGGACACGAAGGCTCACAAAGGAAGAGAATTCCTTTGTGAGCCTTCGTGTCCTTAATGCACTTTTCAACACGTTGGTGGAAAACACTGTGGAAAAGCCGGGAAATATCTTTGTAAGTAGTTCAGCGACAGGCCATTCTACACCTTGCACTGAGTTGGTTGCTGGCACTTTGGTGTATGTTGAGGTTCGAACGTCGCAGCAGGCTCGGGAGACGCTTTTGAAAATCAGGCTCGACAAACTTTTGCTGGAGCGCGGCCTTACCAGTTCGCGCGAGCGGGCGCAAGCGTTGATCCTGGCGGGCAAAGTTCTGGTCGGCGGACAAAAAATCGAAAAAGCCGGCGCTGGAGTTGACGCGGAAGCAGATATTCGTCTGCTTGACGAAGACTTGAAGTACGTTGGCCGTGGCGGTCTCAAGATCGAGAAGGCGCTTGAGCATTGGCACATCGAGGTTACCGGTAAAGTTTGTCTTGACGTCGGAGCTTCCACCGGCGGATTCACAGATTGTTTATTGCAACACGGCGCACTACGGGTGATTGCCGTCGACACCGGCCACGGCCAGATTGATTTCCGCCTGCGCCAGGACGCTCGCGTGCGCCTGTTGGAAAAGACCAATGCGCGTTACTTGACCAGGGAACAGGTCGGCGAAGTGGTGGACTTCATCGCGGTGGATGTTGCTTTCATCTCGGCAACTCTTGTTCTGCCAGCAGTCATCGCAGCAGCGTTCCCGGACTCTCCAGCGGAGCGTCGCGGGCGGCAAATGGTCGTGCTGGTGAAGCCACAATTTGAGGTAGGCCGTGAACAAGTAGGGAAGGGAGGCATCGTGCGCGACCACGAGGCGCAGATGGGCGCGGTGGAGAAGGTGCGTCGCGCGCTCCAGGCACAGAATTGCATCCACACCGATGTGATCGAGTCCCCGATTTTAGGCGCGGAAGGGAATCGGGAGTTCTTGCTGTATTCAGTATTCTGACGTTGCATGCCCCTTTCCGCGCAATCCGTGAGTGCATCTTTTCCCTGCGATTTCGGTACAATTCAAAGTTCACCATGAATATCGGGAAGGATCAGTCCGCAAAGGGCAAATCTGCAGCCATTGTCTCCAAACCGGGGAAGCCGGAACTGGCCGGCATTGTGCCGGGGTTGCTCGAGTGGTTTCGTCAGCACCAGTACCAGGTTGTGGTGGACCGGGAAACCGCGCCTTACGCGGCCAGCGTCGAGGCGCTCAGCCGCGACGAAATGGTTTCACGGCCGCTGAAGTTCGCGGTAGTGCTCGGGGGTGACGGAACCTTGCTTTCCGCGGCTCGTTCCATGGCCAAGGCTGGAATCCCCGTGCTGGGCGTGAATTTGGGTTCCCTGGGATTCCTGACCGAAGTGCGGCTGGAGGAACTCTATCCAACTTTGCAGGGCATCGAAGAGGGGCGTTGCAAGGTGGAAACGCGTTCCATGGTGCATTGCGAAGTGCTTCGCAAAGATTCGCTGGTTGCCAGCTATGACGCGCTCAACGACATCGTCGTGGGCAAGGGAACGGTTTCCCGCCTGAACCATTGCGACGTGTACATTGATGGCGAGTTTGTCTCCGCCTACAAAGCGGACAGCCTCATTGTTTCTACTCCTACCGGCTCGACTGCCTACTCGCTGGCGGCCGGAGGGCCAATCCTGATGCCGTCGGTGGACGCGTTCGTGGTGACGCCGGTGGCAGCTCACTCATTGACGCATCGGCCGTTGGTGGTCCCCGATACATCGAAGATCGAGATCGTGGTCAACACCGGTGACGACGAAGCGTACTTGAGCATCGATGGCCAGGTTGGCATGCCGATGCACGACGGAGACCGCGTCGCCTGCCGCAAGTCGGAGCGTCAGGTCAAGTTGCTGCGCATTGAGGGAACATTCTTCGATGTGCTGCGGGCCAAACTGAAGTGGGGACAGAGATGACAAGAATGACAGTCGCAACCCTGTTTCTGAGCTGCATTCTCGCGAGCAATTTACCGGCCCAGTCCAAACCCAGTGCTGATCTGATCATTGCCAACGCTACGGTTTGGACTGTGGACAAGGCTCATCCTTCAGCTCAGGCCGTCGCCGTCATCGGTGACCGCATCATTGCCGTGGGTTCGAACGCTGATGTTGAAGCCTTGCGCGGCCCAACCACCAAAGTGATTGATGCGGACGGCAAGTTGCTTCTCCCTGGCTTCAACGATGCCCACGTTCACTTTATCGGCGGCGGTTTACAGCTCGAAGCCGTGCAACTTAACGATGCCACCAGCACCGGCGAGTTCGTCCGCCGCGTCGCCGAACGCGCGAAACAGACCCCCAAGGGGGAGTGGATTCAGGGAGGCGATTGGGACGAAACCAAGTGGAACCCGGTCCAACTGCCCACCGCAGCACTGATTGATCCCGTGACCCCAGACAATCCGGTAGCCTTGGGCCGCTACGACGGCCACTCGGTGCTGGCCAACTCCCTTGCGTTGCGGTTGGCCGGAATTACCGCTCAGACGCCTGATCCTCCGGGCGGAGTGATCGTCCGTGACGCGCGCGGCAATCCCACGGGCGACCTGAAGGACGCGGCCATGGACCTGGTGTTCAAGGTAATCCCGCCGCTATCGCGTGAACAGCGTCTGCGGGTGGCGCGGCTAGCGCTGGAGTACGCCGCTTCGCTCGGAGTCACCAGCGTGCAGCACATGGACCCGGACTACGCCGACATCGCAGCGTATGCCGAACTGCTGCAATTCGGGGAACTCACCACGCGCGTCTACGCTGCCCCGCTGATCGATCAAGTCGACGACCAGGTGAAAATCGGCGTTCGGCACGCTTTTGGTGGATCCTGGCTTCGCATCGGCGCGCTCAAGGCTTACGCCGACGGCTC